>Ga0193727_1001081_pt1 | contig 11142 bp, 4 predicted proteins | sample H2c2metaG_FD_143051 | JGI IMG/M metagenome (GOLD analysis project Ga0193727, IMG submission 143051) | Soil microbial communities from a riparian zone of the East river system, Colorado, United States - H2c2 | ecosystem: Environmental > Terrestrial > Soil > Riparian zone | place: USA: East River...
ATAATTGGACACAGGCGCGCGCATGGCTACAATGCGTCGCCCGTTTTTCTACCGACAAATTGAATGAATAAGCTCGACGCGCAGCGACAGAAAGAGATCCAACAAGCCGAGGAACTGCTTTTTGCAGGTCCACAGGCGCTCGGTTTTGCCAAAGGTCTTTTCCAAGGCCATTTCGTTGCCGATTGGGTAATGCCGTATCCGCGCATCCCGGCGGCGCAACAGGTCGAATTGGACGGAACTCTTACTGAGCTTCGCCAATTTCTGGACGAGCATCTCGATCCTGCGGAAGTCGACCGAAAAGCGGATATACCGCGCAACGTGATTGAAGGACTCGGCCGAGTTGGCGTGCTCGGCCTGACCGCGCCGAAGGAATATGGCGGGCGCGGATTCTCGCAGATGGCCAACTGCCAAATCCTGGAAGAAATCGGTCGCCGCTGCGCGTCGACTTCCGTTTTTGTGAATGCGCACCACTCAATTGGAATTCGCGCGTTGTTGCTCTTTGGAACACATGAGCAAAATCAGCGATGGCTTCCAAAATTGTCGACGGGCGAGCTGTTGGGTGCATTTGCGCTGACCGAAAAGGAAGCAGGATCGGATGCGGCGAACGTGCAAATGCAAGCGCGACCGAGCGAAGACGGCTCGCATTTCGTTCTGAACGGTGAAAAGCGCTACATCACCAACGCGGCAATCGCCGATGTGCTGACCGTGATGGCGCGCACGCCGGTGCCCGGCTCGGACAAGACCTCGGTCACCGCATTCCTTGTCACACCGGACATGCCGGGATTCGAAATGCTCGAAGCGCGGATGCCGAAGATGGGAATCCGGGGCACGGCGACTGGTCAATTCGCGTTGCGGGACGTCAAAGTTCCCAGGGAAAATATTCTCGGCCCGCCGGGCAAAGGTCTCAAGGTCGCGCTGACGGTTCTCGATTTCGGGCGAACGACATTCGGCGCGTGTTGCACGGGTGCGGCCAAGACCTGTTTGCGTTTAGCGATCGAACACGCAAACAGACGCAAACAATTCAACAAAACGCTTGGTAATTTTCATCTGGTCCAAAAGAAAATCGCGCGCATCGCGGCAGACGCTTACGCGATGGAAGCAATGACCACGATCACCGCGGCGCTAATCGATCGCGGGCTGGAAGATTACATGCTCGAGACAGCGATGCTAAAAGTGTTTACGACCGAACGGCTTTGGGAGTGCATCAACGACGTATTTCAGATTTATGGCGGCTCTGCTTATTTTGTCGATCTTCCGCTGGAGAGAATGATGCGCGATGCACGCATTAACCAGATCGGCGAAGGCGCGAACGAAGTGCTGACTTCGTTTGTCGCCCTGGTGGGGATGCGTGGACCGGGCATGGAGTTCAAGGAGATCTACGACACGATGATGAAACCGACACGGGAGCGGGGCATCGCGAAAGCGTGGGCCGCTGGCAAGCAGCGACTTGGCGCCACCGTGCGGGTTCCCGAGATTCCAGTACGCAGCGCCGAGCTGCGATGGTTTGCCAATCAACTTGGTCGGCTGATCTGGCGTTTTAATGTAGCTGTGAACCGCGCGCTGATCACTTACCGCGAGCCGATACTTGATATGCAGCTTGTCCAGGAGCGGATCGCAAATGCGGCGATGGACCTTTTTGCGTCAACCTGCGTGCTCAGTCGTCATGATTCCGAGCTCCAATTTGCGCAACGCAATGGAAGTTCTTCATCCCATGACCAGTTCGCTGCGGATTTGTTCTTACGCCAGTCATTCCGCCGGATTCGTCATTTTCTCGCTGCACTGACGGATAACGACGATAAGTCCGTGCTTGCGACAGCGAAGTCGGTCTTGGGTAAGCCAGAAAGTTAACTCCGAAGGCATTCGCGAGTAAGAATTCGGCAGCGCGCATTTACGCTGACAAAGACGCCAAGGATGGCTTGGCGCGCAAAAAATGTAAATCCCGTCCGCGCTGCCGCGGCGGCAGCGCGCCAATACTGGCGAAACCGTCGGGGGTTTAGATTATTGCCCGGTACGGTGGCCTATAATATCCATTGCGCCGTGAGTGGTCGGAATTGCAGCGACCCGGTCGCAAGGTTGCGGAATGCGGGAGTTTCCGGACACGGTGTAGCACAGCTTCTTTGAGGTCTTGACGACCTGCTGCGCTTGTGGCCGGAGCACGACGTTCTTGCTCGGATCAGCAGCAACCGATGCGCAAAACGCGAGCGCAAGCGCGACGCTTGCACATCGGATCGACCAGCCGCCCAGGCGACTTGGTCTGCCTACTGTTTTCACGCCCTAAGTGTGATTCCGCTTCAAATCCTACGCAAGCCTATTTTTCCGTTATTTTAAGACAACAAACCGAGATTTTCGGCCACCATGCTCCCTAACGGTTAATCCGTCCAAAGGAAGTGCTCCAGGCGAAGATTGGTAAGACGCGCTTTTGCTTCTTCGCTTCGGCTCCCTCCCGCGGCAGCTAGTTTCTCATAGATGGCCGCCGCAGATTCCCACTTCGAATCTTCCTCCAACAGGCGCGCAGCGTTAAACCCAGCCTTGTAGTACCAGAAGAGTTCGCGTCGCCGATCCGGACGCGTGTCTTCCTCCAATATTTTGTAAAAAGTGGCAAGGGCATTGGCGCGCTCGCTTTTCTTTTCCAAACACAATCCCTTCTTAAACAGTGCCTGGTTGCGCCAGTGAATCGGCTCGTCATTGTCGGAGGCGAGTTGATCATAGATTTCGATTGCACGCTGGTAATTGTTTGGATCGGTTGTGCCCATCTCAAAGAAAATGTCGCCCTTGGCGCAAAGCGCCTCGCGTTTTTCTGAAGAACCGGCTTCGCTCTTTAGGACCTCATCGTATAAGGCGAGAGCGTCCTTGGGTTTGCCAAGCTTGCGCTCAATCACAGCCTGCTCAATGCGCGCCGCCCATCGCAGCGCGCCGTTCTGCCGCACGACCTGATCAAACAAAACAATTGCCCGGTCCAACGAATGTTCACCCATGCTGGACATTGCGGACTCTGCCGCGAAGAAGAGGGCTTGTTCACCAAGCGAATTGCCGGGGGTCTGTTGCGCAATAAGTTCAAACTGCGTCTGTGCGTTCGCAAAGTCCTGGCGTCGGTAATAAAGCTCAGCCAACTTCATTCGAACTTCCGGAGCGAAAGGCGAGTTTCCATGTTGTTCGACGAAGCGCTTTGCAAGCTCAATAACTCTCGCTTCGTTGCCACCACTTGATTCCTCAACCCAGATGTCGAGATACTCCCCGCGTTCCGCGGCTGCCGCCGTTGGCGACTCGGCGGCGCGAGTCAGATACTTGCGCGCTTCATCGAGGCGTGGTGGCGAGGCATGAAAGGCCAGTTCCGCCAGGCTGACCAAAGCTTCCGAGACGCGAGGATTCTTGGGAAAATCATGAATGAACTGTTGTAACGATCTTGTCGCTTTTTCGTCGCCTTTTGCCGCTTGCACCAGGCCTTCCTCTAATCGCAGATCGGCACGTGCCTCTTCGTCGCCACCCAATTTTTCCAGGTCACCATAATCAGTCAGAAAACGTGTATGGTCACCGAGTTGGAGCCAGCCGGTGGACGCGTTGAAAAGCGCAACCTTTGCCCACGGCGAACCGGAACGCGCGATCTGTTCAAAATCCGTGGAAGCTCTGTCAAATCGCCTCGCTAGGTAATGAGCCCGGGCGGATAAAAAATCGATTTGGGTAAGCAAAGACGGCGTGGGATGAAACGAGCGCGCGTCGTTCAAAATCGCAATCGCCTCATCGAAGTGTTTGTCCTCGACTTCGAATTTTGCAAACTCGAGCAGAGCGGGCGCCATCGCCTGAGATTTTACGCCGGTGTGGCGAAGATCGGTAAATAATTGTCGAGCCCGCTCCCTGCGCCCTGCGCGAATTTCGAACCGGGCGAGATACCATCGCGCAAATGTTCGTCGTGGCTGTTCGGGGCTGCGCACCCATCTCTCCAGCTCGTTGCGGGATGGTTTGTGTTCCTCTCGATACAATTCATCGAGTCTCGCGAAGAGAAGAGGTAGATCCGGATCTGCTGGATGACGATCAATAAACAGCTCAATAACGTCGTCTGCGATTTCCGGCGTTTTGAGTTGCACTTGCGCTTCCGCAACACCAAAGACTGCCGCGATCAGCGTGGAGTGAGCAGCTCCTTCTGGTCTTTTCAAGAGACCCTGAAAAATGCCGATCGCTCTTTCAGGTCGCCGCTGCATTAATTCCAGCCGTCCGCGCAATACCCGACGTTCTCTTCGTTCCGCGACGGATGCAGGCTCCATCTCTTCAAGAAGACGACGCGCGCCGGCAGCGTCGCCCGTTTCAATGTACAATTCGGCTGCTCGCAGTTGCGCTCGAGTTGCCCATTCCTTGTCATGAATGAGAGGCGTAAATTTCTTCAGCGCTTCGTCACGCCTTCCCAATGCACGCAGCATTTCCGCCGCTCCAAATATCGCCGCCGTGCGAAACGGCGACCCCTCCTCGTTTGCCAGTTGCTCGTAAAGCGGCAGGGCTTCACCCCATCGATCCAGGCTGGCGAAGGCCTGCGCGCGCCAAAATTTTGCCCAGGATAGTTCGCGCACCCGGCTATCTGCCAACAAAACCAGAGTATTCTCTGGCTGCCTTGCAGCTATTTGCGCTTCGGCAAGCTTCTCCACGACCGCGTGCCACTCGGCTTCCGGCAGATTGTTATTTAACAACGCCTGCAACCGCACGAGTGCTACTTCCGGCACCCCTTCTGCAATCGGCGCGCTGCTTTCGGAAATTTCGTTGGAAAAGTCTGCGCGGGTCAATTGCGCGAGCAGGCTCATCAGGCACATCAGTCCTATGCGTCTTTTGAGGCTCATGTGTTCTTCAATGACGGCCGCAGATATTGTCCGGTATAGCTGCCTGGCAACTCGGCAATCTTCTCTGGTGGGCCTTCTCCCACGATCTCGCCGCCACCCTCGCCGCCCTCCGGCCCCAGATCAATGATCCAGTCGGCGCACTTGATCATCTCCAAGTTATGTTCAATTACGATCACCGTGTTGCCTGCGTTGCGCAGCTTCATTAACACTTGCAGCAGTTTTTCGATATCGGCGAAATGCAGTCCGGTCGTCGGTTCATCAAGGATGTAAAGCGTGCGTCCAGTCGCCTTTTTGGCAAGCTCGGTTGCCAATTTTACGCGCTGGGCTTCTCCGCCGGAAAGAGTCGTTCCGGCCTGACCAAGTCGCAGATAGCCGAGACCCACATCCATTAATGAGTCTAACTTTTCCGAAATGCTGGGCACATTCCGGAAAAAACGGGCCGCTTCGTCCACGGTCAGACCAAGGACATCGGCAATGTTTTTGCCCTTGTACGTGATCTCGAGGGTTTCACGGTTATAGCGTTTGCCGTGGCACACCTCGCATTCGACATAAACATCGGGCAAAAAGTGCATCTCGATCTTGATTAGGCCGTCGCCTTCGCAATTTTCACAACGGCCTCCTTTAACGTTGAAGCTGAAACGTCCCGCGTCATAACCGCGCACCCGCGCCGCGGGCAATTGACTGAACAATTCGCGAATGGGAGTGAACGCGCCCGTGTAGGTCACTGGGTTCGACTTGCCGCTGCCGGAAACGCCGGTCACACAAGTGAAACAACCGAGCGGAAAAGAGACGGTGATGTCTTTCAAATTGTTGTCCGTCGCCCCGACCAATGTTAGCCAGCCTTCGGATTTGTCGGTCGACCGCGGTTTGGCGCGCTGCTTGGGAATGGAAATTCGCGCGCGGCCGGAAAGGTAATCGGCAGTCAAAGAATTCTTCGCGCGCAGGACATCTTCGAGTTTACCTTGCGCGACAATTTCGCCGCCACGCGGACCCGCACCGGGACCAAGATCGATGATATGATCAGCGGCCCGTATCGTTTCTTCATCGTGCTCGACCACAATGACGGAATTGCCGAGGTCACGAAGACGCCACAGCGTCCCCAGCAGCCGTGCATTGTCGCGCTGATGTAGTCCAATGCTTGGTTCATCGAGAATGTAAAGGACTCCCGCGAGCCCGGAGCCGATTTGGGTCGCCAATCGGATTCGCTGCGCTTCGCCTCCGGAAAGTGTCCCGCTCTGGCGATTGAGTGTGAGATAACCGAGGCCAACTTCGACTAGAAATTGCAGGCGGGACTGAATTTCGCGCACCACGTCGCGGACGATGGCCCGTTGCTGCGCAGTCAGCTCGAGCGCCGCAATAAAGCGCGCGGCTGCTTCGGTCGTCAGCTCGCTCAACTGATGAATGTTCAACTCGCGCGCCTGCCGATCCTTTATGGTAACCGCGAGGATTTCCGGTTTGAGCCTTGCTCCGTTGCATACTTTGCATGGTTCGTACGTCATGAACGATCGAATGCGATTGCGAGTGAATTCGCTTTGAGTCTGCTCGTATAGGCGCTGCATCTGGGGCACCAGTCCCTCGAAGGGTTTTGCAACTTTTCCCGCGCCTGCGGGACCATTGTCGCTGAAATTCATTTCGATCGGCGTTCCGTTGGTGCCGAAGTAAAGCGCTTGCTTGAATTGTTCCGGCAGTTCGCTGAACGGCAGATCTTCATCGATGTGAAAGTGCTTCACGAGCGCCTTTTGCAGATGCCGATAGTATGCCTGCATTCGCTTCGTCCCACGCCGCCACGGCGTGATCGCGCCTTCAGCCAGATTTTTCCCCGGATCGGAAATCATCAGCTCGGGATCGCAAACCAACTGGGTGCCAAGTCCATGGCAAGCCGGGCATGCTCCGAGGTGGCTGTTGAAGGAAAAATGTCTCGGCGTTAACTCGCCGATTCGAAAGCCAGTCGCGGCGTTTCCATAATCGGTGGAGTAATGCTGTTCCTCCCACTCGGCCGTTGGAGTGTTGGAGTGCTGGAGTGTTGGAGTAGTGATTTTCTCATTACTCCGCTTCTCCATCACTCCATCACCGGGTCGTTGTCGCAGGACGACGACCCGATTCCCGCCCCATTTCAACGCAGTTTCAATTGAATCAGTAAGACGGATACGAATGCCATCACGCACGACCAACCGGTCCACTACCGCCTCAATGGTGTGCCGTTTGTTCTTGTTGAGCCGGATCCGTTCAGAGCGATCCAACTCCACAATTTGGCCGTCAATTCGCGCACGCACGAATCCTTCGCGCCTGATCTTTTCTATTACGTCCCGAAACTCCCCTGGCTGATTCTCGATCAGCGGTGCCAGCAAAATGATTTTCGACACCGGCTCATAAGCAAGGATTTGATCGACAATCTGCTGGGGCGTTTGCCGGCTCAACGGCTGGCCCGTCAGCGGATCATGCGGCTGGCCTACCGCCGAAAAAAAGACCCGTAGATAATCGTAGATTTCGGTCGTGGTCGCGATGGTAGATCGCGGATTAGCTCCAGCGCTGCGTTGCTCGATGGCGATGGCTGGCGAAAGTCCCTGGATGAAATCCACGTTTGGCTTTTCCATTCGATCGAGAAATTGCCGTGCATAAGCTGAGAGGCTTTCGACGTAGCGGCGTTGTCCTTCGGCATAAAGCGTGTCGAAGGCGAGTGAAGATTTCCCCGAACCACTCAAGCCGGTAATAACAACCAGCTTTTCCCGCGGAAGTTCCACGTGAAGGTTCTTGAGATTGTGCTGGCGAGCACCGCTAATTTTGATGACTTGTGCAGGCATTCTGACGGGAAATGTCGAACCTATTAGTTAAACACGGGCGCACGCTTTCTCCAGTAAAATTGCGTAATCAAAGTAAAATAGAACGCTTGCCGCAGCCGAATTCGGTGCGCGTCAAAAACAAAGGGTGTCAATCGTCATCCCCTGTCACTACGAAAGGAACATGATCGAAAACGTTTCGTTTTTTCAATCTTTCTGGACAGGCTCAGACGAAAAGCCCGGACCCAGCTACGCTACCGCCGTGCGGGGTTTGGAACGTTACTGCACAGCGCGAAGCCTTCAACTCAGGAAAGGGGCTACCTGGGGCTGAGCTTCAAAACCACCGCTTCCGCGGGTAGATTTTCGGCCACGACCCACGAATAGCCATCAACCTGCGGCAATCGCGCAGCTTTTTCCTCCATCTCTTTCTGGGACACGAACAGCGCGTAGACAAGACGCGATTCATCTAAGCCATGTTTGACCAGCGCGAGGGCTTGCGCGCGATCGTATGTCACCACATTCCTGAATTTGACATACCTCTCCCCATCGATATGCGCCGCAACAAATGAGTCCGGCAAAAGCGCATTTAAGAAAAGAGGATTAATATCCGCTAGAATAATTCCAGGTTCGCGCCCGAACATCTCAAGAAAATGCCTTTGCGCCGTCAACCACGGGGAAGGGCGCTGTGGAGTGGGGAAATGGAGAGCGTCCCAAGCCTGCAACCGATTCCAGTCCGTCTGAGTGCCAGACGCAACGACTTGGGGAGTGTTGGACAGCGAGCGCGACGGGTAACCCAGAGAGGCTGCCGCAAACAAGACGAAGATTGCCAGAGAAGCGATGGCTCGTCTTGCCACGAAAAGATTTTCTGCGGCCCATGTCACAGGTAGAACTGCGACCGCGACCAAGAGGATTAGAAGCGGGAGGTAGTACCGCATATCTACCCACTCGGGAATCATAGTCGAGGTCATCGTAAAGAAGCTCAAACCAGCTAGAAAAGCGCAGATTGCGAACCGGTTGAGTCGGATGAAGAACATCCCCACGCAAACCAGAAGGACAAATGGGGCGACAATAGAGGTTCCTGTGCCAAAATAACGGGCCGCAGAAAAGAGTTTTGGGTGGAGAGTTAATTCTCTCCATAAAAGCACAGCGTTCTTCGAGATGTGGCCTGCAGTAAAAATCGCGGACCTTGCCGGCCAATCTCCTCCAGCGAGCCAAAAATCGTATCCTGTTTTGAAGGGCGAATGAAACTGAATGGTATTAAGTGCCAGGGTCGGGCTGGCCGCCAGCGTGAAGACGGTCACAACTGCAAAGCAATGGAGAAACCAGCGCAGGCGTCTTCCCTGACTCGGGAAAAGAGCCATGGCCAACAACAGCGGTGCGAAGAAGAACGACTGCACACGAACGTTTAGTGAAAGGCCAAGAAAAATCGCCGATAGATAGATTTTCCAGCGGCGTTCCTGGTTGAGGCCCAGGTAGGCAAACATAAACGCCAGCGCAATGAGGGTGGAAGCGCTGATTTCGCTCAACGATGAGCGGCAGAAAGTGAAGAAACCGGGCATGGTCGCAAGCAAAAGAGCCGCAAACCCGCCGGTCAGCGGCATCTCGAGGTAGCTGTAAAATGCAAACGTGGCCAAGAGCAAAAGCAGGCCGATTGTTTGGTTTGTCCTAAACGGCGCCAAGATGGAATCTGCATCAGGAAGGACCTTGAGCCAGGGAAGAATCAATGCCGGATAGCCGGGCGGATAATTGGATGGCAGCTTTTGATAGCCGAAGTTCAAGTAGGGATACCCGTCCCTCATGATGGCTTTTGCCTGCGCGAAATAATATGACGGATCCGACCAACCGAGATCCAATAACCCGGTTTTGTAATAATCAATGTTGAGCACGGCGAAATAATAGAACGTCAACGCACAAAGAAAGAGCGCCGTCCCAATTAAGAATCGTGTAATTGTGAAGTTTCTCCGTGGGACGGGCAGCATAGAGTCAGGGTGGGGACGCTAGCCCGATGTAACGTTCCCAACAAGCTCACGCAAACGCTGCAATGTACGGGGTGGGAATCTCTTACAGCGGACGGACTTATCCGGAAGGAAAGAAGATCAATTGGAAGGATGATGTGAGGACAACTACGCCATTTTCAAAATTCAATTTGGAGCCAACGCGGGTTTGAAGGAAACTGCACAAACTCGGCGATGGGTGGGGCGAAAGCAGATTCGCAGTTACATGAAGGAGCCAGCACGCGTGTCTCTCTGAACCAACGCGTGCCGGGCACGGAGATATGGGGAACCGCGGCGCTTGATCAAAGACGCAAGCGGACCCAGGATTATCTGGGCAGGATTGCGCCTCGGCGCGAGAGCTGGATCAACCATATTTTGATAACTTGCGCAGGCATTCTGACGCGGGGTGTTGAACCTACTAGTCAAAGACAGTCGTATGTTTTCTCCAGCAAAATTGCGTTCCTTGGGCGAAATTATACATGGGATTCATCCCCCTACGCGTGTTGCCTTCGGCAAAGGCAATCCTGGAAGCCCAAGTTTCTGGGCAAATATTCCCTTCCGTAAAAACGAACAACAGATACTACAACTAGTTGCTAGCCCGTCTTCTTTGATTGCTTTTAGGCGAGACCATTACGGTAATTTGCCCAAATGTTTTCGCGCGGTTTCCCGCGACAGCAGTTCCATGTCCGCATCCACCATGATCCGGACCAATTCGTGGAAGCGCACTTTGGGTTCCCAACCAAGAATTTTTTTCGCTTTGGAGGAGTCACCTATCAGGATGTCTACTTCCGCCGGTCGCTCATAGCGCGGGTCGTGTTTCACGTATTTTTTCCAATCAAGATCGACATGGGCAAAGGCAGCTTCGGCGAATTCGCGCACAGTGTGAGTCTCGCCGGTCGCAATTACGAAATCGTCGCCACTATTCTGTTGCAGAATTTGCCACATTGCCTCGACGTACTCGGGCGCGTAACCCCAATCGCGTTTCGCATCCAGATTTCCCAAGAATAGCTCGTGTTGCAGGCCGTGCTTAATCGCCGCGACGGCGCGCGAAATTTTTCGCGTAACAAAGATCTCGCCCCGCCGGGGGCTTTCGTGATTAAACAAAATGCCGTTGCTCGCGCGCAAGCCGTAGCTTTCGCGGTAATTCACCGTCGCCCAGTAAGAAAAAACCTTGGACACGCCGTAGGGACTGCGCGGCCAGAATGGCGTCTTTTCGGTCTGCGGAACCTCCTGCGCTTTGCCATACATCTCGCTGCTGGAAGCTTGATAAAAGCACGAGCGAATTCCGGTCTCGCGAATGGCTTCCAGAATGCGGATGGTGCCGACAGCGGTGATGTCCGAAGTGTATTCGGGAATGTCGAAGCTCACCCGCACATGGCTTTGCGCGCCGAGATGATAAATCTCATCCGGCTTCAAATCGTAAAGAAGCTTCACCAAATTAACTGAATCGCTCAGGTCGCCGTAATGCAGAAACAGCCGCACGCCGTTGATGTGCGGATCGGCATACAAGTGATCGATGCGCGAAGTATTGAACGTGCTCGCTCGCCG
>Ga0193727_1001082_pt1 | contig 11142 bp, 10 predicted proteins | sample H2c2metaG_FD_143051 | JGI IMG/M metagenome (GOLD analysis project Ga0193727, IMG submission 143051) | Soil microbial communities from a riparian zone of the East river system, Colorado, United States - H2c2 | ecosystem: Environmental > Terrestrial > Soil > Riparian zone | place: USA: East River...
ATCAGCGCGGACGCACGTCCGAGGCACGCACACTTTTGCAGGCCGCCCGCGATGAATCGATTGCGAAGGACGACGCTTCTTCTTCCTGGGCCTTGCGCATGCGCGAACGCTGGGGGAGATTTCTGCTCGATCACTCCCAAGAGGGCGATCCCGACTTTGCGGCCGCCGAACTCGAATTCAAAGCCGTACTCAAAAGCGCCGCGGACCGGCCGCTGGTGGAACCTGCTCTCGCTCATTCTGGGCTTTCCCGCATCGCTGCCGCCCGGGGCGACGATGCGCTCGCCCTGCGTGAAAGCGGGCAAGCGCTGACCGACTTGGGCCGGGTGAAGGGGTTGTACGATGTGCGCGTGAAGCCCCGATTGTGGCTCGTGCACAGCGCGCTCCTCCTCAAGAGCGGCGAGAGAACCGGCGCACGTCAATGGGCCGACAAGGCGCTCGAGGCCAGTCTCAAATATGACGATCCAATGAGTTCTGGCATCGCGGCTGCCCGAAACTCGGTTCGTCTCGCCGCCGCAACGCCCAGTGCGAATTAGGTTCCAGCCGCGGTCTCGCGGGGACGGATCTTTGCCTATGTGCGCTATCTCGATGCGTTGAACGCTGAGAGCGAGACGACGCCGCCGTAAGATTTCCCAGCGATCTGGACATGGGAGACGAGATTTTCCGGGCGAATGGCGTCCCAATGCGTGCCGGGACCATTGATTCCGCGGCCTATGTCCAAATCGCGAGCAGAACTCGTCTTACTTGGTAGGCGAATCGACATCGGTATGTACGAGGGAGCAAGAGAATGAACAGCAATTTGGGAGTCGCGGGCACCATCGCGGCACTCGCAGCACTGCGCCCCTGCAAGTCCGCGTTGGCGGATGTGACACCTATTCGGCGCCTTCCGGGTTCCCGACAGTGCAAATGAAAAAAATGTCACTCGTCGTCATGTTCGCGAGCGCGATGGCGAGCTTCATCCTCTCGCTCGGGATATCGAATGCCACATCTCCGGCGCCTGCCGCGAATCCCACGCCTGCGAACGATGCCGATCCCTTTCCGATCACCGTTCGGGTGCTGCCCGGCGTCGTTCTAGTCGGAGCGAAAGGCGGCCGCGCGGCGGGTGGATCGGGAGGCGCGCTCACGATATCGGGCGCCACCATGCCGGCCGGCGAGCGCACCGTATCCATATCCATCCAGAACGAGAGTGGCGCCGCGGTGGATGCGCAGCAGGTCAAGCCGGATGCCAAAGGCAACTATTCAGCCGCTCCACCCGCGCCGGTGAACGCAGGCACGTATAAAGTCACGGTGACCGCGCCCGACGGGCGAGGCGCCGCACAAGCTACATTTCGTGCGATCGAACCCGTGGCGCTTGGCGCCCAAGCCGACTCAGCCATGCTCGATGCCGTCGGCGCCGCAGAAGATGCCCTCACCGGCGTGCAGGCCCAGATTGAAGCGCAGGTCGACTCGCCGGCTAAGGACAAGGCCAAGAAGAAGTTGGCCGATGCCCATCAATCATTGCACGACCTGCGCACCGCCGAATCCCACGGTTCGCTCAACGGTCTGATCGGCGCCATTTCGTCGGACGCCGCGCTGGCGGAATCGCTCCGGCCGAACCTCAACAAATTGACGAACCAGGTCAACGAGACGATTAACGAGACCGAGCGCGTCAAGAGCCTCACAGCCGAGATGTCCAAGGCCGACTTAGGATGCCACCAAATGGCCTTCGTCACCGAGGTCTTCAAAGGCATTTCGGCGCTGCTCAACGTCAAGAAGCGCGTCCTCGACACCGCCATCGGCCTGGCAAAGGACGTCACGTCCGACATCACCGCGAACAAGGCCAAGGCCGCCGGCGCGAGCCCGGCACTAGCCTTCGTGAGCGGTCAAGTCGTCAAGAATCTACCCGAGCTCAACAGCGCTTCGAAACTCTCCGGGAATGCCTACGGCATCATGGCGGACGTGGGTGCCTTCATCAGCGACACCCTGTTTGGCATGTATTGCGAACAATTCACAGGACCCATCGAAGGCATCATGAATGCGCGCTTTTTCGAATCGCGCGGCGGAAACGGACCTACGCTCTGGTGGAGCTACAACTACAAGATCTCAGGCCGCATCGTTCTCTACTACCCGAAGAGCGCGAAGGGTGGCACGTCGATCCGAATGAACGGACGCATCGAAGGCTATGCCCACGGCTTCGACACCTGGGAAGACGCGCTGACGGTAACGTTCCCGAAACTCATGTCGGGTGCGATGCAGTACAAACACAGCTTTCCACCGTTCGAAGCCGGCGGCACCGTATCGCAAGTTGCCAGTCAAGGTTCGCGTCCCTTATCCGCCTACGTGGAAGGCTCCGCGGCAGGATTGCTGGTGCCCAATAGCTTCCTCATCAGCGTCACGGGCGTCCTCGAGAAGAACGCCATTACCATCGTGCTCGGCCCGGCAAAGAGCGACATTTCGCCGGTGCACCGGGTCACCGTCCTCATCCTCTCGCCGCTGACCGGCGGACTCGGGCCGCAGATCACCTGGTATCCGCTGCCCTTCCAGAAAGTACGCAATTTCATCGACAATGCCGCGAACGGCGAAGCGATGAAGCTGCCGCTGCGGACCGACAGCGACACCATGACGGCCGAGAGCGTATTCACCGGAAAGGTCGACAAGGCAACGGCCAAGGCGGACTACACACTCAAGATCAAGGCGTGCAATCCAGGCTGCTGAGTGACCAATAACGATGACGTTTTTCGATCTTTTCCGGCAGAAAGTGGCGTCCCCACGCGTACCCCGTCTTAACCCCCGTAAACGTGACCAGGGTTTCTGGATACTCCTTGGCGCCTTGCGTGACGTATAGATAGGAATCCATGCGCGCGCATTCGAGAGAGGCTCATGCATCCGCCGGTCCCCGGGTCGGAATATCGGCCGCCACCGCACGCGCGGCCTGATCCAGGTCGATGACCGCATCGGCGACCGCGAGAACGCGTGCTATATCATCGTAAAGCGCGATCACCGAGGCGCAGCTGGCCGCAGCCTTGCGAAATCCCGGCGCCAAAAAGTGGTCCCGGCCATAGCGAGGAATGATCAGCGTCAGGCGGTTGTCGCGTGCCGCCACCAACGGCCGTCCGTCGATGTTCGCAGCTGGGCCGCTGAGCGCGAGGAGCCGCTCCATGAATGCGGGGGTCAGAAGTGCGCGCGCTGCGATTTGATCGGTGCTCCACACATCATAGACTTGTGCGAACCGCGGATCTTCCAAAACAACGTGCTGGCGGTTGCTCGACTTCAACCAATGGCGCAGCTGTTCGAAGGCGCCGGTACCGGCGATCACCGTCGTGGTCGCCTGCAGACGCCTCGGCAGCGTCACCTCGACCACCAGACCCTCGAAGGACACACGGCGTTGCTTGCCCGATCCCAACGTCAGCAGCAGAGTCGCGATGCTGATGGGAAGTCCGCGGTGCGTACCGAAGAATTCGTTGTTTGAAACGGCCCTGTCGAAATCGTCGAAGAATCTTTCGGAATTCAATGCTTGCTGATCGAGCTGAGCGGGCGAGCGAAACGAAAGGTCGCCGAAGCGCGCCGCCAGCAACGGCAGCACGCGGCCCAGGTACAAGCGGGCATAGGCGGCGCTGCCATCGCGCGCGGCCGCGTAAAAGCCCGCCATCGCTCCAACGCCCACCAGACAGATGGCGTTCCAAATCATTCCGGCGACGCCGTCTCGATCGGGCCTACCGCTCATCTGCTCGAGACACCATAGACCGAAGCCCGCGGCGGCGCCCAACGGAACCCGGGCCATCGCACGGGCATTGACCTGACACACCACTTCCAGGCGCGCCGCCTCGAGTTCGGCAAGCACCGGGCGCAGCGCGCTCATGAGCTCGTCGGCCGTCTGATCATCGACCTTGGGCGCCGGCGTGACGGCGACCAGCGACATCGCGATCCACGCACCGCTGCCGCCGACGAACAGTGCCGCGAACAGCCCGACGAAGATACCGCTCAAGAGCCCGTGGATCCCCGGCGATTTGTGCATGGCCGCGCTGAGTACCATGACGAAGATCACGAGCGCCGCGATACCGCACGCGGCGAGAGCGCGCTGCGCCAAACGCCTGCGGCCCTCGAGGGCGGTGCCGTTTTCCGTTGTCATGAGAGCAACTGGCCGGCATCTACCGCCTCGCGCGCCGCGACCGATGCCTCAAAGAAGGGCGGCGGCTTTGCGACGCCGGCGAGATTTGCCAGCAGGGGGCCGGGGAATATCTGAGTAGCATTGTTCAATCCGCCGACCGCGGCATTGTAGAAGCGCCGCGCCGCCGCGATGTTGGTTTCCACCTCTTGATAGCCGCATTGGGCTTCGATCATGGGTCCATCGGACTTGAGCGACGGGTAATTCTCGGCCACCGCGAACAATCGTCCGAGTCCGGCCGTCAGCTGCCCTTCGGCCGCGAATTTGCCCTCTGTCGCCGCAGGGTCGGTCGTGTTGCCGAAACTCGTCGCTTTGGTGCGAAGCGCAGCGATTTCATCGAGCAAACCACGCTCATGCTCCATGAATTTTCGCGCAATCGCGAGCAGATTAGGAATGAGGTCATGCCGCTGAGCCAATTGCACATCGATGCCGGCCAGCGCCTCGGCAACGCGGTTGCGCCGCTTCACAATGATCGCGTACCAGGAATACAGCACGACCGCCGACACGATCGCCGCCGCCCAGACAATGATGTTCATGGCAATCCACCTCATGTTTGTGTCGCGCCGCCGGTCTTGGCACTTATAGGAACGTGATTGCCCGCGTCTTTGGACATGGACTGCTGCGTCTCTTCGATCCGTGTCCGATGGCCGATGTCTTAATCGCGCCTGAAAGACGTCTTACTTGGTAGGCGTATCGAAATCGTCACCCACATGCGCGGCAGGCGCCAGGTTGTTCGACTTACCGCGAGTGGCTGCAAGCGCGCCTCACATCCGCGCCTTTGCCGTATCAAAGATCTTCTTGGCTTTTGCGGGCGCGCCTTCCACGCCGGTGAAGACCAGCTTCACCAGATCATCCCCAGTCCTGATCATCAGGGCGGGACCGACGGCAGCGGCTTGGTCGCCGATGCCATCGTACGGGCTGGCGATACCGGGTTCGTGTGCATTGACCATGTTGACGGCGCGCATGGCGATTTCGCCATCGCCCCAATCCACGGCAAAATCCACAGTCGGAAATCCGGAAGGCGCCGCATACCGGCACTCGGTTTCGCCGCTCGAGTGAGTGGTGTCCTTCGCGCTCACTGCGACGCCCAAGATCGCGGTCATCTCCGTCGCCGTTACCATCTCGCACGCGCTCACAACGGTATTTTTCGCTGCAGCGGTTTGAGTCGCGGCGGGCGCTGCAGCAGTGGCCGGTGCAGCGGCGCCCGGCGGTTTTGCGGAGGAGCCGCATCCGGCGACGGCGGCCAGCACGATGAGGGCTGCCGCGCGGCACAGTGCCGCGGTCGAGTTATGACATGAAAGGCGGTTCATCACATGTTCTCCCATGGTGTAGTGGTCACTGCCGAATCAGTTCGACGCGGCGATTGCGGCCCCGTCCCTCGGGGGTGTCGTTTTTCGCTTGAGGTTGCGAGGCGCCGAATCCGCCGGTGCTCAATCGGCTGGCCGCAACCCCATAGCGTTCCACCAGCGCGTTTTTGACCGACGTTGCGCGCAGGCGGGACAGTTCGAGGTTGGACGCATCGCTGCCGATGTTGTCGGTGTGACCGTTGATATTGAGCTTCCAGCCGTCGTTCTTCGCGAGTACCGCGGCGATCTCCGCAAGAACGGGCGCCGATTCCGGCCGCAACCGATCACTCGCAAAGTCGAAGTAGATGCCGTACACATCGACGCGTTTGTCGAGGGCCAGATGCTGTTCCATGTCTCCCTCATTCGGAAAGGAGATCTTCTGGAACCGAATCGCATAATGTGCACTGGGCCGCTCGTAGTCGATGACAAACGGAAAGCGCTCGTCGTCGACGACGGTCACCGTGGTCATTTTTGAAGTTCCCGGATTGGCGATGGCAACGATCGTCGGCACTGCGACCATCCTATTGTTGACAATGATATTGAAAGGTTGGCGATCGGCATCCTGGATCTTCAAGGTCCCATCGATATCGAGGTCCATCGGCTGGTCGCGTGTGCGCCAGGCGTCGTCGATCTCGATGTAGCGATGACGAGTGCCGCCCGTCGCTTTCAACTCGTGCAGCGAGCGCGAAGAGAGGCTGAACATCGTCGTGGGAGACGCTACAGGCGGTGCGTCCTTGGCCTCGGCTGTTTCGGTGCGATAAAAGAATGAATCGCGCAGATCGCTTTGACAAAGCCGCCGCTTCTGGGTGACGTTGTGATGGTCCGCGCCCAACGGACAACTGTTGGTGATGTCGACATACGAGTCGGTAACGGCCTTCACTTGCAGCAGGCATTCATGGTCGTAGTCGTTGGTCACCCAGGTGTTGGACAGGGTGAGGCCGACTTTGAGCGGCACGAGCGCGGCCTGTTCCCGGGAAACGGCATCGGCGACCTCGATCGGGCACTCTTCGCCCAAGATGACCCCATTCGGCAGTTTCCCCGAGGCTGAGCGGTCGATTGGAATCGCGGTGGGTACTCCCATGCGCTCGAGCAGCGTTTTACCGATGGCCACCGCTCTGGCTTCCGAATCCTGCCGCATCGCCAGGCTAATCGTGATCAGCGTCTTGCCCGCATGAATGCCGAGCACACCCTCTTGGCTATAAAAAGCTTTATCGCCCAAGACGACGGGATGCGCGACCCTCTGTCCCGGTTCGCTGTCGCCGAATGCCGCCGACAGCTGCTGCTCCAACGAGGACGAGCCTGCGGCATGCCATGCGATTTCGATGTCGGCGTGGGAGTAACTGTCGGCAGCGCCGGTCGGATAGGCGCAGGAGGTCGTGCCTTCATCATTTTCTTCGATGAGCGGGCCGATGGGTGCCCCCAATAGCTCGGCCATCTCAGCGCGCGTGATGTAAGAACAGGCGGAGCCGTGTGCTGCGGTGCCGGGCCTGGGTGCCGGCGCTGGCGGGGCACTGCCGGCGGAACCGCCCGGAGTGACCGCAACCTGCGGAACCGCAGGTCCCGGCGCGGCTGGGTTCTTGGGTTGGCCACAGCCGAGAAGCGCGAACGTGGCGATCAGCGCAAGCGATCCCGCCCGAGCCCGCGTTATTGCGCACGGTGCGAGATCACACAGGGCCACTCATGCTCCCCTTCGCGGACGTGTCTTCATCCGGTTTGCAACCGCCGAGCTGCGAGGTTTTGTTGATGATGGTCAAGGGCTCGCTCGGTTCAATGCCGCCTTCTCCGGTGACCCGATACCTGATGTTGAGCGCGCTCAAGACCGAGTTGATGAGATTGGTGATGGATTTCGGTATCAAGTAGCCGACGCCGCCATTCATTGAGATGTTGAGCCCCGATCCGGACCCCTGCTCGTGCCGCTTTGTGCATCCGGGGAGGAGCGCCGCGATGAGCACCATCAAAAGTATCTGAGTACGCGTATCCAAGGTGTCCCCATGGTCATTTGCATCATTCCCTATGGGAGTAACGTGATCTGGCGCCGCCTTGGACATCAGGCGGCCGAAAATAAAATCCTCAGGCGTGTCCGAAGCCGGGCACGGATCACGTCTTACTCCATAGGCGCTATGTTGAAAGGGGAGCTAAGGAAATGAACCGAAAACGCATGAACAGAAAATGGCGGTTCGCGGCCGTCTCGGCCCTGGCGCTCACCTCAACCATTCTCGGGGGCCAGGCGTTTGCCGACGTGACCATCCAACAAGAGACCACCATCCATGCCTTCATCGTCAAGGCGCATGGGACGACCATCGACCGAGTCGCGGGCGACAAGCAACGCAACGAGACGCAATTTTCTTGCGACGGCGTCATGTCGCTGTTCTGCGGACACAACAAGACCGTGGACATCGTGCGTCTCGACCGCGGCGTGACGTGGAAGGTCGAGCCGAAACAAAAGCGCTACACGGAATTTCCGATCCCGACCCCTGAGCAACGACGCGCGGAGCTGGAACATCAACAAGCCGTCATCGACAAGCTCAAGTCCTGCCCGCAGCCGGCGCGCACCACGGTCGACACCTCCAAGTGCGAGATGAGTCCCCCCGTGTTCGCCGTCAACAAGACTTCGGACGAGACCACCCTCATCGGGCATAAAGCGCATCGCACCAACGTTTCATTGACCCAAAGCTGCAAGGTCAAGGACAGCACCGATGTCTGCAGCATGATTTATTCGTTCGACGTCTGGTTGACGCAAGAGGAATTGCCGGGCTTGACTGATCGCACGGCGTTTGCGAGCGCCTACCAGAAAAAAATCGGAGGGAGCGGTGCTCCCGTCGATACCGCGCAGCTGAACCCGATGCTCGCGCCGTACGAGGACAGCCTCCGGCAGCTGAAGGCTAAATCCGCTGACTTCAAGGGCTACCCGCTCAAGACCACGTTTCGATTCGCGATCGGCGGAGCGCATTGCGGGCTGGTGCCTGCCAACGGTGCGCCACAGTCGGGAGGGGACAGCACGTTATCGACCGCCGGCACAGCGGCCGGAGAAGCCGGCGCGAATTCTGCCTCAACTGCCGCGGGGTGGGGTGCAGAAGAGGCGGCGCAAAAAGCCAGCGGGAACAGCCTCGGCGGCTACATCGCGGGCTCCGCCGCGGGTGCGTTCACAAAGAATCTCGTCGGCGGCCTATTCGGCAAAAAGAAAAAGGCCGACCCCGCCGTCAGCGACGCCGCGCCGGCCGGCGCCAATGCCCATCCAACTTCCGGCGAGCCGGCGACCACCGTGGCTGAGATCAGTATCGAGACCACAGCGATCGATCCCGCGCCGGTAACGGCCGATCAGTTCGAAGTGCCTGCGCGGTGGAAAAGGCTCGAACCCAAGCGGGCGTCGTCGGAGGGTTTGCCGAGTTGCAACTCCACCTGACGATCGGATTCATTAGAGCCACTGATCAGCGGGACAGTAACGTCATGTCATCACTTGAGCGCGCGCGCTGGGGGTTGTCGGCACTGCTGCTGGGGGCACTCGGCCACGCGCAGGAGCCGCATCAAATTCCACTGGTCGAGCGACTCACCGTCATGACTGCCTTCGCGTCGCAAGACCAAGGCGATTACGAAGCCGTGCAAGTCTTTAGCGATTTTTCGCCGACCTCGTTCAAAATGACGGGCTCGGCCGAAGCTCCCGATGATTCCGGGGAGGTGCGGGAAATCACCGTATCGCGCGTGGTGCTGCGCGAAGATTGGCGCAACGCAAGGGTTATGCGGCGGCGTTTTCACGAGTTTGATGCCCGCCAGTTCCCCGGCACCACGCCGCAATTTCCCGCGGTAGCGGTGAATGAAATTCGTGCGCAGGGCCGCGCCACCATCACCTATCTGGAAATCGAATCTGAATTCGGCGCCACCGTCATCTCGCGCACGATGACCGGAACACTGGCGCGCGTCGCCAAGGGACCCGCTGAAATCACGGTTCTGGTCAATGGTCAGCCGCAGGCACTGCGGGTGCTGCATGTCGCCGGTCGACTCGCCGACGACGGCGATGGCGATGATTTCGACTACTTCGTTCTCGACGACCCCGACAATCCTTTGATCTTGCGAGGGAAAGGGCCGGGATTTTCCTCATCCGTCACGCGCATTGATTTTCCCCAACCCAACACGGCGGCTACCTCGTTGGAGCGTTCCCTGGCCGAAGATAAGCACGCGCTCGTCTATGGGATCTACTTCAAGTTCGCGCGGGCCGACATCCGCCCCGTATCGGAACCCGTGCTCAAGGAGATCGCCGGCATTTTGAAGAAAAATCCCGGTTGGAAGCTCAGTATCGTGGGCCATACCGACAACGTGGGACGCGATGCAGCGAATCTGGATTTGTCGCGCAGACGCGCACAATCTGTCAAGACAGCCATGGTTGAACGATACGGCATCGAGGCCGACCGGTTGACCACCGGCGGTTTCGGCGCCTCCCAACCGCGGGCCAAAAACGACACGCCGGAGGGCCGTGCCCGCAATCGCCGCGTTGAACTAACTCGCCAATGAGAGGGACCTGATGAACAAATTCATATTGACCGTGAGCCTGGGTATCTCGGTGTTGAGCCAGTCCTACGCGGCGGACGAGATCGGCGGCCCAAGCGCGCTCAAGTATCTGGACAATCTCAAGACGTGCACGCCGTTTACCTACAGTTACCCACACCCGTTCGTACACGGCTTCACGGGCCAAAATATCATTAAAGGAAAAGAAGCCGGCAACTGCCTCGTCACCATTGTCATGCCAAACGATAAGAAACTCGAATGCAGATTCACGCCCGAAACGATCAAGCTTTTGACCAGCGAAGCGGCCTATGAAGAAGAGCGGCAACGGGGCTTTGCTTTTGCGAACTCAGCCCCTGCGAGCAAAAGAATGGCCGAAGAGTGCAAGTTCTGAGGTTCGCCCGTAACGAGAATTCTCTAGGCGGGCGCCAAGCGGCCATCAGCTTCGTCCAATATATTCAATAATGACGCCTGCCAAAACCGCTACTCAGCGCAGTTGAGATTGACTGACTGTTCCGCCAGTTCACGAAGGCGCCGCTGCATGAAGCGGCCCTGCTCCGGCGAATACTGTTTTTTGAGCCCGCCCTCTATCTCGCGCTGCTCAGCCTTTATTGGGACGCACGCGGGGTTGTCCTGCGCCTCGGCAGGAAGAACGACGTTCGATGCGGCGCGCGAGGCAATGGCCAACGTGTCTCCCGATGCAGCCGGTGGGGCGGTGGTGGGCCCGGTCTGCGCGGCACTTGCGGCGCCCTGCGCGGGCGCAGCGACATCCACGGGAACCGTCGTTGCCTGTGTCGGGTGGGCTCCGGCCAACAGCAGAGCCGCACCCAAAATCGGCCGCAGCCACTCACTCATCCGCTCACCCCGTTGGTTGGTATCCGAGCGATTGCCAGACGTACGCAGTCGAGCATTATGCCCGCCAAAAACGCGCATCCGAAGGAAAATCAGTCGATTTTCTTTCCGATCCGATTCCAGTGGCCTTGCCCGGAAATTCAATCGAGAGCAGACTTTTGCCGGCACCGGCGAGAAGCGGGTGGTCAAAGTACTGTCGGGAACAGGTCGCGATTAGCGTCACACGGGGGGTTGTATGGAATTGCAGATCAACGATCAGACAGTGTCCATCTCCGCTGAGCCCACGTTGCCGCTGCTCTGGGTTCT
>Ga0193727_1001083_pt1 | contig 11133 bp, 10 predicted proteins | sample H2c2metaG_FD_143051 | JGI IMG/M metagenome (GOLD analysis project Ga0193727, IMG submission 143051) | Soil microbial communities from a riparian zone of the East river system, Colorado, United States - H2c2 | ecosystem: Environmental > Terrestrial > Soil > Riparian zone | place: USA: East River...
GAATGGCGATCGTGTCAACGCGGCGCACTTCCTATAGCAAACGGCTTACCTCACAAGGGTAAACACCTGCGTATACGAACTGTCGGTATTTCGCGTACTGGTTAATTGGCCACGCGCGCCAATGTACTTGCCGGTCCCGCCCAATTTCGCGCGCACGACAGGTTGGCCCGCATTAAATTCGGGGGCTGTCGGCGGATAATCGCCAGCGCCGAAAGCGATAATTTGATCCTGACCATCGCCAAAGGTGAAAAACAGAAGCGTTGCGCGCTTCTCTGCGTTTGGGTTGGCCTCAGCCGCGCTCTTAATCAGCGTTTTTGAACCAAACACCTCGCCGGTCACTGGACCGCCAGGGCTAGAATGCAGCGTGGCAGAAAAATAATATGCGTCGCCCGGACTGTTCCCTGGGAATCCGAGATGAAGCGGCTTTAGCGCCGGAGCGTCTTCATAAACCGTAAGAGTTTCAGTCGAAGGATTCGTCGAATGCGGACCATACGCTGCCATCAAAATTTGAAACGAGCACTGCAGCCGATGCCATTATTCGTCGAGTAAGAATCAGCTTCATCGTTAAACTCTAAGCAAAACTGAGTTTGTGGGAACCTCGTTCGAGAAAACTTGGTTCTACACTCGAATGTCGCAATCACAAAAATGTGGAGAGCGGCAGGCGCTGCGGAAATTGCGTGCGCGATAAAAAAGAAATTCTGTTTCGCGAAAGCGCCCACCACTATAAATTTTAGCGTGCAACAATACCATGATCTGCTCCGACTCGTACTTGAGAAAGGTCTGCCACGAACGGATCGCACAGGCACAGGAACGTTATCTGTTTTTGGTGCGCAGACGCGATTTGATTTGCGCACGGACGGACCGGGATTCCCGCTCCTTACGACAAAAAAGCTGCACATCAAGTCGATCGTCTACGAGTTGCTTTGGTTTTTGCGCGGCGATACCAACGTCCGTTATCTCAATGAACATGGCGTGACGATCTGGGATGAGTGGGCTGACCAAACCGGCGATCTTGGTCGCGTCTATGGTGCGCAATGGCGCGACTGGCGCGGTGCAAACGGCATGCGCGTGGACCAAATCGAGAATCTGATCGCGCAAATTAACTCAAATCCGCAAAGCCGCCGTCTCATCGTGAGCGCGTGGAATCCGGCCGAGATCGATAAGATGGCGCTGCCACCGTGTCACCTGCTCTTTCAGTTTTACGTGCAGAACGGTGAACTCAGTTGTCAACTGTATCAACGAAGTGCGGATCTGTTTCTCGGCGTCCCGTTCAACATCGCTTCATACTCACTGCTTACGATGATGGTGGCGCAGGTTGTCGGTCTTATGCCGGGAGATTTTGTGCACACTTTTGGCGACCTGCATCTTTACAAAAACCATCTTGAACAAACGCATGAGCAGCTTTCACGCGATTGTCGGTCCCTTCCACGAATGAGATTGAATCCGGCCGTAAAAGACATTCACGATTTCAAGTTTGAAGACTTCGAGCTTGTCGGCTACGACCCGCACCCGTCGATCAAAGCGCCCATTGCGGTGTAGATGACTGTAGCGGCAGAAGCGTTGCCGTGCGGGAATAAAGAACAAGCAACCGAAATCCGCCTGTGGGGACCACCACAGAAACGTGACGAATCTCGCGGTGCGACTTTCGCACATCACGCGGGTTTAAACGCAATGTGAAGATCGTCGTTGCGCTGTCCGTCTTTTTCTGCGCGGCCATTTCATCGCGTGCACAGACTTCAGTTGACACGGCCATTCTGCAGCAGGTAAGCCATCTGCTCCTCTAAACATTCCCATGGGGCCCTCGTAGATTTGGAGGTTCGCGTTTCGACCCGAGACTTCTCCCGCCACCCTGGTGGTAGCGATAAGTCTCAACCTTCTTGCGCCCGCCTTAAGAGGGGAAAGGCGAATCGCGCGGGTGCTCTCCGTTACGGCCGCTGTTCGGGCGCCGCCTTATCAACACTGCTGGCGCTTGCGGTCTTTGGTCCGCGCGAGAGATCAACCAAGTCCGCCAAGATGCTGAGCGCTTCGTCGCGCTCCGGATCGATCGCCGGCGTTTTGGTGTCATCATCGGCGTTAGCGCCACCGATTAGATCCGTATCTGCATCCGAAGCGGCGTCGGGATCAACTTTGGGAGCAATGCCATTCTTCTTCGCCTCAGCCAATTTCCCCGGATACATGATCAATTGGAGATTCGGTTTATCAACGGTATCGAGCGTCACCCGATAAATTCGCGGTTCTTCCTGATTCCGCGCCAGCCGATCCTTCGAACGAGTTTCCTTGCGCAGTTTGTCGTCCTGAAGTTCCTTTTTCCGCAAATCTTCGTTCAACGAAATCCGATTCTCATCGAGCTTGTGACGCAAACGATCGATGTCCTCCATCACGTAGTGAAATTCGGGATCGCCCTTAACCCGTTCCTCCGAGCGTCGTCGCAATTGATCGATAAACAAGGAATGGCTGTCGGACCATTTCGTATATCTCGCCTTCGAGACTTCGTCATAGGGCAGGGCGTTTTTTAGCGCGCCTTCCCCAAATTCCGGGAGATCGCTCAAGCTCGGCAGAAGAATGTCGGAAGCCACGCCGTGAAGCTGAGTGGAGCCGCCCGCCACCCGATAAAATTTTTGGATTGTCAATTTCAGCGCACCATCTTCATCAGAATGGCTGCCCAGCAGTGAAGCAAACCTCCCAATCGGAAGAATGGTCTGCACGGTCCCCTTGCCGAATGTGTTTTTGTCCCCAACGATCACAGCGCGACCATAATCCTGCAGAGCGGCAGCGAAGATTTCACTCGCGGACGCGCTTTGCCGGCTGGTCAAGACGACCATGGGTCCCGAATAGGCCATGCCCGGATCGGGATTGGCCGAGACCCTGATGCTTCCGTTATAGTCTTTCGTCTGAACGATCGGACCAGATTTCAAAAACAATCCCGTGAGCGAGAGGGCCTCCTCCAGCGACCCGCCGCCATTTCGCCGCAGGTCGATGACCAAACCGGCGATGTTTTCTTTCTTCAGCCGTTTCAGTAATGCCAGCACGTCGCGGGTCGTGCTTTTCTGGTGCCTGTCCATGTCCGCATAAAAAGAAGGCAGCGTAAGCCACCCGAGTTTTATTGGATCGCCGTTCTCGTCTTTCCTAATAATGATGTCCGCGCGGGCTTCCTGGTCTTTTAGCTTAATTTCATCCCGGACAAGCTCGACATTTTTGCGGCGCGACGGGTCTGTAGCGTCTGAGGGAATCACGAGCAAACGCACGTGCGTGCCTTTCTTGCCACGGATCATTTCGACAACTTTGTCCAACCGCATCTCGCGAACGTCGACATAATCAGCCGGCCCCTGTGCCACGGCACTGATTCGGTCGCCGACCTTGAGTCTCCCATCTGCTTGGGCCGGTCCACCGGCAACGAGGCTTTCAATTTTCGCGTACCCGTCTTCCGAACGAAGCATGGCGCCGATACCGACAAGCGAGAGACCCATGTTAATGCTGAAATTCTTCATGTCCGCCTTGCTCAAGTATTCTGAATGCGGGTCATATGCCTGGGCGAGCGCGTCGAGATAGAGCTTCATTTGCTCGTCCTTATCTTCCTCATGGACGTTGCGTGCCAGGCGATCGTAGCGGCGTGAAACCAATTGGGGAGCGGGCTCGATAGGGTGTTCGCTCAAATGTTCCTGTAAAAGTTCATTGGCGATCCGACCACGCCACAGTTGATCGGCTTCCGCCTCATCCTTGGGCCAGGACGATTTTTGACGGCTCAGCTCAACCGTCGCATTGCCCTTGAAGTCGATTGGCTGCTTCAACAGCTCCTTTATTTTAGCGACACGGTCATCTACGCGTTTGGTATAGAGAGCGTAAATTTCGAAGGCCGGTTTGAGGTTTCCTAGCAGGACGTCCCCGGCCATCGAACTGGCATACTTTGCATTCAGCTCATCAACATCCTTCTGAGTAAAAAACAGATGGCTGAAGTCGAGCATTTCCAGATACGTCTGAAGAAATTTTTTCGAAACCTCCTCATTGAGCTTTTGCCGCGTATAATGGCCCTCCTCCAGAAGACGGCCGACCGACATGGCAATATTTTCTCTCGACGCGGCCATGGCGGGCGGAGCCGCGATTGCGGCCGTTAACAGGATGACGCAAAGCGCCAATGATCGTTGCAAAGATGATCTCATCGGTGAAAAGAAGAGTTAAGTACGTTCGCAGATTTCAGCATGAAGCGCAAGACAACGAGACAAGATGGGCATGTAAGTAGAAATGAGACAATCCGTACTCGGGAACATTCAAATATTCGTAAAAACTCCCAGCTTCAGCTGTAGCAAATCCCGCTACAATCAAATCCCATGACCTATAAAACGTTTTGCGGCGGCATTTTTGACACGAATTGTTATCTGGTGAAGGCGCCACAGGGGTGGATCCTTTTCGACGCACCTGAAGGTTCGTGCGAATGGGTCAAGTTGCTCGGTATCGATCTTAAACTTTTGCTTCTGACACACGGACATGTCGATCACGTCCAGGATGTCGCCCGGATTAAGCGGGAGTTTGGTTGTCCGATAGGCTGTCATCCACTCACGGCGCCGATGATTTCGGACCGCGAATTCTTTCGCAGCTTCGGTTTCGAACTAGAGATTGAGCCGGCGAAACCTGATTTTCTGATCGAAGAAACACCCAGCCGGGAATTTCTCGGAGCGCACTTCCAAGTGCTCGAAGTCCCCGGGCATTGCCCGGGCAGCCTTTGTTTCTTTTTGCCGAAGGATCGATTGCTTATCGGCGGCGACGTGCTTTTTGCTGGGAGCATCGGCCGCGGGGATTTACCGGGCGGAGATATCGATCTGTTAGTACAGGAGATCAGGAAAAAATTATTTCCGCTCGGCGACGAAGTCACAGTACTCCCAGGGCACGGGCCGCCAACGATGATCGGAACTGAGCGTCGCACTAATCCTTTCGTTGGCGCAGAGTAGCGCCAACCACTGGCGTCCTCTTGAAACTAAAACTCCGAGGCTAACCAATCACGCATAATGGAGACTTGGACTTGCAGTGCCCATGGGTTGGAGCGTTTGGATGGCAACTTACTCGAGAAGAAACAGAGCGCGCCAGCGCTCTCCCGTTACACGCTTGGATCAGACGAGGGAAGATCGGCGAGAAGAGAAGCGAGCGGCTTGAGGTCCTCGATCTTCCCCACGATGCCGCGCAGCGAGCGCATCGCTCTCGGAATGTATCGCAGGAAATGCTCGTGTCCCCTGACCAGGCCTAGAAACCCATAAGCCCCGAGCGCCTGCATCATGCGTTGCATCGCGCATAGTTCCAGTGTGTCGTCGAACTGGCCGTCCGCTCCGTGCCCGTTGTCCGTCTGTTTTTGTCGGTAATAACCAATCAACTCGGATCGCTCTGCGGCCGAAAGCTCGACATACGGATCAAAAAGCAATGATGCCAAATCATATTCAGCCAACCCCGGTCGCATTCCCTGAAAATCAATCAAATTAGCCTGCCCGTTCTGGATAATGACATTTTGCGACTGAAAATCGCGGTGAACCAAAACCCTTGGCAAACTCGCAAGGCGTTTTGCGATTTCGCGCAGACTGGGAAGGGCTGCCAACTCCTTGCGTTTTGACTCGCTAACCTTGAAAAAACGGCCGAGGCAATTGTTGAAAAAGTACCGCTGTTCCCAGCGGTAAAGGGCAGCGTTAAATTCGGCCGGCAAATGCTCCCTCATTTCCACGCACACGGACTCCGGCAGGCGGTGAAGTTTGGTAATTTCATCGAGCGCGGATTCGTAAAACGCGCGGCGAACGAGCCAGCTCTCTCGCCGATAATTGTAAAGGTCGCGCTCACCCAAATCCTCGATCCAGATGAGGCCTTCCGCCGCATCGTGAAAATAGATTTTCGGCGCCCGGATTCCGTGGGCCTCCAGAAATTTTGCGATCTCGACGTAATGCCGATTTTCTTCGCGCTCCAAATTGTACTTAACCAGGATCAGCGTCTGGTTTGGCGAGCAACGTATCCGGTAGAATTTTCGATCGGACCCGCCTTTTTCAATCGGGCGAATTTTTACATCGGTTACATCCAGCAGCGGAAAATGCATCCGTGTTCGGCGAAGAAGAAATTCGGTCCTCATACTAGATGTCGCTGTTACGATGGATGCCGCTGACCTTTTTTTGGGAGCGGACAATACAACCATGAAGCTGACTTTTGGAAGCAATTTGTGCGTGGGGCCACAAAATTGTGTCTTCGAGGACGGCTCCTTCGCCGACCCGGCAATTTTCTCCGACAACTGAGAAACCGCGCAGTTGTGCGCTTGGATCAACTGTGGCTGACTTCGCAATACGCTCAGGCCACACTGCTGTTTTGATGTAATAAGGCATCCAATGTTCTTGCAAAACCGTACGATGCACCTCGAGATACTCAGCGCGCGAGCCAATATTGAACCATCGTCCGTCGTTCATCACCAGGCCGCCGATCTTACCACCTTTGCCTATCCAATCCGTAACAATCGGAATGAATGAAATTTTTTGTTGCGGCGGGATTTGCTGGAAAATCGTCGGATTCCAAACCGCGACGTTCGCGAAATCAAGATCCCCCGTCATACCGTACCGATTCGCGATATCCACAACGCGGTGATCGCGCAGGGCCACCTCCGAAGCCAAACCTGTTTCACGCAACGCGAGAGTGACCTCATTTCCGCGACGGAAATGTTCGTCGATTAAGGGCTGCAGATTGATGTCAGTCAAGATGTCCCCGCTGTAAGTCACGAAGGGCGCGCTACCGAGATAGCGTTCCGCATTCTTGATTCCGCCGCCGGTCTCAAGCAAATCCGGCTCGTGAACCAGCGTGACCGAATGGCCTTCATACTCATTATCCCGAAAGAACTTTTGAAATAGTTCGGGCCGCCTGTGCGTGTTAACGATGAACCTTTCCGCCCCTGAGTTGATTAAATGATCGAGCGCAAATGTGATAAGTGGTTTTTGAAAAATCGGGATGAGGGGCTTTGGTAAATCCTCGGTCAGCGGTCGCAGGCGTGTACCGCGGCCGGCGGCCAAGACGAATGCCTGGGTGATTTCGTTCATCAGCAGAAAAATGAGAGATTCCTCGACTTCGCTCGGAATGACAAGAAAAGCGGACGCAAACCAGTGCCGCGTCCAGCAGCGAGAACAAGAGCTGGGGTGATTGTGTTCATCGCGCGACAGACTCAGGAAAGGCCGAAGAAAACTGTTTGAACCGCGATTAACTCAAGCGCGTGGAATTTCCAGCGAATCCGTCACGCGCAATCTGTTCACAACGAGGTCGTCGATTTCAAGATGCTTGATTTTCGCTCGACCAACGACAAGGCGGCCAACGGCAACGACGCCCAATGCAAGCGCTCCAATTGCCAGCGCACCGAGCGCGAAAGCTCCAATGCTCTGCGCTCCGACCGCCAACGCGCGGATGCGCATTGACTCGAGATCACTCAGTTCTGCCTCGTGCATGCTGTGGTAAATTGTCCGCGAGCTTGATCCACGATATTCGATCTTCCGTCCAGATATGGTCGGTTGGCGTAACAATTTCGGGCCGATCGAAAGTGGCAACAGTGACATCGACTTCATCAGCATCGGATTGGCTCATGAAAGTCAGCGCGCTGCCGCACGTCGCACAGAAGCCGCGGACGCGCCCGGCCCATTCAATTTCACGCGGCTTACCTTTAGTGAATTGAAAATTGTCGCGCCGAAACGAAGCCCATGTCGCAAACGGCGCTCCGGCGCTCTTGCGACAATCTTCGCAATGGCAATGCGTGACGTTGTAGGGCTCACCGATGCTTTCGTATCGAATGGCGCCGCACAAGCAACCGCCGCGAATGGTCGTTAATTCCGTTTCCATCAGTAATTACAGGGCAACCGCGCGGTTACTCAGTAATTCTAGTAGGTCAAGTTAGGGCCAGCGGAACGCCGCCAACCGAATCGCTGCCAGGGAAGCTCGCGCTGCTGTAAATAAAGCGTGCGCGTGCCAAAATCGATGATGCCGTGGTGGCGACGCAGCGTTTCCGCACCAAGCAGGCCGGCAACCGGCGGCGAACCTTCCAACAACCCGTCGTGAATTAATCCTTCCATATCGATCACGCCTACGTCCCTGCCAGTGATATTGACCGATCCCACCGACAGTTTGCGAATCCTCGCCAGGCGCAGGCCACGATCCTTCAAGTTCACGGCCGAAGAACTGTACTGCGTCTCCCGGGTGGCAATTCGCATTCGCCTAACGAAAGAACGATGCAAGAGCGTCGCGAACGAACCCGTGTCGACCATGAACTTGGCAGGTTTCCCATTGATCGAACCATTCACGTACAAATTAAAACCGTCGCTTACTTGAATCGGAACAGCTTGCAATCCGCGCCGATCGAAACTGGGAACACCACCCAAAACGTCGGGGTCGGTCTTTAAGATCAGCAACTGCCGTTGGCAATCCAGCACCGCCTGGGTTGGAAAAAGGATATCCGCTCCAATGATTCCATCGATTTGCTCTTCGTGAGCCAGTCGCGCCGCGCGAGCAGAGTTCCCCAAATCGACAGTAACCACTGGTTCATCGATCAGGGTCAGTCCTCCGAGCCGCAGCTCGCGCGCGATGGCGACATTGTTGAACCCGCCGTTGATCTGAATGCGCGCCGGCAGGTTCGACTTGTTGCTGACTGGTTTAAGCCGAAAATGATTGCGACGATTCACAGCGATTGCGCTTACCGGCGCACCACTATCGATGGTGAGCCAGGCCTCTTTGCCGTTGATAAAAGCGCGCACCATCAAATGATTTTGCCGGGAGCGCACCAGCGGGATTGCGACAAAGCGCGCGTCTGCTCGCGCGTAACTGACCTGCGGCATGGCAGCCAGTTCGGCAATCAGCACCACTGCAGCGGACGACATCGATAAAAACGTCCGCCACAACCGCCGCTGGCTTGAACACGTCACGGGGCGTGAGACTAACACGGTTCCTTTTACGCGAAAGTAATTTCGCGTTTCGACAATCGCCGGTTGGGAACTGTAAGCCGAGTGTTTTGTCATTGCGCGGCACGCCGGAGTGATGATTAACTCTTCGCCAAATGCAACCGGCTCAGACGACGACGGCGATAACTGAAACATCGGTAGCCGACCAAAAATTCGTCAGAGGACTCGGCCTGCTCGATTCAACCATGCTGGTTGCCGGCTCGATGATCGGCTCGGGAATTTTCATTGTGTCAGCGATCATTGCACGTCAGGTCGGTTCACCTGGTTGGCTGCTGGTTGTTTGGATTGTGACCGGTTTACTGACGTTGATGGCCGCGCTGTCGTACGGCGAGCTGGCGGCGATGATGCCGAAGGCTGGTGGCCAATACGTTTACTTGCGTGAAGCCTACAGTCCGCTCTGGGGTTTTCTCTACGGATGGACACTTTTTCTAGTGATTCAAACCGGCACGATCGCGGCGGTTGCCGTCGGCTTCGCGCGCTACAGCGGCGTACTGATCCCTTGGTTTTCTGAATCCAACTATCTAATCCCGCCGATCCGTCTTGGTGGCTGGTTTAGTGGATACGCTGTTTCACTTTCTACCGCGCAGTTTCTCGGTCTGGCAATGATCGCGCTGCTGACCTTCATGAACACGCGTGGATTGAATCTTGGCAAGCTCATACAAAATATTTTTACGACAGCCAAAACGGGTGCGCTCATCGCATTGGTCGTGCTGGGAATCATCGTTGGTGTTAAATCCGGAGCCGGTGCAGAGAACTTTCGCGACTTTTGGACGTTACGAGGCGGCTTGCAGGATGTGGGAGCGGGACTTACGGCCGCCACCGCATTCGGTTTGTTTGTGGGCATCTGTGTAGCACAGACCAATTCTCTTTTCTCCGCCGACGCATGGAACAACATCACTTTCATCGCCGGAGAAGTGAAGGAACCGCGGCGCAATATACCGCTATCGCTCGCCTTCGGTACGCTTCTGGTTATCGGACTTTATCTGCTGGCGAATGTTGCATATCTGGCAACTCTTCCGTTCGCCTCGATCCAAAATGCGCCAAGCGATCGCGTGGCGTCGGAGACGGCCAATGTAATTTTTCCCGGCGCCGGGGCGACGATCATGGCGGTCGCGATTATGGTTTCCACCTTCGGTTGCAACAATGGATTGATCCTCGCCGGTGCGCGCGCCTATTATGCGATGGCACGCGACGGTCTTTTCTTTCGGCGCGTGGGGGAGTTGAATAAGAACCATGTCCCCGCATGGGGCCTGATCATTCAAGGAATTTGGGCTGGAATCCTCGTGTTGCCACGCACCGTGAAGGCAGACGGAAGTTACGGCAATCTTTATGGAAACTTGCTCGACTACGTAATCTCTGCGGCGTTAATTTTTTACATTCTCACGATCGCAGGGCTCTTTTTGCTTCGCTGGAAACGTCCTGATGCCGAACGTCCATATAAAGCGTTCGGATATCCGATCGTTCCCATTCTTTACATCATCGGCGCCACCACAATTCTTCTAGTTCTTTTTATCTATCAAACCGCAACCACTTGGCCCGGGCTGATCATCGTGTTAAGCGGGGTGCCGATTTATTTTTTCTGGAAATTTCTCGGAGCAAAATCACGACCAGGCTGACCTGCTCCGCCCATCCCGATTAGCACAATCAAAAACCAAACTTCGCACATGAATGTATTTCGAAGAAAAAGTGTCACCCAACTTCAAGCTGAAGCACTGACGGACACTCGCTTGAAGCGTGCGTTAGGGGCAACCAACCTGACGGCACTTGGCATCGGTGCAATCATTGGCACAGGAATTTTCGTGCTAACCGGGACTGTCGCCGCGCAGAACGCGGGGCCAGCGGTAATTTTATCTTTCGTGCTCGCCGGTGTGGCCTCGATTTTTGCGGCGCTGTGCTATAGCGAGTTTGCGTCGCTGGTGCCAATGGCCGGCAGCGCGTACACCTATGGCTACGCGACACTCGGCGAACTGTTCGCGTGGATCATCGGCTGGGACTTGGTTCTGGAATATGCCCTCGGCGCGGTCACAGTCTCTATCGGTTGGTCAGGCTACGTCGTCTCGTTTCTGCGCGACATTGGCATTCATATCCCGGCCCAGCTATCGGCGGCGCGCGGAACGCTCATTACTTTGGCGGACGGAACGCAAGTTATGGCCATCTTCAATCTGCCAGCCGTCATCATTATCGCTAT
>Ga0193727_1001084_pt1 | contig 11132 bp, 6 predicted proteins | sample H2c2metaG_FD_143051 | JGI IMG/M metagenome (GOLD analysis project Ga0193727, IMG submission 143051) | Soil microbial communities from a riparian zone of the East river system, Colorado, United States - H2c2 | ecosystem: Environmental > Terrestrial > Soil > Riparian zone | place: USA: East River...
CGCGATCGCGATAGTGCGGCCACTGACGGGAACCCGTGTCGTGCTGGTCTGCCCGAGCGGTATCGGCGCAGGACCGAGGAACGTCCAGTCTGTGAGGTTCGCCGGCGACGCCAAACCGGCGCGCACCCGCTCCTTCAGTTGGGCTTCCTGCTTGTCCATTTGCAGGATGGCTTTTGCTCGTGGATCGTCTCCTGGTTCGACAGGGCGGCCGCGAAGCATATCGATGAAATCTCCACGAGCGCGGAGGTAGGCCTCCTTATCGATCGTGCCTGCCATACCCGGAGGCAGATCCGGGTCGTCAGCGACCTCCTGGTCTCCCTCGGGTAATGTAGCTGTTTTACTCTGAGCCCTGGCTTGATTCTGTGCTTTCCTTGCCTTGGACTTTGAATTCTTTTCTATCTGTGTTGATGCAGTCGGTGCATAACCTAAGGCCAGCAATGACCCCACCGCGAACATCGCGAATAGCAGAGCGTATCTCGGATTCCTGTTCATATGACTCTCCCTTCAAGTTCTCGAATATTGTTGCGGCAAGACTCGCACGCGTTGGCAAGTACTCGATCTTGCTCCACGGAGCAGCGCACCCGCCTGCGCCCAGAAACTCCACTGAGGTAATGCTTTGGTCTGGAGCCTGAAAGGTCTTGATCGAATGGCCTTCAGACTGTGCGCGATACTATTAGGGTTTATGTTGGTAGTCAAGCAGGATACCAAAATATGAAGGAAGAAGTTTTGATCTTTGGTGTCGAGCGAGTAAACGCCCGTCGGAGAACGCGTCCAGCGACACGGAGCACGCCGATGGCGAGACGATGACCATGATCATTAGAAGCTAATGGAGCTAAACCATCGGGAGATTCATCCTCACTAAGACCGGTTCCAAAGAAAAAAGGAGGAAGCCCGTGTCGCCACGAACTTCCTCCTGAATCTAGCTATCAGAGACTTTCGGACCAATAAGACTCTTGAGTCCCATCAGACCGATAGCTGGACGCTTACTGTTTTGGTCCGATGATCGGGCCGTCTCCGATGACGAAGTAGCCTGGAGGCGCGGCGCCATTCGTCCCACAGAACGCCTGAGCGGCAGCGGCTTGAGCCGCCACGCTTGCCTTCGAAGCCTTCGACTGGTCCTTGGCTACCGTCACCGTAGTGCAGCATCGAGTGACGTTGCCCGAGGCGTCGGTCGCGGTGACTATGATCAGATACACCCTTCCGTCACCGTCCCCCTTGCGTTCTGCACGCAAGCGCAACGTGGCGGGAGCGATATCCTTGGCGTCGGGCGAGAAGGTCCCATCGCCCGTCGGTGTTTCGTCGTCTTCGTCTCCAAACACCGCAACAGAAACGACTGTCCCAGGGCAGTTATCCGTCGCCGTTGCGGAGAGCCCCACTCTAATGAGGTCGTGGTTAGCCGGCCACAATGTAGTGGTGTTGACAGAGCACGTTAGGGTTGGAGCCTGCGTGTCGTTGACCGTTACCGTGAACGAGCAACTCGACCCTTGCGTCGTGTTGCAGGTTACGGTTGTCGTGCCGACCGGGAAGAACGAACCTGAAGCCGGCGAGCAGGCTACGACACCGCAAGTGCCGGTCGTAGTCGGAGGCGGGTAGTTAACAACCGCTCCGCACTGGTCTGGATCGTTCGGTTGAGTCTGGTTAGGCGGACAACTGATCGAGCAGGGAACGCATTCACCCCCGCCGTCTGTGGTGCATATCAGCCCTGAGACGTTCAGCGTATAGCTGCTGCATCCAGTGCCCGCAGTGATCTCGTGAACATTGATCACGAGGGTGCCATTTGCCGGGATGTTTACCGACATCGAAACGGGCACGCCTGTAGCTGGGCTGCCTCCAAGGTCGCCCAGATAGTTCGTGCAAAGGTTAGTTGGATTGAAACTCCCCAAGTAAGCCACGGTGATTATCGGGTTGGTGGTCGAAGAACAATTCGCCGTGGTCGTGATGGTCACGCAGGTGGGAGTTGGGCCGTTGGTGAACGTGTGGAGATCGTATTGATGCTGATTCGTATCGCCCGCAAATGCGCCGGGACATGTCTTCGAGCTTCCGCAGGCGCTGGTGGGAGCGATACGTCCCATGCGTCCCGTCTGGGTGGGATCCCCGGCAGCAAGTGAGCCGGTGATCGTTGTCGGCGGGCACTGACAACTGGGCAGCGAGAAATTCAGCACATTCGGGCTGCCGCCACCTGTATACGTCACCGTCAACGTGAAGTTGATTATCGTCCCGCACACAAAAGCGGGCGACGTGCTGACGGAGAACGGAACTATGTTTGTCGAACTGGCATTCTCCACGGTATCCGGATAAGGCGAGTTCGGCTGTGTGATTGTTACTCCTGGAGTGGTCGATGACAAGACCGCCGAAACCGCTGTTGCTTTGAGGCAGCCGTCATTCTTGATCGTCACATTCAGGTTGTTGCACTCATTCAGATCGATGACGCCGTTTCCATTGCCGCCAGAGACGGCAGCAGATTGGAAGACAAACGTCGGTTGACCCGAAAGACACTTATCTAGCGTCGTCGTTTGTCCATCGACGATAACGGCTGTAAATGGTCCTATCGGGTCGCAGAGGTGTCCCGCCGCGGAGATGTTCACCGCATAAGTCCCCGGCGCCAGTTGCATCGAGTAGGTACCGTTGGCGATCGTCGCGGTTGAGAATCCGTCAGAAGGCCCACCCGATACCTGGACCAGCGCGAACGCCAATGGCGCGCCGGTATCGCAAGCGGTAATGGTGCCCGCTAAGGTTCCCTGCTGAGGAGCCGTGCATGTCGCAAACTTGACTTTGCCGATCCTGGTTTGCCAGTTAAACGTCAGGGTGGTCGAAGTGTAGTACTCATTGGCCATCCAGAACGTACAATCGTCAGACGGATCTAGCATCGTCGAGCTATAGTCACCCCAACGGTTAACGGTTCCGCGTTGTACGCCGGTGCCGGCGAATAATGTGCCCTCACCCTGGAACAATCCGTTCGGCGGGTCAGTGAAAGCACGGGCCGCATAATTGAGCGAAGGGAAGCGACCGGCAGTAACACCGGAGAGGCTGTAGCCAACCAATAGATTGTTCTGGTTGTCATTGGCGGCGCTGCCCATCCAGCGGTTGTCGCCGGTTGCTCCGTTTCCGGCGCCGGGCGCGAAAGTCGCTTGCTCGGTGACCGCATATGAGCCGCCCGGACTATTCTTCTGCAGCTCAAAGTAGCGAAATGCGGCCTGAAAATTTGCGGCGCTCGTTGGAGCAACGCCGCTCACGTTGACGGTGAAGTTGGAAACCAGCGACTCGACTCCGCCCCGATTTTGGTACTGGAGCCGAAACATCAGTCGAGATCCAACCGTATCAAGCCGATCGGTGGCGTTATTCCCGGCAGGCGGCGGTTGCTCGATGTCGCCACGGCCGCCGGGGTCGCGAGCGTCAAAGGCGGCGAGTGGGAGCGGGGCCGCATACGTGCTCTCGGACCGCTCTACAAAAGTGGAAGCCGCATACACGTTGGTGTCGAAATTCAAATCGAAGAGTCGCAAACCATCCGCTGGATCACCAAAATCGGTGTCCGTGAAATAGACGAACACGTTGGGTGCGCCGGCTGGAGGAGGTAAAAGGCCATCGTGATCGGAAGGAAGCATGCCAAAAATGCCTTCCGGATGCGACGCTAGGTTCAGATTGAAGTAAACGCCCCCGGCGGTTGGATCACCAACCAGCATTCTATTCCGGTCGAAAGCATAAGCGCCGCCCCCGTCGAAAGGGCCTCCCATTAAGAACTGGTTGGTCGTCATGTAATAGCCGTCCGGCCAAACCCCAAGCTTGGGATAATCCGGAAACTCGTTGCCTGGCAGAACGAAGTCGTAGAGATAGTAGGCGCCGGTCGGATCGCCGGTCTTCGAGACGGCAACGGCCTCGTGATACGGAGGCGTAGTTTGACCAGTAAAGGCAAACTGGGTAATGATCCAGCGGTTGGCGATTCGGTCGTAGAGAACTACAGGGTCGCCATTATCCACCATCGCGGCTAACGTGTTGAGCCCTGCAAACAGGCTGCTCTGCTTGAATGCCGGACCGCGCGGAACGCCATTCTTGTCATAGATGCGAACGAGAGTATTCACCGTTTCCACGATGTCGTTGGGACCGACGTCAGCATTGGTGTCGGGCGGAGCGGACCCATTGACACCGATTCCCTCAAACGTCAGTGACGGAGCGGGCAAGACCGAAGGCAACGCCGGCGTTTTACCTCTGGCGCTGCTTTGCAGCGCTCCGTCAAAGGAGGCCTTGTTGGTTGTAGCCTTGCGGCTCTCGGTGTTTTTTTCGTTGAGCTCCTGACCCTCGACCTCCGGACCGCCAGGAACAGTAATCAAGGATGAGGCGGCTGGAAGATCCCTGACCGCCGGGCTCTCCGCGAATCCTACCGCGTGGAACTCGACGGCTTCGACAGACTTTGATTGCCTTGCCTTTGGCAACGCGGTGCTAGACTTTGCGGCCGGACCCTTCGACGGCTTACCGGCGCGACCGGGAGCCGACTTTTGGGAGGCCCGTTGAGCTTCAGTTGGCAACAACCATACTCCTGAAACGAAAAGCGCGAGCAGAAAGAAACAGAGTACTCGTAATTTTGTGTTCATCGTCTAAATCTCCGTGGGGGCATCATTCTTGAGAAGCTGATGCCAATCAAGCAAGGTGGCTCGTGTGACGTCCCGTCTTCAAGTGAGGAACGCGCCCTTGCGACTTGTTGTTTTTCGTGACGCGGCAAGCACACTTGTGCTGTCGCTGCTAGCATTGCTTCGAGGTCTAAGTTTTCCTGGCCTGTGCCTCCCGAAAAGGGATTGCCAGTTCAGTGAGTTCCAGCAGCAATCTTGAAGCTCCTTTCATCGAGCTTCTACTACGGGTCTAGCTGGGAGAGCGAAATCGTCGTCTTTTTCGTCGAGCGTGCGCGATATTATCACACCAAATCTTTTTGTCAAAGCGAGAACCTGATGTTTCTGTCTCCGCTTATTTCCCCGCTTATTTCTTGACCGGTTCAGGGTCGTCGTGTAATATCCCGGCAAGCTTGAGGGCTTTCTGCAACGTTGGTGATTGACTTGCTAATTTTTTACCAACGCTAACGCAACGGGGGCCGGAAATAGCACTGGAGAGCGCAATGCCCCGCACGGATCGGGGATGCAAAGTCCAGCGCCGAGGTCACCCACCCTGTTTTCAGAACAGGTTCAAAGTTAGCGAGGCACACGGCGAAGCGGTTGCCCTCATGCCCGCTTCTCGCCAAGGCGTTCATCCCCTCATCGAAGCGTCGTCGATTCCAGATTCATGGAGCGGCTTAAGTTGACGCTATTTTTCCGCGGATGTTAGTCTCTAGATTAATAACAAGACGCACACCGACGTCTCGCTTTAGAGAGCGGAATCAGAGTCACAGTCAATTACGGAGCAAAAACCGAGAATGGCATTGTTTTGGAAACGCAAGAAAGAAGCCGAGTTCATATCGCTCGGACTCAATCGCGAAGCGACCGCAGAAGAAAAAGAAATAGCCGCCCGACGCGACGAAGGTCCCGAACCGGAGTTCCTCGACAAGTTCAAAGAAGCTGTAGCGTCGACACGCGAAACCCTCTCCGAAAAAATCGAATCAGTCGTTGCCGGAAAGCGCGAGATCGACGCGGACGTGCTCGATCAGCTTGAAGAGGCGCTGATAGGCGCGGATATCGGCGTGCAAACCAGCTTGCAGATAATCGAAAAAGCCCGTCAGGAGATCAAGCGGAACCAACTGAGCGATGTCGACGAGCTGAAGCGCCTCATCAAATCCGAGCTGCGAGCGATACTCGACGCGGCCGAACACGATCGCATGCGCGGAACAATCGCTTCCGAAACCGAAGTGCCGCTCGACATCAAACCTTACATGATAATGATCGTCGGCGTGAACGGCGTCGGCAAGACTACTACCATCGGCAAGCTCGCCCATCGCATCAAGAGCGAAGGAAACGAAGTGTTGATCTGTGCGGCTGATACATTTCGCGCGGCAGCTAACGATCAGCTCGCAATATGGGCCGAGCGCTCGGGTGTGCCGCTGGTTCAGCAGAAGCCGGGCACGGATCCTTCAGCCGTGCTGTGGGATTCGATCGGCGCGGCGCGCGCTCGCAACGCCGATGTCCTGATCATCGACACTGCCGGCCGCTTGCACACGAAGACCAACCTGATGCAGGAGCTTGAAAAGATGCGCCGGGTTGCCAGTCGCGAAATCGAAGGTGCGCCTCACGAGGTGCTGTTGATCATCGACGCGGTGACCGGCCAGAACGGGCTGGAGCAAGCGCGTCAATTCACGCGCGCGGTGCCTGTTACGGGGCTTGTGTTGACCAAGCTGGACGGGACGGCTAAGGGCGGCATCGTCATCGCGATAGCCAAGGAGCTTGGGATACCGATTCGCTACGTCGGAGTGGGCGAGCAGTTGAATGACTTGATCGAGTTCTCGCCGGACGCCTACGTCAATGGATTGTTCGATTGAGGCGATTGCAGATCGGCTTTGAGGGAAGGGGATTGGCGGAGAACAGCGATGTCGATCCAGGTTCGCGCGTCCGAGCCTACTTCATCCAAGGCGGCTTGGGATTCGCATTCAAGAACCACTCGGTATAGAAAATGAAAAGAAAGAAGAGCACAAGCACAACGAGGAGGCCTATTTGCGCCTTCTTTCCCCGTTTGACCCCCTTTTCGTACCTCTTGATTTGTTCTTCGTAATCGCTGACACTTTTCTGCGATAGCCGCAATTGTTGCTCTTGAAGCTGTTTGATTTCCTCAAGCAGTTTGATGATCTGGTCATCAGGCATAAGCCCTCATCCGTCAAGATGTACGTCTCTAGTTTACCAACTGGGGAATTGCTTCTGCAGAGGGTAAACCCGAACGGACATCCTTAACAATAGTTATTGTGCGTTCTTCGATGTGAGTGAGTCTCGACTCAGGGAAAAAGCTCATACAGCTAAAGCGTCCACCCGCTCCGGCTTGTTGATGCTGTGAGTCGGTGCAAGCATCCGCCGTTCAATAACCATTCGCATGCCGTATTTCGGTCGAAGCGTGATCATCGGTTTCGGTTCGACTCGTTGCCCGGGAGCCAGCCGCATCTTCCACTGCTGCGCGATTGTCGCGATAAGCAGTACGCCCTCCATCCACGCAAACGCCTCGCCTATGCACACGCGCGGGCCGCCGCCAAATGGGAAATAAGCGAATTTAGGCCGTGCTTCTCGAGCCTCCGCAGTCCAACGTTCGGGGTCAAACTTGAAGGGTTCAGGGTAGTATCTGGGATCGTGGTGCGTCACCCACTGGCTTAGCAGAACAATTGATCCGGCTGGCACGACGTACGGTCCAACCTGATAGTCGCTCAACACGCGGCGGCCCATGGTCCACGCTGGCGGAAAAAGCCTCATCGCCTCCGCGAAGACCATTTCCGTGTAGGGCAATCGAGCGACATCCTCTGCGGTTGGAAGCCTGCCCGCCAGGGTGGTGTTTATTTCTTCGTGCAGCTTCGCCTCGACTTCGGGATGCTGGGAGAGCAGATACCAGGTCCAGGTTAACGCGTTGGCGGTAGTCTCGTGGCCGGCGACAAACAGAGTCATCGCTTCATCGCGAAGTTGCGCGTCCGTCATGCTCCCGCCGTCACCTTCTTCGTCTTGCGCCATCAAGAGCATAGACAGTAAGTCTCCACGATCAACGCCCGTCGCTCGATGCTCGCTGATTAGTCGGTAGATGGTGGAATCAAGGCGCCGCTTTGCTCTCAACCAACGGATATTACTCGGCAGCGGTAACTTCTCGAGCAGTCCGCCCAACGGATTCGTTATTCTATCGAACAGCGTCATTACGTTTGTGATCGCCTTGCCGATCTCGCTCGCCTCCGATTCGACACTAGCGTCGAACAGAGTCTTTCCTACAATCGCGAGAGTCAGCCGCATCATCTCTTGCCAGATGTCGAGCGTCTCCCCCGTCTGCCAACGTTCGCAAGTCCGCGCCCCGTAGTCGCACATGACCTCCGCATAACCGTTGATGCGCTGGCGATGAAACGCAGGCTGCGCGAGTCTCCGCTGGCGCCGATGAAACTCGCCTTCGCTGGTGAGCAGCCCTTCGCCGAGGAATTTCTTGGCCATCTCGAGACCGCGGCTCTTGACGAAGTTGCGATTGTGAGTGACCAGCACATCTCTGATGTAGTCGGGGTGATTGAGCAAGTACATGTCTTGCGGACCGAACTTGAAATTAACAACGTCTCCAAATTCGCGGGCCGAATCAAGCAAGAGCTTTAGCGGATCGCGGCGAAACATTGTCAGATGGCCAAGGAGCGGCTTCGGTTTTGGGCTGGGCGGATGAGTGACGGCTGCCATTTGCAACTCCTGGGAATCGAGGCCGGTCGCCAGTATTATGCACAGCTTCTCGATGATCCCGCCATCACTCTGAGCCTCAAGAGGCATGACGGTGCTCGACCGTGAGCACAAAGATCAGCGTTCCCGCCAGGCCAATGGCGCATGCTGCGAAGAACGGGATTGCCGGGTCAAGCTTCCACAAGAATCCGCCTATCGCCGAAGCCGGCGTTATCGAAAGGCTGCGAGTCAGGTAGTAAAGTCCGACGGTGCGTCCGCGACGCGTAGGATCGGCCAGATCGACGATCATCGCTTTGCGGGCGGGCTCGCCAAGCTCGCGCAGCCCGCCAATAACGAAAGCCACGATCAGCGCGCCAAAGCTGTGCGAAAGTGCCACCGCCAGCGGAAAGGCTGAGAAGCAAACAAACGTGGCTACCACGAACGGCTTTCGCCCATAGCGATCTGCGAGCCGCGCCGCCGGAACATAGGCCGCGATTGACGTCGCCATCTGAATTCCTACGAGGACCCCGAACTGCAACGAAGTTATTCCAATCACGTTCGTCGCGTAGAGGACAACGAAGACGTTGACCATGCCTTCGCAGGTTCGGATGAAGATGTCCGACACCAGCAGCCGCTTGAGCGCTCGGTGCATTGCGCCGAATTGAGTTATCAGGTTTATCGAGGCCGATTCGCCAACCTCTGCGCGATAGTTGTACAGGCACCGCTGCGCGAGTATCGCGATCAGCGCGAGTGCTGCGGTGATCAGAAGCGAAACGCGCATGCCTCGAATTAATCCGAGCTTCGCGATCAAGAGACCGCCGATCGCGGGCGATAGCATGATCGGCACGCGCTTGAGGATCGCCTGGACGGTGAAGCCCATCGCCCGGCGCTCCATCGGCAAACGCTCTGCGATCATCGCGAACATCGCCGGCGAAGCCATGCTCGCCCACGACATCGAGAACACCAGACCCAGGAAGATGAAAGGCCAGCTTGGACTGAAGGCATAGATCACGTAGCCGCAAGCGGCGAGCGCTGCGAACAAGATAAGGGCGCGCCGGCTGCCGATTCGATCAGAGACGGAACCGCCGGGATATTGGTAGATGGCGTCCAGGAAGTCGCGGGATGTTCCGAACAAGCCGATCACGGCCGCGCTTGCGCCGAGCGCTTCGAGATATTTCGGCAGGAAGCTCTTCCAGAGTTCTTCGCCGGCGCCAAGCAGGAAGACGGCGAGCGACATGACCAGGACGTTTCTTTCAAGTCCGAGCATTTCGCGGAGCCGGCTTTGGGGTTCGCCGGCTGCGTCGCTTGTGTGGTTGGATTCAGTAGCGCCGATCATCAGAACGCGGGCTTGGCTTTTGTTTGGCTCTCTATTGCTTTCCGTTTCCGCCCCTATTCCTGGGCCAAACTCTACCATATCTTGTTTCGTGCAAATAGACAGATCAGCCGTTACATATCCCCGCGAAAGATACACTTGAGCGGGGTTGCCACCCGTGGTATAGTCCGTCACGCCTCCTGATGCCTCTATCACAGGCTTGGTTGCAATCTTACATATTTGATCACCGAACTGTCGCAATTGCTTGTCCTGACTTTGCTTCGGCGCGAATCCAATAATCAGTCGGAGTTGGGATCGGAGTTATTGAAGGAAACGAATGGCGAGTCAGAAAAACTCGTCACTATCATCCTCAATCACGCCTTACAATGCATGTGATGCGGAGAAAGCTTCAGTGGTTAGTAGTCTGGCGGCTGGCCATCACCGGCGCGCTGCTGGCGGCAGTGGAACTCGTCGAGCGTGAGCGTACGCCGCGCTCGTTTGTTCCAGTGCTGATCGCGGTGTGCGCGGCGAGTGTGACGCTCTCAGCGTTGTACTATCTGGCGCTACGCTCACGGGTTCCGTACCGCTCGCAGGCTTACGTACAACTGTCGATCGATATCGTGATGGTGACGTGGCTTGTCTACAGAACGGGCGACATCGAATCCCCGTTCTTCGCGCTATATTTGGTCATAATTTTCGCCGCGTGCGCGCTGCTTGGAAGACGGGGCGTTTCACTTCTGGGAGCGATGAGCGGTGTGCTCTACGTTGGAACGGCTTTGCTCACGATAAGCTGGGCCGTGCCTCGCGCAAGAGGCTGGCTGCCCTACGAGCCGGGGACCGAGTTTGCCTGGACTCAGTTCATGTTCTCGCTGAATCTGATCGCGATGTTCGCAGTTTCAGTCTTGTCCGGTCATTTGGCGCAACGGCTCAGTCGAAGCGAAACACAGCTTGCAACCGCGACGCGAAGCCTTGCCGACTACCGCCTGTTCAACGACCGGATCATCGAGAGCATGCGAAGCGGCCTGGTCACGACCGATCTCGGGCGCCACATCGTGACTTTCAATCGAGCGGCCGAAGAAATTACCGGCTACAAAGCTAACGAGGTGCGGGGCAAAAACGTCTTCACGATCTTTGGCGACATCGAGAAGCAGATCGAAGTTGGGCTCGAATCGATTCGTACTCGCACGCGGTTGCCGCGTTTCGACCTTGGTTGTCGGACTGCGGACGGCCGCGAGATCCATCTCGGCTTTTCAGTCGCGCCGTTAGTCGATGAAGCCGACAACTCACGCGGCTACGTGCTGACGTTCCAGGATCTGACCGAGGTGATGGGGCTCGAGCGCGAGGTCAGAAGGCAAGAGCGACTTGCGGCATTGGGGAAAATGGCGGCGGGGCTTGCCCACGAGATTCGGAACCCGCTGGCTTCAATGCGCGGCTCGGTGCAAGTGCTCGCCAGCGAGCTTAGCTTATCACCCGACCAGGCCCAGCTTATGCAGATCGTGCTGCGCGAGTCCGACCGGCTCAACCGCATCGTTTCG
>Ga0193727_1001085_pt1 | contig 11129 bp, 12 predicted proteins | sample H2c2metaG_FD_143051 | JGI IMG/M metagenome (GOLD analysis project Ga0193727, IMG submission 143051) | Soil microbial communities from a riparian zone of the East river system, Colorado, United States - H2c2 | ecosystem: Environmental > Terrestrial > Soil > Riparian zone | place: USA: East River...
CACTGCGGCCATACCAAACCTCACCGCGAATGGCACCGTGGCGGCGACGGCAGTCGTGACCGGATGTGCCGTGGCAAACCACCTGCTCATCACGCCATCATCCTATTCTGTCACTCAGACTGTTGTAGTGAAGGCGGCAGCCTGTAGTGCCGCGAATACAGCGACTATCACTTTCCTGAACACGAACAACGTTGCGCTGGCAGCCGCCGGCACGATGACCTTCAAGTACATACTTATCAGGCCGTAGGTCTGGGTCGCCGGGTATGGCGTGAACCATCGCTCCGTTAAGTTGGATAGGCCGGTGACATATTGTCACCGGCCTATTCGCATCTAATGCACCTCACATCGACATGAAGATGGCCGTCAATCTGTTCGACTCGCCCTCGACGCCGGCAGAGGTCTCGGATGCCGTCAACGCGCGAATCCTGGCGGTGTCTGAGGATCGCATCGCCGGCTTCGTCGATGAGCCATTCGCCGCGATCGCCGCGGCGAGCGACCTCCCCGAGGACGTCGTTATCGAGCGACTTCGGGCAATGCTATCCGCGGGCGTGATCAGGCGCGTCAGGCAGACTCTGATGGCGACGAATCTCGCGCCGGGCGCGCTCGTCGCGTGGCGCGTCGCCGCGGACAATCTCGACTCAGCCTTCAATTACATGGTGAAGGAGGATCCGTTCTCAGGTCACGTCGTGATTCGCTCGACCGACGCCGAGACGCCGGGCTCGGTGTACAGACTGTGGACGACGCTCAAGGTGCCACAGGGATTCTCGATGGAGAGGCATTGCGAGTTCCTGGCTGCGAAGGTCGGGGCAACGGCTTTCCGCATCATGCCGGCGAAACGCTTATTCGCGCTCGGAGTTGGACACGTCCGGCGCCGCGGGATGGAGCCCGGCTCCAGAAGCGAAGAGCCGGGACGGGTTCTCGACACCAACATCGTCGAGCTGTCACCCCTGGAATGGCGCGTCCTCACTGCGCTCAAGCGCGAATTCACGGTGGACGAAATCGCGCCCAATCCCTGGCGGGGCCGCGCGGCGGAAGCGGGAGTGTCGCTCGACGACTTCAATCGCATCGCGCGCTCGTTGAGCGCACGCGAGGTGATTGGGCGCTTCTCGACTTTCCTCGAGCACGTGAAGCCGTCGGCAACGGGAGAGCGCGTGACACGCTACAACGCTCTCTTCCACTGGCAGGTTCCCGTCGGGCGCGAGATCGAGGCGGGCAGGGAGATCGGCCGCCACCACGTCCTCACGCACGCGTATTGGCGCGAAGGCGGGCCCGAATTCGCGAATGTGAACGTCATGGCGGTCGCGCACGGTACCGACAAGTCGCTGGTGCTGGAGCACAAGGCGGCGATCGACCGGCACCTCGAGGAAGCAGGCATTCCGATACCGTATACGAACGTGTTCTGGGGCGGACGAAGCGAGATCAAGCCGTCCGAGATCTCTCCAATGGAGTACGAGTCCTGGGCGACGCGCGTCGGCGTTGCGCAAACGAGAACGGAGCAGGGGTGACAGAAGGAACGGTATTTCTCGTAGGCGCGGGCCCGGGTGATCCCGGGCTAATCACTGTAAGAGGAAAGCAGCTCATCGATTCGGCCGATGCCGTCGTCTATGACGCGCTCGCTAATTCCTCGCTGCTCCCCCCAGGCGCGCGGACGACCGGGCGGCCTGAGCTGTACTTCGTCGGCAAGCGCGGCGGAGCCAGCGACAACGTGACACAGGAGGAGATCAACGCGTTGCTCGTGAAGCTCGCCCGCGAAGGAAAACGCGTCGTGCGCCTCAAGGGCGGAGATCCATTCGTGTTCGGTCGCGGCAGCGAGGAGGCGCAGGCGATGAACGATGCCTCCGTTCCATTTGAGGTCGTCCCGGGGATAACCGCCGGAATCGCCGCGCCTGCCTACGCCGGAATTCCCGTGACGCATCGCACGCTCGCGACATCGGTGACCTTCGTTACAGGCAGCGAAGATCCGACAAAGCCGAGCACGCAGACCAACTGGACGGCGCTCGCAAAATCGGGTGGGACGATCGTTCTTTACATGGGAGTGAAGTCGCTCGCCAGCATCGCCGACACGCTGATCGAGGGCGGAATGCCCGCCGACATTCCAGCTGCGGCGATCCAGTGGGGAACGCATCCCAAACAGCGCACCGTCGTGGCGACGCTTCAAACGCTCGCGGCAAAAGCGGTGGAGGCGGACATCACCGCGCCGGTGATTACCGTCATCGGGTGGTCCGTGGTGCTGCGCGACGAGCTGAACTGGTTCGAGCGACGGCCTCTGTTTGGAAAGCGGATCGTGGTGACGCGTGCGACGCAGCAGGCTCCGGCGTTGAGCGAAAAGCTCGCCGAGCTGGGTGCGGAAGTGATCGAGATGCCCGCGACCCAAATCGCACGCCTCGATCTCGATCCTCTCCGCGCAGAAATCGGCCGGCTGTCGCTCTACGACTGGCTGATCTTCACCAGCCAGAATGCGATTTCGATCTTCTGGGAGCAGCTCCTCGGTGAAGGCAAGGATGCGCGCGCCCTCGCCGGCATCAAGGTCGCCGCGGTTGGTCCCGCCACGGCAGGCGCACTGCTCGAGCACGGCATCACCGTGGACGTGATCCCGAGTCGCTTCGCCGCCGAAGGATTGCTGGAGATCATGCACGCGCGCGAGGATGTTGCCGGGACGAAAGTGCTCTATGTGACCGCGGAGGGCGCGCGCGATGCGTTGCAGCAGGGACTCCGGGAAATCGGCGCCGATGTCACAGTGATAGAGGCGTACCGTTCAATCGTTGACGGTGAAGGCGCCGAAAAGCTCGTGCGCGCAATCGAAGCCGGACGAGTGGATCTAGTCACGTTCACTTCGGCGTCAGCGGTTCGGGGATACATCGACGCCGTCGGAGAAGATCTTGCTCTGCGCGTTCCTGCCGCGTCCATTGGAGCGCAGACATCCGCAGCGCTGCGCGAGGCGGGTATCGAAGTGAAAATGGAAGCAAAGGAATCAACGCTCGACAGTCTCGTATCCGCGGTCTTCAGTGCCTTCTAAAGCGAAGGCCGATCCGGCGGTGGTGAGAATTGGCACCCGCGCCTCCGAGCTTGCGTTGCGCCAGGCCCGGCTCGTTGAGAGCGCGCTGCTCCTGCGTGGGATCGCGTCGGAGCTCGTCACCTTCAAGACCATCGGCGACAAGAAGCTCGATCAGCCTCTCACCGAGATCGGAGCGAAGGGACTCTTCACGCACGAGCTCGAGGTCGCGCTCGCGAAGAACAAGATTGACTGCGCCGTGCATTCGCTCAAAGATCTGCCGACCGATTCCGTCGAGGGGTTGGAGATCATCGCGCAGCTGGAGCGCGAAGACCCTCGCGATGCGCTCGTCGTGAATCGGCAGACGGGAGCCGAGAATCTCGACGATCTTCCGGCTGGCTCCCGCGTCGGGACATCCAGCCTTCGCCGTCGCTCCCAGCTCCTGGCTCGCAGGCCGGATCTCGAGGTCGCTGAGCTCCGCGGCAACGTTCCAACGCGACTCGCCAAGGTCGAGAACGGCAGCGTCCACGCCGCGATTCTCGCCGCGGCGGGTTTGATTCGGCTCGAGGTCGAGCGGCGCATCACGATGTTTCTCGATCCGCCCGATTGGCTCCCGGCTGCAGGGCAGGGCGCGATCGCTATCCAAACGAGACTCGACGACACCCGGATGGGGGACCTGCTCCGTCCGCTCAATCACGAGCCGACATCCATAGCGACGCGCGCCGAGCGCGCTTTTCTGGCGGCTCTCGATGGCGGCTGCCAGGTCCCGATCGGCGCGCTCGTGAGCGACGTCGACGGCACACCTACATTATATGGTATGCTCGCCGACCTGAGCGGCAAGCACATCGTACGTGGCTCGCGGGTGCTCGACCCTCGCTCGCCGGAAGCGACTGGTGAGGCCCTGGCCGCCGAAATCCGGTCTCGTGGCGGCAGCAGCCTCCTCGTCGAGCTTCGTCAGGTATCCAAACTTCCCGCCCCGCAACCCGAGTAAGAGTGTCCAGCTTCCCCCAGTATCGCCCGCGCCGCCTGAGGCGCACTGCCGCGCTTCGAAATCTCGTCCGCGAGACGCATCTCGCACCGTCGCAGTTGGTCCTGCCCGTGTTCGTGCGTGATGGAAAAAAACTTCGCCGTCCCGTTGGATCGATGCCGGGCGTGAATCAGACCTCAGTCGATGAGATGTTGCGCGATGCAGAGGCCGCGGCGAAGGCGAACGTCGGCGGAATCATCCTCTTCGGCGTGCCCGAGACAAAAGACGCGACGGGCTCTGCGGCGTGGGACGACAAGGGCGCGGTGCAGACGGGAGTGCGCGCCCTCAAGAAAGAAATTCCGGAGCTGGTCGTGATCACCGACGTGTGCATGTGCGAGTACACCGATCACGGCCATTGCGGAGTTCTGAAGAACGGTGGGGTCGACAACGACGCGACGCTCGAGCTGCTGTCGCGTGCCGCGCTTTCGCACGCGGCCGCGGGCGCGGACATTGTCGCCCCCAGTGACATGATGGACGGCCGAGTCCAGGCGATTCGCGCCGCGCTGGATGGCGCGGGGCTTACGGACGTGTCCATCCTCAGCTACGCCGCGAAATACGCGTCGGCGTATTACGGCCCATTTCGCGAGGCAGCCGAGTCGGCGCCGAAGACGGGCGACCGCCGCGGCTATCAAATGGATCCCGGCAACGCCGAGGAAGCGCTGCGCGAGGTGCTCGCCGACATCGAGGAGGGTGCCGATGCGGTGATGGTGAAGCCGGCCGGACCCTACCTCGACATCGTTTCGCGTGTGAAGGCGGCGACTGGCTACCCGGTCGCAGCGTACCAGGTGAGCGGCGAGTACGCGATGATTTGCGCGGCAGCCGATCGCGGGTGGATCGAGAGGGAGCGGGTAATGATGGAGTCGTTGCTCGGGATCCGGCGCGCCGGGGCGGATTTCATCGTGACCTACTTTGCAACTGAGGCCGCTGGCAAGCTCTGACGCGAACTGCAACTTGCCGCGGTATGAACAACGGAACTACGCTGCTGCGTGCTGTCCGCTGAACGCTCAGCGCCGTTCGCTGCAAAGCGGCATTGACCGTAAAGGTGGCGTTCTGGGAAAAAGCAGTTGACTGTGGTCTGAACGCCATCAGAATGGTCCCGACGTAGGCAGCGAAAAGCGCTCAGCGTAGAGCGGGCCAGCAGGTAGCAGCGTAGTTGTTTGAACATCGTATTCAATCGCAATCAAAATCTTGGGTTCAAGTTGAAACTTGACGCGATCGCCGTCCGTCATATAATTAGACGCTTGGCTAATTAACTAACTACATATGAACGACGTCTTTCGAGCCCTTTCTGATCCTACCCGCCGCGAGATCCTCGAGCTGCTACGCGACGGACCTCGTACCTCCGGGGAGATCGCCGAAAAATTCAGCACCAGCTGGGCGACAATCTCGCGCCACCTGAGTGTTCTCAAGGACGCGGAGCTGATCCTGGCCGAGCGGAACGGGCAACACGTCGTGTACGAGCTGAACACCACGGTTTTTCAGGACGTCGTCGAACACCTCATCAAGTGGCTTGGCCCGCGGAGACCAAATGCGTAAATGGATTCCATTGCTCATCGTCGCAGTCGCGGTCATCGCGTCGGCGATCGTCTATCCACGCCTTCCCGAAATGATGCCAACGCATTGGCGGGGCATGGATCCACAGCCGGATGGCTGGAGCAGCCGTGCGTTTGGCGCGTGGATAACCCCTGCAATCCTCCTCGGAATGTGGGCGCTGTTGCGCATCCTGCCGGCGATCGATCCTCGAGGGAGCAACTACGCAAAGTTCGGCGACGCGTTCGAGGGTATCATCGTCTCGATCATGCTCTTTATGCTCGTGATGCACATCGTCATTTTGCGAGCGGCACTCGGCTACCCCGTGGCGATGGAGCGTGTCGTTCCGGTCGGTCTCGGTGTCCTCTTCGTTGTAATCGGGAATCTTCTTCCGCGCGCGCGGCCGAACTGGTTCGTGGGTATCAGGACTCCATGGACGCTCTCGAGCGATAGGGTCTGGGAAAAAACGCATCGATTTGGAGGACGCGTGTTCGTAGCAGGCGGAATGGTCATCGTGCTAGCTTCGCTCGCCATGCCCCAGTGGACTCACACCGTTCCAATTGTGGTTCTGCTCTGTGCCTCGGCTGCGGTGGGGTATTCCTACCTGGAATGGAAGCGCGAGCAGTCGCCGGCGAGGCCCGCCAGTTAGAACCTCTTGTCACCCTCTCCTGCCGCATCGAACCCACTCGGAATCAATCGATGAAATCGCTCAAGATCATTTCACTGGCGTTGTTGGCCGCACTTTCACTCTGTTCGATTTCTGCTCCGCGGGCCGATGGCCAGACAGCGGGCGCATCAGGTGGGTCAGGGCTGAGCGGGCCGACCCGGATCGACACGGTTCCCCCGAAGACGGTGATCGAGACGCCGTTCGAGATTCAAAGCGGAACGCTGACGCTGCCGGGCACTCTCACAATCCCCGCGAAATCGAAAGGCAAGCTTCCGGTCGCGCTGATCGTGGCGGGCTCGGGCCCCACGGACAGGAATGGCAATTCCGCGGGCGCTTTGCGGGCACAGAACAACTCCAATCTCTACGCGATTCTCGCCTGGCAGCTCGCGAACGCCGGCATCGCGTCCGTGCGCTACGACAAGCGAATACTCGGCGACAATTTTCAGAAAGTCGATCTTCCCTCGATCTCGATCGACGATTTCATCGCGGACGCGATCGCGGGTGCCAGAAGCCTCACCGGTGACCGCAGGTTCTCGAAGGTCATTCTGATCGGGCACAGCGAGGGCGCCGAGCTGGTTCTGCAGGCAGTAAATCGCGGCGCGCCCGCTGCGGGAATAGTGATGATGTCCGGAGCCGGCAGACCGATCATGCTGGTGCTGCGCGAGCAGATCTCCAAACAGCTGCCGCCCGCGGAAATAGTTAAGTGGGACTCGGCGATAGCCCGCTACCTGCGTGGAGAAGATCCGGGCGACGTGCATCCGGGTCTCAGATCACTGCTGCAGCCGACGAACCGCAAATTCATGCAGAGCTGGGTGAAGTACGATCCGGCGATGGAGATCGCGAAGGTCAAAGTTGCGGTGCTCATCGTTCAGGGTTTACGGGATATCCAGGTGAGCGAAGCCGACGCGCGCGCTCTCAAGGCGGCGCAACCCGCAGCCAAGCTGGTCCTGATTCCGGCCGCGAATCATGTTTACAGAGCGACGACAACCGATGACCGACTGGTGCAGCTCAAGCTCTACGCCGACCCGACGATTCCCATCGTTCCCGAGCTTGCGCCCGCTATCGCCGAGTGGATAAAGGGGCGGTAAAGCGGGAAGCGAGAGGCGGGAAGCCTCCCGCTTCCCCATTGCCCCTTCCCGCTTCCCGCCTCTCTCGCAGTTAAGTTGTACGCTCCCCCACGAACTACGCGAAAATGCGCTACAGGCTGTTCCCTGGAACCGATATCAAGGCCAGCGAAGTCGGCTTCGGTACCTGGACCCTCGCCACCGGCTGGTGGGGCGAGAAAACCGACGACGAAGCGGTTGAGATGCTGCGCTCCGCTCACGACAAGTATGGCGTAAACTTTTTCGACACTGCCGATACTTATGGCGACGGGCGAGGAGAGCGGCAGCTCGCCCAGGCGTTTCGCGGAAAGCGCAACGACGTCTTGTACGCGACCAAGATCGGCTACGACATCTACGACGCTGCTGCAAAGTCCGCGCGCCGCGGACAGAGCGAGCTGCCGCAGAAATTCGATCGCGACTACATGCGCTTCGCGCTCGACAAATGTCTCGAGCGCCTCGAAACCGATCACATCGACGTGCTCCAGCTCCACAACATCAAGATGGAACACGTCCGCGACGCGGCGATATGGCAGACGCTCCGCGAGATGAAGGATGAAGGGCTGATCCGCGCCTGGGGAGCGGCGTTCGGCCCTGCAATTGGCTGGCTGTACGAGGCGGTGGATCTGTGCGAGCGGGAGACCGACATCGGCACGATTCAGATGATCTGGAACGTGATCGAGCAGCATCCCGGAACGGCGATGATCCAGGCCGCGAGAGAGTTTGCGCCCAACTGCTGCTTCAACATCCGCGTCACTCACGCATCGGGGATGCTGGAAGGGAAGTACACCGAAGATACGGTGTTCCCCGCGAACGACCACCGCCGGCATCGTCCGCGGTCGTGGCTCACGAACGGCCTCAAGAAGGTTCGCACGCTCGATTTTCTCAAGACAGACATGACCTTAGGGCAGGCCGCGCTCAAGTGGTTGCTCGCGGAGCCGCTGGTCGTGACGACGTTGCCCAACATCTACGACATGGAACAGCTTCGGGAATTTGCCGAGGCATCGGACAAGCCCGATCTCTCGCCCGCGCAGATGGAGCGCGTCGCCGAGCTGGCCGAGCACAATTTTGGCGTTGACGAAGAGCCGATGAGCTACAAGGGGACAATGGAGCGCGTGACTGCGTGATAAACCCATGGCACGACCTGCCGGCTGGAATCGATCCTCCCGACAATGTGACGGCGCTAATCGAGATCCCGCGCGGCAGCCGGAACAAGTACGAGCTCGACAAGGCAACTGGTATGATTCGGCTGGACCGGGTACTCTACTCCGCGGTTCATTATCCGGGGGACTATGGGTTCATTCCCCGCACGTTGCACGAGGATGGCGATCCGCTGGACATACTCGTCCGCATCAACGCGCCGACCTTTCCCGGCTGCCAGATCGACTGCCGTCCGCTGGGTGTGCTCAGAATGCGCGACCGGGGTGAGCCCGACGACAAGATTCTCGCGGTGCCATGCCACGATCCGTATTACCACGAGTATTTCGACATCGCCGACCTTTCCCAGCATTATTTGAAGGAAGTGGAGCATTTCTTCCATATCTACAAGGATCTCGAAGGGAAGCGGGTGGAGATCGTGGGATGGGAGAAGAGTGAGGTTGCGGCACGGGTGATCAACGAATCGATCACGCGGTACCAGGAAAAATTCCATCAGGTTGGCACCTAATCATTCGCGCTCCGGGCATGCGGCCGGCGGCGGGGGACGATCGATAATGAACAGGCAGCGACGGATACTGGGCTCATTCGCGGTCATCGTGATTCTCGCGTCAATCGCGTCTGCTTGCACCAGCGATGACGACAAGGCGGTGAAGGGCCGAACCGGACCGAACGGAGCCGCTCACGACAGCATTAGCGATCTCGCGCTCAGCGAGGAAGGCCTCGGGCAGATTCAGATCGGCATGACGCTCGATGAGGCAGTCAACATGGGGCTGCTGAACGAGCGGCCGGACCTGAAGCAGGAGTGCGACTTTGTCTACCCGGCGGTGGGCGCGGGCGTGCCGGAGGGAGTGAGCGTGATGGTGATCAAGGGGAAGATCGCGCGAATCGACGTCGACACCGGAGCGGTCACCACCGAGGATGGCGCGAAGATCGGCGACACGGAGGACCGTGTAAGGAGCATCTACGGGGACGAGGTGAAGGTCGAGCCGCTCAAGTACATCGAGGGTGGGCACTACATGACCGTTCTGGGCGACAGCGCCAGCGCGGGGAAAGCCATCGTTTTCGAGACGGATGGGAAACACGTCACCAGATTCCGCGCCGGGCGCCTGCCCGAGGTAGAGCGGGTAGAGGGCTGTAACTAGGCGACGACGCGTCGCCGAGTCTCGATCTCTGGAAGGTTGGAGAAATGGAACGACCAACGCGAACATTCCTCACGGCGGACTGGCGTTACATCGCGATGCTCAACTACGAGGTGGATCCGGCCATTCTGAGGCCGCTTCTGCCGAGGGGAACGAGTCTCGATGAGCGAGACGGCCGTCACTTTGTGAGCATGGTCGCATTCCTTTTTCTCGACACCCGCGTGCTCGGACTGCCCGCCCTCTGGCACCAGAACTTCGAAGAAGTGAATCTCCGCTTCTACGTCCGGAGGAAAATGGGGGCGGAATCGCGGGCCGGCGTCGTCTTCATTCGGGAAATGGTCCCGTTCCCGCTCGTGGCTGAGGTCGCGAGGCTCACCTACAACGAGCCGTATCGCACGGTCCACATGGAGCATACCGTCGTTCAGACCGACGGCGAGCTTCAGAGCATCGAGTATCGATTCGGCGCGCTGGGCGAGCGCTGCCGCATAACGCTTCATGTCGACGGACCGGCGCGGAGCATGGAAGCCGGCTCGGACGAGGAGTTTCTCTCCGAGCGTGGTTGGGGCTACACGAGACAGCGCAACGCGGGGACGATTGAGTATCGGGTCCACCACGCGCGCTGGAACGTCTGGCCCAACGTCCGGTGTGAGGTGGACGGGCCGCTGGGGGAATTCTATGACGAGCCGTTTGCAACTGTAATCTCGGGAGCTCCCGCATCCGCCTTTGTCGCTGACGGATCCGCCGTGTCGGTTCACATGCCCGAGCGAATCGCCTGACCAATTGCCCGGCAAATCGCCTAACCAATTGCCATCACTCTCATGACGACAACTCTCCAGGAACCAGAATTACGCTATCCGGTAGGCAAGTTCGACTTCGATGCACCAATAGCCGACTCCGACATCCCGATGTTGATCGTCGCAATCGCGGAGGCTCCGGGCGCTCTGCGTGGGGCGGTCGCGGGTCTTTCTCCCGATCAGCTGGCGACGCAGTACCGGCCAGGTGGCTGGACGGTGAAGCAGGTGGTTCATCACGTCCCCGACAGCCATCTGAACGCGTACACCCGCTTCAAGCTCGCACTCACCGAAGACGAGCCGACGATAAAGCCGTACAACGAGGCTGCGTGGGCCGAGCTTCCCGACTCGCGCAAAGTGCCGATCGATGTCTCGCTCGACTTGCTCGACGCGCTGCACCTGCGCTGGGTGGCGCTTCTCCGGTCGATGGATCCCGCCGATTTCAAGCGCGGACTGCGGCATCCGGAGCACGGACGGGTACTGACACTAAAGCAGATGCTTGGTCTATACGCGTGGCACGGACGACATCACGTTGCGCACATCACTTCATTGAAAAAACGAGAGGGCTGGTAACAGAATTGGCCCGAGGGACGAGGTCTTGGGTTTGAGGCCGCCTGGGCGCGGCACCGCGCTTGCCTCATTTCCTCGGACAACTACAGGACGGCGCAAGTGAAAATGACGGCGCGGGTGAAACGAAAAGACAATTCGCGGCGGACGACGTGGCT
>Ga0193727_1001086_pt1 | contig 11125 bp, 10 predicted proteins | sample H2c2metaG_FD_143051 | JGI IMG/M metagenome (GOLD analysis project Ga0193727, IMG submission 143051) | Soil microbial communities from a riparian zone of the East river system, Colorado, United States - H2c2 | ecosystem: Environmental > Terrestrial > Soil > Riparian zone | place: USA: East River...
AGAGATCGAAGAAGTTATGAAAGAGATTGGAAACAAGACCGACTAAAGAGGTAATCGCCATGAATAACGTTATACAAGCTGTCGAGAATCGCCAGCTTCGCAGTGATATTCCAAAGTTCCAGCCGGGTGACACGGTTCGGGTTCACGTCAAAATCAAGGAAGGTGACAAAGAGCGGATACAGGCGTTCGAAGGCGTGGTGATCGCGCGCAAGCATTCCGGAGTGCGCGAGTCGATCACCGTGCGCAAGACCAGCTTCGGTGTTGGCGTCGAGCGAATCTTTCCGCTGCACGCGAGCGTGATTGACCGGATCGACCTGGTGCGCCACGGCCGAGTCCGTCGAGCCAAGCTTTACTACCTGCGCAAGCTCCGCGGTAAGGCTGCGCGTATTCGCGAGCGTGACACGCGGGGCGAGGTCGCTGCTGCCGCCGCCGCCTCATCATCAAGTGCCCCGGCCGTGTCGAGCGAGCCGGCGGTTGCATCGGACGACGTCGAGACCCCAGCCGAGAGCACAGCAGAGTAGTTGCAAATACACTGAACAGAGCGCAGCACCACGAGGTTTGCAAACGGACTCGCGTGGTTCTGCGCTCTCGTTGCGACTGTGTGAGCTAATGAAGACGCGCAAGGACATGCTTGAAGAGTTCGTTGCAGCAGACCCGAACGATTCATTCTCGCGATACGCGCTCGCTCTCGAGCTTGAGAAGGCTGATAGCCGGGTAGAAGCTGCCCGCGAGCTTCGAGAGGTCATTGAGCGCGATCCTGACTACGTTGCGGCCTACTATCATCTCGGCCGAATCCTGTCGCGGCTGGGCGAAGTTGAAGAGTCGCGGGCCGTTTACCAGCGAGGACTCGAGGCTGCGACTGCGGCAAAGGATCAGCGAGCTCGAAGCGAGATTCAAGAAGCTCTCGATATGCTCGACTAATACTTAGTTCCGAACCCCACGCCTTCGACTGATTCACTCCTAAGATCGCGAAGAGCTCCGGAAATCAACGGCCGGCGTAGCGCAACGGATCGCGAACGCGTGCTTCGGCAAAACCCTTCAGTCGCAGCAAGCAGCTATCGCAACGCCCGCACGCCAGGCCCTGAGAGGTCGGATCGTAGCAACTGTGAGTGAGCGAATAGTCCACGCCCAGCTTGAGCCCGGTCCTTATTATCTCGGCCTTGGTCATCGCGATCAACGGCGTATGAATCTTGACCCGCATTCGGCCCTCGACACCTGCCTTCGTTGCGAGATTTGCCATCCTCTCAAACGCTTCGATGTACTCGGGCCGGCAATCGGGATAGCCGGAGTAGTCGAGCGCGTTGACGCCGATGAACATATCCGAAGCAAGTAGCCTCTCGGCCCATGCAAGAGCGAAAGACAGGAATATGGTGTTGCGAGCCGGTACGTAGGTCACCGGAATCCCTGAGGACATCTCAAGGCTTGAACGACGCTTCGGAACTTCTATCCGATCGGTTAGCGCCGAGCCGCCGAAGGCTCGCAGGTCGATTTCCACGACCAGGTGCTTCTCGACGGCGTAGGCCTCGGCGATTCGTTGAGCACTTGCAAGCTCGATGGCGTGACGCTGGCCGTATCGAAAGGAGATCGCATAGACCTCGAAGCCTTCGGCCAAAGCTACTGCGAGCGCGGTGGCCGAATCCAGCCCTCCGCTCAAGAGCACAACCGCCCTTTTCTTCGAGGTCATACAAACAGCGCTCCTGCCGCAGTCTCGCACAGCGCGTCAGGGGTATTCAACCCCGGGCCAAAGCGCGTTCTGAACTTATCTCCTGCGAAGCTTTCGATCAAGTGTCTGGTCCGCTAGAATGTCGCGCAACGAATCCAGTAGCGATCGAGGTAAGAGCAGATGAAATACGATGAAGAGAAGGTTGACGAAATCGCGCTTGCCCTGCTCCACATGACTACCTTTCGAGACGGGCCCGGGCTCCGAGCCTGGAAAGGTCTCGATTGGGATGTGCTGAATCGGCTTCACCAGAAGGGGTACATCAGCGATCCGAAGAGCAAAGCGCGATCGGTAGTGCTGAGCGAAGAGGGAGCTAAGCTTTCAGAAAGACTATTCTGGCAGCACTTCGGTTTGCAATGAGCTATCAGACCTATCAGCACAATCGCAACTATGGTTGCCGCGTGATGGAGTTCGTGTACGAAGGCCATCGGTGTGTTGCGCTCGAGAACGAGAAGCTTCGTGTGACGATAGTCGCCGACAAGGGGACGGACATCTTCGAGTTTCTCTACAAACCCCGCGACGTGGATTTTATGTGGCGCACCCGTACTGGGCTTCGTGAGCGTTCTCACTTCTTGCCCTCGAGTCCGCGCGCCGCTGGGCTTCATGCCGATTACTATGAAGGCGGTTGGCAGGAGATGTTTCCGAACTGCGGCGACCTGTCAATGCATCAAGGCGCCGAGATAGGCCAGCACGGGGAAGTCCTGCTGCTCCCGTGGCTCTACACGATCACAAAAAATGAACCCGAGGAGATCGAGGTCCGGTTTGAAGTTCGTACTGTTCGCACGCCTTTTTATCTGATCAAGACCGTGGGGCTTCGGCGTAATGAAGGAGTGCTTCGGATAAGCGAACGAGTGACGAATGAAGGCGGGCAGGAAGTCGACTTCACGTGGGGCCATCACCCCGCGCTGGGTTGGCCCTTCTTAGACGAAAACTGCCGGGTAGATGTGCCCGAATGCTCGATCATCACTCTGGCGGAACACACGCCGGCGAGTTCTCGGTTGAAAGCGGACCAGACCAGCCCGTGGCCTATGGCCGAGGGCGTGGATGGCCGGCAGGTGGATCTGTCGCGGATCCCAGGACCCGACTCGGCTGCAAGCGACATGGTCTTTCTTAGCGGGATGAACGAGGGTTGGTTTGCGGTTACGAACACGGCGAAGAAGATTGGCTTTGCGATGCGATACCCGGTCGATGTGTTCAAGCGACTGTGGTACTGGCAAGTGTATCGTGGCGGGCGCGACTATCCATGGTGGAGCGCTACGTACAACATCGCGCTCGAGCCCTGCGCGAGCTTGCCGATTCTGGCGCGGGCAGTTGAGCGCGGCGAGGCATTGAAACTCAGTACCGGTGAGAGCCTGGAGATAGAGATGATGGCGATCGCATTCGAAGGCCTCGACAAAGTGAGCGCTGTGACTGCTGAGGGAGAAGTGAAAAGTGATGCGTGATGCGTGATACGTAATCCGCACTCAGTGACCGGGTCGCGTCTCACGCATCGCGCATCACGAGTCACGCATCACTTGTTAAGGTTTCGCCTGCTTGACGCGATCGATCCCCGCCTTTGCCGTTTGGTCTTTGCGCCCCGAAGCTTCATATGCCCGCTCATACACCGCCAGCGCCTTGTCATACTGTTTGTCGCTCTCGTACACATACCCCAACTCCAACAACGCAGCCATACCGGTTGGCGCCAGCTTGACTCCTTGTTCGAGGGCTTCGGCCGCAGGCTTCCACTGCGACGAACGAGAATAAGCAAGCCCCAGGTTGTACCACGCGCCGCTCGAGTCCGTGTGCGCTCGGGCGAACTTGTCGAGCAGTGGCGCTGCCTTCTCGTATTGTTTGTCGATCAGGTAAGCCTGACCCAACACTCCCCACGCGCGTTCGTCGTTGCGCACGGCGACCAATCGCTCGCCAATCGGGATGACCTGCCGGACCGCGGCCGGGTTCTGCTTCACTTGCGAGAAGTAGATGTCGGCAAGCAAGGTCAGGGCGTCCGCGTCCTTCGGATCAATCGCAAGTCCCCGGTTCAACGCGGCAATCGCTTGATCATCTCGGCCGAGCTTACGCTGAGCGAAGCCGATGTAGTAATGGTTCGTTGCGTTCGTCTTCATCTCGGCGGCAGACGTGGTCAGCACTGGAATCGCTTCGTTGTAACGGTTGGTGAAGATGTAACAGCGGCCGAGCGCCGCGCGTGCGCTCGGCTCCACTTTCTGCTGCGTCTTGTCCGAGAGCGCAACGTACCGCGCAAGGGCGGGCGCCGCCTTGTCGTACTGTTTCATCTGATAGTTAGACATACCGATGAAGAAGTACCCAGCCGCTTGCGCCTTTTCGTCTTTGTCGGCCGCCTTGATGTAATTCTGGGATGCATCTATCGCGTCCTCGTAGCTCTGAAGCTGGAAGTGACTCGCGCCGATGTAATACCACGACTGCCAGGCGTCAGGGTTCGCTTTGAGCACAGCGTGAAAGTCGCGAATCGCCTGGCGGTACTGTTTCTGATTGTATAGCGAAATAGCCCGGTCCCAATCCTGGGCAAGCGTGGACACTGCAACGCCAAGAACCAGAACCGACGCGGCTGCGGCTCTAAGGATTAAGGTGGTCATATCCATTCCCCCACTTAGCGAGCATTCGGGCGACGACCCTGCTGAAATTCTAATCGCGAGCACCGAGTTGATACAAGACTCTCCGCTCGCCCGCCGATGGCTGAGACTCTTTTCGTCGCGCTCCTCGTTGCCCGGTGTTCGGCTGTTATTGACAAGGAATATTGCTCGCGCCTAATAACTTGGGGCCGACTTGCCAATCGCGGCGTCCATCCAGCACAATGTCGAACGTTGGAGCCGAGCGCTTACAACAGGTTCACATAATTCTGAGGATGAGGTCGGGCAAATGATAGCATTGTCACGTCGGGCCATTAGACTAGCCCAAGTGTGCGCCGGTGTTGCGGCCATGGGCCTTGCGATTTTAGCTGTCGCTGCGCCCACGAGTGCCGCTTTAGAAGGCGCGCAAGCGAAGGACAAGCCTGCGCAAGTTAGCGACGCGGAGACTAAGGCGATAGCAAAGATCAACGCGGCGCCTGATGCCGCGGCCAAGATTCAAGCAGCCGGTGAGTTTGTCAAAAAGTATCCCAAGAGCACTATGCGCGCTCGGGTCGTGGCTCAACTTGCCGGCGAGATAAACAAGGTTCAGGATCCCGCGCAACGGATCAGCTCGTTCGAGAGCTTGCAGGCCGTGTTCAAAGAGCCGAGCGACGCAGAAGTGATCAGTCCCTTGCTGATCGATGCTTATGTCGCCGCCAATCGTCTTGACGATGCTTTCCGGCTTGGCGCTGATACTATGGCGAAGAACCCTAACGACATCACTACGATGACGAACCTGGGGATCATCGGCGTCAACGAGGTCAAGAAGAATAATCCGAAGTACGCGCAACAGAGTCAAAGCTACGGCGCGAAAGCGATCGAATTTATCGAAGCGGGCAAGAAGCCCGACAGCTTCGATGACGCTCGCTGGACCGAATACCAGAGTAAGTGGCTTCCGCAGCTTTATCAGGGAATGGGCCTGCTGGCGATCGTCTCCGGTAACAGGGCCGAAGCCGCAGCCAGGTTGGCGAAGGCCGCGTCACTGAATCCCTCCGACCCGTTCAACTACTATTTGATGGGTCACATGCTCAATGATGAGTATAAAGAGAAAGCCGAGGAGTTTAAGAAACAGGCGGCGGGTCCGCTCAAAGACGTCAAGCTCAAAGAGGCTGAGGGAACGATGGACCGGGTCATAGAAGCGTGGGCGAGAGTGGTCGCGTTGTCCGAGGGCAATCCGCAATACCAGCAGCTCCACGACGCGGTTTTGCAGGACCTTCAATCTTATTTCAAGTATCGCCACAACGGATCGTCGGACGGTTTGCAGCAGTTGATAGACAAGTACAAGAAAAGCAGTGGTCAGTAGTCAGGGTCAGTGGCCGGTTCTTGCCTGATCTTCATTTCCGAATTTTGCGGGTGACTGAGCCTCAGCTTGCGAGCCGCGGGGCTGCATCAAGAGGGCCAATGGGAGTAAGCAAGGAGGAATTCCGGAGCGCGCTGGGCCGTTTCGCGAGCGGCGTTACAGTCGTGACCACGCGAGGCGCCGATGGCGCGGCGCTTGGAATAACGGTCAGCGCGTTCTCGTCGGTCTCGCTCGAGCCGCCGCTCGTGCTGGTATGCATAGACAAGCGCGCGTCGGTGCACGACGTGCTGGTTGAAGGGTACCATTTCGCAGTGAACATTCTAGGCGAAGATCAAGAGCTGCTGTCGCGGCGCTTCGCCTCCAAGGATGACGACAGGTTCAACGGCACGGCTTATCGTGACAGCGCCCAGGGTGCGCCGCTGCTTGACGGCGCCCTGGCGTCCATTGAATGCCGAGTGGTCCAGGCCTATGCCGTAGGCGATCATACAATCGTAGTTGGAGAGGTGGAATCGACGAGCATCGGCGACGGCAAGCCGTTAGCCTATTTTCGCGGCGGTTACGTACAGCTCTCATGAGGCGGGCCACTTCCGTTCGGCTCGCTTTTCGAGTCCAAAGTGATCAACACGCACTCCGCCGTTTGGACCGATCAACATCGGTGGCTTTCCTGGTTGCATTACCCGCTTTCATAGCTTGCACAACTGCGCTCTCGCCCGAGGGCATCTGTCTTCATCCCGAGTCTCTCCTGTGCTATCCTCAAATGTCTCGGCTCGCGTGGCTTGTTTGCCGTCAAAGACCGTCCGATCTCCCCCTCCGATCTAAGCCACCGAATGAGCCGTGCCAGGATGAGTTATGACCAAAAGATTCGAGGTTGGGCTGCTCTCGAATTCGGCGAGGCGACATATATGGCTCCTGGAGCCTATTTCGTGATACCCAGGATCCACAACGCAAGCCTTCCGAGGCGCGCCCGAATCGCCGGCCGGGGAGAGTAGAAAGGACGAGTCTGGCGGCAATTGATGTCGATGAATGCTGCGGGCGGAGGCGGGTGAAGGGCGCCCGAATCATGGAAGCTATAAGCGCTCTGATCAAGTACAAGATCATAGAGAAGCTCGGCGAGGGCGGCATGGGCGTGGTCTACAAAGCTGAGGACCTTGCTCTGCTGCGTACGGTCGCCATCAAGACAATTTCCAAGAAGGGGGAGCGAAGCATTGGCGCGGAGACGCGATTCTTGCGAGAGGCGCGCGCTGCTTCCTCGATCAATCATCCAAACATCGTAACGGTCTACGAGATTGGCGAGACCGATCAGTATGCCTACATCGTGATGGAGTACGTCGAGGGTCAAAGCCTCCGACAGTTGATCACACGACGCGGGCTGAGTGGCGCAGCAATACTCGATGTGTCGCTTCAGATATGTGACGCGCTTGCAGAGGCTCATGGGCAGGGAGTGATTCACCGGGACATCAAACCGGAGAACATAGTTCGTACTGAGCGCGGGCGGGTAAAGTTGTTGGACTTCGGGTTGGCGAAGACGATCGAGCGCTCGTTACCGGAAGAATCGGGCAAGACGGTGGCGGAGAGCCTCACCGAATCCGGCGTGGTGATGGGAACGCTGTCATATATGTCACCGGAACAGCTTCGCGGCCAGATGCTCGATCATCGAACTGATCTGTTCTCCTTCGGCATAGTGCTGTTCGAGATGATAACCGGCAAGCTTCCATTCAAAGGGGCGAGCTCATTTGAGGTGGCAGCATCGATCTTGAAAGAACAACCCCGGAAGATCGAGGAAGTGCCGGACGGCCTCTCTTGGGGAATAACCGAGGTCGTCGACCGGTTGCTCGAGAAGGATCGGCGTGGACGTTATGCGTCGTTTGAAGTAGTGAAACGGGCGCTTGAATCGCTTCGAGGTACGAGCGGGCAATTCAACCTCGGCGAGCCCACACTCGAGCTGACACCATCTCAGCGGATTGGACGAACATCTCAAGCAGTGCCTTCACAACCGCGGGCGAAATCGCCGCCAACCATTCTGGTGTTGCCGCTCGATACTGTCGGCTCGGAAGAGGGGAGCTCTTACATCGGCATCGGTCTTGCGCACGCGATAACCACAGATCTGGCGAAGATCGGCGGACTATCCGTATTGTCGAAATCTGCGGCGGCCGGAGCGGTGGATGTGGCGGGGCGTGGGGCGCGCGAGCTTGCGCGCGAGCTTGGAGCGACGATCTTGCTCGAAGGCGAGGTTATGCGCGCAGGGCAGACGATTGGTGTCATGGCGCGCTTGACGGACGCGGAGACCGGGCGCGTCATCTGGGGAGAACAGTATCGCGGGGACGCGGCAGATCTGTTCAACATCCAGGACGCGGTGTGCGAAAGCGTTGCTGAGGCTTTGAAGTTAAGCATAACGAGTGAGGTACGCGATCAGCTTGCCCGTCCTGGAACGAGAAACATAGATGCCTTTGAGTTTTATTCAAAGGGTCGCGCTTTTCTCGAGCGGCGGGAGGTGAAAGAGAATATTGACTTCGCTATACAAATGTTTGAAGAAGCACTCAAACTTGATCGAGACTTTGCGCTGGCCCAGGCAGGCGTAGGCGAAGCATATTGGCATAAATACCAGGCTACACGCGAGGGCATATGGATAGATCGCGCGATAGCGGCGAGCGACTCCGCGCTCGACCTCGACCCGTATCAGGCGCAGGTGCACATTTCGCTCGGCATCATTTATCACGGCACCGGCAAGATTGATAGAGCTATAGAAGAGTTCGAGCGCGCGATCGAGCTGCAACCAATGAGCGATGCCGCCCACAGGTGGCTTGGCCATTGTTACACCCAGGAGGGAGAAATGGAGCGCGCGATCGATTACTTCGAGAGGGCGATTCGTCTCCGTCCCGGATACTGGGAAAACTATAGCCGGCTGGGATTTTGCTATTATACTTTTGGCCACTATCATGAAGCGGCCGAACAATTCCGTCGAATGATCACGATTCAACCTGATAACTACCTGGGCTACGATAATCTTGGCGCGATGTATAATTGCCTTGGAAGGTATGAAGAAGCGGTAGCAATGCAAGGAAGAGCTATTGAAATATACCCAAATCATCGATCCTATTCCAATCAAGGGACCGCTTATTTTTTTCTTCGCCGATACGAGGAGGCGATAGCGGCGTATAACACTGCCATAAGCCTAAACCCGCGTGACGATCTTTACTACGGCAATCTCGGCGATGCTTATTTGCGTGTGGGGAGAGACCAGGACGCACGCGAGCAGTTCCAACTCGCGAGTGATCTTCTCAAAGAACACCTGAGCATCAATCAGGATAACGCGCCGCTACTCGGCCGGTTGGCAATCTGCCAAGCCAAGCTTCAGCTTCAGGAAGACGCGTTGGTCAGCATTAAGCGAGCGATCGTGCTCGAGCCTCGCAACACGACCCTCATGTATCAAGAAGCCGTGGTTTACACACTTATTGGGGATATCGATAGAGCCCTGGAACACCTGAGTCACGCGCTCGTCCACGGTTACAGTCGCTCAGAGGCGGAACGCGATCCCGACCTGGAGGCGCTGCGAAACAGAACAGAGTACAAGGCTCTCTTCACTTAGCCCGCCTGGCCGCATAACAACGACTCATAGCAGCCGCTGCCCAGCTTCTTAGTCGCCGACTACAAGTCGCGGGTCCAGCGATATCGGCACTGAATTAAGAATGCCGGTCACGATGTAGTTGTACGAGTCTTGGGAGTCCGGCTTGGCAGTTCCGCTCGGGGTATTAACCGTGCAGCCGGCGCAAACCGAAGGGACGTTAAATGTCCCGCCGTTGTTAAACGGATCGGTCTTTCCGGTGTCACCTTTAAGCAGGGTGATGTGGACATCTGTTAGAGTGAAGTCGGTGGTGTTCGTGACCCTCCATTCGATCTGGTCGTGGCGGGATATGCTAATACTGATGGATGGAGGAGCAACGGTGAACTTGAACACGCCGGTAGGCTTGGTCGTGAGAGAGATCACTACCGGCCCGGCAGAGGGACCGGGAGATACGGCGTGATCGGCCGGGCGACAACTACAAGCAAAGACAAGCAGCAGGGCAAGCAGACTTAGTGAAGTTCTCCTCATGCTCAGATTCCTCCAGTCTCGATGTGGTGAACAGGACAGCACGGTCCGACTAGCTGTTCTGGTCTGATTTTTAGTTGAGGCTGCGCGCGCGTCTTTGAATCCGTACTGGTGCGGTTGACCGAGGCCGCAGGTGAAGTCACTCGCTGCCAGCCCATGATAGCTGATATGCCCTCACGGTCCCGAAGATGCGACGGGATTGTATGCGAAAGGCCGCTTAATGTCCACAACTAAATCCGGCAAACGAAGGCCGACGCTCCGGGTTCATCTCGGCGTGTGTTGTGGCCTGGCGGATTAACGCAGTGGCGAACCTCTTGTCGTTAGCATAACCGATAACCCAAGAACGGTCTGTTCCTCTCGCGGTACTCGATCATCTTCCGAGGTCAGCCGTTGATCTGAATACCGCGATAAACTCCTTTCGAGGTTAATCTGCGGCCTGGGATCAGTTATTATGTGAAGCGCATGGTTCTCAAGACCGGACTGCGCTACTCGAAGTCGGCAATCGGCTCACCGGCGACACGCAGTCGTCATCTCGAAGAAGCCGCTCCGGTCTACGCGCGCGAGGATCTGCTAGCCACCCGGTTTCGACTCGCGAAGGTCCTTCCCTATCAGCAATCCGCGCCGTTCATCAGCAATCTCTCGCTAGCGATCTTCTCAGGCTTGCTTCTCGTGTTCGCGTTTCCCGAGTGGAACCTTTGGTCGCTGGGCTGGGTCGGGACTGCGCCGCTGATAATGGCTGTCGTGCGCGAGCGGCGATTCTGGCGCTCGCTTCTTCTGGGCAGCGTCGCCGGTACGGTCTTCTACGCAGGGTCGTCCCACTGGGTGATGCACTCGATGCACGCTTACGGCGGGATCCCGCTCTGGCTGTGCTTCATCATCCTTATCGTATTCTCGGCGACGCTAGGCTTGTTCACCGGGTTGTTCGCGGCAGTCGTAGGCAGTTCGGTCAAGCGCTTCGGCGGATGGGCAATGCTTGCTGCTCCGGTGGTGTGGGCCGCAAGCGAGTGGGCGCGGCTTATAGTGACCGGGGTCGGGTGGAATGCGCTCGGTTACTCGCAAGCGTTTCAGCCGGCGGTGATTCAATCGGCGCGCTGGGGCGGCGTCTACCTGGTCAGCGCAATAATGGTAGCCGCAAGCACGGCGCTCGTTTTCGCCGTGGTCTACCTCGAACACCGGCGCGGAGTCGTCGTGCTAACCTTGGCCGGCACGCTCGCGGTCGCTTCAATACTTTACGGAGAGTCGTTGAGGCCCGCGAGCGATCAACCAGGTTCAATCGCGGTAGCAGCCATTCAGCCTAACATCCCAATCGATGGCGCGTGGGACGATCCGAACTTCGTTGATCAGATGATGCTCCGACTGATCTCCTTATCGGAGCGCGCCGTTCAAGACTTTCA
>Ga0193727_1001087_pt1 | contig 11113 bp, 11 predicted proteins | sample H2c2metaG_FD_143051 | JGI IMG/M metagenome (GOLD analysis project Ga0193727, IMG submission 143051) | Soil microbial communities from a riparian zone of the East river system, Colorado, United States - H2c2 | ecosystem: Environmental > Terrestrial > Soil > Riparian zone | place: USA: East River...
TAGAGCTGACCACGGCCGAACATGCTCGGCACGAACACATCGAGGAAACCGTCGTCGTTGTAATCGAAGACGGCGACGTCGCCAGCCCAGCCGCGGCCGCGGAGTCCGGAGCTCGCGGTCACGTCGGTGAACGTCCCATTCCCATTGTTGTGGTAGAGAATGTTGTACTCCACCGAGCTCGTCATCAGATCTCCGAGACTCGCTTTGCCTTCGTAGTTCCCGCCAGTGAAATCAAAGACGTCGGTGGTCCAGTGGGCTGTGTTGGTGACAAACAAATCCAGATAGCCATCGTTGTCGTAGTCGAAGAACACCGGCGTCTGCGAGTGGCCGACGTGCGTCACACCGGCCTTCGCGGTGACGTCTTCGAACGTGCCATTCCCCCGATTGTGGAACAGCACGTTGCCACCGCGCGTGCTGGTCACGAACAGGTCAGGATACCCGTCGTTGTCGTAGTCGGCAAACGTAGCCCCTACCGAGACCCTGTCGCCGAGTGCGACTCCGGCTTTCGCCGTGACGTCCTCGAAGGTGCCGTCGCCGCGGTTTCGATAGAGCGCGTTCGTGCCGTGCTCGTTGAGAAAGTAGATATCATCGCGGCCATCGTTGTCGTAGTCGCCCACCGCGAGGCCGGACCCGTGATCATACAGATTGATGCGGAAACGCTCCCCCTGTTCCCTCGGGAGCAGATTCATGTGGAAGGCGAGACCGGCTTGCTGGCCGCGCTCCTGGAAGCCCGGCTCTTTCTTGGCTCCGCCGCAACCGACCAGCAATCCTATAAGAGCAACGGCAACTGTGAGCGCCGGCGCGACCGAGCGCGATTTCGCTTCATCTGACATCTTCAGCATTCTCCGGAATAGAAACAAAGTCGCGCCCGCGTAAAGTTACTCGGGAAACCATATTCTGATCACCCCGATGCAATCAAACACGAGCCAGCCGAACGCGAGCGCCACCCCGTTTCGAGCGCGAGTCGAATCCGTCGACGTAGTGCGTGGCGTGATCATGATTCTGATGGCGCTCGATCACACGCGGGATTTTTTCGGGATACCCGGCCAGAATCCCGTCGACCTGACGAGCGCCACCGCCGCGCTGTTCTTCACGCGTTGGGTTACGCACTTCTGCGCGCCAGTGTTTTTCCTGCTCACCGGCACGGGTTCCTATCTCCAGCTGAGGCGGAAATCACGAGGCGAGCTATCACGCTTCCTTTTCACGCGGGGCATCTGGCTGATTTTTCTGGAGATCGTCGTTCTGCGCTGTTTCTCCTACCAGTTCAACTTCGACTACCGCGTGACGATGCTGATCGTCATATGGGCGCTCGGCTGGGCGATGATCACGCTCTCCGTGCTCGTGTGGCTGCCGGCGTCCGTCGTGACGGCGTTCGGGGCGATCATGATCGTCGGACACAATCTCTTCGACTCCGTGAAGTCGACGAGCCCGCTCTGGTCCATTTTGCACGCGCCGGGTTTCGTCGTTAACACACCCGACCACATCGTCTTTGTGGCGTATCCGCTGATTCCATGGATTGGTGTCACTGCCGTTGGATACGGGCTCGGACAGGTCTACGCATGGGACGCGAACCGACGCCGGTCATTCCTGTTTCGCCTTGGCTTGGGGTTGTCCGCGGCATTCATCGTGGTTCGCGCGATCAATATCTACGGCGACCCGGCCAGATGGACCACTCAAAAGTCTGCGCTGTTCACCGTGCTGTCGTTCCTGAACACGACGAAGTATCCGCCTTCGCTGCTTTTTCTGCTGATGACGCTTGGTCCGGCGCTGGTCTTTCTCTCGGCCGTGGATAATCGGACGCCACGCGCTCTCAGGCCAGCGCTCATCATCGGCAAAGTGCCGCTCTTCTATTACGTGCTGCACTTTACCCTGATCCATCTTCTGGCCGTCGCGACTTGTTATGCGCGGTACGGATCCGCGCACTGGATGTTCGAGTCGCCAGACCTCGGCCATTATCCGTTCACGCCGCCACCTGGCTGGGGATTCTCGCTGCCGGTGGTTTACGTGGTGTGGGCAATCGTCGTGGCAACGATGTACCCGCTCTGCAGGTGGTATGCGGGTGTCAAGCAACGTCGAAACAGTCCCTGGTTGAGCTACTTTTAGCCCGCGCCGACGCTCTGCGTAAACCGGGCTCCAGTCTGCTCGATCGTACGATTCATTAAAATTCGGCATGACGAACATCATCGAATCGATTCGAGCGGAGTACCTTCGCTATAAGGCGCTCGCCGAAGGCGCAATCGATCAGCTCGGAGATGACGATCTCTCCGCTCCAGGTCCCAATGGTGGGAATTCGATCGCAACGATCTGCTGGCACGTATCAGGAAACCTCAGGTCGCGCTTCACGGAATTTCTGACCAGCGATGGCGAGAAGGCGTGGCGTAGTCGAGACGAAGAATTCTTGGCGCGATCTGTTACGCGCGCGGCACTGCTTGCCAAATGGAACGAGGGGTGGAAGGTCCTGCTCGGCACTCTCGACGCCCTCACCGACGGACAGCTCGACCAGACCGTGACAATTCGAGGTCAGCCTCATCGCGTGCACCAGGCGCTTCACCGCTCCCTTGCCCACACCAGCTATCACGTAGGCCAGATCGTCTACGTCGCCAAGGGAATGCGCGGAAAGGACTGGAAGTACCTCAGCATCGCGCCGGGCCAATCGGACGCTTTTACCAAGACGCTCTCCGCCACCGGCCAGAACCGCTAGACCGGCAATTTTGCGAGCCATGTAGAGAACGCGCGAACGGCGCCGACTTCTCTACGTAAGCGCCTTCCGTGGCGCCAAACCAAGAGGAGATCGAACAATGAAATTCATGCTGATGATGAACGCCCCGCGCGGGACCGGGGCTTACCAGATTGACAAGTGGTCGGCGGATGAGCTCAAGGCACACATGGCCTTCATGCACCGTCTCAACAAGGAGCTCATGGATGCTGGCGAGCGGGTAGGCGCAGAAGGATTGGCGCCGCCGGGACAGGCCAAGCTCGTCCGCGCTGCCAAGAAGGGCGGCCCGCCGGTGACCGACGGCGTATTCCCCGAAGCAAAGGAATTCCTCGCCGGCTTCTGGATCGTGGATGTCGAGAGTGCCGAGCGTGCGTACGAGATCGCGGCCAAGGCATCTTTGGCTCCAGGGCCTGGAGGCGCGCCGCTGTTCCTTCCGATCGAAGTGCGTCAGATCCTCAGCGGTCCGCCGCGGGACTAGTGGCCTCGAAGGGCGCTTCGCAATCAACCAGCTCCGACATCGGGCCCCTGCTGCGTGAATTGGCTCCGCAGGTGCTCGGCGTCGTGGCGCGGCGTCACGGAGACTTCGCGGATGCCGAGGACGCCGTGCAAGAAGCGCTGATTGCGGCTGCGACACAGTGGCCCACCGATGGCGTGCCGGACAACCCGAGGGGGTGGCTGTATCACGTCGCCGTCAGGCGCATCACCGATCATTTGCGCAGCGAGATGGCGAGGCGTCGCCGAGAGGATGCTGTTGCGAGCGAACTATGGACCGACTGGGCGTTCGTGCCTCCTCCTGATGGCGATGTCGGGGTTGAGCAGGACGACACCCTTGTTCTGCTTTTCATGTGCTGTCATTCCGCGCTCACGATGCCGTCAGCGATCGCGCTCACGCTCCGTGCGGTTGGTGGCCTGACAACCGGCGAGATAGCCAGTGCCTTCCTGGTTCCCGAGGCAACAATGGCGCAGCGAATCAGCCGCGCCAAGCAGTCAATCAAAGACTCGAAGATTCCTTTCAGCATGCCCACCGACGCCGAACGGGCTGAGCGGTTGAGCGCGGTACTTCATGTTCTGTATCTGATATTCAGCGAGGGATACACGACGAGCTTTGGCCCCGAGCTGCACCGAGTCGATCTGTCCAGCGAGGCGCTGAGATTGACGCGGGCCGTTCACGCGCTGCTCCCAAATGATGGCGAGGTGGCTGGATTGTTGGCGCTGATGCTCCTCACCGATGCCAGGCGCGCCGCGCGAACGGGCGCCGACGGAGAGCTCATTCCACTCGACGAGCAGAATCGAGCATTGTGGGATCGGAAGCTAATCGCGGAAGGTGTCGCGCTCGTCTCGAATGCTTTTTCAAAGGGACCGGTTGGCTCCTACCAGATTCAAGCGGCGATCGCAGCCGTTCACGACGAAGCCGCGCGTGTCGAGGAAACGGATTGGCCGGAGATCCGGGCGTTATACGGGCTCCTCTTGCGGATGTCGGACAATCCGATGGTCGCGCTCAATCATGCGATCGCCGTCGCAATGGTGGATGGTCCTGCCGCTGGCCTCGCGCTATTGAACGGCCTCGATACGGACGCGCGGCTGACCGGGCACTATCGTCTCGAGGCGGTCCGCGCGCATTTGTTGGAGATGGCGGGCGACCAGGCGGCGGCGATCGCGCACTACCGGACCGCGGCAGAACGAACGATGAGCATCCCCGAACGGAACTATCTGCTCACGAAGGCGGCGAGACTCGCATCGCACTGATCACGAGGGCGACGCGAGTCGGATCGCGCGCGTAAGCGCTCGATCGAGCGCGTTTGCGAATGCCTGCTTCTCGCGCGACCCGTACGCGGCGTGGCCGCCAGTCTCGACGCCCGAGCTTCGCAGACCGTCCATGAAGTTCCGCACGGAGAGCCGTTCGCCAATGACTTCGGATGTGTATTCCTCGCCGCGTGGGTCGAGGACCACGACTCCATTTGGCACCAACAACGCCGCGAGCGGAATGTCGGCCGTGACCGCCACGTCACCCGAGACGGCGTGCTCGACGATATAGCGGTCGGCGACATCTGCCCCGCCATCAACCCGCACCGCAGACACGTACGCATACCCCGGCGGAATCTGTAGACGCTGGTTCGCCACCAGAATCGTCGCGAGCTTGAGCCGTTCGGCGGCACGCAGACAAACTTCTTTTACGGGCTGCGGAGCGGCGTCAGCATCGATCCAGAGCTTCATTTCCCCTTTGCTTCGTGAGCGGCGAGAATTCCGACGATCTCCTTGTGTCCGAAGAATTCCGCCCACTCGGTCGCGTTCGCTTTGTGTTGACTGTCGCGGATTGTCGGATCGGCGCCGGCGTCGAGGAGAACCCGGACGACTTCCGGGTGTCTCCCCAAGATAGCGAGGTGCAACGGTGTCACTTCGGCGTCCCAGTGATTCCACCGCGCGCTCGGATCGACGCCGTGATCGAGCAGCCATTTCACGGCAGGGACGTTATTTCGTTTGGCCATCAAATGCATGACGCCGCTGCTCGCGCCCCCGGGCTTTACGACATCCGGGTTGTCCCTCAGGATCCGCTCGGCTGAATCCCAGTCTCCCAACGCCAGATCGGTAAATAGATCTGCGGTTCCGATTCGCGCGCGAATCAATTCCATCATCGAGCGATCAACGTCGGGCTGGGTCGCATATGCAGCCGCGGAGTATCCGGTACCGTCCGTTGCCAAAGGATCCGCCTCGAGCTCGAGCAGCAGCGCGACCATCTCGGGACGATTCCTGAGCACGGCGAAGTGCAACGGCAGTCGAAAGTCTTCGTTGTGGCTCTGCCTTTTGGTCAGCGCCGAAGGATCGGACGCGACGATTCGGCGAACTTCGTCCGCCATGTTGAACGCGATCGCGGAGAAGATGTGATGACGCGCGCCGCGGCTGACGAGGAAATCCGCGACGGCGCGGTGCGCGGCATCATCGCCACCGTCCCACGTTGACGCCCAGCCGATTACCTCGAGCTCGTGATCATCGCCGCGCCCAACGACGTCCCCGCCGGCGTCCGCTAGCCGCCGCACGACGTCGAGGTGCCCAGCCGCCGCAGCCCAATGCATCGCGTAGGTGTTGTCCCCCTTCTCGCGGGCGTTGACGTCGAGGCCACGACGGAGCAGGAGATTCACATTTTCCAACCGACCCGAGAACGCCGCGACGTGCAGCAGCGTGTGCTCGTACGGCTTGTTGCGGGCCTCGAGCTTCCCGGGATGCGCGTCGAGCAGCGCGGCAAGCTCGCGCGCGTCACTACTCTTCGCCGCCTCGAACAGTTGGCCATCGACGGTGAGTCCGTCGATGTGTTCCTTGAGCGCACGCCAGCTCGAGAACCCGTACTGTTTCGCCAGCTCGAACTGCGCGTCGGCCAGTTTGGCGACGGGGTTCGTCTTCCGTAGCTCGGTGAGCGTTCGCTTTGCCTGTTTGCGAAGCCAATCGAGATTGGGTGCGTCCGGGAGTGACGACGAACCGGACGCCGATAGCGGAGTCTGTTCAGACATGTGACACCTTCCTTTCCTGGAAAGGGGCGAGCCCTTTCATGCCGCCCGGTGTCCGCAAAATGGGCGAGGAATAGAAGGTCATTCAGGAAATGGCAGGGGTGGGTTGAACCCTTTACGCGGACCGTTGGCCGCCCTCGCGGCACTTGGTTAAATGGTAGCCAAGGGCGGAGTGTGCGACAAGAGAAAGGCGAACGTCCTAACCAACGGGCAGTTCGACACGCAGTTTTCGAAGCGAACCGACAACCCAGGGAAGACGTGGCGAAGAAGGCGAAGCAGAAACAAGTCATGCACCGCAACGCAGAGCTGATTCGGGATTTCTATACCTGCTTCGCGAATCGCGATGCTCGAGGGATGGCCGCCTGTTATCATCCTTCGGTCAAATTCTCGGATGAGGTTTTCGTCGACCTCGAGGGAGCGCAGGCGAAGGCGATGTGGCAGATGCTCTGTGAGCGGGGGAAAGATCTGAAAGTCGAGTTCCGCGGCATCAAGGCCAACGACTCCAAGGGCAGCGCGCACTGGGAGGCATGGTACACTTTCTCCGCTACCGGCCGACTGGTTCACAACAAGATCGACGCGCACTTCGAGTTCCGCGACAAGAAGATTTTTCGGCACCGCGACGCGTTCGATTTCCACGCCTGGGCATCTCAGGCGCTCGGTCCGACCGGATGGCTCCTTGGCTGGTCGAGTTTTCTCAAGAAGCGTGTCCGCGCGAAGGCGGCAAAGAGTCTCGCCGCGTACACGAGGGCCAAGAAGTGATCCACACACTCAAGGTGATCGCGGGCGGATTCGCGCTTCTCCTTCTTTGCATCCTCGTCAGTCGCCTGGTCGGCGGAGTCAATCAGCCGCCCATTCTGGCCCGGGCCGCTCTGGCATTTATCCCGCTTTGGTTTGTTGGCGCGGGAATCAACATGTGGTTCGGTGTCACGAAGGCCGGTTACTCCGTGAAAGAAGAGCTTCCGTTCTTCTTTATCGTCTTTTTGATTCCCGCTGCCGTCGCGTTTCTGCTGTACTGGCAATACTCCCGAACAATTTGAATCGCGTTCGCGATCGAGACGCATGCTTACGTGATGCGCTCGTACCGGCTACGATTACAACTCAAGTTTGCGGACACTCAAAGAGGACCCGATGCGTTCAGGATTGGCTGCAGCTCTGATGGGGATTGGCGGAATTCTTATGTCGTTTGGTGCGGTGATCGTCGTCCTCGCGCTTTTCGCAAGGCACGGTGACGTGCGCGGCCAGCTCCCGGCGATGACGACCGTCGCCGTGGGGTCGCTCGTCGTGGGAGCCGTCATGTTCGGAGCTGGTTATCTCCTTGGCCGCGTGGGCCGCAATTCCGAAGCATCGCTCACCCCTTGATCGTCTTCGACGCCTCATCCCACCTGACCGACCCGCCTCGAAAGTACGATTCGTTCGCCATGTGACACGCGAGCGCGGCGTGGTGGCCGAACACCACGTCCTCGACAACAGGCTTGCGTGAGCGAACGGCGTCGAAGTAGGTCGTGAGATGCGGCCTGATGTCGTCGTAGCCGGGCATGCGATACGAGATCGATTCCTGTACTGCCAGCTTCGCCAGCTTGGCATCGTTCTCCTGATGCCATTGCTTCTCGTACTGTTGCCGCATCGCGCGCGGAAAGCTGCCCGTGTAGTAGCTCGGCGAATCATCAATGCCCAGCTGGGGCGTAAAGCTCAGCGTCGAGCCGTCTACAATCTCCAGCAGTCCCTTCGATCCCTGAATCCGATACGTCTCCGGCATCTCGCAGGCGAGATTCAGCCTCATGTAAACCGGTAGATCGCCGAAGTAATAAACGACGGCGTGGACGTCGGGCATGTTGCGCCCGTCCTTCCAGTGCCTGATCCCTCCGACCGCGGACGCCTGTCTCGGCGCCTCGTTGATTCCCATCATGAACATCATCCCGCTGATCAGGTGGACGAGTAGATCGCCCGCGACTCCAGTTCCGTACTCCTTCCAGCAGCGCCAGCGCGCAAAGAGCAATGGATTGAACCCGCGCTTGGGGACGACATCTCCCTGCCACGTATCCCAGTCGAGATTTTGCGGAGAGAGGTCGAACGGCGGCGGATACTGCCACGCTCCGGTTGGACTGTTCCGGCCCATGTACCCTTCGACGAGCATCAGATCGCCGAGCATTCCCTGCGCGATCATCTCTTTCGCCTTCGCGCAGATCTGCGAGCTGACGCGCTGCGATCCGATCTGCACGATGCGACCGCTCTTCTTCGCCGCGTCGACCATCGCCACGCCATCGGCCGCTGTGTGTGACATCGGCTTCTCACAGTAGATGTCCTTCCCCGCGCTCACAGCGTCGATGACCACCTGCCGGTGCCAATGATCCGGCACGGCCGCCACGATGCAATCGATGTTCTTGTTATCCAGGAGCTCTCGATAGCGGCGGGTGACGGGCAGATCCGGGCGCACGATTTCGCGCGCGAGGGTGTGGCGGCCATCGTAGAGATCGGCAGCCGCGGCACATTCCACTCCCGGAAGCGTGATCGAGGTGCCAAGCAGTCCCGACCCTTGCATGCCGACACCGATCATGCCGAAGCGAATCGTGTCGCTGGGAGCCGCGCGTTTCGGAGCTGCTTCGAGTGGCTCAGGAGTGAGAAGGATGCTCTTGGCCGCCACCGATCCGCCCGCGGCAGCCGCGCTTACCTCCAGAAACTCACGTCGCGAATAGTTGCTCTTCGTCATGGCGTCTCCTGGATTGTGATTCACCGGCCAGTGCGTCAGTATGTAATTCGTTCGCCACAAACAATATCCTTTTCCTGGCAATCCTGCCGAAGGTGGTCCACATTTTCTGCACGTCACCGAAGTGATACAGGGTGTAACCGAGGTTCTCTGCTACGGAACCATGATCGTCACAGATCGCGAACAGGGGGTATGACATGAACCGCCGGACTTTTTTATCTGCGCTCGGCCTCGCGGCAGCAGCGCCCCATCTAGCCTGCGCGCCGAGGGTTGCCAGCATGACAACGCCGCGCCGCCTGCGCCGCGTTGGGATTCAGCTCTACACTCTGCGTGACGACGCGCGCCAGAATCTCGAGGGAACCCTTCGGAACATCGCGCAGATCGGTTACAAGGACGTCGAGCTCCTCAGCTCGATGAACAATTTCGGAATGCCACCCGCGCAATTGCGCACCCTTCTCGACAGCCTTGGGATGCGCGCGCCATCGACCCACGTCGGCGGCGACGCGTTCAACAATCTCGATCGTGAGATCGAGACGGCGCATATCCTCGGGCACCAGTACATCATCCTCGCGAGCCTCCCGACCGACAATCCAACGCTCGATGACTACCGCAAGTGGGCGGATCGCCTCAATGAAGCCGGCCGCCACGCTCAGCCGAGCGGTGTTCAGATCGGATTTCACGACGAGTCGATCGACTTCAAGCCGATCAACGGTGTGGTCCCTTACGACGTGCTGGCGGAGCGCACCGACCCCACGCTTGTACGGTTACAGCTCGACACCGGGAACCTGGCGCTGGCCGGCGCCGATGTCTACGCGTACATGAAGCGCTATGGCTCGCGCTACTGGCTCTTTCACATCAAGGACGCACCAGCACTGGGCGCGGCGCACGACGCGGAACTCGGAAAGGGAATCATCGATTTCCGGAGACTCCTGGCGAGCATCGATCAAATCGACAACAAGGTTCTGTACGTCGAGCAGGAGTCGTATCCGGGCACGCCGCTCGAGAGCGCGAAGCGCGATTTCGCGTACCTCTCGACGCTCGAGTTCTAACGTCCGGTGTTGATTCCGCAGGGTGGCGCACCGGAGTCTGGCGGCGCGCCACCACCGGGCAGCGCCAGAATCGCGCGCTCGAGCCGTCAATGTTTCAGGCTGGTCGAATCACTTCGACCACCTGCTGGCGCTGAATGGCACGAGGTCGAATCGCGACTCGCCTTTTGTGATCAGGTCTGCCTGGAGTTCACCGATGGCGCTGGCGAATTTGAATCCATGCCCTGAGCACGGACTGGAGATCAGCACCTGTCGATGCTCGGGGTGGAAGTCGATGATGAAATCGTGATCGGGTGTATCGGTGAAAATGCACACGCTGCTCTCGCGCACCACAGCTTCGGCAAGTTGTGGCAACACCGGACGCAGCGCGGCGCGCAACGGCTTCACCTCGTCATCCTCTACTGTCCGACGAACGGACTCGGCGTCGCGCGCCAACTCCCCTGAGTGCATCACCGATGCTTTCATTCCGCGAGGAAGCCGCGGGAAACCGTAGCAGATGTGCCCGGGCTTGTATTCGTAGGCGTAGATGGGAAAGTCCGCGTCCCCATAGGCACTGTTCAGCCTGTCGGATGCGAACCAGAACACAGTTTGACGCTCGACCGTGAGCGGCAGGCCGAGATCGCGAGCCAATGAGCTGGTCCACGCTCCGCCCGCGAGCACGAGATGATCTGCAGTGTAGCTCCCAGTTGGCGTGCGAACGCGAACTCCATCGCCATCTGGATTCCACTCGAGAACCGGCTCGTCGAAGCGCGCATCGGCGCCTGCGATCCGGGCCGCGTCGATATGTGCGCTGTTGCAAGCTTCGGGATCCAGGTAGCCCGCGCGCGGATCCATCACCGCCACGAGATCGGCCGCGAGCTCGAACGCGGGAAACCTGTCGTGCACCGCGGACGGCGTCAGAATCTCGTGCGGAAGCCCGTGTTCTCGTGCGCTTCGCAATGTTCCGGAGACAACAGAGCCATCAGGCGGGCCGATCATGAGCCCGCCGGTGATGGTCATCAGCGATTTTCCGCTCGTCGCTTCCAGCTCGCGCCACAGCTCGTGCGCCCGCTGCACCAGCGGGACGTAAAGAGGATGCTCGAAGTACGTCTCGCGGATGATCCGGCTGTCTCCGTGCGAAGAGCCGAATTGGTGTCCAGGTGAGAAC
>Ga0193727_1001088_pt1 | contig 11112 bp, 6 predicted proteins | sample H2c2metaG_FD_143051 | JGI IMG/M metagenome (GOLD analysis project Ga0193727, IMG submission 143051) | Soil microbial communities from a riparian zone of the East river system, Colorado, United States - H2c2 | ecosystem: Environmental > Terrestrial > Soil > Riparian zone | place: USA: East River...
GCTACTCCTACGCCAACGGCAACGGCAACAGCAACTCCCACGGCTACTCCTACTCCACGGCCTACGCCTACTCCAAGGACCGCTCCTACTCCAAGGGGGCGACCTACTCCCAGACCGAGACCGTGAGTTCCGTGTGTTTAGTGATCCCTGATCACTTGGACCCGGGGCAACTGGAAGCGTTGCACAGGTGCTTTGCCTGCCAGGTGTAGGGGCTCGCCCTACAGCCAAAATGGTTGTGCTCGGGTTACTAGATTCTCCAGAAACTTCTCGACAATGCGGCCATTTGCGATTACGAAGAGCGCCAGCGAAGCGATCGAGATTCGTGAATCTTAATCCGCTTCATCAATTCAACGCTGGAACCACGCAAATATTTATGAAACGCTCCACAGTTTCACTCGGCCTACTCATCTGTCTGTCCCTGTTAATTGCGCATTCTCACGCTTCAGCTCAGCTGGCGCCCACACGCAAGGCGCCTCGAGGGGAGCCGCTGGAAAAATATGATAATCCGCCCGCACCGCCTCGCAAAATCGAGACCTCGCCGCGAATGATCTCGCAGTTCGGCGTGTTTACCAGCTATCAGGCGAACGTCGATGCGAACGGAAATAATATCATCGGCGATGCTGCGAACGAGTGTACGATTTCCGTTGACCCGACGGATGGCAACAAAATGACGATTGGCTGGAGGCAGTTCAATGATGTTACCTCTAACTTCCGGCAGGGAGGCTGGGGCAATACGACGGATGGCGGCGTACATTGGACGTTTCCTGGGGTTCTGCAAGATAACGTCTTCCGCAGCGACCCGGTGACACAATCGGATGAGATAGGTAATTTCTTCTATCTCAGTCTGCAGTCGAACGTTAATCAGTCTTTTTTTTGTGACGACCTGTGGCGCTCGACAAACGGCGGCCAGTCCTGGGTGGAACGATCACCGGACCAAGGAGCGGGAGGAGGCGATAAGCAATGGCTCACTATCGATAAGACCGGCGGTCCGGGTCACGGCTTTCAATATCAGGCAGACGACGGAATTAACTGTGATAACAACTTTTTCGTGGAATTCCAACGTTCCACTGACGGCGGGGTCACCTGGCAGTCGCCGATCGAGATTCCTCAAGAACCTGTATATGGGACTCTCGATGTGGACACCAATGGTAATGTTTTTGTCGGCGGGGAAGGGAACACCTTTTACTGCGTTCGCTCGAGTAATGCACAGATCGGAGGCCAGACTCCTACTTTTGACCAGGTAACCCCGGTCAACTTGGGCGGCGACCTCGGTGGCGGAGGAATCAACGGAGTAGGACTGACCGGAATGTTGTTCCTCGCCGTTGATCGCTCCGGCGGGTCAACTAACAACAACGTTTACATGCTGGCTAGCGTGATACCGCCGGGGCGGAACACAACCGACGTGATGTTTGCCCGCAGCACCGATGACGGAGCAACCTTTAGCGCGCCGGTCAAGGTCAACGACGATCCGGTTAATCCTAGCAAGTGGCACTGGTTCGGCACGTTCGCAGTAGCGCCCAACGGACGGCTGGATGCGGTGTGGTATGACACGCGAAATGCTGCTAACAACACCGACTCACAATTGTTCTACTCCTTCAGCACCGACGCTGGCGTGACCTGGGCGCCTAACGTGGCGGTAAGCAATTCGTTTAATCCCTTCGAAGGCTACCCGAACCAGCAAAAAATAGGTGATTATATCACCATTGTATCGGACAATACCGGAGGTGATGTGGCTTACTCCGCCACCTTTAACTTCAATCCAAACCGGGGCCAGCACGAAGAAGACGTTTACCACGTTCGGGTATTCCCGGGCGGCCAAGGCGCCACGCCGACGCCAACCCCGACAGCGTCACCGTCTGCAACACCAACGCCGACAAGTACACCCACGCCTACAGTAACACCACCGCCTACAGCTACCCCAACAGCAACACCGACTGCTACAGCAACAGCCACAGCTACTCCACGGCCAACACCCACGCCGAGGAGTGTTCCGACGCCGAGAGGGCGTCCGACTCCGCGGCCGAGGCCGTGAGGAGAGTAGTGATTAGTGAAAAGTGATTAGTGATTGGCAGAAACGGCGCACTGGGATGTATCGGAGATCGTGTCTCTTAAATCGTCCCGTTCCACCGTCAGCGAGAAGAAATATATGGAGGGGCGAGCTCCTGCGAGCCCGCGGGGATCATGGGACGTTCGTTGGGCGTCGCGGATCTCCGCCCTCCACCGCTAACCATCCCCTTATCAATCCTGTTACCAAGCCTTCGGAGATAATTCTCGACAAAGGTCTTGTCCTGGATAAAGAGAGCCGAACGTCAACGCTCCTCTGCCGCTCCACGGGAAAAACGTTACTGTCAGGTATTAAGCATCAGTCACTCACTCAGCCATGAAGAAAAAACTATCAGTCATTAACCATCAGCTAATAGCTACCGTGCTGCTTCTACCGCTCGCCCTTGCTAGCGCTTCGGGACAAACACTGGCACCCATACGCAAGCAGCCCTTCAACGAGCCGCTGGAAAAATATAACATGCCGCCTGCGCCTCCCCGGAAAATAGAGACCTCGCCCCGCACGATCTCGCAATTCGGCGTGTTCACCAGCTTCCAGGCAAACGTGGATGCAAACGGCAACAACATTCTAGGCGACTGCGCAAATGAGCCGTCCATTTCAGTTGACCCGACGGATGGCAACAAGATGGTGATCGCCTGGAGGCAGTTCAACAGCATTAACTCCGACTTTCGGCAGGCTGGCTGGGGATATACGACGGACGGCGGAACGACGTGGACGTTCCCCGGTGTGTTGGAAAATAACGTCTTCCGCAGCGACCCTGTGACGCACTGCGATGAGGCCGGTAAATTTTTCTATCTCAGTCTGCAGTCGGACCAGGCTCAGTCCTTTTTCTGCGACGATGTCTGGAACTCGACCAATGGCGGGCAATCGTGGCTTCAGGGCGGCCCCGGGCATGGCGGCGACAAGGAATGGTTTACCATCGATAAGACCGGCGGTATGGGCCATGGCTTTCAGTATCAGTTTTGGACCGGTTTCTTCGCTTGCGACAGCGGAGAGTTCACTCGCTCTACGGATGGTGGAACCACCTGGATGACGCCGATCAATGTTCCGAACAATGCCGATACGGGAGCGCTCGATGTGGACACGAACGGCAACCTTTTTCTTGCCGGAGGAGGGAGCCCGTTTTATTGCATCCGTTCGACCAATGCCCAGAACGGGAACGTCTCCCCAACTTTCGACCAAACCACTCAAGTCAACCTGGGTGGCGACCTCATTCAGGGCGGCATAAATGGAATAGGACTTTGTGGACAGACGTTCGTAGCTGTGGACCGTTCCGGGACGGCCACTAACAACAACGTTTATGTGCTGGCAAGCGTCGAACCGTTCAGTGCTAACAACGGTACTGACGTGATGTTTGCCCGCAGTACCGATAGCGGCGCAACCTTTAGCGCTCCGCATAGGATCAATGACGATCCAATTAACGAGAATAAGTGGCACATCTTCGGCACACTTTCCGTAGCGCTGAATGGGCGTATTGACGTAGTATGGCTGGACACGCGCAATGCTGCCAACAACACCGATTGCCAGTTATTCTATTCCTGGAGCACTGATGGTGGCGTAACATGGGCGCCTAACGTGCAGGTGACTAATTCGTTTAATCCTCAAGCAGGTTTTCCACAAAATCAGAAGATAGGCGATTACATCACGATTGTATCAGACAATACCGGCGGCAACGTCGCGTATGCCGCGACTTACAACGTCAATCCGAACGCCGTCGGGGGGCATGAACAGGACGTTTATTACGTGCGCGTTTCTCCCACCGGTGGACCTACGCCTACACCGACCGCCACTCCTTCTGCGACACCAAGTGTAACGCCAACTTCTACTCCCACGCCAACAACTACGCCAAGTGTTACACCGACACCCACGGCTACTCCTACGCCACGCCCAACACCGACGCCCCGAACGAAGCCGACGCCGAGAGCTCGTCCTACTCCGCTACCGAGGCCCAGTCCGTGACGTTATAGCTGAACGGCTGTAACCGGGGTCGCTGACTCCGGTCGGCTGCGCCATAGGCGGATTTCCGGATTTTGGATCAGATCTGCCCGCGGATCACACGAATTACGCCAAAGGCAGATCGCAGAGTGCCAGAGAGATTGAGAAGAGTTGCCGTCATTCGCGGCCTGTTGCGCCGTAGCCTTGGGCGAAGGCGAACGATTCGCGGACCTCTTCTTTTCGTCACTGCTATCCGAAATAGTAACAATATCGTTACTAAAGGAAAAATGGCCCTCTCATCTGCGACATTAGAAATAATCCGTTAATCCGTGTGATCCGGTGGTTCAGAGCATTGTCGATGACACGTGGCGAAGCCATTCGCGGGCATCCTTTCCTTCGGCATTTGTCCGGCGCGTAAGTCGCTGTCCGGCAAAGACCGGTTCGGGATTAATATTTCGGGAAAAATTTAAAAAAATGTTGACACGCTTCCAGCATAACCGATAGCATCAACACTCTACTTCGCAGGGCAGACCAACATCATCTATGAAAAAGAAATCCACTTCGCAATCAGCCTTTTTTAATCTTCGCATCTTAACTGCTTCGGTATTTTGCCTCCTTGGCATCGCCGTGGCGCTTTTCGCCCAGGGCAATCGCACAAAACAAACCCAACAGAGCACTCGCTCAAACGCTGCTCAGGACGCTCCCGGAACGCAGAAGCCGGATGTCGTGCAAATGGTCGGTCCCGCCCGTCAGGACCAGGACTTGCGAAACCTCCCTTACGCCCCGCCAAAGGAGGAGTTCGACGAAAGAGTCCTGACCCGCTATCCGCACGGCGAGGGCGCGCCACCAACGGCTGCTCCCTCCTCGCCATGGTTGCAAAGGCTGATTAAAAATCTCTGGCGGCCGACGCCCACGATGCCGGGGCCGCTTCTGACCTTTGAGGGGGGCGCTGCAGCCCAATTCTGCGCTTGCGCGCCGCCAGACACCGATGGCGATGTCGGCCCGAATCATTACGTGGAAGCGATCAACTCGGCGTTCGCGGTTTTTGACAAAACTGGGACCATGCTGGCGGGCCCGATCACGTACAACACATTGTTTGCCCCCTTAACAGGCACGCCGTGTCAAAATCAAAACGATGGCGATCCATTTGTCATGTATGATCAGATCGCTGACCGCTGGGTGATCAGCGATTTCGCGTTCCCCGGGCTTCCTGGCTCGGGCCCATTCTTTCAATGCATCGCAGTGTCTCAGACCAATGACCCCGTTAGCGGCGGCTGGTTTCTCTATGCGGTCCAACACGAACCGTCGCAACCCACCTGGGTCGGCGATTACCCCAAGATGGCGTTGTGGACTGATCCGCAACCTGGCGGTGCTTATCATTTGACGGTCAATTTGTTTGATGGACCAACCCTGGGTTTCCGAGGCGTGCGCGTTTTTGCGTTCGACCGCGCGGCGATGCTCAATGGTGACGCCAACCCCACCGCCATCGCCTTTACCTTGGGTTTGGCAGGCGTGGGCGATTCTTACAGCTTTGTTCCCGCGAACTTTCGCACGGCCAATCCGCCACCTGCCGGTAGAGATGAAATGGTGCTGGCCATCGACAGCCCGGCTAACGGCGGCGTGAGCCTGACTCAAGTCCACGCCCGGTTTTTCCATGTTGATTTTGTTACGCCTGGAAATTCGACTTTCGGTGTCGGAGCCAATCATACGCCGAACGCCGAGATAGCAGTTGACCCGTTCGTTGATGCTTTCACGTCTGCCGCTGGCTTTACAATTGTGCCGCAGCAGGGAACGGGCGATCGAATCCAAACCCTTGGCGATAAAATCATGACGCCGGTGGCGTATCGGTTTGACGGTGGCACAGAGTCGTTGTGGGCATCCAATACGGTTTGTACCGACGCAGCCTGCACCCAGCCAACGGGTGTTCGCTGGTATCAATTCGATGTGACCGGCGGCACGTTTCCCGCCACCCCTGTTCAACAGCAAACATGGACTAATAACGACGACGGCTTGTACCGGTTTATGCCCAGCATCGCTGCCGATCAAAACGGCAACGCGGCTATCGGCTATGCAACGTCAAGCTCAACCGCGTTCCCCGGGATCCGTTATGCGGGACGTCTTTCCTCCGACCCGCCAAGTAACCTTGGCCAAGGGGAAGCTACATTGTTCACCGGCGCTGGCAGCCAGACCGGCACGAACGGCCGCTGGGGCGATTATAGCATGACGATGATCGATCCGGCCGATAACACGACCTTCTGGACCGTAGGCGAATACTACGCTAACACGAGCGCCTTTAACTGGCACACCCGAATCGGGAAATTCAATTTCGTAGGTGGCGGCACGCCCACGCCAACGCCGACTGGAACGCCCGCGGTATCGCCAACGCCAACTCCGGGCAGCTGCAGTTGGGGGCCAGGTGCCGACCTGCCAAGTGTCGGGACTCGCTTTGCTGGCGCATTTTTCCCGGACAACGGGAAGTTTTACGCCATGGGCGGGCGTAGCTCCGATACGGCAGGCAACGAGTTTACCCATCCGTTCGAGTACGATCCTGCCACTAACAGCTGGACTACCAAGTCGGCGACTTACCCCGATATTCAGGTAAACAACATCGCCTGCGGCGTGCTTAACGACAGTGGAACGGACTTCATCTACTGCGTGGGCGGTTCGGATGTGGCTTCCCAGACGGGGACTGGTCGCGTCTTCCGCTACGACCCTGTCGCCGATGTCATCACTACCCTTGCTGGTGCCGAGTGGCCGCCTGGGAATAGCTTTATTCTACCCGGTGGCTTCACCGTCTTGAACAATAAGTTCTACATTCTGGGCGGGTTCGACATTCCCAACGGGATCGGGATCGTTGACATCTGGGAGTTTACTCCCGGAACCAACGCCTGGGTGCAGAAGGTTAACTTGCCAGTGCCGCTCGGTTACATACCGGCCGCTGGCATTGGCAGCGTGATCTACACAGGTGGCGGCGCGGACATCACAGGCGGCGTTCTCACGGATACTACAAACTCATTTGTCTTTGATCCAGTGGCTAATACCATCGGCACGATTGCCGATATACCGCGGGCAACGAGCAACACGCGTGGGCTTAATCTGTGCGGTCAGATGTATGTGTTGGGTGGTTCATTCAATACCATCTCCAACGAGGTGAACATCTACGATCCGGTTAGCAATACGTGGTCAGTTGGCCAGCCCTTCGCCATCGCCAGGCGGAACGCTGCCTCGGATACCGACGGCACCAATAACATCTGGCTGGCAGGCGGCTACGACAGTACTGTCGCTCCGATCGCTTCATTGGAAATCTTCAATTGTCCGGTGAGTCCTTGCGGGGCGCCTAGTCCGACGCCGACAGCTACAGCTACGGCAACGGCAACAATCACACCACCACCTGTGTCGCCCACACCCTCGGCGACCCGGCCTCCGCCGACGCCAAGGCCGCGCCCAACACCGCATCCGCGTCCTTAGCCGAGAGCGCCCTTCTTCTGTAGGGGAAGCTGTTAGCTTCCCCTACAGCGGGTCTCGGGGAAGGGAGTCGAAAGAGATGGGCGGAAATAGGGTTAATCAGGAAACATCCATGCATATCAAGTCGATTCTGACTAGCGAAGAGCGCTTCGTTTTAAGCGACCTTGTGAATCATGCAGTCACCGGTTCGCCGCAGGACGATCGGTCCGATGTGTGGACTTATGGCCAGTCCATCCGGGCCGCCACTATTTATGCCACTGCGTCACCTCGCTCCAGCTAGACATACAACGATGAATAAACGACTATCAACTATTAGCTATCAACTATCGGCCGCTCTTGTCCTAACAACGATCGGCTACCTGCCGTCAGCTTTTGCCCAAGTCCCCGCTTCGGGCCAGGCAGATCCGCGCCCGCGTTCGATTGCGGGAACGACCCAGGGCGCGGCAAGCAAGCCACGCATGACCGAGCCACTGGAAACATACAACATGCCGCCTGCGTACATCTACCGGCTGGAAACAGGGCCGCGCATGGTTTCTCAATTTGGCCTGTTCACCAGCTTCCAGGTGAACGTTGATGCGGATGGCAATAACATCCTCGGTGACGCGGCTAACGAATCTTCAATTACGGTTGATCCAACAAATCACAACAGGATGGCAATCGGCTGGAGACAGTTTAACAGCGTTCAGTCCGACTTTCGCCAGGGCGGTTGGGGATTTACAACTGACGCTGGCACGACGTGGACGTTTCCCGGTGTGTTGCAGAATAACGTTTTCCGCAGTGACCCGGTATTGGGCTCCGATGAAGCAGGAAACTTTTTCTATCTCAGCCTTCTCGAGTCGTTCTGTGAGAACATGTACGGCTCGCTGAACTTCGGCCAAACCTGGACGCGTCTTCAACCCGACGGAGAGGCAGGAGGAGGGGACAAGCAGTGGTTCACAATTGATAAGACCGGCGGCACAGGCCACGGCTTCCAATACCAGGCCTGGAGCACGGCCGCTCCTTGCGCTGGTTTCGGGCAGTTCAGCCGGTCGACCGACGGCGGGGTCACATGGATGAATCCAATTAGTATCCCCGACCAGCCTGTGTGGGGAACGCTCGACGTGGATACCAACGGCAATCTTTTCATCGGCGGCGGAGACTTTGGCAGCTCGTTTTTCTGTGTTCGGTCCAGCAACGCGCAAAACCCGGCCGTCACGCCAACTTTTGATCAAAACGTTTCCGTCAGCCTTGGCGGTAGCGTGTTGTTTGGCGCACAGATAAATCCAGGCGGACTTGCGGGACAAATCTTTCTGGCAGTGGATCGCTCAGGCACGGCCACTAACAACAATATTTACATGCTTGCCACGGTGCAGCAATTCAGCGCAAGCAACGGGAGCGATATTATGTTTTCGCGCAGCACGGATGGCGGATTGACCTTCAGTTCGCCGCAACGGATCACGGACGATCCGGTTAATCAGAGCAAATGGCATTGGTTCGGCACGCTTGCAGTAGCCCCCAATGGACGTATCGATTCGGTATGGCTGGACACGCGAAACGCCGCGAACAACACCGATTCACAGTTGTTCTACTCCTGGAGCACTGACGGTGGCTTGACATGGGCACCCAATGTCGCGGTCAGCAATGCGTTTACTCCTTTCGAAGGCTATCCGGTGCAGCAGAAGATAGGCGATTACATTACGATCGTGTCGGACAATACCGGAGGCGACGTGGCGTATCCTGCCACGTTCAACTTCAATCCGAACAGCGGTCAGCACGAAGAAGACGTGTATTATGTGCGCGTTTCCCCATCTGGCGTACCGACGCCTACGCCCACACCCACGCAAACTCCGACTCCAACGGCGACGCCTAGTGCTACACCCACAGCTACTCCTACAGCGACGGTACGGCCAACCCCAACGCCGAGGACTATGCCGACCCCGAGAGGTCGTCCGACTCCGCCGCCTCGCCCAACGCCACCTGGCCCAGGCCCGTTGTTACCGGTGAAGTGATTAGTGATGACAAGCCAGCGGATGCATGTTGTAGCCACGTCCCAGTGGGGTGTCTGCATCTTCGAAGGTACACGTTTGGGACGGCTGCAGCTCTAACTTATAAACAGCCATGAAGAAAAGACTATCACGTAACAGCCATGGATTATCCGCGGTTATGCTGATCTCGATTTCCACGATTGCACTTTCCAGCGCTTCAGCCCAACTCGCGCCAACCTGGAAGCCGCGCCAAAAGGAGCCTTTGGAAAAATACGATAATCCGCCTGCATACATTTATCGGCTGGAGAGTTCGCCGCGGATGGTCTCTCCACATGGCGTTTTCATCAGCTACCAGGTAAACGTCGATGCTAATGGCCAGAACATTGTCGGTGATGCGGCGAATGAGTGCTCCATCTCGGTTGATCCAACGAACCCGAGCAAGATGGCAGTCGGTTGGAGACAATTTGACAGCGTGTTATCCAACTTCCGGCAAGGCGGCTGGGGATATACCACCGACGGCGGCGTCCACTGGACATTTCCGGGTGTATTGGAAGATAACGTTTTTCGCAGCGATCCAGTAACGAACTCGGATGAGACAGGTACCTTCTTCTACCTCAGCCTTCTTGAGACATTTTGTGAAAATATGTACCGCTCAACCAACGGCGGTCAATCCTGGCTAGAGCTACAGCCCAACGGACTCGCGGAAGGGGGCGACAAGCAGTGGTTCACGATCGACAAGACCGACGGCCCAGGGCACGGGTTCCAATACCAGTCCAGCGACGGGATTAACTGCAGCGGCAGCGGCGTGCAATTCCAACGATCCACGGACGGCGGGATCACCTGGCAGGCTCCCATCGTTATTCCTAATTCGCCCACGGATGGAACACTCGACGTGGACACCAATGGGAACCTCTTTATCGGCGGCGAAGGATTCAGCCCGTTTTATTGTGTGCGCTCGAGCAATGCGCAGTTCGGCGATCAGACACCGATCTTCGACCAGATAACGGAGGTTGATCTGGGCGGCGAACTCTCTGGTGGCGGAATAAATCCAGCAGGCCTCGATGGAATGTTGTTCCTGGCCATTGATCACTCTGGGGGACCGACTAACAACAACATTTACATGCTGGCCAGCGTAGCGCCGCCTGGGAGAAGTACAACCGACGTGATGTTTGTGCGCAGCACGGATGACGGAGCAACCTTTAGCGCGCCCGTCAAAGTCAATGACGACCCGGTTAATCCTAGCAAGTGGCACTGGTTCGGCACGTTTTCGGTAGCGCCAAATGGTCGGCTCGATGCTGTCTGGTATGACACGCGCAATGCTGCGAACAACACGGACTCACAACTTTTCTATTCCTTTAGCACCGATGCCGGCCTGACATGGTCGCCTAACGTGGCGGTAAGCAATGCGTTTAATCCGTCTGAAGGGTATCCGAACCAAAATAAGATTGGTGATTACATTACCATCGTTTCCGATGAAACTGGCGGCAATGTGGCTTACTCCGCCACCTTTAACTTCAACCCGAATCGAAACCAGCACGAAGAAGACGTTTACTACGTTCGGGTTTTCCCTGGTGGACAGGCGCCCACACCGACACCAACTCCAACAGCGTCACCGAGCGCTACGCCAACGCCGACAGCTACAGCTACTCCTACGCCAACGGCAACGGCAACGGCAACAGCAACTCC
>Ga0193727_1001089_pt1 | contig 11111 bp, 16 predicted proteins | sample H2c2metaG_FD_143051 | JGI IMG/M metagenome (GOLD analysis project Ga0193727, IMG submission 143051) | Soil microbial communities from a riparian zone of the East river system, Colorado, United States - H2c2 | ecosystem: Environmental > Terrestrial > Soil > Riparian zone | place: USA: East River...
CTCCGTGCCTCAGGGGTCATTCCGGAACACTGGCGCAGGCGAGTGTCGGCTGCCCATCTAGGGTGTAGTCGTGCTGAGAGGTCGCTGCGCTTGCAATGCCATCGCGTACGAGGTTTCGGACGAGTTCGTCGCCGCCTACAACTGCCACTGCTCGAATTGTCGTGCGCTGACTGGAGCGGCGTTCTTGCCCGTGGGCCGTATCGACCGCGACAAACTAACGGTGACGAAGGGTGCGGAATCGTTGCTCGTGGAGGGCGATCCCGATTCAACCTACGAGGCGCGCTGCGGCGAGTGCTTCTCACTCCTGTATTGGACTTCCCGAGACGGGTACTTCGGCGTTCCGTATGGAACGCTGATCGACGAGCCTTCGCTCAAGCCGATGTACCACCAGTTCGTCGGCTCGAAGGCTCCGTGGTACGAGATCCTCGACGACCTTCCTCAGCACGACACGCGTCCTGCCGCTGATAACTAATCAGCAACAGCGCTTCCGATACCCGACTCCGACGAAGACGCTTAGTCGCTCTCAGGGGTCATTCCGGAACACTGGCCCATTCGAGCGCCGCGTCGTCTCCTAGACCGATTCGGCTGCTTCCAGGCTGGGGGTGAACAGTTTCCATTGCCCCTCGGAAACTACTTCGACGGTGCCGTCGACCACTTTGACGGCGGTCTGGTCGTCGATGGCGTAAGCAGGCCCCGACAAGCCGCCGGCCCACCGTTCGGCAGCTGCCATGGTGTTTGTCGGCAGGTCCGGATTTTCGACGTGCGGGAAGATCGAGAAATCGACGACCCCCAGCGTCTCATCGCCACCGGTGGGCGGCTTCCACTGGACGAAGTCCTCCCCGATCCGCGGGGTCATCACCATGCTCCCGGCACTCAGCCCCACCCAGACGGTCTCTCGGAGCGACGGCAAGAGGTCTGCCAGCCCGGACTGCCGCATCCAGTGACACAGATACAGGGCATCGCCGCCATTCACCAGCAGCACATCTGTTTCTCGGACCCAGTGCACCCAGCGTTCTGCCTCGATGCTTGGCAGCGCGGTCAGCTCCAGCACTCCCAAGGACTTCCAACCCAATTCGCACATGGGCGTCCTGGGCTCTCGTCCGCTGATGAACGCCCATGCCCTCCCAGGACCGGCCATCGGGTGCCCATATGACCCGGTGGGAATGCAGAGGGCGTCGCACTCGGCAATCGGCTTTCCCAGCAGGTCGACCAGCGCGTCGTGGATGCTGGTGTTTGTGACGCCCGCGGACGTAAGAAGAAACTCCATGCCACCTCCCGGGGTGATTACTCCAAGGCGAGAACGTTCTCATCGCTTACGGATCCGTACGCGGTGGAGACTGGCAGACCACCAAAAACTCATCGGCCTCAGCCAGATCCAGCCTCACGCCTTCGGGGGTTGGAGGCACAGGAGGGTCAACTACTCTGACGGCCGACGACCACCCAAGGAGCAGCCATGTCCCGCGTCCGCGTCCACAACTTCTCGATCTCGCTCGACGGATTCGGCACCGGCGAGGGGCAGGCCGCCGAGACGCCGTTCGGTCACGCCGGCCAGCGGCTCCACGAGTGGATGTTCGCGACCCGATTCTGGGACGCAACGGGTCTGGGTAGGGATGGCGCTCGCCCTGCCGGCGAAGGCGTCGACAACGCATTCGCCGAGCGTCACGGGCACGGCATCGGCGCGGAGATCATGGGCGCCGGCAAGTTCGGCCCTCCGGGCTGGCAGGACGACCCGGAGTGGCGCGGGTGGTGGGGAGACGACCCGCCGTTCCACACGCCGACGTACGTCCTGACCCATCGCCCTCGGCCGCCGCTGGAGATGGACGGCGGTACGACGTTCCACTTCCTGGAGGCCGCGCCGGCGGACGCGCTCGAGGTTGCTCGGGCGGCAGCCGCGGGCAAGGACGTCCGCATCGGGGGTGGCCCGACGATGCTGCGTGAGTTCCTCGCCGCCGGGCTCGTCGACCACCTGCACGTCGTGCAGGTCCCGATCGTCCTCGGTCGCGGGGTCCGGCTGTGGGACGGGTTGGAGGCGCTGGAGCAGCAGTACGACGTCGAGGCGGTCTCGTCGCCCAGCGGCGTCACTCATCTCACCTTCACCCGCTGAGGGCCCAGTGGCTGCCCGAACACTGACGCATGCGACATTCCTTTGCCACGCTCCGGCGGCGTAGCATCAAACCAACCCCCCGGTCGAACGGCTCGTCGACAGATGAGTTCCGTCCCCGATCGCAGTCTCAACACCGAGGCCGATCCACAACCAGCGATCTGGAGGACCAATTGCCCAACCACGGTGACACTGGCGTTCCCAAGCTTTCCGCCAACGCGATTACTGCTCACCTCGCGGCCACCTTCGCGGGCTTACCCGTCTACGTGCACACGATCGAGCACGCCGACGGCGTCGTCCTCGTCGACACCGGCATGATCGACTCGACGCCGGAGCTGGACGAGGAAGGCGCGCCGGTGCCGATGCCGGAGAACATCCCCCGAGACGTCGTGTGCGTCATCAACACCCACCTTCACTTCGACCACTGCGGCGGCAACCGCCTGTTTCCCGGCGTGCCGATCCACGTTCAGCGGCTCGAGCTGCAAGCGCCTTATGACCCGCCCGAATGGGTCGACTTCCCGGGTGCGACCTACGTCGAGCTCGACGGCGAGGCCGAGGTGCTCCCCGGCATCCGGCTGCTGCCGACGCCCGGCCACACAAACGGCCACCAGAGCGTCCTTGTCGACACGCCCGACGGGCTCGTCGTCATCGGCGGCGACGTCGCGTACACGTACGACGAACTCGGGAGCGGCGCGACCGAGGGACAGCGGCGCGTGCTCGCACTAGCCGCTCCAACGTGGCTCACGCACGCGGAAGGTGGGCCGAAAGTTCCCCGCCCGAACTAGGACGACACGAGCCGGAGCTCGGTCCTTGAGACCACCTTGCGGCGGACGCGCGGGATTCGCGATAGCAGCGTGCGCACCCGGCTCTTCGCTCGATCGTGCGGCCCTTCGTAACGCTGGGGCAAGCCGCGCCCTGGCCTCATTCCCGGACACTGCCGCAAGCGAGCGTCAAGCGGCTGGCAGCTGGCGGTCCCCGTGGAAGACCGCTTCGACGTTGTTCCCGTCCGGGTCAATGACGAACGCTGCGTAATACCCGGCGTGGTACTGCGGGCGAAGACCCGGCGCGCCGTTGTCGCGGCCGCCGGCTTCGACAGCGGCGCGGTGGAACTTGTCAACGGTGGCTCGGTCGGCCGCGGAGAAGGCCACATGAACGGGAGCGGCCGGAGGTTCCCCTTCCCCGATCCAGAAATCTCCACCACCCTCGATGGCGAACCCAGGTCCCTGCGAGCTCTCCACTACCTTCACTCCGAACGGCTCGAGGGCCTGCTCGTAGAAGGTGCGGCTCCGTCTCAGGTCACGTACTCGCAGGGCCAAGTGGTCGATGAGGGGAAGCGTCACGGCAGCGACACGCCCTCCATCTTAGAGCGCGATCTCCGGGGAACATTCCTGAACACTGGGGCAGGCAGGCATATGCCGGCCTGACTACGCTCGGCTCGTGCGCCGAGAGCCGATCAGAGCGGAGCGTCCGCGTCCACGGCGCTTCCGGGTCGGTTTCGTTGCGTACGGCAAACCACTGATGTACTCGGTCTCGACCTGGTTCGACGAGTTGATGGCCGTCGCGCTTGCCGCGAACGTCCACGCGGCCCGTCACCCGCGGTCTCCGATCAACGAACTCTTCGTCGAGGAGATAGAGCCACTCCCGGGCGGCGATGTCGGCGCGATCCCCAATGGTGAAGTCGTCAACATCAACGAGTGGCGTTGAGCTCCCGAGCCTCCGATGGGTGGCTCGCGGGTGCTAGTCAGTCCACCAGTCGCGCTGGCCATCGACGTCTTCGCGCGGATCCTCGCCGAGGTTGGGCGCGCCGATGACGAGGAGCTCGAGGCCCTCTGGCCCGGCCTCGTAGCCTCGCCACGTGCCGGCCGGGACGCGCACCGCGTCCCATTCCTTGAGCTCGACGATCTCGTCGTCGACCTTCATCCGCCCGCTGCCGCGGAGGACCACGTACACCTCCTCTTGCTTCACGTGCGTGTGGCCGTACGGAAAGCGATAGCCGGGCGGGACGCGCTGGTAGCTCAGGGCGGATCTCTCGAGCTCGAGCGCCCTGGTCGCCGCGCGGAACTCCAGGTCCGGCGCGCCGTCGAACCTAGGGCCGATGTCCTCGAGATCCTCCTTGATGTTGCTGAGCGTGAACGGCACGGCGCAATCCTATGGCTCTCCTCCGGTTAGCTCACGTGTTCGATGTCGTCTGGAAGCCGCAGCCACAAATGTCGCCGCTTTTCCCAGACCGACCTCGTCGGCGCAACGTAGGGCTCGCCCCGGCGCCAGGGCGAGCCCGTCTGGGACGCGGGCTACGCGCTCGCGCCGCTCGAGGACGACTGCGGACGGCCGGGCCGTGCTGGCATGCCCGACTCGACGCTCACGACCTCGAACTGCTTGCTCACGTAGACCGTCACCGGCGACCCGTCGGCCTTGACCATGTGGGCCTCGTAGGCCGAGTTGCCGTCGGCGTCGGTCTCGACGCGGACGATCGTCCCGCCGGGCACCTTGGCCTTGGCGAGAGCCGTCACCTTGCTCAGCGCGTCACCGGTCAGCGGCGTCTCGTCGCTCCGCTGCCGGCCCCACGACTGCCCCCCGCTGGGGGCGGCGGCCGGGCCGCTCGCGGCGAACTGCAGGCTGCCGCTCGACGCGGACGACCCGCTGGCCGCGCTCGCGATCCCGTAGGTCCCGGCGGTGATCCCGAACGCGAGGGCTGCAAGCACGACGATCCGCTCCGGCGTCCAGCGCTTGGTGTTGCCGTTCATCGCTTCACCTCCTTTCGGTCGACTACGTGACCCAAAGTGGCAGCGGAAGCTGAACGGTCCCTGTGAAGCCCGTGAGTCTTTCGTAAGAGCTAGGGTGCAGACGAATGAGCGCCGCCACGCTGCACACCAACCACGGGGCGATCGAGGTCGAGCTGTTCGACGGCGATGCGCCCAAGACCGTCGAAAACTTCCGCAAGCTCGCCGGCGACGGCTTCTACGAAGGTGTTGTTTTCCACCGCGTGATCCCGGACTTCATGATCCAGGGCGGCGACCCGACGGGCACCGGGATGGGCGGACCGGGCTACACGTTCGAGGACGAGTTCAACGACCACAAGATCGAGCGCGGCGCTCTGGCGATGGCCAACGCCGGCCCGAACACGAACGGCAGCCAGTTCTTCATCGTCACGACCGGCGCGGCGCCCTGGCTCGACGGCAAGCACACGGTCTTCGGCAAGGTCACCGGCGGCATGGACGCCGTCGACTCGATCGAGAAGACCGACACCGACGCGAACGACAAGCCGCGCGAGCCGGCCGTGATCGAGCGCGTCGAGCTCATCGAGCCCTAAGCCGCGCGCCGGCGCCGCTGGTACCAGCGGACGAGCTCAACCGTGCCGGTGACTGCGAAGGCGATCGCGAACGCGAGCAGCAGGCCCTTCCACGGCTGCGCCTGGAAGGTGTGGCCGCCGAGATAGCCGAGCAGCGATGCGTAGAGCGCCCAGGTCGTGGCGGCGATCGCGTCGAAGAGGACAAAGCGACGCCACGCGTACCCCAGCGTTCCGCAGCTGAGGGTGACGACGGTGCGACCGGCGGGAATGAAGCGTGCGATCACGATCAGCTCACCGCCGCGCTCCTCGATCTGACGGTGAGCCCACGCGACTCGCTCCCTGGCCTTCTCGCCGTCGAAGAACCGCTTCTCGACCCGTGTCCCGTAGCGGTGGCCGATCCAGTACGAGGTGTTGTCGCCGGCGAAGGCGCCGGTCGCGGCGAAGAGGATCACGAGCGGCAGACTGAGCTTGCCGGAGGACGCAAGGACCCCGGCGGTGATGACCGAGGTCTCGCTGGGCACGATCGGGATGAGCGCGTCCAGGAAGGCGAGCACGAACAGGATCGCGTAGGCCCACCCGGACGCATTCGCTACAAGGTCCGTGAAGTGCTGGAACACGAACGGCGGACCCTATGGGTTTGGGTCCGGAGCCTTGCGGTAGGAGACCTGTGACTTCGAAGAAAGGACTGGGATGTTGGGACGCACCAAGACACAGGCCGTGATGGATCAGGCGGCCTCGAGCAAGGACTTCGCGCTGGCGCTCTCGCGCGACAGGAAGTTCCGTAAGCAACTCCTCTCGGCGATCGGCCATGGAGCCAAGGCGAAGCGCCGCGCCGCCAAGCGCGTGGGCTTCCTGGCCGCCGCGTCTCGGCTCGCCAACGACAAGCAGCTCCGGCGCGAGCTCGACAGGATGACCAAGAACCTGCAGCACGCGTGGAGCCGCGTCGAGCGCAAGCAGAAGCCCAGCCACAAGCTCCGCAACACGATGCTCGTGCTCGGCGGTGGCGCGGCCGTGGCCGGCGCTGCGGTCAAGCTCCGCGGCAAGGCGAGCGCCAACGGCATCGCGATCAGCACCATCGACGAGTCGATCGAGGTCGAGGTGCCGGTCTCGACGACGTACAACCAGTGGACGCAGTTCGAGGAGTTCCCGCTGTTCATGGAGGGCGTCGACGACGTCCGGCAGCGCGGCGACACGCGCCTGCACTGGGTCGCGACGATCGGCGGGCACACCGCCGAGTGGGACGCGAAGATCCTCGAACAGCACCCGGACGAGCAGATCAGCTGGATCAGCGAGGACGGCAAGAAGACGCGCGGCACGGTCAGCTTCGAGGCGCTCGGCGAGTCGAAGACGCGGATCCGCCTCTCGATGAGCTACCAGGCCGAGGGCCCGCTCGAGCAGCTCGGCTCGGCCGCCGGCCTCGACGCCAAGCGCGTCAGCGGCGACCTGAAGCGGTTCAAGGACCTGATCGAGAGCCGTGGCACCGAGAGTGGCGAGTGGCGAGGAGAGATCGAGGCCGGCAAGACTGAGAACCGATGAGTCTCGTCGCTTCCGGTGGTCGTACTCTCGACAGCGACCAGCGAGAAGCGCGAGATGGCAAAGGTCACGGCAGCGATCACAACGTCGGTCGACGGGTACGTGGCCGGCCCGAACGACGGCCCCGGTAGCGGGCTCGGGGACGGCGGCGAGCGCCTGCACTACTGGGTGTTCGGCGGTCCGTGGACCTACGACGAGGAGCCGAAGGGCGAGCCGAGCGGCGAGGATGCCGCCTGGATCTCCGAGATGATCGCGAAGATGGGCGCGGTCGTCGGCGGGCGAGCGACCTACGAAGCGTCAGGGCACTGGGGCGACAGGAACCCCTGGGACGGCCGTTCTTCATCGTCACCCATCGCCCCGTGGAGGAGCCCGAGGGCGGAGCCTTCGCGTTCGTTGACGGCGTGCGGCCGGCCGTCGAGCGCGCGATCGCTGCGGCGGGCGACAAGGACGTGCACGTGATGGGCGGCGCGGACGTCATCCGCCAGGCACTCGAGGCCGGCCTCGTCGACGAGCTGACGATCATCGTCGCGCCCGTCGTGCTCGGCGGCGGCAAGCGCCTGTTCGAAGGCTTCACCGACTCGCTCGACCTCGAGCACCTCGGCGTCCGCCAGTCGCAGTACGCGACGTTCATCGACTACCGGGTCAAGCGCGGATAACCGAGAGAGCCGACGCCCGGACTCGAACCGGGGACCCCTTCATTACGAGTGAAGGACGAATGAGGAACAGGCGTCCACTCGCGGGCACGCGCGGGAGCGTTCTCGCTGCAGATCGACCGGATTTCACTCATGTTTAGTGGACGGACGTGCCCGCCCGTGCCGAGCTGACGTACCCGTTGTGTACCCGGCTGGAGCCAACGCTCTGGGCCTCGAGCCCGCCGCCGGGGAAGGGTTCGAACACGTTCCAGCCCCCGCAGGCGCCCGTGCTCCTTGCGCAGAATCGCATCGGCGATTACCCGATCGATCCCGGCGTCGCGAGCGTCGCCGAGCTCACCGAGAGCTCTGCCGTCCAGGAGCGGCATCAGGGCCCAGACGAAGGCAGGCGAGGCCCATTCCGGCGAACGCAACGCTCCGAACTGCCGTACCAACGGTCTGCACGCCTTCCGGGAGGCCGAGGCCCGCGAGAAGGGCCGTCACCAGAAGTCCAGCGATCAGCGCGAAAGCCGTCCACCTTGGAAAGACGCGCGCGCGGAGCACCGAGGCTCCAAAGAGGAGACCGCCCGCGAACGCCAGCCCTGCGTGGATGCTGTAGATGACGCCGAAATCGTCAAAAACGGTGTCTGCGTCCCTGATGCCGGTTACGAGCGGGTAGAGCACGGTCGCTGAGAACCCGATGAACGCGACGGCGTACATCAGCGCTCCCACAAGGCTCGGCCAGCCCCCTCGCGGTTGTTGCAAGCTGTTGAGGCCGAGCACGTAAAACGGAATCGAAGCTTCAGCCACGTAGGTGACGATGAGTTGGCCGGTAGTAAGGCCTCCGGCGGCCAACTCCATAAAGTCGGAGACAACATAGAGGGCGGAGAAGGCGATCGCCGACAGTGCGATGAGGACCCGAAGATCGCTGTTCGCGATCCCCGTGTTCGGTACGCCGGGAGCGGTCATCGAAGTGAACGTTCGGCCCGGTCCTTGATCCCGTGAAGCATCTTCTGGCTCATCACGAAGCTGATCGCCTCGGCGGGCTCGACGATGAGCCGAGCCCACGGCCGTGTGTACGCGTATCGCTCGCGCACGAGCAGCCGGCTCGTCTCGTCCGGCTCATCTCGGAGCGCGAACGCCCAGGTGAAGTCGTATGGCGCCGCGGTGCGCCCGATCGGAATCCCGCCACAGAGAACCAGTGATCGCCCACGCTCCAGAGAGGCCACGATGAGACCGACCTCCGGAGCGAGCCTGACCTCGTCGCCGACGGCGACGTTCTGCCACTCGGGCACGATGCGATCCGAGCTGTGGATGTTGCAGCCGACCAGGTTTTCGAGGAAGTCGTAGCTGTAGAACCCGCCTCGCCCCTGACCGAGCTGGGCGATCCACGGCCATACCTGGTCGGCCGAGACGCGAATCGTGATCGCGCGGGTTGCGGTGACGTCGGCGTTCGCGACCAGGTCATCGCCGGGGAGGGGCCCGTCGACCTCTTGGTCGGTTGCGCCCCACCTGAGAAGGCGAGGCCTCGCAAGGTAGATGTAGGCGGCGGCGGCACTTCCAATCGCGGTTGCGCGTATGGCATATCGAGGTCTCATCGGGCCCGTCGCTTCAACCGTCGCGGTTGGTTTCGAGGACACGGTCTCACGCCGCCGGCCCTTTGGCATCGAGGGGTAGTCCATGACGCCAATCACGAGCGGCCCGAGGACCGACACGACGGCGAGGCGAAGACGGCCTGTTCAGCTTCATCGTCGCGAACAGCATCGGAGATCGGGGAGCTCTGACAGCGGACCCGGTCAAATCTGTGGGCAGGAACCCTGATTCTCGCGATGTCGCTCGATCTCGGCGCCCACCACAAGGATTGGAGCCGACGCTCCTAGGGAGTACGGAGAGTAAGCGCGAGTACCGTGGTTTCCGTCGATCTCGCTTCGCTGTCGTTCATCGCCACACAGACTCACGCATGTGAAACGTGGGACGGGCCGTGTCGTATTCCGTATGAAGGGCGACAAGGTTCACGCGCGACGCGCAACTGCAATACCGGCCTCCCAGCCTGGAGCGCGCCCTCCAGCCGGGAGCGGGATCGACTCGGCAGCGATGCCGCTGCGCGCAATCAGCCAGGAGATCACCGAGTTCGAGTTCCACATCTCGCCCGTGCCAAACTCGTCGCGCCCCCAGACAGGAGTCGGTACAGACGGCACGAGGTCGAGAAGTCGATGCGCTTGAAGTAGATCGTCGCTGAGTCGCTGCGGGCTTTCGACCGCCTCAGCGACGTCTGGGATGACGCCGTTTCGCCAGCGGCGGACCTCGTAGCGAAAAATCCGAAGGCGGCCAGCCCAGCGTGCTCCGACCGCGCCCTCTGCGACGACGCCGCGCTCCGCGCCGTTGGAATCACGAACCGGCGCCTGCTCGATCACGAATCGTCCCTCCGGTACATGCACCACGAGCCCGGAGTGATACAGGTCGGAAGTGGGGCGTCGCCGCAGTCGTGCCGCTACCGCTTCGTAGACGCGCCCGTTGAGCCGCACGGAATGACCACCGGCGCCTAGGGGCAACCAGTAGAGGTCGATACCAGTTTGAAGATCAGGACGGGCTCTGGACACCGTATGTGTCGCGCGAGAGCCGCTCGGCGCGCTTCTTGATTCCGCGCAGCATCCGCTGCTCCATGATGAGCGAGCCGGGTTCCATCGGCAGCATGCCGAGGCGTGCAGCGAGCGTCGGCAGGCGGAAGCGGTTGCGGCTGATCAGCCGGGTGGTGCCGCCGCTCTCAGCGAGCACGAACGTCCAGATCCAGTTGCCGTCCTCGGAGCGACACGCCAGCACGCGCTCGGGCTCAACCCGCTCGATCCGCATCCGGTTCGGGCCGAGCGCGATCGTATCTCCGACCTCGGGGTGCTGGAACTCCGGCAGGAGGCGGTCGACGCTGTGCATTTCGAGCCCGAGCTGGTTCTCAATCCAGTCGTAGGTGTAGGCGCCACCGCGCGGGGACGGGCCCATCTGCGCGACCCAGGGCCAAACCGCGGCGACTGGAGCATTGATCGTGATTGCGCGCGTCGACACTCCGTCCGCTTCCTCCAGCAAATCATCGCCCGGTAAACGAGATCGGGCTTCCTCCCTGGTAGCGCCCCAGGTGAGGATCGGCCGGCGCATGAGCGGGTAGAGGGCGGCCAGCACGGCGAGGAACAGGGCCGCCGTTCGACCTCGACTCCGATGCGTCGTCAACGGCATCTGCGTGGAGAGCCTAGTGGCTTGCTAGTCGATCGCCCTAGAAAGACGGCTTCGACAACCAGCGCCGACTGCTGTTCTGGCCGTGGTCGCAGCACGTTTCCGTCATGCGCAGCCGGCAGCCGTTCTGGTCGGACTTTGATCCCCTGGCCGCCAGAAGCCCGCTCTTACCTACGCGCGTTACCGAACTGAGCAAATGTGAGGATACGTGAGCGTTACCGACGCCGCCGTTCGAAGCCAAGTCAGGCGGGTGCGAACTCGGTTATTCGTTATCGCACCCAGGACATCACCGGTTCGACTCCGAGTTAGCTCCACCAAGACTTATCGGCCCGCGCTC
>Ga0193727_1001090_pt1 | contig 11109 bp, 14 predicted proteins | sample H2c2metaG_FD_143051 | JGI IMG/M metagenome (GOLD analysis project Ga0193727, IMG submission 143051) | Soil microbial communities from a riparian zone of the East river system, Colorado, United States - H2c2 | ecosystem: Environmental > Terrestrial > Soil > Riparian zone | place: USA: East River...
CGCGCTCGAAGCCGTGCTCCTCACGTCCTTTGTTCTCATCCGGCAAAACTCGATGGACTTGCAAGCGGAACGGCGAAATCATCTCGACCTACAGATCAACCTTTTGGCGGAAAAGGAAGCAACCAGCGTCCTTAAGGCCCTGGGAGAGATAGCCAAACGATTCGATATCGATCTTTCGCATGACGCCGAGACCCGTGAATTGACGAGAGATACCCCAGTCGAGAGCATCGCACGCGACCTCCGGTCCAAAGAAGACTAGGAGCTAGGTTAAGTTGAGGTGTTCTGCGCAAGCAATCGTGTCTCAGGCTGACTATATAAGCGGCATTCTCAAAAAGTTTCGTCGATCAATCAGCAAAACCTTATTTCCCCGCGATAATTGTGGAACCGTCGGGTTCTTGCTTGTCTGCTTGAGCGATTGCTGCAAAAAGCAGTTAGCCGCTTCAGCGTCGAGACCTCACATTGGAATTCCGCCTAACCATCGCAGTTGTGCTTGTCGCTGCCTCAACTTCCGGGGTGGTCGCGCAGGAGGACAAAAAGACCGACGACGAGAAACCCGCCGACCCGGACACGGGCGAAAGTACCGTTGAGGAATCCACGCTAGGCCAGCTGCCGAATCCTTTGCAGAAATACGGCATCAAATTTGCGGCGACCTATATCGGCGAAACCCTTGGCAATGTTTCCGGCGGATTAAAGCAAGGTGCGGTCTATGATGGCCGGCTCAATCTCGCGGTTGACGTCGACTTGCAAAAGCTGGTCGGACTGCGTGCCAACATGTTCTAGATTCACGGCGGCGGTCCTTCCCGCAGCAACCTGCAGAATTTTTTGGTGGTGAGCGGCATCGAGGCGCTGCCATCGACGCGATTGTACGAGATCTGGTTTGCGCAGAAGTGGGGAACCACGCTGTCGTTGCGGCCAGGACAACTCGCTGCCGACACCGAGTTCATCAACGCCAAATATACTGAGGTGTTTACCAACGCCTCACTGGGCTGGCCACACGTCGGTCAATTTGCCCAGTGGCGGACCGTCGCCGCCGCTGGCGGCGCTCGGCGCCGCCTGCGGGCAAATTTTACTGACAATTGGACTATATCCGCGGCGATCTTCGATGGGGATGCGGCCGGGCCGGGGCTAGATGATCCGCAATTGCGCGACAATCACGGCGTTCGCATCAACGATCCGCCGCTGGTGATCGGCGAAGTCCAGTACATTTGGAACGGAAAAAAAGGCGATCCGGGTCTGGACGGAAAATTCAAGGTCGGCGGCTGGCGGCATTTCGGCGAATTCTCCGATCAGCGGTTCACCGCGCAGGGCATCTCGCTGGCGAACCCGATCAGTTCCGGGATTCCTGCGGACTTGTCGGGAAATTTCGGGATCTATTCGGTGTTCGAGCAGAAGATCTACCGCGTCGATAATGACGACGATCGGGGCATTGGACTATTCGCGCGTGTCTCATTGACGGTGGTGAAGAAAGATCGCCAAACGGTTTCGGATCATGTGATCAAACGGTACTGCTGTTTCCAACAGCTTCTCTTGCACCTCGCGGGGCAGTTCAGACCAGAGCGGAAGTGCTGCATGGCTTAGCAATCGTTCCAACTCGCTGGGGCAGGAAAATGAAGCACTGGAGCGCCTACGAAAGTGCTTTGCGCGATTATTTTAAAGTCGAAATCATCGGCAACGGGGGCATCTTTGCGTCCGATACCGGACTTATCTTGCGCCGCCCGAAAGTGCCTCCTGGCCGATGGAACTCGTTTGCCGAGCTGCGATAACGCTGCAGATGCCTTGCCATATCGCGGCGATTCATCGAATAATCCGCCGCACTTCTGGGGTTTCGGGCGTTCATGCAGCAGCGGTTATCGACCATCCGGCTGATCCGGCTTGCCATGGCCGCGGCAGTCGTCCTGCCAAGCGCGCTTTTTGCTTTCGGGTCTTGGACCACATATCGCAACCTTCATATCCTAGCTGACGAGCGCTTGCTGCGCTCACTCGACGTTCAACAGGAGGCAGCGACCAAGACCTTCGAACTCATCAACCTGACGATGAGCAATGCGTCCGATTTGGTCGCGGACATGGCTGGAGGAGATATCCGCCAGAACGGCGAACGACTGCACCAGCAGTTCAAGAAATATTCTGACGCGGTAGAGGTGATCCAATCGATCTGGATTTACGGCGTCGACGGCCGACCGTTGGTATCATCCAGCGTCTATCCGCCGCCGTCGCAAAGCTACGCCGACCGCGATTTTTTTCTTGCCCACGTCAAGGGAGACGTGGGTCTCTACTACGGCCAAGTCTACCCCTCCAGTTTCAATAACGAGCCGTTCTTCACCATCAGCAGACGTCTTGCCCGCGACGGAGAGTTCATCGGGGTGCTTGAGGTTTCTGTCCTGCCCAGCAACTTTTTCAAGTTCTTTGCGGCGCTGGCCTACACACGCGGCCTGCAATACGCGCTCATTCGTCAAGACGGCCTCTTCCTTGCTCGCTATCCGGAAGTGCCCGCCGGCTCGGCAAACCAATTAGGTCCACAGACGCGTTTTCGCCGGACCGTCGTGCAATCCCCGGCAGGTGGCTATTACAACTCGACCTCCCCTATCGACGGTGTCGACCGTCGCTATGCCATCCGGCACCTCGATAACACGCCTTTGTATCTCACGGCCGGGATTGAAAACGCAACCATTCGCAATGAATGGTTTGCGACGATGGGCTCTCACCTCATTTTCGGTATCCCGGCGACGCTCTTCCTGTTGCTGACGTTGTTTGCGATCCTGCGGCGCACCCAGGCGCTTTATGCCGAGGTTGACCGCCGTGCGGCTGCCGAAGGGGCCTTGCGCCAATCGCAAAAGCTGGAAGGCATAGGCCAGCTCACGGGCGGTATCGCGCACGACTTCAACAATCTTCTGACCATCATCATCGGCAATCTCGAAGGCCTGCAACGGCAATTGGTGGACGCCGATGCCAAGATCAAGCGCCGTGCGGACAATGCGATGCACGGCGCGCAACGTGCCGCCACGCTGACCAAGCGGCTGTTAGCGTTCTCACGGCAACAGCCGTTGACGCCGACCCCGATCGACGTCAACCGGCTGATGACCGGAATGTCCGACTTCCTGCAACGGGCACTTGGCGAAGAAACTGCCCTCGAAATGGTGGGCGGCGGCGGCCTGTGGCCGGTCGAGGTGGATGCGGCCGAACTGGAATCCGTTCTGGTGAACCTCGCGATCAATGCGCGGGACGCTATGCCCAAGGGCGGCAAGCTCACGGTCGAGGCCTCCAACTGCTACCTGGACGACGCCTATTGCAGCCGACACAGCGACGTGAAACCGGGGCAGTATGTTCTGATATCCGTCACCGACAACGGCGTCGGCATGACCGAAGACGTGATGCAGCATGCGTTCGAGCCCTTCTACACCACGAAGCAACCGGGCCAAGGCACCGGCCTTGGGCTTAGCCAAGTGTACGGGTTCGTCAAGCAGTCCGGCGGACACGTGAAGATCTACAGTGAGGTCTGCGACGGAACGACCATCAGGGTTTACCTGCCGCGATTCCACGGACAAGCGACCGCAGACGACTACCCGCTCATCGCCCCCTCCCCCCGTGGCCAGACCGGAGAATGCATCCTTGTGGCGGAGGACGACGCAGACGTCCGAGCATACGTGGTCGATACGCTCGGTGGCATGGGTTACGACGTGCTTGAGGCCGCAGGCGGCGAAGACGCCTTGCGCCTCATGAAGGAATACAAAAGCATTGGTTTGCTGTTGACCGACGTGGTGATGCCCGGGATGAACGGACGCAAGCTCGCAGAGGAAGCTGCACATCTGCATCCAGGCCTCAAGGTGCTTTACATGACGGGGTATTCCCGCAACGCGATTGTCCACCAGGGGCGGCTCGATCCCGGCGTAGACTTGATTCAGAAACCGCTATTCCATGAACAGCTGTCCACGATGGTGCGGAAAGTGCTCGACCGCTGATTGTTTGGGTTCCGACGTCCGGTCGGCGCGTTCGATCGACCCTTCGTCTTGAGGATTTGCGCCCCGTCAAGGCGTTCCAATTTTGTGGGCTTGGACCGCGTTTCTGGTGATGGACGGGGTGTCACTTTGCTCCCACCGCCGTCCATAGACTCGGCGAGCCGCCTTCCGTCTTCACGTTCACGGTGACTTCCATTCCGAGTTCATCGTCGGCATCTCCCCAGTAGCTACCCGAGAGCGGAATTGCTTGCTGGGGTGTCCTGGCGACGCCCACCCTGATGAGGTCTCGGTTGCCGACGATACCGTTCGTGGGATCGAATTCGACCCAGCCGGAGCCGGGGACGTAGATCTGGCACCATGCGTGGGTAGAACCTCCGCCCAGGCGAACCGGCCCGTCGCGATTGGGTACGTAGACGTAGCCGGTAACGAAGCGCGCGGCGAAGCCCAGCGAGCGTGCCGCTTCCATCATGAGCAAGGCGAAGTCTCTACATGTCCCTTGCTGCCTTGTGACGGTTTCATCCGGCGTTTGGGTTCCGCGGGAGGACCGCCGCTTGTATGAGAAGCTCTCCGCAATGGCTTCATTGAGCGTCATGAGCAGTTGTCCCGTCGGTCTGCTTACGTCCGTTGTGACGAATTTAGCCAGCCAGTCCTCCACTCCGCTTCCGGGATGATGACGGCGAATGTAGGCAGCCAGGTCTGGCAACTCGTCCTCCGGATAGGCAAAGGGGTGTGAAAGCGCGTAATCCTCAATCCGAAAATCGGGGGCGTTCTCCGGTGTATGTTCCAAGCGAATGACAGACTCGAACTTCAACACCCGGGTGGGTTTCTCAAAGTCGACCAACGTCACGCAGTTTCCGAAAACGTCGTGGATCCAGCGAACCTCGGCAGGATCCGGCGTTACTGTAAGACGAGAATCGAGCAGGCGCTGATCGAAGCTATCGCGGGGCCGGAACAGCATTTGATGCAGGCCCGGCCTTACCGGCTTCTTGTACCGATACGTTGTCGTGTGGTGAACGTTGAAGACAGTCATAGCGCGGCGGAGTACTGGGCGGTGTATCTGCCTTCTTTTTTAGCACCCTCCGGTGCCTTCGCCAAGGAACCAAGAATTGGCCATAGGCTTTTGCTTTCATCTTGAAAAATGGAGGCAACCTTGAAGATCCGGGCAGGCTACGACATCGCATTCAATTGCTTTCAAGAAGTTCCGATGCTCCTCATGCTGAGCGTCCACCCCTCCCGGCAGCAGGATCTGCTAACCCAGCACGCGATCCGGTTCTCGCCGAACGCTGAAGCACGTGATTTCCGGGATGCGTTCGGCAACGTCTGCACCCGCCTCGTCGCCCCGCCCGGACTCATGGAAATCCGCAACGAATTCCTGATCGCGGATAGCGGACTTCCGGACGAAACCGACGTCCACGCCGAACAGTGGCCGGTGGGCGACCTGCCCGATGAGGCTCTCATGTATCTGCTGGGCAGCCGATACTGCGATACGCAGAAGCTGTCGGACCGGGCATGGGCAATGTTCGGCGGGATCCCCGGCGGCTGGCAGCGGGTTCAGGCGATCTGCGACTACGTTCATGATCGCATCGAATTCGGATATCACCATGCCCGATGCGACCGGACCGCGTCAGAGGGCCATGAGGAACGGATAGGCGTTTGCCGCGACTTCGCCCACCTGGCGGTCACGCTTTGTCGCTGCATGAACATCCCGGCCAGGTACTGCACCGGCTATCTTGGCGATATCGGCGTGCCCCGCGATCCCGCGCCAATGGACTTCAGCGCCTGGTTCGAGGTTTTTCTGGACGGTCATTGGTACACGTTCGATGCGCGTCACAATCATCCGCGGATAGGCCGGATAGTCATCGCCCGGGGCCGCGACGCGGCCGACGTCGCGATCTCGACGACGTTCGGTTCGGCCACTTTGGCGCGCTTCACCGTCGTCACGGACGAGGTCGTTGATGAAGCGAACAAAAGCGGCACGCTGGAAACGGCGGCGGCATAGAGGGGTCTTAAACTAAGCAGAACAACAACCCTTTGAGCAGGTGACCGCGAGCGAGGTCGAGAAGGCCGGGCGATTTTCCTACGCTCACATAACACAACTATGAGCATCTTTGGCGCGATATAGAGCCTTGTCACGCCCGTCGCGCGCCCGCGAACGCCGTCTTTCATTTCTATTCGGATCGAATACAGACCGTTTTTGACAGTCATCGTGGACCCCGTGGGATAAAATAGATAGCGGTGCTCACGTCTCGATGTTCGAGCGCGAGCCGCAGACTTGGTCAGAACTCCCTGGCCTATCGTGCTGACAGTGCCGGTCGCCATGATAAGTCATAGGACCACAAATAGATCGCGATTGCTGCCAAGCACAGAACTATGCCGATCCAGAATATCGGCGAGTGATGGATCGGTCGTCGGTCGCCTGTGGCAGGCCCTCATTCGATGACCTCGTCGGCGTTGATCAGCAGCGAATTCGGAACCGTAAGGCCAAGGGCTTTGCCAGTCTTCAAGTTGACCACCAGCTTGAAGCGCGTGGGCTGTTCGATGGGTAAATCGGCAGGTTTTGCGCCCTTAAGGATCTTGTCAGTGTACGCAACGGCTCGTCGAAAGAAGTCGGGAAAGTCTGGCCCATACGACAACAGCGGACCAAAAGGTACCATTTCCGCGACCACGACCTCCATCGGAATTTTTTGCTTTAAGGCGAACGCGCCAATGCGAGCTCTCTCGTTGAACATCATCGATCCCGGACCGATTATGATACCATCGATGCTATCCGCAGCTATTTTGGCGAGCGCCTGATCAATTTCCGCGGGCGACGAGACTTCGGCAGACCGCAGGTCACGATCCAATGTTTTCGCGGCAGCAAAAAATGCCGAGACAATACGTTGAGAAGCTACTTCTTTCGGATCGATGATGAGTGCGACGCGAGACAAATTTGGAACGGCTTCTTTCTACAATCCGAGACGCTTTCCGGACAAGTCGACTGCCATAAGTGAGAGGCCAGTGACGTTACCGCCGGGATGCGATAAACTCTCGATGAGACCGCTGCCGACGGGATCAGGCTCTTTTACAACGACGATTGGAATAGTGCTTGATGCCTGTTTCGCTTCCCTTGCGCCGAGCCCGCTCACCGCGACGATTGCATCGACCTTGCTTTCGACGAGCTCCCACGCCATCGAGCGAAATCGATCGGCCTGCTCTGCAGGGAAACGATGCTCTAAATGGATGGTCTTGCCCTCGACATAGCCTAGATCGCTGAACGCCTTCGTCAAGACACTCAGATATACGTCGTCTTCCTCAGCGCTCCCGGCGTGCCAAAGGACGCCAACCCGAAGAGTCTTCTTGGGCTGCTGAGCATGCAAAGCGAGCGACCATGTCGCCACCGCGCCGCCAATTAGCACGATCAATTCGCGTCGCTTCATGAGGAAGCTCCGCCGGCTCCAGGGAACGGATAGAGGAAGGTTAACATATCCTGGAAACTGCAGGTGTGACAAAAAGCCATCGCGACGGCGGGCCGACCATACCGGCCATCGTCAGGATGCACCCAAACATAGGGCGTGATCCGCGTTCATGGGTGAGCTTCATCATGTGGTCCGGCGCTGTTGCATGACCTGCATTTCAGCGCCGCGATGTGAACCCGTTCATATTTTGCTATCTGGCATCCGACCTATTATCGATGCGGTACGTAAGATGTTGGCGTGCGGCGGGAAACGAGGAACGAGGAAAACGAAACCATTTTCCCTTGCCCGCGAGGTTGTGCCGAAACAGACGCCAGTTCCAGCTTTCGTGAAAATTGAAACCGCTTTTTTTCATCGGAGGGTACGTCATGCATTCATTGCCCGCAGAATGGTTTACCCGTTTCAATTGCACCGTCTGACAGTGATCTCGAAGTCTGCGTCTTGGACTATGATGGCATTGTCCATGCGCTCGTGTTCCCCTGTCACAAAGATGGAGCCAAATGGGCCGATGCTTCAGACAGAAAGCACGTCGACATTCAGCCGACGCAGTGGCGCAAATGGACGCAATTAAGTCGAAGCCTAAACGTTTGGGAGAGCCGCATCCCTTCAAATTCTTGGCGGCAGTGTTAGTCCGCCTCGGCTATTGCTCTGTTGATGTCGGCGGCTTTGGCGAGGCCCAGCCCAGCATCAACTCGTCAATAAATTTGGAAAGCTCCGCGCGCACTCGCGCCGCCGTTGTTCAGACAACTCTCGCGTACTTAAGTATGCTCGCAACACCCCCGATCTATGACATCATCAACGAATAACCGACTCCCACCTCGAACCCGCGACCTCCGGCGTGAGAGGCCGGCGCGGCCTACGAGTTCGGCGATTATCGGGTAGGACGGACAGGCTTGGATACGCGGAGCTGAAAAGACGAGCCGCTCGGCGGTGGTAGCAACACGGTTATGAGCGATGTGGCAACCGTTAGAACTGTTCTAAAATCCGGAGTGAACAATTTTTCCATCAAATCGTCTCCTAAACAGCGACCAATGAGGGTTGCTCCGTTTCGCGGTTCGAGCGTGGTCCTATGTGCGATAAATGCGTCGAACTCGACGAAAAGATTGAGCGCTGCCGCAGGCTGTTGTCTTGGGTCGCCGATCAAATAACAACCGACCGGATTAACGCGCTAATCGAGGAATTGCAGACGCAAAGAGCTGAACTTCACCCCGAGCAGAAATCGAACGGAGGTTGATGATGAAGCGACTCCTTACTGTGGCGGCCTCACCGCTTGTGGCCGCTCAGGGTGTGCTGACAAAGGGAGTTGACCCGCGCGAAAGGCCCTTGCGCGGGGAGCTACGCGTGCTCCCCGTCCATGGAAATGGCAGCGTCCCATCCGATTTCTGTAAAAATTAAAACTCGATACTTCGCTGACCATCCGCAAAAAGCACGTGCATCTGGCTGCCTAGCTTCTACATCCGGATGGCTTCGGCCCGATCTAGCTCGATCATGGTTTAGCCAAGCCCTTAGCGCTTCGACCGCTTCAAACCCCGTCATCGTCCTCGACGGCCATGATCAAATCGCTCGCGCGTCCAACCTTGGTCCCCGCGGTACATCCGGCGGGTGATCTTCTCCCGACAACGCGGCAGGTAGATATTCACCGACACCAACGCCGACTTCCGAATAGTCCGTATCCCATCTATGGCTTGCTGACGGCCGCATCGCGACGCGGTGGTCGAGGCGATCTAAGGTAGGCCATGCTGGTGATCCTGACGACGGAGGAAGAACGCGATGTCTGCATTTGGCATGAGGAAGGCATTCCAGCGCCCCCATGATGCATTGCGGATTGGTGCACAGGGGACAGAAAGAAGATCAGCCAGCGGCTGGCATGACGGGTGCAAACCCTGATGCAAATCTCTGATCACGTGCGCTGGCGCGATGAAATTAGACGACGCTTTGGGGAAACCTTCGGTAGTTCGTGCGTTTCTGCGGGTGAGGAAACAATAGGAGGAGGATAACCTCATGCGAATATCAATTCTCGCCACCATTTTCGCTTTCGGAACGGTAATCGCCCTGCCAGCACAGGCTCAGCAATCGACAGGACCATCCAGCCAACAACAGATGCAGGATGAAGCGGATAAAGGAATCAAGACTCGCAACTCCGGAGAGTCCGGATATGTGGGAGAACAAGAAAGGCCCGGCGCTTCTAGCCATGTTCCCGGTCAACCGGATACGAAAAGCAGCCAGACAACGACGGGTACGGGCAGTTCGACCCGCGAAACCGGCGGAAAAGCTGGAGGCGTGAGCGTGGGCGAACAAGAAAAGAATCCGGTCGCTGCTGCTCCAGCTACCAGTCAACCCCGCTAACGTCTGGTGCGATTAGAAATCTGATGGCACGGCGCCGCCCTTGGGCCTTTGGAGGGCGGAGCCGGGCCGTGCTTGGCTAGGAGCGACCCATTACAATCATTTCGGCCATTTCGGACTAGATCCGGGAAAGCCTAAAAGGCCGCCTGAACTCGAATCGAGTTCTAAGGCGGGCTAATCGGCTTCCGGCTTCTCAGTTCACTCGCTCTTGCGGGGGAATTCATCCGGCCCAGTCAAGGACGTTTGATCAGCGAGGGTTGCTATTAACACAGCGGCGCCGTCTGCATAGGTCGACGACAGCGGAAGTTCCAGGCGTATGCTGCACAGGGGTGGCATCTCCTCTAGCTGTGCGACTACTTCGAATGCGGGTTGCCACCACCAGGCTGGCGCAGGTGATCGCCCGTCTGCGGGTACTGCGCGCCATTGTGCGAATTCGCGCACCACCCGCTCGAATTGAAATTTTGCGGCCGGATGCATTTTCCGTCCTCAGGTTCGGAAGAAGACAAATGGCAGCAAGAATCGTGACTGTGAGAACGAACACTGACGATCAGAATCATTAGTGCCGCACTTCGGTGGATGTCTCGACGATACGACCCTGTTTTTTCAGCACCAGGTCTTCCTGGACGACCATCTGCGTATGACTCCAACTGCCACCAAAAGCAGTGGTTCCCGGAGAAACGGAACTGAGCGACTCCCTCGCCTGTTCCGTCGTGCGTTGCCAATCAAACGAGGGTGCGCCGCCCTCGAAAACTATGGCAGCAAAAACCCGCCTCGCAGGCGGCGAGACGGGTAAGGACATTTTAGGAGGTCCGTTTGTCCGTAAGCAAGTCACTTCAATGTCGAGAACCACGTGTCGACGTCTTTGCGAGCTTGATCCTTGGCGTAACCGTACCGCTCTTGCAGCCGACCTTCGAGCTGGTCGCGCTGGCCGTCGATGGCGGTCAGATCATCGTCCGTCAGTTTCCCCCATTTCTCTTTGACCTTGCCTTTGACCTCTTTCCAATTCCCTTCAACACGATTCCAGTCCATGACGATATCCTCCGGGTTACGAGAGTGCCCAACGCTTAAACGGGCGTCAGGTTCCTAGCGTCGGGCGCAATGCGGTCCCATTATCAATCCGGTCGGAACGAAAGCTGATGCATCGGATTGAGCCCGTGGGTGCAGACAACGCCAGGAGCGATTCATGAGGCACGTATTGGCAATAATTGCAGCTGCAAGCATATGCGCCGCAGTACCGGCGAGCGCGGAAGAGGTCGGTGTTGGTGTCGGAGTGGGCCCGGTCGGAGCCGGAGTGACGGTAGGCTCGGATCACCGCGACCGAGATCGCGAACGAACGACCATAATCAAGGAGCGCGAGCGCG
>Ga0193727_1001091_pt1 | contig 11107 bp, 7 predicted proteins | sample H2c2metaG_FD_143051 | JGI IMG/M metagenome (GOLD analysis project Ga0193727, IMG submission 143051) | Soil microbial communities from a riparian zone of the East river system, Colorado, United States - H2c2 | ecosystem: Environmental > Terrestrial > Soil > Riparian zone | place: USA: East River...
CAATAAGAAAGAACAGTTGACCGAGTGTTGGTTGAAATGAGCGAGTTGCTGCCACGTCTCCCGATTGCCTGATCTGACCGGCGCGATATCACGATCCCGGAGAAGGTAACTTTGATCTCGTTTCCCGTTCCGACGATAACTCCCCAGTGCTCAAGCAAGCGATGTCCGGTTCGCCGATTTTGACAGGGGAGGCCCGGGAAGAAATGCACCCGGTTGCCAGTGCGCGCCCAGTTGGAACTTCGCGCATTCGAGGTCGAAATTTATCGGTTGCGAATCGAGTGCGGCGGCGTAGTGAGCACAGTAGTGAATATAACTCTCGCAATGTGTCTTGTGCCGCGCGATCCGAAGGATGATGTCGGTAGAGATTCTCTTGTCATTCCGGCGTCCTTTGAATCAGCACATCGAATATCCGCGAGAGATCGTCTCTGGACGAAAACCTTATCTCAACCACTCCTCCGGCCTTGAGAAACTTGATCTTGACTGGAGCGCCGAGCTTTCTGCTCAGCTTCGTCTCGGCCGCTAATACATTAGGCGCCTCGATGTCGCTTTGGTTTTCTGGTTTCTTTTGGCTGCGACTACCGGCGGTTGGCTGATTCTTGACCAATCGCTCGGTCTCCCTTACAGACAGTAGTTTTGTCACGATCTCGCCCGCCAATCGTTTTTGCCGATCACTTGAATCAACCGACAGCAGGGCTCGGGCGTGGCCCATCGAAAGCTTCGTCTCCTCCACCAGCCTTTGAACCTCCTCCGGGAGCCTCAGGAGTCTCAACGAATTGGCAACCGACGATCGGTCTTTGCCAACTCGCCGCGCAATCTCTTCTTGTGTGACGCCCAGTCTGTTCTGTAGCTTTTGATAAGCGTTCGCCTCTTCGATGGGATTCAACTCCTGACGTTGGATGTTTTCGATGAGGGAGAGTTCCAAAACGTTCTCGTCCGGAACGTCGCGGACCAGACAGGGTATTCGCTTCAGGCCAGCCCTCGTCGCCGCACGCCACCTGCGTTCTCCCGCAATGATTTGGAATCGCTCCCGCACACGCCGAACCACGATGGGCTGAATAACGCCGTTGGCTTCTATGGACCGAGCCAACTCCGCCAGCTTATCTTCGTTAAAGTCGTGACGGGGCTGCTCAAAGCCGGGGTCGATACTGTCGATATTCAGGTCAACCAGATCGTTGGTAAGCGAGTTTACCTGGGGGAAAAGCGCATCAAGCCCCCTGCCCAACGCCCTTCTTGACATTGTCGATTACCTCCCGAGCCAATCGAAGATAGCTCTCCGCTCCTTTGGACTTGATGTCATATAAGACTATCGGCTTACCGTGGCCGGGCGCCTCCGCAAGTCGAACGTTGCGAGGTACGATGGTCGAGAAAACCTGAGATCCGAGAAACCCCCTGAGGTCTGAGACGACCTGGTTGGAAAGGTTGGTTCTCTCGTCGAACATTGTAAGCAGAAAGCCCTCGATGGCCAATGCGGGATTCACCATCCTTCGCACCTTTGCCAGGGTGTCCCAAAGTTCAGACACGCCTTCGAGGGCAAAATACTCACACTGGATTGGCACAAGCACAGAGTTCGCCGCCGCCAGGGCATTCAAGGTTAAGAGACCCAGGCTGGGCGGGCAGTCAATCAACACAAAGTCGTATTGCTCGGCGATCGGTTCCAGTATCTCTTTGAGTCTGAACTCTCGCCGTTCAATCCCAACGAGCTCGATTTCGGCAGCCGCCAGTATCTTTTCAGAAGGTATGACTCGCAGCGCGGGCAGCTCGGTGGTTAAGACAATTGAATTCAGAGGTTCGTTTGTCACCAGGGAATGGTACAGGCTCTTCTGAAATGTTCCTCGCAGCCCGAGCCCGCTCGTACTGTTCCCTTGCGGGTCTGCGTCGACAAGCAAGACTTGCTTCTCGGCAACGGCCAAACAGGCTCCCAGATTGATAGCCGAAGTCGTCTTACCTACCCCACCTTTTTGGTTGGCGATAGCTATTATCCTGGCCATGGGTGGGTACAATATCACAAGCGGAACCTCAATCAACAGCCCCAACCGTCTCAGGGAGCCGTCCGGGCGTTAAGCCGCGGGAGCGTGCTTTTGTTTCACGTGGAACAATTTCGTGGGCCGGCACGCCAGTCAGAAGCACCAGTGACAGTCGCTCAATAACGGCGCTGACCATTTGAAAATATTAAAAGGAGATGGCATTGAAAACCCATAGCCAGTTGTGATACTGTTCGCGAGTTTCGTCAGCGACCGCCTTTTGATTGACTCTCGGGCTCATCCCCGAAGAAGGTTTTTCGAATAACCGCTGGGCTACGCTCTGACTGGCCTGGCGACAATTTCCTGCGCGGTTTTCACTGCGCTCCGGAGACTGGAAATGGCGACCGGCGTACAGGTGGATTTACTCTCACCGCTCTTGGCGGCAATCTCGAAGCGGGTGAATCAGGAGAGCTTCGACACTTGGTTCCAACCGATATCGCGCGTTTCGAAAGACTCATCCGCCCTATACATAACTGTGCCAAATGAAGTATTTCGAGATTGGATCAGCACCAATTACTTCGATGTCTTAGAGGAGTCGTTAGAGGAGTTGAACTTGACTGGTTATAAGATCGATTTTCCGCTGGAAGAGAATCAGAGGCCGTCTGCAACGCGTATCGGACAAGAAACCGAGATGACCAGATCTCGGGTGCCGGACACTTCGATCCCGCGGACACTTCAAGCACCGGATTTACCAAAGCCCCTGGCGGTCGAAGCGTCAGAATTCCAAATGAACCCAAAGTACACATTTGGCACGTTTGTGGTCGGTTCGTGTAACCAATTCGCGCACGCCGCCTCGTTGGCTGTGGTTGATATGCCCGCAAAAACCTATAACCCGCTGTACCTTTACGGAGGGGTTGGCCTGGGCAAAACGCACCTGATGCGGGCCATTGGGCACGCCATAAAGACGAGAAACGATACACTGCGGCTCACCTATATCTCCTCAGAGCGCTTCATGAACGAGCTTATCAACGCGATAAGATACGATCAAACTATCAGGTTCCGGGATAGATATCGCAACATCGATGTGCTGTTGATCGACGACATCCAATTCCTGGCCGGAAAAGAGCGTACCCAGGAGGAGTTCTTCCATACATTCAACGCCCTCTACGACTCTCAGAAACAGATAGTGATCTCAAGCGACTGCCCCCCAAGAGAGATCCCAACTCTCGAGGAGCGCTTGCATTCCAGATTCGAGTGGGGTCTGATAGCCGACATCCAGCCACCGGATCTTGAAACGAAAGTTGCGATACTAAAACGCAAGGCCGAATTGGAGAGGATCGATCTGCCTGATGATGTGGCGATGTTTATTGCCGGAAAGATCAAGTCCAACATCAGAGAACTCGAAGGCTCTCTGGTGAGGCTTCTTGCCTATGCTTCGCTGCAGGCGATTCCGATAAGTATAGACCTGGCCAAAGAGATTCTCAGAAACATTATAGATGAAGATTCTGACACGCCGTCGATCGAGTTAATCCAAAGAACGGTTGCCGGACACTTTGGATTGAAGGCCGTTGACCTTAAGTCTAAGAGTAACGCCAGAGCCATCTCCTTTCCGCGGCAGGTGGCGATGTACCTTTGTAAGTCTCTAACTTCCGCGAGCCTGGCGGAAATCGGAAGAGAATTTGGTAGAAAGCACCACAGCACCGTGCTTCACAGTATCAATAAGATCGCAAGCCTCCGAGACAAAGACAAAGATTTCCACACAGTTGTAGACAGCTTAATTATTAGTATGAAATGAATTAGCGAAGTTTTCCACAGAGCGTGCTGATAACTTTGGTGTGGATATGTTTTCTAATAACGATCTCGGCTCGATTTTAGTCAAAGAATGTGGAATTCTCCAATCCGTTCCGATCAGCTTCCACATTCCGCCGACAGTGATTCCAGTTTTGAAATCACTACTTACGCGCTTTCATCCGCTTATTAACAACCAACTACGACTACTACTATCTAACTATGCTTGTAGAAACTAGTAGTACCCAAAAACAAGGTTCTGAGGTGACAAGAATGCGTTTTCGCGTGAGCCGGGCATCTCTCTTCCGAGAAATGAATCTACTCCAGGGAGTCGTGGAGAAGAAAACCACTATTCCAGTGCTGTCGAGCGTTCTAGTCGAGACCATCAGTGAATCGCTGATATCCCTGGTGGCAACCGACCTGGATGTGTCTCTTCAGACTGAGTGCGCAGCGGAGGTGTCCGAGAAAGGATCTGTGGTCTTGCAGGCGAGGCGACTGTTTGACATGGTTAGGTATTTGCCCGATGCTGAGATCGACTTCGCTAAAGAAGCAAATGACTGGACTAAGATTACCTGTGGAGCCTCGGAGTTCAGGCTGGCGGGGCAAGCCAAGGAGCACTTCCCCGCAACGCCAACGCCCGGCGCCGCTGAGATGTCGATCCCATCGGCCGCCCTCCAGAATCTGATAAGCAGAACCGCATACGCAATAACTCAAGAAGAGTCGCGTTACGCGCTCAGCGGTTCTCTTTTAGCCTTTTCAGAGGGGAAACTCAGAATGGTTGCAACCGATGGGCATCGGCTGGCACTGGCGGATTGCCAGGTCGGGGAGACTCCGGCCATCGAAAAGGAGCAGTTAAGGGTAATTATCCCAAAGAAAGCGCTGACGGAGTTGTTGAAGCTGAGTGCCGGCGCCGAAGAAAGCATTGAGTTCTCGACGGACACAAACCACTTGTATTTCAAACAAGGACAGCGCCTGTTGACTTCGCGCATGCTTGCAGGGCAGTTTCCCAACTACGATTTGGTGCTGCCAAAAGGCAATGACAAGGTTGTGACTCTGAATACTGAAAAGATCGCGCAAGCTGTGCGGCGCGCTGCTCTGATGGCAGACGAGAGGAGTCATGGAATTAAGTTCGAGCTCGGTGACGGAAGATTGAACATAAGCTCCCAGAGCGCCGACGTCGGAGAGTCCAGAGAAGCGCTCGCCGTCGATTACAGTGGTGACGGTTTGACGATCGGGTTTAATGCTCAATATCTACTGGATTTCCTCGGCGTGGTTGCGACCGACGAAATAATCCTCGAGTTGAAGGACGAACAGAGCCCGGCCTTGATGCGGCCTTCGGGAGAGGAAGGATATGACTACAAATACGTAGTCATGCCCATGCGGCTTCTCTAAGCCGCTCCTTCCTGAGTGGTATTTGCTACACGAGCTTTAAATGCTAAGCAATAACGGCAAATCAATTCTCGTTGTCGATGATAATGATTCGATACGCTCGATGGTCCGAAACTATTTGGGCAAAAAGGGGTATGCGGTTATCGAAGCCTCCGACGGAGTTCAGGGATTAGAGAAAGGTCTCTCGTTAAGAAGCGGCGTTATTGTTTTAGATGTAATGATGCCGGGTATGGACGGCTTCAAGGTCTGTCATCTCCTTAGAGAAAAGGGTGTGACAATCCCTATAATAATGCTCACTGAAAGGACAGGCATCGAAGACAAGGTGACCGGGTTCACGGAAGGGGCCGACGACTATCTTGGCAAGCCATTCGATCCGGTGGAGCTCGAGCTTAGGATTCAGGCTTTGTTTAGACGCGAGCCGGATAATTCTCAAACGAATAGTGATAGCGTGATAAAGCGCGGAGATCTGGAACTTGACCTGAAGCGTCACAAGGTCAAACTTGGAGATCGAGAGGTGTTGCTGACGCCGATGGAATTCAGCATCCTTCGCTTCCTCGCATCCAACCCTGGGCACGTCTATTCGCGCCAAGATATACTGGCTGCCATCTGGGAAACGGCTTACGAAGGTTATAAGCGAAACATCGATCCGCACGTGAACAGGTTGAGAACCAAGATTGAAGAGAATCCCAAGAAACCAAAACATGTCCTGACCGTTTGGGGAGTCGGCTACAAGTTTAACGAGGCATTGTAAAAAGGACGGTCCATCAGAGACTCACTTCCACGACGTCAAGTTCCTGCTAAACCAGAGACGACCAGGGACAACAAAGGGCGCGCAAAGAGGTCCGACGAGTAATTCTGCATGGACACTGACGCGTAAGAGGGAACCATCTTTACATTCACCCGTCGAAGCTCCCATGTTGCCGCTTGTGATTCGATATTGTATTCTTAAGACATATCCGTTGAAGCCGCGCGAGGGGATGAGGGCACGAGTTGATTGTAGCTGGCAGGCAGGCTGTGGGACCACATGGCGTTCAACGCGTCGGAAGAACCCATGGATTGCGGAGCATACGCCAGAAGTGTTAGCGGTTTACGCGGGCTTGGGAAAATAATGTTGTTAGGAGACCACGATTCTGGTCAGGGGCAAGCAGGCACCCGCGAAAGCGACGGAGTAGCTGGGTACTCCGCAGAGAATCCGACATCCGCAGAAACCGTTCGCGAGACACCCTCCGTTGCTGGTAGAGAAGATACCTGGCCGGCTCACCAAACCGAAAGCGCTTCGCCTGATATGCCGGCCAATCCGAGCAAGACCGGTACTCGCTGGCGCTTACTCGCCGGCGCCTCTGCGCTGGTGCTAACCGTGCTCACAATCGCAGCGGTCTACCTGCTGACCAAACGACCTTCCACCGTGGATCAACTGGTGATCCTCACCGTGCCGTCAGGCGCCGAGGTAATGCTGAATTCGAAAGGCTACGGGCATTCGCCAGTCAAGCTGGAGCAGCTCTCGATCGGTACTTACACACTCAGCATCACCAAAGAGGGCTTCGAGCCGATCGTCGAGCAGGTCACGATCTCGGAATCTCTGCCTCAGCCTCTGGAATACAAGCTGAGGCCGGTGCCGCCGTCCGAGTCAGCGGACCTGTCTCCGGAAGAGGCCATCAAGCAGTATCAGCAGCAGGCAGAAGACGCCTTCGCTCAAGGGCTATACGGAATGATCTACGAAGGCAGCGCGCTCAACTACGCCGACTTGATCTACAGGCTCGATCCCTCGAATACGTTTGTTTCCGATATGACAGAACGAATCCGCAAGGCGGCACACCAGTCGGCTCAGGCCGCCATCTCCCGAGGCGATCTCGCCCGCGCGCAAGAGATCTACAACTTCCTGACCGAGTATTATCCAAAAGACGAAGACGCGCGAACGGCTGCAACGAAGCTCGAGAGCCAATTGGCTGCACGTCGCGGCGAAGTACGCGGGCTCGTCCGGAAAGCCGACGAAGCGCTGCAAGTTGGCAACCTGATCGAGCCGAAAGGCGCGAGTGCTTATTACTACTCGAACCAGGCTTTGGCCATCAACCGCCAGGATGCGGATGCGCGCAGGGTTCGCAACCAGGTGAAAGAAAAACTTACGGCGCAAAGCGAACACGCATTCGCGCACGGGGAACCCGAACCCGCGATCAAACAACTTGAACAGATCATGCAGCTCTTTCCAGAAGATAAGCAGCTCCGGACTAGGCTGCGCGAGATGACCACGGCCCGAAATGCCGAGGCGGCGAAGGCGACCGACCCGAATGCTCACCGCGTCCGGGGACTCGAGCTGTACCGCAATCAGGACTATGCTACTGCGATACCGGAGCTTCAATTCGCTATGCTCAACGGGCTCGGCAGGCCTGAAGTCGTGTTCGCCCTGGCTCGCTCCTATATGAAGACCGGCGAGCTGGACAAAGCCGCCTCATACTTTCGCAAAGTACCCGAGTCAGGCGATGATTCTTACCGCTCTTCCATTGCCGCGCTCGGCGAGATATCGCTGCAGCAAGGCGAGACGGCGACTGCCGTCGAGAGCTTCAAAGAGGCGCGACGACTTGGTGGAAGCACTCTTTACACAATCGCGAGCCTGGACGACAAGATCGAGAGGATCGAAAGACGCGAACGAGATAAGGCCGCCGAGCCGACCCCGCTCACGATTCAAGTCAGGCATCTTCACGGCGGCTTGCTGGGCGGCTCGTGTGCCGGGCCATTGACCGTCAACTCAACCGGAGTCCGCTACGATGGAAGCGGCGAGCAGCATGTATTCTCGGCTAATCTTATTGGCGTAGGAGTGCGCATCACCAAAGACGAAATGACCGTCCAGTTCCAGGGCAACTCGCAGAAGTTCAAAGTTGCGCGGTCCGAAGCAGAGCGTTTCCGCGAAGCACTCGCGCGATTCCAACAGGTCTACTCGCCAAGCAACAAGTGAAACTCTAGCACTCAAGGTGACTTGTAGGGGCGTCTCTTCGTGGGCGCCCCTCTTTGGTAATTGAAGTGGGCCTGCAAAGAGGGGCGTCCACGAAGAGACGCCCCTACAGGCCCACTACCTTTCATCTGTCTGGATCTAGAGCCCAGGGCATCGGTGCGTCCGGGCTTACCGACTCATGGGTTTTTCCGTAAGCGTACCCGCGTGGGGAATTCCAACGCCTCACGCTTTAGCGTATAGTCGTCAGCGTCACCGAGAGGTGACGAACGAGCGAAATCGAACCAGGCTCTCAAGCTTCCGCTAAGACTCAAAATAAGAGCCGGTCAATAGCGACGCCCAAAAAGGTTCATTCGTAAAAACAAGGCACCCGCCCGTTTAAAAGAGTAACCGCGGTTTAAGATGCGCTACTGGCCCGGCCTTCGTGTTCGCTCAACAACACCGACATCTTTTCGGCGACCTCGGCAGGGAAGCACACCCGATCGATTCTGTAGCCGCGCATTCCTCGAACCAATTCGGAGATCTCGCTGATCTCACGGATCGGCGCATGAGCTTCGCCTGTTTCGACATAGACCAGCCCGCTCGGGTCGGTGCTTGTCGGCGAGTAATATCCGTAATACGGCACGTCGGTCGCCCGATCCATAAGCAGGTAGTACTCGGGATCAAAGCCCGCGCCGCGGACTGCTTCCTGCGCGCGTTGCCAGAATCGGTCAAACGCATCGCCTGCCAGATCGACGTCTACCGCCTTGAACAGCCTGCGCGCCACAAACCGCCCGGCGAGGTCGGCAAGAACGGAGTCCTGCTCGCGGGACCATTGCTTCAGATGAAAGGTCAGATCGGTATCGTCGAGTTGGAGGTATTCGGCGGTGGTCACCGCTTTGCCCATCAACAACTTTTCGAAAGGCGAGTCAGGCATTCGGAAGCGAAGTTCTCCGCGCTCCAGCAACGCCCGAGCGCGATTGAGCGTTGCGACCAGCACCGACTCTGCCGATCTCAGCGTGCGGTGAAAGTATACCTGACGGAACATGTAGTACCGGGATTGCAAATACTCTTCGACCGCGTAGAGGCCTTTTGCCTCGACATAGACTCGATCAGATACCTCGTCGATCCTGAGCGCGTGCAGCACCCACTCTGAGTCGAACATTCCGTACTTCGCGCCGGTCATCAGGCTGTCGCGCAGCAGGTAGTCCATGCGATCGCAGTCGAGCTGTGACGACACAAGCTGCGAAATGAACGAAGGCGAGTAGCTGTGCTTGTAGAGCGACGCGAGTTTTTCCGGAAGCGACGAGTCGAACCTGCTCAGCCAATGATTGACTTCAGTGTTCTCATCCAGGACGATCCGGCAAGTCCACTCCTCATGATGAAAGCCAAACACTTTTTCTATCACGTGCGAGAACGGCCCGTGCCCGAGGTCGTGAAGCAAAGCGCCCGCGCGCCCGACTACGCGAGATTCATCGCTGATCTTGTGATGAGAAGCCAACAGGTCGAGTGCCCGGGTCATCAGATGCATCACGCCGATCGAGTGAGTGAAGCGGCTATGCTCCGCGCCTTGATAGGTGAACATCGCCAACCCGAGCTGTTTGATCCGACGGAGCCGCTGAAATTCGAGCGAGTCGATCAACTCGACGATCAGCCGGTCGTCAGCTACCGCCTCGTCGAGCGAGATGATGTTGTGAAGCGGGTCTCGATAGTTTCGTTGAGGCAAGATGAACCTCTGCCGAGCTGCGTTTCTCCTTTCGGATATTAGCACGGCTCAGGCAAGAGGACACCGCATGAAGAAGCGAAGTAGTGGGTCAGGTTGAGTTCAGAGTTCAAGCTTCAGCTTGCTCGTTCCGCCATATGAACGTGAAAAGCAAGCTGAAGCTTGAACTCTAAACATGAACCAACCCACTACAAGAAGCGATCTACGCTCGACTAATCATCTGCTTTGATTCCGCTGTGGGTCACGACTACCTCGGCGGACGAGATATTGGCGATTGACTCGCGTTTAAGATACCGAGCCATCACGCTGCGATGCCTGCCGTACCCGAAGTAGATCGCAAATCCGATCAGCAGCCATACCGCCAGCCTAAGCCAGTTCTCAGCCGGCAGCGAGAACATCAGCAACAAGCAGGTCGCGATGCCGAGTATCGGAACCAGCGGAACGAACGGCGCTTTGAACGGGCGCTCGGCGTTCGGATGCGTGCGTCGCATGATGAGCACCGCGGCGCACACGATAACGAAGGCCAGCAATGTGCCGATGTTGACTAACGTCAGAAGCACGTCTATCGGTAGAAGAGCGGCGGTGGTCCCGACGAAGATGCCTGTTACGATCGTCGACTTCCAGGGCGTGTGAAAGCGCGGGTGAACGGCGCCGAAGAAGCTCTGGGGCAACAGCCCGTCGCGCGCCATAGCCAGCAAAACTCGAGCCTGGCTGAGCATCGTTACAAGCACGACCGACGTAATACCCGCGACCGCGCCGAGCGAGATCAAGAGCTGCGCCCACGTGAGCCCCTTCTGTTTGAACGCATCGGCGACCGGCGCGTTAATGTCGAGCCGGTTGTACGGGACCATCCCGGTCAGCACCGCCGTTACCGCGATGTAAAGCACCGTGCACAAGACAAGAGACGTGATGATACCGATCGGCACATCGCGCTGCGGGTTGCGAGCTTCCTCAGCGTGCGTCGAAACCGAATCGAAGCCGATGTACGCGAAGAAGATCAGCGCCGCGCCGGCGAGCATTCCAATCGGTTGGCCCGCCGCATCGCTTTGACCGAAGATGGTCTTGCCAAAGAAGCTCACGCCGGTCATTCCGTACGGGGCGAATGGCTGCCAGTTTTTCGCGTCAACGTAGAACACGCCAAGCCCGATGACCAGCAGCACGATCGCTACTTTGACAACGACCATCGCCGCGTTGAAGCTCGCGCTCTCCTTGATTCCTCGAACGAGGATTACGGTTGCGACGGCGGTCACGACTATCGCGGGAAAGTCCAGAACAGTGCCGGTCGAAAACCAATGACCGGTCTGCGCGTCGAAATCGAACGGC
>Ga0193727_1001092_pt1 | contig 11107 bp, 11 predicted proteins | sample H2c2metaG_FD_143051 | JGI IMG/M metagenome (GOLD analysis project Ga0193727, IMG submission 143051) | Soil microbial communities from a riparian zone of the East river system, Colorado, United States - H2c2 | ecosystem: Environmental > Terrestrial > Soil > Riparian zone | place: USA: East River...
GGAAAGGACAGCGTTCACTACGTGTACGATCGCGGTCGCAGTGATGCGGTGAATGCCCGCGTGCTTGTTGATCGCGCGGTTCAAATGGGCGCTGGCAGAATAGACCCGGTACGAGTGCAGGATACCTACGTAACCGAAGCCGGGTCGCGCTACATCGACTTCCTGATCCCCGGACTGCTCGGCATGAATCTCATGGGCGGCAGCATCTGGGGAATTGGATTCTCGATCGTGACGGCGAGAAGCAAGAAGCTGCTGAAGCGATTCATGGCAACACCGATGTCCCGCGGACAGTACCTCCTCTCGTTTCTCGCCTCGCGTCTAGTGTTTCTGATTCTGGAAGTCGTGACCCTGCTCGGGTTCGGCCATTTTGCGTTCGGCGTTCCGCTCAGGGGATCTCTTGTCACGTTGTTCCTGATCTCCTTGCTTGGAGCACTCTCCTTTGGCGGACTCGGCCTGCTCGCCGCATCCCGCGCGCGTACGGTGGAAGCGGTCTCCGGGATCATGAACTTCATCATGCTCCCAATGTGGATCTTCTCGGGTGTGTTTTTCTCCTCCTCGAACTTCCCCCAGGCGGTGCAGCCGTTGGTCAAAGCCCTTCCGCTGACGGCGGTAAACGATGCGCTTCGCGCCAATATGCTAGAGGGAGCGTCGTTTGCCTCTGTAACTCCGCAGCTTCTGATAATCATCGCGTGGGGAGTCCTGACGTTCTTCGCTGCGCTCAAGCTGTTCCGCTGGCGGTGACGATGTGAGCGACCCGTCGCCGCCCGCGGCCGGGAATCTTCTGGCGGTCAACGAATCGCTCTCGATTCCACGCAACGAGCTCGACGTCAGGGTATCGCGGGCATCCGGGGCAGGTGGACAACACGTCAACAAGACATCATCGCGTGTAGAAATCTTCTGGAATATCCCGGCGTCACGCGCGCTGACCGACGAGCAGCGCGCGCGGCTGCTCGACAAGCTCTCATCCAGGCTGACTACCGAGGGAAGCATTCGCGTGGTCGCGAGCGACATGCGGAGTCAGAGCCGCAATCGCGACTTCGCTGAAGAGCGGCTCGCGGATCTCATCCGACGCGCATTGGTAGTTCCCCGGAAGCGCAAGCCGACCAAACCTACGCGCGCCGCGAAGGAAGCAAGACTGGAGTCGAAGAAGCGACACTCGAACAAAAAGCGGAAGCGCCAGGACCGATCGTTCGATTGACGCAAGATTAGCCGAGTGAATCTGCGGGGTTAGATTTGTCGGCTACCGTTCGTCCTTCCGACCCACCTCGATCTCCCTTCATTGAACGACGGCCGCACCCAAGCCTCGCGCGCGCAGATCATCGCTGCGTTCGCTTCCATCTATCTGGTCTGGGGATCCACCTATCTCGCGATCAGGTACGCCGTCGAGACGATCCCCCCATTTATCATGGGCGGAGCTCGTTTCCTCGTATCGGGCGCAATGCTTTACGTCTGGGCGCGATATCGCGGCGCACCCAGGCCGACACGACTGCACTGGCGCAACGCGGTGATCGCGGGCGCCTTTCTCCTCCTCGGCGGAAACGGCGCGGTCGTGTGGGCCGAGCAGTTCGTTCCCTCCGGACTTACAGCACTGCTCGTTTCGATCCTTCCCTTCTGGCTCGTGATCATCGAGTGGATGAGGCCGCCTCGGCGAAGGCCCGGTGGTCTCGTGCTCGTTGGTCTCGTGCTTGGATTCATCGGGATCATCGTGCTGATCGGACCCGGCAACATAGGTGGCCACGGCGACATCCGTCCGATTGGAGCGTTGGTGTTGATCCTCGGATCGCTATCGTGGGCGATCGGTTCCTTCTGGTCCCGCGATGCGGCGCTTCCCGAGTCAGGACTGCTCACGACCGGAATGGAGATGCTCGGCGGCGGTGCGCTGCTTCTGATGGTCGGAGCGTTGAGTGGTGAGTTCTCCGACCTCGACATCGGTCATGTGTCCAAAGCATCGGCGATCGGCTTGCTCTACCTGATCACGTTCGGATCGCTGATTGGTTTCACGTCGTATATCTGGCTCCTCGACAAGGTGTCGCCGGCGAGACTCGGCACCTACGCCTACGTCAATCCGGTCGTGGCGGTTCTCCTCGGCTGGGCGATCGCGGGAGAAAAACTTTCCATTCGCACCGGGATTGCCGCGGCGATCGTGATCTGCGCGGTCGCCCTGATTACGTCAGCGCGGAGCTCGACGGCCGCTCGGAGCCACTAGCTCCACGCACGACCTCACACGGGCATCATTTGCCGGACGTGCGGCGGCTCCTCGCCGAGCCAGTCCGGATGCGTGGCGGTCGAATCGAATATCGAGCTGGTCTTGAACAGCTCGAACTCGCCGTTCGCGGCGGCGGCCTTCGTCTTTCCAAGAAGCGCCTTCGCCTTCGCCGCGCTCATTGGGCGGAACGTGTGAACGGCATCGAATGCCTGCTCGAGAATTTTCATGCTATCGCAGCCGGTGATGACGACGGATGTCGGCAGGTTGAGCGCGTAGTGGAGACACTCCACCGGCGTCACTGTGTGCGACTTCAAAATGATTCCGTTGGCCATGCTTTTCATTCCGAGCACGCCGATTTTGCGTTTCACCAGCTCGGGTAGCACGAGTTTTTCGAAGCTGCGGTAGTGCGCATCCATGACGTTGAGCGGCATTTGCACAGACGCGAAGGAGAAATCGTGTTCTCTCGCGACATCGAGCATGTGCAGATGGATGCGCGGATCCTTGTGCCCGGTAAAGCCGATGTAGCGAAGCTTGCCGGCTGCGCGCGCATCGACCAGCGCCGCGTTCGCGCCCTCGGGGTCGAAGATCCGGTGCGGGTCCTCGTAGCGGATCACCTCGTGGTGCTGGACGAGGTCGATACGGTCGGTCTGCAGGCGGCGAAGCGACTCTTCAAGCTGCCGGGTCGCCTCCTTTTTCGACCGGCCGTCAATCTTCGTCATCAGGAATACCTTGTCGCGATAGCCGTCGCGAAGCGCCTTGCCCATGCGGATCTCGCTGGCGCCGCCGTTATAGTCCCACGAGTTGTCCATGAAGTTGACGCCGCGATCAATCGCCGTTCGAACGATGCGAAGACTCAGGGGCTCGTCGACGTTGGGCAATCCGAGGTGCCACCCGCCGATTCCAATCGGCGATACGCGTTCTCCCGTGCTTCCGAGAACGCGGTACTCAGAGATGGCGTTCTCTGCGCTCCTAGGCACGTTCTTCGACTCCCGCGCGTCGCATCGACACCCTGGCCACCGCGGCTAGATCGCGCTCGCCGTCGCCGCGTGCGACGGCCTCGAGAAGACTCTCGTGCACCACATCGGCCAGCGGCATTGGCGCGTTAACTTCCTCGGCGGCTGCGAGCGCCAAACGCAGGTCTTTCAGGGTAAGGGAAAGTCGGAAGCCGGGCGGCTCGTAACGCTGATGGGCGATCGCGTCTCCATAGAGCTGGTACGAGGGGGCAGTGAATACGCCGTTGGTAAGCACATTGAGCAAATCCGCTGGGGCGATACCGTGGCGCGAAGCCATCGCTGACGCCTCGGACATCGCTTCCACCGCGGCGCCCAACATGAAGTTGCCGGCGAGCTTGACGACGTTTGCGCGCTCGGGTTGGACTCCCATCGGCCACGTCCGCTGCCCGATCACGTCGAGCAGCGGCTGCACACGGGAGATCGCGTTGGGGTCGCCCGCGGCAACGATGGTCAGTCTTGCTGCCGCCGCCAGCTCTGGTCGACCGAACACCGTGGCAGCAACGTAGAAGAGCCCGTGCTCCCGGTGTCGCGCGGCGAGATCGCGGGCAAGCCCAACCGAGATCGTGGCCATGTTCACGTGCACCAGCCCCTTCGGTGCACCGGCGAGCAGCGGGTCGATTACCGCAAGTACCGCGGCGTCGTCGGCGAGGATTGAGAACACGGCATCACCGCTGAACGCCTCGCGCGCGGTCGAGACTGGAGTTGCACCGATTCGCGCGAGCGCATCGACGGGTGGGCGCGAGCGATTCCACGCACGGACGTTGTGCCCCGCCTTGACGAGGTTGGCGACGATGCGCGATCCCATTGTCCCAAGCCCGATGAACCCTACGTCCATAAAGCACACACCGTGCAATTTTTTCGCCGCTTCGCCTCCCGTCTGGCGAAGCGGCGATTACTTCACTCTGCTCAGCCGGAGCGGCGTCTGTTCCACAGCGAAGGCGGCATCGCAAAATACAAAGCGATGAGCGCACTGAGCACCAGACACCACTCGGCGTCGAAGAACGCGACGCCAACCAGCACGCCGTACAGTATCGGCCCAAGCGAATACTGCCTGGTGATTGCGGCGGCGTTCGCTTCATCGTTGACGATCCCGGCACGGAGCGCGTAGTGCCACATCACGTTGAACACGATCGCCAAGCCCAGAAATGATCCTGAGTAAACGACGGCCGCCACTTTCTGGTCCGCGTGTGACCCGAGCAGGTGCTCCGCCAAAAGCGCGGTCGGGAATGGAAGCCAGGTAACACCAAGCAGCAGGAGCAGATTGAACGCTATCAGCCCATCGTCTTTCTTGTTGATCAGGGTGAAAAGTCGATGATGATTGAGCCACATCACGCCGATCGTCATGAAGCTCGCCAGAAAGGCGAGATACGACGGCCAGAGATTCGCCAGTGCTCTGCGCAGGCCGCCGTGGGGCGTTTGCGGCGGAACCTGGATCTCCAGAATCAGCAGCGTAATCGCGATCGCGAACACGCCGTCGCTGAAAGCCTCGATCCGAGCCGTTTCGTTGGGCGCGCTATTCTGTTCGCTCACTCGTTCACCCCGGGAGCTGCGTCGGCAAATCCGAAGTGCGCCAGACTGCGAGGGCCTTGTCGGCATATGCGCCGCCTTCTTCCATGCAGCCTTCGACAATCACGTCGATCGGCGCGGAAAGCAGAAAGGGCGATGCCTCGAGATCGAGCGGACGCCAGTCTCCATCAACGATATCCTTGTTGGCCGCTCGACCAGGAAACGTCGTCGTCAGGAAGTACTCGGCTCCGCTTGCCTTGATCGTGCGAAACGTCTCGACGATGTTGGCAAAAGAAAAATGGACGAGACAGTCGCGGCACAGTATGACGTCGGCCTCAGGAAGGGGGCCACTGATGATGTCCACTTTCAGGAATCTCCGGGCCGGCGACTCGAAGCGTTCGCGATTCGCCTGGATCAGGGGCTCGACGATGTCGCCGCCGATGTATTCGATTCCGGCCAGATCGACCTGACTCATCCAGTTGAAGTCGCCGCACGGGACATCGAGCAGCCGTCGCGCCTTCAAACGTCGAAGCACTGGCGGCAAGGCGTCGCGAAGCTGCGCGGTTGAGTCGAGGCTGGAACCGGCGCCCGACCGCGATTCGGCGTCGAACCACAGGTTCGTCTGGTAAATCCGGGCGAACCGCTCCTCGAGACCGAGCTCGGATAGCGCTTCTGCCTGCTCCGCAAACCGACGTTCAGCTACGGTTTCCGGACGAGCTTTGGGATCTTGCCTGGAACGTTTGGGCATGCGCAAAAGGGAATCAAGCCTGGTTTTCAGGATTTGTCGAAATGGCGTACTGATAATTGTCAAAACAGTAACGCCGCCAGGCGGCCATAACAAAGGAGTTGTCATGATCGCGTCCGACATCCAGAGGGCCTACAACCAAACCAAGTGGGCGCTCCTGCTGCGAGGTTTGTTATCCCTGGCAGTTGGCATCGCCATCATCATGCGGCCGATGGATTCGGTCCTTGCCCTCGCCCTCGTAATCGCGTTTTGGTCGCTGTTCGACGGGATAGTGAGTATCGTCCGCTCCTTCGACCTGCGTGGCATCGTCCAGCACTGGTGGGTGATGTTGCTCGGCGGAATCGTCGGCGTCGCCTTTGGCGTGGCAGCGCTGTATTACTTCCCCGGTCTCTCTCTTACGTTTGCCGTGGTATGGACGTCCTACTGGCTCACGATTTCCGGCGTTATCGCGGCGTACGTCGCCTGGCAGGAACGTAGCGCTGGTCTTTCCTGGGGATGGACAATGGCGTTTGCTGTGATAGCAATCGCGGCGGGTGTGATCGCGTTCATGAGTCCACAAGCCACCCTCGCCACACTTTTGGGTGTGCTTGCCGGATTCGCGATCATCAGCGGAGTGTTTCTGCTCATCGGCGCCTTCAGGATGGGTTCCGTCCAGCGCGACATCAGGCAATCCGTCCCGAATACGGCACGGATTTAACGCAACTCTGGCGAGACTTCAGCCAGAAAAAAAAATGTACTGCTTGGGACAGTCTCTGTAGACAGAATTGTTACAGAGACTGTCCCGTAAACATTCGCTTCCTTCTTGACGGATTATTGATGCACGCGTACTGAGTAGACATCGCATGCGAGGCATGATACTGCTATCATGCTCGCGGCAACGAACGTCTACGAGTCCTACTACGTGTCGCGTTTTCAGTCTCGGCCGGAACGGCGTATTCATAATCATGAATGCATCGATGCAGGTACGGGCACCGGCGTACGTGCCGGTGATCGCGAGGTCGAGCGAGCTGCGTCTCATGGACATTGAGAGCCAGACTGCGCTCACTGGTTCCGAGCTAGCGGCCCCGGGCGTTCGCCGCGACGATTCCCGGTCGGCCTGGCCAGATGCGTGGCTCGTCAATGCCGTGCGTCGCGATCCGCCTGACGAAGCATCGCTCGATGTGCTCGTGACCCGGTACTGGAAGACGCTCTTCGCCCGCTGTCAGATTCTTACCCTCGATCGCGAAGCTGCCAGTGATCTGGCCCAGGAGGCATGGCTGAGGGTCCTCCGCGCTCGCAGGACGCTGGAGCCGGACAAGAATTTTCACGCCTACATCGTTACCGTTGCCACGAACCTCTGGCGTGATCGACACCGCGCTGCCCGGCGCGCGGGCGCATTGGCGGACAGTCGGCTCGCGTCGTTGGACGCACCGGATGCCGGCGACGGCGAATCCATGGCGCTCGTCGACGTCGTGCCGGACGCAAGCACTCTCTCGATGGATGATAGGGTCCTGCTCAAGATGGACATTGACAACGCGCTTCAACGATTGGATCCGCAGCTCCGCGATGTGTTGGTCTCTCGCTTCGTCGCTGGAGAATCGGCCGCCGAAATAGGTCGCCGTTATGATCGTACGGAGCAAACGATCAGCAATTGGATACGTGAGGCAGTTCGCGAAATGAGAATCCACCTTGGCGAGTCGCGCAATGCTCCTGCGGGAGCGGAGACCCGATGAGACGAGAATTCGACATAGAACAGCTGCTCCGCTGGCGTCTCGAGCGCGCCGAGGCTGACGCGCCCCCTCCACCGACCGGATTGCATCTGCTCGAGCGCGCCCGGCCGTGGTGGGACCTCTGGCCCGAGCGATTCGCGGCGGTGACGCGGCGCCTCGGCGCCATCCAGATCTCATACGGGTACGCAATGGCGCACGCCCAGCACGGGCATAGCGGCCATCCGGTTCCGACGCTGATCAGTCGCGAGGATGAGGAGCTCGAATCTCCGGCGCGCGTGCTCTACCTGAGCATTCGTGAAGGCAGACTGCGCCTTCGCTTCCAGCTTGATCCGATTCCGCGGGTCGAGCCTGGTTTTGAAGTGACGTTCGTATCCGAAGCAGCGCTGCGGCCGATTCTCTCGGCTTACGCGACCCTGTCGGTTGACGGCGAGTACCGACTCGACGCTGACCTGCCGAAAGATCTGGCAGCAAACTGGGAGTCTTTGAGGGTCACTGACCCAATGCCGTTCCGTTTCATACTGCGTCCGGCCACAGATAAAACCTGACGCGGGACCCATCGTCCCGGAGAGCACGCTGCGTTTCGTATGGTTCTGGACATTCTGGCACTGGAGCATCGAAGGCTTTCGCTCCGGGGCGCTGTTGCGCAGCCCGGTTCAGGGAATTGGCAGCGATTGGGATGAATGGTTCAGGCACGAAGCTTCGACCAGCGATCGCGAGGCAATCGCGGCTGTAGGCAACAGCCGCTTCGAGCAGAGCCGATTCATCACCTGGCTCGCTCGGCGTTGGGCCGGCGAAGCGCAATGGCGCGGCGAGCCTCCGCCAATCAGGTACGCGCTCGCTCAGCTCTCTCGCGTATCACCATTCGACAAGTGGCCCGCGTTCGATAAATACCGCACGACGTACGGCGCGCCCGGGATCTCGGCGATCGTCATCAACGAGGCAAGCATCGGCGAGCCGAACGACGTGCGGCGCGTCGAGGCTCTCACGCTGCCGGCGGACGAAGATGCCGCAGCCCAGGATGTTGTCACGGAAGGATTCCAGGCCGAAAGCGCCGACTTGAGCGCGGCTCGACAAACAGCGCTCAGTCTGCTGAACGGCAAAGGACTTGTCGGGTTCCTCGCCCTATGGATTGCAGCTGGCCGCCGCCCGTATCCGGGTTGGCTGAGAGTTGGATTGCTGGTTGCCTGGCTTACCGTGGCCGGACTCATGGTTGGGCTTCTCACCGGATCCGATCCAGGAGATCGTCTCGCTCTTTTCTTCGGATTGCTGGTTGGACTGTGGTTGGTGCTGGTTGTAACGGCTCTGACGATTGCTGGAACGCTCAGCATCCGCGCCTGGCTCGCGGGGCGTCAGTGGCGCAGAAGGTTGGAAGCGTATCAAACCCGGCTGCGCCTCAACGGTGGGCTGTCGCTCCAGGGTGGATCCGCGGGATTGGCGTTCTCCCTGAATATTCTCCTCGCCACTTTCCGCTCGCACCCGCGTCTGCCGGCTCGATCGTGGCTATGGGAGCGCTTCTTCCAAAACCTTCGTCTTGGCGCGAACAGTTGGGCGGCCACCGGTGCCGTTTCGCCACAAGGTCGCATCGCGAGGGTAGCGCTCGAGCCGAAGATTCGGGCTTGTCTCAAACATCCCGAGATCACTGACCTTCTCACGCCATGGCAACCCGAGGCACGCCAGAGCGTAATCAACAGGTTGATGCTCACGAGTGTTCGAACGACTCGTGAAAGGCCGGTGAGCGCGGGGATGACGCTTGCCTTCGCATCCGAACGGCAGCGCCTGCGCAGTCATCGGTGCCGTTATGCGGCGCAGTCGATCCTGGCCGTCGGCGATTTCGCAAGCAGATCACAAGTGGCAGCCAATGTTCTGGCGTTTGGCGTGAGCGCGGTCATGCTCGTCGCGCTACCCGACATCCGCAACGTTCTCGATCCACCACCTCCGCCGGTTGTCGTCAGCCCTTCTTCGCCGTCGCCCTATTACCTCTGGGTCAGTCTCGACACGAAGCGTCCGGAGGCATTCGACGTCGTGTTCGAGTCCGGGTTCTGGTCAAACCGACGGGCTGACGTAGCTGAGCATCCAGGCGCCGGGGGATCTGCACGTGCAGAGATGCGATTGAACAGATTGGGCAGGCAGACGACCATCGACCAGGAGGATGGGACCGTTTGGGTCGAGCGGCGGCGAAAATTTCTCACGCGCGATTATCGGTCTGGGGAGCAAGTCGGAAGCTACTCTTTGTCCTACCTTACCCGGCTCGGAAATGAATAGGTCAGGATCGACCGGCGGAATCCAGGTTTGTCTCATGATCCTCGTGCTTGGCGCTTGCGCCAATAACAAGGATGTGCGTGTTCAACTGGACGCTCACCACCAGACTCCGAACGAACCGTCCCGGCTTACTGTGCAGGCGCAGGTAACCGGGCCGCAGTCAGGTCTGCGCTACAAGTGGTTTTCAGTGCTCGGGGAATTTGAGCCGCAGGACTCCGACGCGCCGAAAAGTTCTTTCTTTTTCTCGCCCAACTCTTCGCGTGACCACGTCTGGGTAGAGGTCTGGCGCGAAAATGAGCGAGTGGCCCAGGCGCAGCTCGACGTCAGCATGGACCGTGCTCCCGAGCTGCCCGTGGGCGAGCCACGGCCGCACCTCCAGATAGCAATCACACAGATTCCCCGCTATGACCCGGCCGGCGGGCCCGACACGCGTGCCGACATTGGCGGCAGGATCACCGGAGAGTTGCCCAAGGGGTATAGCGTGATTGTCTATGCGCGCGCCGATGCGTGGTACATCCAGCCGGTGCCGTATGCGTTGCATCCGATCCAGCCCGACAACACGTGGACGAGCTGGACGCATACGGGCTCGAGCTACGCCGCGCTGGTCGTTGCCAACGACTACAAGCCATTGACCCGGCTCGACGTGCTCCCGGCGGTGGAAGGAGGAGTTCTCGCCCGCACGATCGTGAGGGCAGGGAAACCGTAGCGCCAGTAGCCTGGGCCCCCATGGGGATTCCATCGCCGCACTTTCACCTTTCCGCGGCGCGTCGTACAAGAATTAATGTCAGAAGCCGCGGATTCCAGGCAGACCGCCCGGTTGCTGGTCCTCAGTATCGGCGTGCTGATCGCGATCGCCCTGGCGCCTTTCGCGGTGGGACTCGCGAGCGCCCTCGTGCTATACGAGCTCTTCGCCCGACCATACGCCTGGCTGGCGCGCCGCACGCGGGCTGGCTTCGCCGCTCTACTCACCGTCTTCGCGGCATTGGGATTGGTCGTTGTTCCCCTGGCATGGCTCGGCTTCCATGTATCGAAGCGCCTGCCCGCGGTGGTCGCGACCATTTCTGCTTTTCGGGCTCAGCAGGCGGACGCTTCAGTAACCGAGATGACCGGGCGGCTCCAGGCGCAGGTCGCTGATGCGGCGAGCTCTGCGGCGGACTGGCTTCCTGGGATGCTCCTCTCGGTGGCTCGAAACACCGCGTGGGCGGTCGTGAACTGGTCGATCGCGCTTCTCGGACTGTACTACCTTCTCGCCTCCGCGTCCACGAGCTGGCCGCGCTTCGCTCGCATGCTTCCGCTATCAACCGACGGCGCTGAGACTCTACGCGTCCGTTTCCGCGATATCACGCAGGGAATGGTTTCCGGGACGTTGCTCTCCTCGGCCATACAGGGTGCGGCGATCGGAACCGGGTTCTGGTTCGCCGGATTGCCGGACGCGTTGTTCTGGGGCGCTTGCGCCGCGATCGCGACGCTGGTGCCTGTCGTCGGGAATGCTCTCGTGTCGGTGCCCGCGTTCCTTCTCTTGCTCGTCCGGCAGGATTACAGAGGCCTGATCGCGATCTGGGTGTTCGCCGGACTATTGCCGCCGATCATCGATCGCGTCGTCCGGGCAACGGTCTCGCGGCGCGTAGGCCGCGTTCACCCGATGGTCACGGTTGTTGGCGCGCTAGTC
>Ga0193727_1001093_pt1 | contig 11102 bp, 8 predicted proteins | sample H2c2metaG_FD_143051 | JGI IMG/M metagenome (GOLD analysis project Ga0193727, IMG submission 143051) | Soil microbial communities from a riparian zone of the East river system, Colorado, United States - H2c2 | ecosystem: Environmental > Terrestrial > Soil > Riparian zone | place: USA: East River...
GCGAAAGATCTGGTTGCGATCAGCAAGAAGTTGACGCCTAACGAGAAAATTCTGATGCGCGTTTACAGTCAGGGCCGCAGCGGTTACGTCGCGCTGGAACCGAAGTAGGTGACGCAGACAAATCCTGTCTGCGCACATCGGCAGAGTGATGCTGTGTCGTCATGTGATCAGCACGTCTCGCAGGTGCAGCGAGTATTCCTCTGATCGAAGTCCGGCTTTGTCCGGGTTTTGGGCGATATAATTGCGAAAAGCCCTAAGCTCTTTTGCGTCGCGAACGATGTGATCGTACGACTCGTCCATCCAAAACGTAGACTTGTGTCCGAGCAACTTGTTGCAACGGTTTGCACTAACCCCCTTTATCCCTTGTAATACGGTTGAGAGGTCGGAGCCGGGTGTCGGTTTCATGACCGCGTGAACGTGATTCGGCATCAGAACAAACGCGTCAATGTCATAACGGTTCCCGTCGAATTGCAGTAGACAAACTTCGACTTCCGCGCGCACATCATGCCGCCGCATGTGGCAAGCACCCATGCCGGCATCGAGCCATTCCTGCATGCGGCCGATAAAGCGCGCTTCGTATTCGCGCAGTTCGCTAACTCCCGGTGGCTGCGGATGCAATCGAAGCCAAATAGCACGTTCGTGCCGCCACTGACGCAGAAGTGGTTGCGGCACTGAATCGGCCAACCGAAACGTGACGAAGTAACTTACTCCCGGTTGGCGCCAATGCGGGAGGCGACGGCGAGGAGTGCGGACCTCGTCGTATCGGTCGAAGCCGCGGAACGGAACATGTCGATCCGTCGACATTGAGTGATGATCATGTCCGTTGAGGACTATTTTTCAATACATGGGCTTCGCAGACAGGATTGTCTGCGTCACATCAAATATCCAAAAGCACTCTCGCCTTCCAGCCGCCTTCCGTTCGCTCGACAAAGAAATCGTGAAGCGTTACCGCTTTCACATCCGCGCGTTGATGATGCCGTTCTGCATCAAGCGGTTCGCCCTCGGCTGTTGCCTTCACAAAATAATTTTTATCTCTCTCGGCTACTTGCACCTCTCGGATGCGCAGTAGCAAACGCTCGGCGTCTTTGAGAAAGATCAGCTCCTGCAGCAAATCGAACAGCAACATGTCAATGTTGTCGTTCGAGAGCTCGATCTGGCGTGTCTCGCGCGGCTGAATCGCCTCGATGTTGTCGATCATTACGTTCGTCGTCGCGTCCGCAGCGTCGCGAAACAATTCCGCCAAATCGCGGCCGGTCGCTTCAAATGCGATATCGGCGGTACCGATTTCCTCCAGATATTCGTAGGGCATGAACAAACAATGACGAAATCCGAATGCCGAATGCCGAATCAAGTCCGAATGACGAACTCCGAAACCGTGCGGCGGAATCGGAGCGCGACTCCTTCGTCATTCGTGCTTCGTCATTCCTTCGGAATTCGACATTCGTGCTTCGTCATTTGGTAACGTGCATCCGTCCAATGCACCGAGAATCGCAGATTTTTCCGGGTCGAGTTTTTTGCCGATGAAAACGAGCTCGGTCCGCTCCGCCTCAAATGCCTCCAGTTCCCAGCGGCCCGCCACGAAATTGAAAAGCTGCGCGTCATCGGCGAAGCGGATGAAACCCTTCGCGCGAACCACGCTTGCCGACAGGCCATTTGCAAAGCTTTCGAAACAATCTCGCGAAAAAATCTTGCTGGAAGTGAATGCGAAAGATTCGAATTCAGACTGATGCCGGTGTTCCGGCGATGCGATTTTTCTCTCGCCCCGTGAGATATCCGACATCGCCGACGGCATGATCACACCTGAGCGTATCTCACGGGGCGAGCGTCCAATTCCAAACAACAGTTCCGGATCAATCCTGCAACGCTCGGTGCGAACAATTGCCGCGGTCGGATTGATTTCCCGCAGTTTCGTTTCAAGAGGCTTGACCTGTCCGGGCTCGACGAGATCGATCTTGTTCAGCAGCAAGATGTCTGCGCCTTCGATTTGCAGACGGGTTGTGTGGCCCAGTTCCGGGAAACGAATAAGCATGTCAGCGTCGATGACTGAAACCACGCCGTCGAGCCGGCATTGCGGCAGCGCTTCCTGGATGTTGAACACGAGCGCTTCAGGTTCGGCGACCCCGGTCGTCTCGACCACAATCCTCTCGGGCGCGATCTTCTCGATGATCTCGTTCACCGCCGCTTCGAATTCCCCAAGCAACGAGCAACAAACGCAGCCGCCGCCGAGCTCGGCGATTCGCACGTTTTTGCCTTTAATCACTTTCGTGTCGATCGCGATTTCGCCGAACTCATTCATCACGATCGCGATTTTCCCAGCCTGCACCGAAAGAATATGACGTAGCAAGGTTGTCTTACCGCTGCCCAGCGGACCAGTGATTAATGTAATTGGAGTGCGAAGCATGTCTAAAATGACGAAGTCCGAATGACGAATGCCGAAGGAAATCCGAATGACGAAATCCGAAATGGCTCGCTGCTTATAGCGCAAGGCTTTGTCATTTGTGCTTCGTCATTACTTCGACATTCGTCATTCGGGTTTCGTCATTCACTTCATCCTTTCACATTCCCAATTGGCGTGAATCGCGCGACCGGCTTGCTAATCCCTGCCAACTCGGTCGCTGCAATTACCTCATCAATATCTTTGTAAGCGCCACCTGCTTCCTCCGCGAGACCTGCCCATGACGTGCTGCGAACGTAAATGCCGCGCGCTTCGAGATCCCGCTGAAGTTGTTTACCGTTCCATAGTTTGCGCGCCTTGGTGCGGCTCATCGTGCGGCCGCTCCCGTGCGCTGTGCTAAAGAAAGTTCCTGAGCCTGAACTTGTGCCCACGAGTAGATAGGAACCAGTCTCCATGCTGCCGCCAATGATAACCGGCTGGCCGGTGTCGCGATACCGCGCGGGCAACTCGTCGTGCCCCGGACCGAACGCACGTGTCGAGCCTTTGCGATGCACGAGCAACGTCTTTTCCCTTCCGTCGACCACGTGCCGTTCCAGTTTTGCGGTGTTATGTGAGACGTCGTAAACCACACGCATCCCGAGGTCTTCAGCGCTGCGGCCGAAAGTTTCGGAAAAAACTTCGCGGATCCGGTGAAGAATTACCTGCCGATTTGCGAACGACATATTCAATCCGCATTTCATCGCGGCGAAATAATCGCGGCCTTCCGGTGATTCGAAAGGCGCGCACGCCAGTTCGCGATCCAAAATTTTGATGCCGTACTTCGGCTCCATCACTTTCAAGAATTTCAGGAGATAATCCGTGGCGACCTGATGTCCGAAGCCGCGGCTGCCGCAGTGAAACATCACCACGATCTGGTTCGGAATCGTGATCCCGAATTTCTTCGCGAGCTCTTTGTCACGCACGTCCTCTGGTCGCGCGACCTGCACCTCCAGATAATGATTCCCGCTGCCGAGCGTTCCGACTTGGTTGTAGCCGCGCTCGACTGCGCGTTCGCTGATTTTCGATGCGTCGGCGCCTGCAATGCAACCGTTCTCTTCGGTAAATTCCAGATCTTCCTGCCAGCTCAAATCGCGCTCGACGCACCAACGTGCACCTTGTTCTACCAAGTCTCGAAATTCGTTATGCGATAGTTTGAGGAATCCGTGAGTGCCAACGCCCGCAGGCACACGTTGAAAAAGGCGATCGACGATTTCTTTCAAGCGCGGTTGTACATCTTCCAGTGTCAGGTTCGTGGTGATGAGGCGCATGCCGCAGTTGATGTCGAACCCGATGCCGCCAGGCGAGATCACGCCGCCTTCGTGCACATCCATGGCAGCGACACCGCCGATGGGAAATCCATAACCGCTGTGGCCATCCGGCATGCAAAGCGCGTAGCGCGCGATTCCCGGTAAAGTGGCGACGTTACTAATCTGCTGGTAAACCGCTTCGTCCATTTCGCGCATCAGTTTCTCCGTCGCAATGATCCGCGCCGGCACTCGCATACCTGCCTTGTAACTCGGAGGTAGTTCCCAAACCGTGTCAGAAATCTTCTTCAAATTATCGATGATCCCCATACCGGTGCGCTACGCCTGCTTTTTTCTCTTGCTTATGCTCCTGCTCAAATAGTAATAGCCTTGCAACTTCCACTCCCCAGTTTAACCCGGCCTTCGTTCCACGTTCATGAAAAAGAGATACACTTCTCGGTTCGCGTTCTCGAGTCCACGCGCGTTAACCGCCCTTTTTGTTTTCGCAGCTGCTGGATGTTTAGTCGTAAGCGGGACATTGCCTGCGTTCTTCCTTCCCGAGACGCAGATAAAGAATTCTCAAAGAACGCTGACGTTTGGGGAACGCGTAGCTTATCAGCGAGCGATTGAGGAAGTCTATTGGCGTCATCGAATCTGGCCAAAAGAACGTCCTGATCCGAAACCATCCCTCGAAGCGGTGATGTCCCAGGCGCAACTGGAAAAGAAAGTCGAAGACTACCTGCGCAAATCCCAGGCACTGGAGGATTACTGGCAACGGCCGCTTACCGCTGAGCAATTACAGGCCGAAATGGATCGCATGGCAAAGCACACCAGGCAGCCTGAGGCGTTGCGCGAACTGTTCGAAGCGCTCGGCGACGATCCCTTTGTCATTGCAGAGTGCCTGGCGAGGCCAGCGTTAGCTGATCGTTTCCTCGCAAATTGGTATGCTTATGATCAACGAATTCACGGCGAGCTGAAGCAACGCACGGAAGCTGATCTGCGCGCACATAACACCGTCGAACAGATGAGACAGACGAGTGGGACTTACAGCGAGACCGAATTCGTCAAGAGCGATAGCGGCCGAGAAGAGGCTCAACGCACCGGCCGCATAGTGAAGCTAAACAGCCGCGAATGGGACGAAACTGTGCAAAAGCTCGCTGCGACATTCAGCAAACCTGGTACTCCGAAAGCTTCCGTCTTTGCAAGGAACGGCGGTCTCCAGTCCGCCGCCGGGCGATCTGCTAGCACTGTCGGCGTCTACGAAACCATACCCCTAGGAACGCTAGGTGCGTTGCAAGAAGACGAAACGCGTTACTACGCAACGGCGGTTCTTAACAGGGCTACCGACCGCTTGAACGTAGCTACAGTTTCATGGCTCAAAGAGTCGTTGGAATCCTGGCTGGACAGAGCAGAGAGCCAGGCGCCTATTGCAATTCGGGAGACGACGGCTAGCTACACGCTGCCGAAAATAGCCCTAGGCGGATGCATTGACGATACTTGGACAGCTACCTCCGGTCCGCCCGACAGCCGTCGAGGTCACACAGCTGTGTGGACTGGCAGTGAAATGATCGTCTGGGGCGGAGTTGGTTTCGGCGCTTATCTCAACACAGGCGGAAGATACAATCCCAGCACGGACAACTGGACAGCTAGCAGTAGCACGAACGCACCTACTGCGCGAGCCTATCAGACCGCAGTTTGGACTGGCAGTGAGATGATCGTCTGGGGCGGATATGATGGCAGCAGTTTTTTTGACACAGGCGGAAGATACAATCCGGGCACGGACAACTGGACAGCTACCAATAGCGCGAACGCACCTACTGCGCGAGACCGTCACACCGCAGTTTGGACCGGCACTCAAATGATCGTTTGGGGCGGGTATTTTTACGACGGCGGTTATCACTATTTGAATACTGGCGGCAGATATGATCCCAGCACAGATAGCTGGATAGTCACCAGCGGCACCAATGCCCCCCAAGGTCGGTCAGAACACGCCGCAGTTTGGACCGGCACTCAAATGATCGTCTGGGGCGGGTATTTTTACGACGGCAGTTATCACTATTTGAATACTGGCAGCAGATACGATCCCAGCACAGATAGTTGGACAGCTACCAGCACCACCAACGCGCCAGAAGCGCGATACCTTCATACGGCAGTGTGGACCGACGGCGAGATGATCGTCTGGGGCGGTCAAAACTACCCCACTTTTTTGAACACGGGCGGCAGGTACACTCCTGGCACGGACAGTTGGACGGCTATTAGCATCACTAACGCGCCTTCTGTGCGCGCGGGTCACACCGCCGTATGGACTGGCAACGAAATGATCGTCTGGGGAGGCTATGATGAAAACTTCTTGAACACTGGCGGGAGATACACTCCTAGCACGGATAGTTGGACAGCCACCAGTACCGCCAACGCGCCCACCAGCCGAGAGCTTCACACGGCAATCTGGACTGGCAGCGAAATGATCGTCTGGGGGGGAGAGGCAGGGATCCACAATTCCAACATCGGCGGGAGATACAATCCCAGCATGGACAGTTGGACGGCTACCGGGGCGAACAATGTTCCCGCCGCGCGATCCGTTCACACAGCTGTGTGGACAGGGAGCGAGATGATTGTGTGGGGTGGGTACTTTTACGATGGTAACTATCACAATTTGAACACTGGCGGCAGATACAATCCAGCCATCGATAGTTGGTTAGCTACGAGCCCCACCAACGCGCCAGAAGCGCGATACTTTCATACGGCAGTGTGGACTGGCAGCGAAATGATCGTCTGGGGAGGGTCAACCTTTGACTACATCTATTTAAACACTGGCGGCAGGTACAATCCCATCGCGGATAGTTGGACGGCTACCAACACCATCAACGCGCCCATTGCCCGATGGCTGCACACGGCAGTTTGGACTGGCAGTGAAATGGTTGTTTGGGGTGGACACGGCGACTCGGGCGAATTCAACACGGGTGGAAGGTACAATCCCATTACGGATAGCTGGATAGCTACCAACACCACAGACACACCCATTGCGCGAGCCTCTCACACGGCGGTCTGGACCGGGAGCGAAATGATCGTGTGGGGTGGATGGAATGGCCCTGATGATTTGACCAGCGGCGGAAGATACGATCCTGTCACAGACGGTTGGACAGCTACCAGCATCACGAACGCGCCTGCTGCTCGAGCCTATCACACGGCAGTGTGGATGGGCAGCGAAATGATTGTCTGGGGCGGATATCATGAGTTTACTGCTTTCAATACCGGTGGCCGATACAATCCTGGCACAAATAGTTGGACCGCCACCAGTATCGCCAACGCGCCTTCTGCACGATTCAACCACACCGCTGTCTGGACCGGTACTGAGACGATTGTTTGGGGTGGGAGCGATTACGTAGGCGACCGGTTTAACACCGGCGGGAGATACAATCCCAGCAGCGACAGTTGGACAGATACCAGCATCAATGGACCCATTTCGCGATCCAATCACACGGCTGTGTGGACTGGCAGCGAAATGATTGTCTGGGGTGGGTATGACGGTTTTAATTATTTGAATACTGGCGACAGATACTGCGCGCAATCTGGCCCGACACCTACACCAACACCAACAAGCACCGCAACACCAACAGCAACGGCCGTTGTAACTCCGACTCCAACAGGGAGTGCGACCGCGACTCCGACAGCAACAGCTACGCCAAGATTAACTCCAATACCGAGGGGTCGTCCGACTCCGGCGCCTCGCCCCGGATAATTCCGCCAACGTTTCGTATTATATCCCGATTTGCGTTCCGGCGTGTACGTTGCGCCTAACGATTGCTGACCAATTTGCGGCGAGCCGCAATGTCAGCTGCGAGAACCTGGTCGATGCTGGCAATCACATGCCTCGCCCATGCCTCGCCCGATTCGCGATTGTAATGAATACCGTCGCCACCAGTTTTCCCTACCAGGTAACGCGTGAATCGACGTGAATCGATCATTGGATCGCCGCGCAACACCGATTGCTGTATCAGCTGATAAATCCGATTCTGCACCTTTGAAAATCGCGACGAATCCGGGGGGCCAATCCATATCATCTTTCGTGTGCTGCCGCCGTGTGCCGCGCTAACGAACCGCGCGAGCACAGCACGGATGTGATCGTCGGACAACGTTTGATCCATCCAGTTCGTGCCTAACTGGACAATCACGATTGTCGGTTTGTATCGCTCGATCAGCGTCTCGATCTTGGGCGTGGCTACGGCTGGCGGCCTTCTGCCGTTCTCATAATCGCGATAAACGTCAGTCGTCGGCGTCTTCTCGCGGTAGCCGCACCGCGTATGAAATACCGGCTGATCTTGCAACCAACTCTCCGGCGACGATCCGCACGATGCGAAGAATGCCACGTTCTGGCGCCCGAACTCGTGTTCAAGATGTTCCCGCACCGCCTCGCCAAAGCCGCCTACAGATAACGAATCGCCAATCATGAGCACCTTTGGCGGTAGCGGAGGAGGGGACGACTTCTGCGGCTTCTGGAACTTACTGGCCAGGACGAATGAGCCGATGACGACCAGCAAGCAAAGCGAAATTAAAACGGCGCGAATCATTGGTGACCAATGTTTTTTATCGCGCGCTCTTGGGGTATCGCGCTTCATCCTGAACGCGAATGTAGGGTTCCAACTCAATCCGGCCCGAATCGTCCTTTGACTTTATTGTACTCCAAACTGAGCCGTCTAACATGCGCAACTGAAGCTCGTAGGTTTGGCCGATTCGAAATTTCCCGAGTGATTGCGGCTGCAGACCGATGTAGGCCGGGTGCATCACCAGGATTTGTTTCTCGCCATATTCGCCCGCAATCACTTGTTCCACATCATAAACAAATCCGACCAGAAATTCCTGATATGGCATTAATTCCTCGCGCCGAATCGGTTTCGTTTTGGAAACGAGTTTCGCCTTTACGATCAACGACGCCCCGGCAGGTGTCGCGCTCGGGGCTGCCACAGGCGCGAGTTTCGCGATTGATTCGCTGAGTGGCCGCACATCCGACAATGCCTGCGCGGAAAGATCGCTGTCGATCTCTGCCCATACCTTGTCCGCCCATTTGTTCATGTCTTCGCCGACAAAATGTTCCTTATCCGGCTCCATGTGTTTGTAGGGATAGGCGACCAGTTTTCGACTATCCATCACGTGTGTTACGCCGCCGATGTCTTTCTGCGTTTGCTCGAACACGAACTCCTGTACCTCGCTTGAAACGCGTCCAGATATGGGCGGCGCGACCCAGTAAATGTTCCGCAACTTCGACGGCGGCGTCATCGCTTTCTTGACGAATGGCACGAGGTACTTTCGCAACATCGGTCCGTCACGGTCGGGCTTTACCTTTTCGCGACCGGAAAACAATTCGAACAGATTAGAGCCGGTTTGCATAACGAGTACATCCGGCTGGATCGTGGCGAGGAGGTCATCCAGTTTGGGAACTGTGTGCGATGTCGGCCGATGGCCGCTCGGTTCTCCGTAAGTATCGCGCTGTTCTTTGATGCCATGCGAATCCGACTTCGATTCGATGCTCCAGTAACCACAATGCGTCTGAATGTGCGTAAAGGGTTTCTCTTTCAACCAACTCAGCGGGTTCGTGCCGCATGTGCAATAGGTGAAAACCGATTTCACCCGCGGATCAGCGCGGAACTTTTGGTCGAGCCGTTTGCTGAATCCGCACAACCCAAGTGAATCGCCGAGTATCAAGACGGTGAGATCACGCGGTTGACCAGCTGGAGCCGCACTGTTTTGAGCAAGAGAAGCGATAGCGATGCTTGACGCAATTGCCGCGATAGCTAGCCGCTTTGAAAAACGTCCAACGCCCAACGTCCAACGCCCAACGCCCAATGAAACAGCCTGTTGAATGTTGAGCGTTGAGTGTTGAGCGTTGAACGTTGACATTCCTTACTGACCGACAGGCACTTTGTCCCAGCCCTGGTCTGACTCGGTGAATTCGCGCGCGGCGAAACACCAGACGATCACTTTCTTCTTAGCGAGATAGCCGGGATCTTTCCGTGCGCGCCGATACAGACTGACCCGGACCGACGTAGCGCCCGAGCCGCGGGTGCCTATCAAGTCAGGCGCAAAGCCGATCTCGTACGCGACTTGATCAAGCAAACCGGATTTCTCCGCAAGAAAATCGTGGAACACGAGCGTGTGGCTATCGCCAATGATCAGCAAAGGGCTGTTCGGATCGGGATTTATTGCCGCGCCCGTTTCCTTATCGCTGATCGTTCTGATCGCGATTTTTTCCGGCTCGATCTTTTTTGCATCGGGTCCGGCAAGATCGCCAAGGTCGCCTTTGATCGTGGTCTCTTTCCATTCGGCTGCGTAATCTTTTCGCGGCTGGCCGGCGAGTTTCTCGTGAATTTTCTCCTTGATCGTTCGAGCTGCGAGAACACAGCCCAATCCAGACCAATGCGTATCGGTCTTGCAAAAAACCGGGGCGTGCTCGCTGGTACGGTTTTGGAGGAAAACCGGCGAAAGATCGACTACGTCAATTTCGCGTTTCCGCAGTTCGTCATAAAATCGTGCAAGGAATGGAGCCGCCGTTTCACCATGAAGATCGACGTCGGGCAAAATCTTCTCCGGATAAATTGCTGCTTTCGGCAGAACTGGCACTAGCAGCAGATCGATTCCGCGCCGTTTCAGTTGATCATGAAAGTCGACAATTGCCGGAATCGGATCAGTCGATTCGGGTTTATGTGCCCGGCTCACTTTCGCCGCGTCAGCGCCCCAGAATTGGCCGACTGAGAGAAATCGAATATCGCTGGATAGAAAAAACCAGCCATCCACGCCCGTGATCACTGCCGCGTGTTCGCTTTCAGCCGAGCGTGATTTCGCCGCCAGTTCGTTAACGAATTTCTGTTGTGACTCTGACAGCGTGGCTAGGTCGCCCGCGAAGGCTCTTGGGAGAGCCAAACAGCCAAGGATAGCGGCGTAAAAACAAGAACTGCGACTGAGGCTGAAAGCTTGCCCTGAACCCCAAGACGCCAGGGCCTTCCATCGTTCAACGACACGAGACGGAGGATCAATAAACTGGAGACGGCCCGCCCCCGGGCCGGAATTCCCCGCGACGCGGGGGCGCGTCGGCTCCAAAGATCTGCGGATGCCTGCCAAGATTCGCATCGACTTCAAGAAAAGTTTTTCTATAACCGGACTGCGGAAATAAAAAGCACCAAATATCCCCCGTGGTTTTTAGCTCTCACATTTTCATCTACTATTTTCTGCCTTTCGCGCTGCTCGTTTATTACGCGCTGTTTCGCGCGCGGCAACGCTGGCGTAACGCCTGGTTGATCGTTGCCGGATACACATTTTACGGCTGGGCCGAGCCGCGGTTCATCGTGCTGATGTTCGGCACAACGTTTATCGATTGGCTCATGAGCCTGGTCATCGCGCACAACACCTGGCAAGTGTGGCGAGTCTGGAAT
>Ga0193727_1001094_pt1 | contig 11087 bp, 8 predicted proteins | sample H2c2metaG_FD_143051 | JGI IMG/M metagenome (GOLD analysis project Ga0193727, IMG submission 143051) | Soil microbial communities from a riparian zone of the East river system, Colorado, United States - H2c2 | ecosystem: Environmental > Terrestrial > Soil > Riparian zone | place: USA: East River...
CAAGCTTAGGAATTCTGCGCGCACGTTCGCGCTGCCTAGCCGGAAAGGGGTTTCGCTCCAATGCTCGACCTTCAGCGAAGGATAAATGTCTTCGTCGACGATATTTCCCGCACGATCGTAATGAACTACTTTCGCATTCTCGAGATCCCAGGTTTTTGTTTCGGGACGATAGAAAGCGCGGGTTGCGACGTAATTCGTAACGATATTGTCGTTCGCGTCCTGTTGGAGCACTTGCACATTGGTGAACGCGTTGCCGCCCAGGCGAAAATTTTGAATAAACCAGGTGCGCGCGTCGGTTCGATTCCGGAAAATTTGTCCCTCAATCAAGGTGTCCGGGCGGCTACGCCCTTGTGAGAGGACCGCTTTGCGCGCCAGTTCCGCGTGCGGCGCAAGCGAGTAGTTTAACGCCATGCTGACTCCCACCGTCAGCAGCCCGATGCCCATCAATGGACCGAGAACGCGTGGTAAACTTATGCCCGCGGTCAGCATGGACACGATCTCGTTCGCCCGCGACATTCGCCCCAGGGTGAAGAGGAGCGCGAGCAAGAGAGAAACCGGCAGGAGAATGATGAAAATCTGTGGGACCTGGGTGGCGTAATACTGGGCGACGAGAGGAAGGCCGATGTGTTCCTCGATAAAGGTCGAAATGTTGTCGCTGATATCGAAGATCAGCCAGATCGAGATAAAACCAGCGATGCAGTAGAGATAGACCTGCAAGAAATTGCGAACGACGTAGCGATCGAGGAGTCTCACAAGATTTTCGAATTTCGATTTGCGATTCGCCGATTACAATAGCATCGGGTTGGAACATAGGCATCCTGTTCGCCAAAGGACGAATCCATCCGGCGCGCGGACTTCCGGACCTCCGTAGCGACCAAGCCGGTAATTTTCTGTCGGCTTTCCGCAACCGGAAAAGACCGCTATGCTGATTTAGAGCCGGGCTATTTCCAAATGATCGCGCTACAAGATTCTCTCGGCACCGAATTTGTTGAACGCGTTCGTGCATTTTTTTCCGAGAACGGGCCACTCTCGAAGGCAAAGAATTTCGAGTTCCGTCTGCAACAACAGGAAATGGCGGCGGCAGTGGCAAAGGCGCTGGAGGAAGAGCGCCATCTTGTGGTCGAAGCGGGCACCGGTGTAGGCAAATCGCTGGCCTATCTCACGCCGGCAATTTTGTTTGCGCTCGAGCAGCACAAAAGGGCGATCGTCTCGACCCACACAATTAATCTTCAGGAACAGCTTCTTTACAAAGATATCCCGATCTTAAAGAAGATTTTGCCGGTGGAATTCGAAGCTGCCCTCATGAAAGGGCGGCAAAATTATCTTTGCCCTCGGCGATTGGAACGCGCCCTTCAGCAGCAAGACGAGCTCTTCACCGGGCCCGAGCAAAACGAGCTGAAGAGACTCTCGGAATGGGCTCGCACAACTCGCGACGGCTCACTCAGCGATTTGTCGATCGAGCCTGATCCAAAAGTTTGGGTCCAGGTCTGCAGCGAACCGCACATCTGCACAAAGAAAACGTGCGGGCAGGGTCCGGGCTGCTTTTATCAGCAAGCCCGCAAGCGTCTGCTGGCGGCCGACGTGTTGGTGATCAACCACACGCTCCTGTTCATTCTTCTGGTAAGCGCGGAGGTGCAGGAAGAACGCGAGAGTGGTTTCATTTTCCCGAATGATTTCCTTATTCTTGATGAAGCGCACACGGTCGAGCAAGTCGCTTCCCGGCAGATCGGCCCCGGTATTTCGCAATACGGGCTGAGATCGACAATCCAGCGGCTCTACAATCCGAGAACGCGCAAGGGGCTCTTCACCGTGATGCGGGACGCGGCCGGCGTGCGATTGGCGGCGGACCTCGTCGATGAAGCGGACAGATTTTTCGCCGCAGTCGAATCATCCTGCGATTTTCGAAAGGGCCGCGAATTTCGTGTTCGCGCGCCGGAGGTTGTTTCCGACACGATTACTGGACGCCTGACCGGGTTGCAGGCGCGTATCGCCGAAGTCGCCAAACGCGCCGACGACGAATTTCTGAAAGCCGAGCTGCAGGAGCTCGGCCGGCGCATTCGCGATGCGCGCGACGGTATCGCCATCTTTCTTGAACAGAGCGCTCGCGAACACGTTTACTGGGTTGAGCGGACCGGCAAGACAGCGCAATTCCTCTCGCTAAATGCGGCGCCAATCGACATCGCGCCGGTGTTGCGTCGCATGATTTTTCGCGAGGACTGCTCCTGTATAATGACAAGCGCGACACTCTCAGTTGGCCGTCCTGATCTGGCCTATTTCCGGCGGCGCATCGGGGCAGATGAAATCGAACCATTGTTACTCGGGGGTCCGTTCGATTTTCGCAGCCAGATGAAGATGTTCGTTGTTCAGAAAATGCCCGACCCGCGGGACGGGGGTTACGAGAAGGCGCTCGAGCATTGGATCGCGCATTTTGTCGAAGAAACAAAGGGACGCGCCTTTGTTCTTTTTACGAACTATCGCGGCATGCAGGCGGTGGCCGATCAAATGAGAGAATTTTTTTTGCGAAAGAAATTCAATCTCCTGGTGCAAGGCGGGGGCGCTCCACGGGGCCGTTTACTAGAGCAATTCAAGGCGACACCGCGCAGCGTCCTCTTTGGCACGGACAGCTTCTGGATGGGTGTGGATGTTCCGGGCGAGGCGCTATCCAATGTAATCATCACCCGGCTGCCTTTTGCGGTGCCGGACCATCCGTTGATCGAGGCGAAACTTGAACTCGTGGAGGAACGGGGCGGCGATCCGTTCAGCGAATATTCGTTGCCGGAAGCGATCCTGAAACTTCGACAAGGCGTCGGTCGCTTGATTCGAACGAAGAGCGATCACGGCATAATCGTCATTCTGGACAATCGAATCGTAACCAAGCCGTACGGGCGTGCGTTTCTGCAGGCATTGCCGAAATGCCCGGTGAAGATTATTTGATACGTTCACTTGAACGTAGAGTTAGTTGGGTTTAATTTGAGCGCATGAAGCGCTTTTCAGGGTCGAATTCCACGGCAGCAAAGGATCGAGAAGCCAGGATTCAGCAGATTTTAGCGATTCTGCACAAGTGGGGGATTCATACGCTCGGCCAGTTCGCTGCCCTCGATAAGGAGCAGGTTGGCGCGCGACTCGGTCCCGAAGCGGTGCGAATGTGGGAACGCGCGAACGGGCAGTCCAATCGGCTGCTCAAACTGGTCCGACCGCCTGAGTCATTCGAGGAGAGTTTCGAATTTGAAAACGAAATTGAAACAGCCGAGCCGCTGCTCTTTATGCTGCGCCGTTTTTTGAAGCAGCTTTCCTTGCGACTGAGCGCGATCTATCTCGTCGCAAAAGAACTGACGCTGCGAATTACTTTCACGAACAAGCAGTGCTACGAACACGCTTTCAAAATTCCGCAGCCAACCAACGATATCGATCTTCTCTTCCGGATGCTTCATACGCATCTGGAGAATTTTAAATCGGAACATCCGATCACTGCTGTCTCGCTGGAGGCGCAACCGACCAAACCTCCAAAACAACAGTTTGGATTATTTGAGACGACATTGCGCAATCCGCATCAACTATCGGAAACCCTCGCGCGCTTGACTGCTCTGCTGGGGGCGGGTCGAGTTGGCACACCGGTGTTGGAAGAAACGCATCGGCCCGATGCGTTTCGAATGGAACCGTTTTCGTGGCATGCTGCAGAGTCCGCTGTCCCCAGCGGCGAGCTTCCTGATGCGCTGAGGACAGTGCACACTACAGCGGCGCTGCGAAGATTTCGTCCAGTTGCACCTGTATCTGTTTTCATTTCAGAAAACTGGCATCTTCAGAGCGAAAAAATTCGCGGCAAAGTCGTCGACCAGAGCGGTCCCTATTTGATTTCTGGAAATTGGTGGAACGAAAAATCGTGGGAGCGCGCCGAATGGGACCTGCAACTAGGGAATGGAAGTTTGGTTCGCGCTCATAAAAGCCAGGGAACTTGGAAGATTGATGGAATTTATGACTAGCAAATCCGATCCTGCGAATTCCCTCACCGCCGCGCTATCGCACGTGCGCTTCTCCCTGAGAGGGTAGGGTGAGGGCGAACATTGTTTGTGAGCTATGTCTTACGTCGAACTTCATGCGTGCAGCGCATTTAGTTTTCTGCGCGCCGCTTCGTTTCCGGAGCAATTAGCCGAGGTCGCCGCTGAATTATCAATGCCGGCGTTGGCGTTGCTCGATCTCAATGGGATTTACGGGGCGCAACGCTTTTCGGTTGCAGCACGCGAGCAAAATATTCGGCCGATCATTGGCTGCGAATTGGAAATGGAAGACGGTGGGATCCTGCCTCTGTTCGTCGAAAACCGAACAGGCTACAAAAATTTGTGCGAACTGCTTACTCAAGCCCATTTGCGCAGCGAGAAAGGCAAATGCGCGGTGCGATGGCATGAGCTGCCGCAATTTGCGGAAGGATTGGTCGTGCTCTTTGGATCGGCGAGCGCGCGCTTCCAGCGTGCTTCGTTCGGTATCTTGCCGAACGAAAGTTTGCGGGAGGAGACCGCAAACGCCACCCAAGATGGGTGCGCTCCCGCGGATCGCGCGCAGTGTTTGGTGGATGTTTTCGGGCGCAACAATGTGTTCGTTGAAATTCAGCGGCATTTACTTCACGGAGAGGAGCGGATCAATCGGCAACTTGTGGATCTTGCGCGGGCGTATCGATTGTCCATTCTGGCCACAAATGGAGTGCAGTACGCAAAGCCTTACGGGCGCGAGGTTCTCGATGTTTTCACCTGTATCCGCAAACACACGCATCTGGATGCCGCCGGAAAACTGCTCACCCAAAACAGCGAGCGGCATTTGAAGAGCGAACGTGAAATGCGCGAACTCTTTCGCGATTTACCGGAAGCGATCGAAAACACATCGCAGCTCGCCGAGCGGCTCACCTTTCAGCTCGAAAATCTGGGCTATGAATTTCCGGAGTATCCAGTGCCGGCCGGTCACACGATGGATTCGTTTCTGCGCACGATCGTCTGGTTCGGCGCGCAACAGCGTTATGCTGCGATCAGCGCCAAGGTGAAACGACAGCTTGAGGAAGAACTTGCCCTCATTAGCAAGCTCGGGTTCCCAGGATATTTTTTGATCGTCTGGGACATCGTCAATTTTTGCCGCGAACACAACATCATGGTGCAAGGACGCGGCAGCGCAGCCAACAGCGCAGTTTGTTATTGCCTCGGCATCACGCCGGTCGATCCGGTGAGCAATCATTTGGTCTTCGAGCGGTTTTTAAACGAGAGCCGCAAAGGCTGGCCTGATATTGATCTCGATCTTCCAAGCGGCGACCGGCGCGAAGCGGTCGTTCAGGAAATTTATCGCCGTTACGGGAAACATGGCGCGGCCATGACTGCAAACGTGATCAGTTATCGCGGACGCAGTGCCGCGCGCGAAATTGGCAAGTCGCTAAATTTTTCGCCGAGCATTTTGGATCGCTTTTCACATTTATTTGCGAATGGCGATTTTCCACACACGCTCGATCTCGAATCGCAAATCGAACAGGCGGGTTTGCCCAAGGAACATTCACGAATGCCGGCATTCGTCAGGCTGTATCAATCTATCTACGGTTTACCGCGACATCTTGGTCAGCATTCCGGCGGAATGATTATTTGCCAGAACAAACTCAGCTCGTTTGTCCCGCTGGAAAATGCGTCGATGCCGGGCCGAGTCGTCGCGCAATGGGACAAGGACGATTGCGAAGATCTCGGCATCGTGAAAGTCGATTTGCTTGGGCTGGGAATGATGTCGGTGATGCAAGACGCATTTGAGTTGTGCCGGGAACGTGGGCGTCCGCTCGATCTTGCTCACATTCCAAATGATGATGCTGCGACTTTCGATATGATGCAGAACGCCGACACGATTGGCGTATTTCAAATCGAGAGTCGTGCCCAAATGGCGACCTTGCCACGGATGAAGCCGGAATGTTTTTACGACGTCGTGATTGAAGTGGCGATCATCCGGCCAGGACCGATCCAAGGCGACATGGTGCATCCCTATCTGGCGCGCCGTGCCGGACGCGAACCGCTCACATATTTTGATCCACGCCTGGAACCAGTCTTAGGCCGCACGCTCGGTGTCCCCTTGTTTCAGGAACAGATGCTCAAGATCGCGATGATCATGGCCGATTTTTCCGGTAATGAAGCCGAGGAGCTGCGGCGGGCGCTCAGTTTTCATCGTTCCGAAGAACGAATGCAGAAGGTAAGCGTGAAATTGCGCGCGGCCATGGAGCGAAAAGGCATTGCGCGAGACAAGATCGACAAAATCATTCACTCAATCACGTCATTTGCGCTTTACGGATTTCCGGAATCGCACGCGATCAGTTTCGCCATTCTTGCTTATGGGAGCGCGTATTTAAAAGTGCATCGTGCGCCAGAGTTTTACGCGAGTCTGCTCAATAATCAGCCGATGGGCTTTTACACCCCCGCAACGATTGTGAAAGATGCGCAGCGACACGGGCTGAAGATTAAACCAGTTTGCGTTTTGCAATCCGATTGGCGTTGTACAGTTGTCGATGACGACACAGTGCGTTTGGGCTTTTGCGTGGTGAACGGATTGCGGCAGGAACATGCTGAAGAACTCGTGCGCCAACGCGAAGATCGACAATTCGAGTCGTTGGACGATTTCAAGCGGCGGATGTCGCTTTCGAAAGACGAATTGCGCACATTGGCCGAACTCGGAGCGCTCAATTATTTTGCTGAGCATCGGCGTGCGGCGATGTGGCGTGTCGAAGAGACGACGCACGATGATTTGCTCGACGCACGCTTGAAGGGGAGCGCGGGCATGTTGCCCGCTGTTCGCGGCATTCTGCCGCGAACCTCACAGTCCGTTTATACCGATAATGATAATGAATTTACTCTTCATGCTGCAGAAGAGCCGTCCGGCAAAATGCCGGACGGAGCGAGCAGAATGCTCGCGCTCCCCGACACAAAGAATTCTCCCCTTGCACCGATGACGTTACCGGAGCGGGTGAAAGCCGATTACGAAACGATGAACTTAACGACTGGTCCGCATCCGATGAAACTTTTGCGCGGTAGTTTGCCGAATATTTGGCGCGCAAGTGATCTTGTCCAAGCGCGACATGGCGCAACTGTGCGGATCGCCGGGAATGTGATTTGCCGACAGCGTCCCGGCACAGCAAAAGGGTTTGTTTTTATCAGTTTGGAAGACGAGACCGGCGTCTCAAATGCAATTGTCGATCCTGACTTGTTTGAACGGTTCCGGCTCGCGATCACCGAGGAAGCATTTCTGTTGATCGAAGGCGAAGTGCAGAATTCGGATGGCGTTGTTTTGATTAAAGCACGCGAAATCAGAGCGCTCGCGCACGAAACGCTAATCGGAAGCGAGTCGCACGATTTTCATTAAATTTTTAGGGCGTTTCTGTGAAATGCCAAGAGCGTGCGGCATCTGACACAGACGCCCTACAATCCGGCACAACCGGGACGGTCGCGCTACTCTATTCCCCCGCGTGATGTGGGGCAGGCATTTTCGGTTCGGTCGGTTTCTCGGCTGATTTCTCATCCGCCTCGATCCATTCCGTATGAAAAACGCCCGGCTTGTCCACGCGCTCGTAGGTATGTGCGCCAAAAAAATCGCGCTGTGCTTGCAACAGATTTGCAGGCAAACGCGGCTGCCGATAACTGTCGAAATAGGCAAGTGAGGCGGAAAATGCAGGGACCGCCACGCCGTGCTTAATAGCTGTTGAGACCGCGACGCGCCAATTACGCTGCGTCTTTCGGATGATCTTCGTGAAATACCGATCGAGCAGAAGATTGTGCAGAGTGGGATCGCGCTGGTAGGCTTCCACAATCCGGTTCAGAAATTTCGCGCGAATGATGCAGCCGCCTCGCCAGATGGTGGCGATGTCGCTCAGGTTGAGGTTCCACTTGTATTCCGTGCTCGCGGCCTGGAGAAGCTCCATTCCCTGCGCGTAAGAAACGATTTTGGATGCGTAAAGCGCGTCCCGCACTGCGTTGACAAAGCGGGCCCGATTGCCTCTAAACTTTCGAGTTTTCGGTTGCGGAAGAATTTCCGAGGCGGCTACGCGGTCCTCTTTCCGTGACGAGATAACGCGCGCTTCGACGGCGGCGTTGATTGTCGAAATTACGACGGACTGTCTAATGGCGGCTTGAAGCGTCCAGATGCCTGTTCCCTTCTGGCCGGCTTTATCGAGGATGACATCGACCAGCGGTTTTCCGGTCTGGGGATCGATCTTTCGGAAAATTTGAGACGTAATTTCAATGAGGTAGCTGTCGAGTTCGCCCTTATTCCATTCTGCGAAAGTCTCGGCAAGTTGTGCAGCGTCCATTTCCGCGATTGATTTGAGGATGGCATAGGCTTCGCAGATCAATTGAATGTCGCCGTACTCGATGCCGTTATGGACCATCTTGACGAAATGACCGGCGCCATCCGGCCCCATGTATCGACAACACGGTTCGCCATCGACCTGCGCGGCAATCTTCCGGAAAATGGGCGCGATAATCTCCCAGGACTCTTTCGAGCCGCCCGGCATGAGTGACGGACCTTTGAGCGCGCCTTCTTCACCTCCCGAAACGCCCATCCCGACAAAATGAATTCCTTTGCCCTCTAATTCTTTTCCGCGCCGTTGGGTATCGGTGAAGAGAGAATTTCCACCGTCGATGATGACATCGCCTTGTTCCAACAGCGGGGCGAGTTGACCGATAACCGCGTCAACCGGCGCGCCCGCTTTGACCATGATCATGGCTTTGCGCGGTTTTTTGAGCGCGGCGACGAATTCCTCCATCGTGCGCGTAGGCTGAATGTTTTTTCCCTTGCCCCGGCCGCTGGCGAATTTCTCAGTGACTTCGGTGGTGCGGTTGAAAACGGCGACCGAAAAGCCCTTTGATTCCATGTTCAGAGCGAGATTTTCGCCCATTACAGCCAGACCGATGAGGCCAATATCGCATTGATTCGCAGTCATTTTAGTATCCTTTTGATCACGGCTCGAAATAGAGATAACTCACTGTAACGACCACTTGAAGCGCATGGCAAATCCCGTTTGCGAAGTTTTATTGACGGAGGCGCTGCTTAAAGCGCCAGAGAATGATGGCGATCCTGCAGCCGGCGCGGTCGTTGATTTTTGGGGCGTTGTTCGCGGTGTCGAAGACGGGCGAGAGATCGAAGGGATAGAATACGAAGCACATCGGGAAATGACCGAGCATCAGCTGCGATTGGTCGCAGAGGCCGCGACGGAGAAGTTTCAATTGAAGAAGGTCATGGTTCATCATCGGGTCGGTTTCGTGCGCACTGGCGAGGCATCATTATTTCTTCGAGCCAGGGCGGAGCATCGCGCAGCTGCTTTCGAGGCAGGCAAATGGATTGTGGACGAGCTAAAGAAAAAGGTACCAATCTGGAAGCGGCCGCGATTTAAGACGGACCCGCCTTCGCGTGGGCTCCGGCGCGGCAAGCAGCGCGGCCAAGCAACTTTAATGCGCAGATGAACTGGGCCAATCGTCTAACGCTTAGCCGGCTGCTGCTGACGGTGCTGTTTGTTCTGGCGCTAAATTCCTCCTGGCAATATGCGCGCACATGTGCCCTTGCGATTTTTCTCATCGCAGGTCTGACAGACTTTATCGATGGGGAAATCGCCCGCCGCTACGGAGTCATCACAAATTTTGGCAAATTAATGGATCCGCTGGTGGACAAGATCATGATGGCCGCGGCGTTTATTTCGCTGGTGCCTCTGAAAGCTGTGCCGGCATGGGCGGCCACAACGGTAGTGGCGCGCGACTTTTTGATTACCGGTTTGCGCATGATGGCGAGCGCCGAGGGCCGCATCCTTCCCGCCGAGCGTCTCGGCAAACACAAAACATCATGGCAGATCATCACGGTTATATTTTTCCTCGGGCTGCTTTCGATCGCCGAGCTGCGATATGCGAACGCTACATCGACATGGTGGCTGGTGGCGTGGCATGATGCAGGGCCGATCCTGGTTTGGATTACGGTGGCGCTGACGATGTATTCTGGCCTCGGTTTTGCCTGGCGGAATCGCGAACTGATTGCACCGGACCAATAGCCGGCATGTGCCTCGGGGAGCGTCGTCTTTTATCTCAAACTCGTGTTAAGCGGCGATGCGAGATCGCCGCGTTTTGTCTTGACGAGCTGGCGGGATTTTTTCCACACTCGGGGTGATCCCAAATCGCTTTTGGGATCGGCAGAGGAAACTTCAATCCGGTGGAGTTCTTTGCCGGTTTCAGAAACTACAACTACAAAACAAATCCACCGGCAAAAAAAGAAAAAAAGAAAGAATCCATCCTTATGAAAACAAAAATACGAAATTCGATCAGCGGTTTGCTTTTCATTCCGCTGCTGCTCACCTGTTTCGCGCTCTTGCCAAGGGCGCAAGCAGAGACGCAAGCACAGGCCGTGACGCCGCAATTGGCTTTACCGGGCTTCAACACAGCTGACGGATTGAACGCCCTGGATAGCCTTACCACTGGCACCTTCAACTCAGCTTTCGGCTTTAACACGCTCACAGTGAACACCACTGGGACCTCTTTCCGTTGTCGCGATGTGCATCTGCAACGAAGGCGATTGTAAATGGACGCAACGGGAGCATCATCTATCCACAATATCGTCCGCGCATTTCTTCTAGCCATTTCACCACTCTTTGAAATCGCCCTTGTGCTCGTGCGTTTCGATCACGTTGCCAGCTTCATCGTAAACGTGAATCACAGCGTCATGTGACCGGCTGCGATGCTTCGCGTAGCCGATTGCGTTGCTGATCGCGTTTGGCTCGCCATACCACAGCTTCCCAAACGGCAGCGCAGCCGAAATTAGATCAACGTTGCGATGATCTTTGCGAGGGCGGACTTCGTAAACGAGCTGAAAGCTAGGCATCGGAGGCGGCCAGCGGTTGGCTCCAGCGCCTGGTTAGGCGCCGGTTTCATTCTTCACCATCAAAATAATCCAGCGGTTGTGAGCGGACATACGTGCGCTCGGGTATCGGCACACCCCACTTATTGCTGTCGGGTTGATACCATGAATCGCCAATTGGATTGTCCGCCACGACGTAAAGGATCATGTCTTCGGTCGCGTCATTGGTGATTTGGTGTGGCTCACCCGGC
>Ga0193727_1001096_pt1 | contig 11078 bp, 11 predicted proteins | sample H2c2metaG_FD_143051 | JGI IMG/M metagenome (GOLD analysis project Ga0193727, IMG submission 143051) | Soil microbial communities from a riparian zone of the East river system, Colorado, United States - H2c2 | ecosystem: Environmental > Terrestrial > Soil > Riparian zone | place: USA: East River...
CCGCAACTGCGAGCAGCTTGCGACTCGCCCGATCCGGGCTGTCCGGGAGGCAACCTGGCAGAGGGCTTTCTCGCCCTTGGGAGCCTCACCACCGGCTTTTATAACACGGGAATCGGGACATACGCGCTGCTGAGCCTGACCGACGGAAACTTCTCCACAGCTACGGGCGCCGGCGCGCTCTTTAGCAACACGGCAAGCGAAAATACGGCTGTTGGCGCGGGCGCGCTATTCAATAACGTAGATGGATCGGATAACAACGCAGTCGGTGCCTTCGCGCTGTTTAACAATGTCAGCGGATCCTTCAATAACGCGCACGGTCGTGACGCGCTCCTGAATAGTACCGGCGACCAAAATAATGCGATAGGCGATGACGCCATGTTTTTCAACACGACGGGCTCCTTTAACACAGCGATCGGTGATGACGCACTCGATAACAACGTAGACGGTAGTTCTAACATCGCCATCGGTGACGAGGCCGGCAGCAGTTTGGGACCAAGCGTCAATAACTGCATCGCGATCGGCGCACCTGGTGCAGGCCCTTTTGTTACCTTCGATAACACCTGCTTCATCGGCAGCATCTTCGGTCAGGCGGTTAGCGACCCCGCCACCCAAGTGCCAGTGTTTGTCGATCAATTTAACAACGTGGGCGTCTTCAACACGTCGTCCCGAAAGCTCAAACACGACATTCAACCGATGGACAAGGCCAGTGAAACGCTGTACCAGTTCAAACCAGTAACCTTCAAATACAACAGCGACTGGAAAGGCACGACACAATATGGTTTGATCGCCGAGGAGGTTGCCGAGGTGGATCCCCAGCTCGTGGTGCACGGCAAGAATGGTGAAGTCACGGCCGTCCACTATGAGCAGATCAACAACATGTTGCTCAACGAGTTCCTCAAAGAGCACAAGAAAGTCGAGGCACAACAAGCGACCATTGCGGAGTTGAAGTCAACCGTCGCTCAACAGCAAAAGGGAATGGATGTTCTCACCGCCCAGTTAAAACAGCAGGCCGAGCAAATCCAAAAAGTGAGCGCGCGGCTCGAAGTGAGTAAGCCGGCAGCGAAAGTGGTTCTTAAGAATCCATAAAACTAGTCGAGCGTAGATAATTTATCTGTGGCCGGGGCCCGGAGACCCCGGCCACGGGTTTACAGCGGGGTGGAATGGCGCCGGTGAGCGATCTGCCATCACATTGAAGGCGATGCGTTGGGCTTACCCTTCATTACCTTCGCTTTTCTCCTTTGTGATTCGGCTGTACCAAGCGCTAAAGCTCTGAACTCAGCAAGACTTCCGATGCTTCCGCGCGTCATAACGTTAGTTACGCCCAAAACGTCCTCTCACACCAGCTTTGTCACGTTTTTGATTTTTCTTGACAGATCGTCGGAATTTCTGGCAGAACGCTTCGAGGGAATTTGCTTAAGCGAATGGGAAAAGTTTTTTAAAAGTTTACGCCAGAGGTTCCAGCTCCCTGTTCTTGTCGAGCCACCTTCGCTAAAGCGCTACGGCGTGCGAACGGCTTCGCGTGGCAGGGCCTGCGGGATCCAAGGGCAAATGGGAATATAGGGCAAGTAAACCTGGATGAGATTGAGAAGACTTTTTCCTCGGCAGCCTTCCTCCGCCTCTTTCAGGGCAGCGTGACCGCCGTAGTCCGCGCGACTGCGGATCGAAGGCGGCCTCACATAACCAAACCCGCCGGGGAAAAAAAAGAAAAAAAACCACATGACACCTCAAAAACTATTAACAGATCATCTCATCCCGTCCTCGCTTTTACGACGGGGCTGGGTTCTCATCCTCCTTGCGGTTGGCAGCTTTGCGTTTTCCCCGCAACTGCGAGCAGCCTGTGACTCGCCCGATCCGGGCTGTCCGGGAGGCAACCTAGCAGAGGGCTTTCTCGCCCTTGAGAGCCTCACCACTGGCTTTTATAACACGGGAATCGGGACATACGCGCTGCTGAGCCTGACCGACGGAAACTTCTCCACAGCTACGGGCGCCGGCGCGCTGTTTAGCAGCACCGCAGGTGAGAACACGGCCGTTGGCGCTGCAGCGCTTTTCAGCAACACTACCGGCAGCTTCAACACGGCCGTTGGAACGTTTGCCCTGTTTACCAACGCGACTGGAGAGAATAACAACGCAGTCGGCGACAGCGCGCTCCTCTCCAATACAAGTGGCACATTCAACAACGCCGATGGGCGCAGCGCGCTCACTGCCAATGTGGATGGCTCCGAAAATAATGCTTTCGGTGATCTAGCCCTGTCTAGCAACACGTCAGGTGGCACTAATACAGGAATCGGTGACGACGCGCTCTTTTCGGTGACCACGGGCAATTCTAACACGGCTCTGGGGGATGAGGCCGGAAGTAACTTAGTAGATGGCGAAGGTAACATCTATATCGGCGCACAAGTGCAGGCCGGTACTACGGATGAAGGGGAATTCATCCGCATCGGCGACGACACGGCTTTTGCTTTTCCGTATGACACCTTTATTGCCGGTATCTTCGATCGGGTCGTTGACGTGGGCACCGCCGTGCCTGTGTTCGTTGATGATACTGGAAAGCTAGGCACGATACTCGTCGACGCCGTTGGAAACAAGGTGGCTACGCCTCAAGCCATGCTCAACGAATCCCGCAATCAACAAAAGAGGATCGCGGAATTGGAAGGGACTGTTGCGCGTCTCGCGGGGATGGTGAAAGAGCAGGCCGCGCAAATCCAAAAGGTGAGCGCGCAGCTCGAAGTGAACAAACCCGCGCCACAAGTAGTCGCCAGCAAACCGTAAAGCTGCAATGTAGAGCAGCACCGTGTGTTAAGCACAATGCGAATTGCAAGGCATTCGCCACAGCGGCCAATGCCCTAACGATTCACTTCGAGCATTAGCTTGCGTTTGACTCCCGTGGATTCCGCTTTGTTTCCTCCGAATTCCGGCTGATATTCACGCTCCATTCCTGGATTATGAAAAGAATGTTGGTCCTTTCGATGCTCATCTCGTTCGGTATGATTTGTGCCTGCCAAAAACAGGATTCGGCAGCTGATGCACAACTTGCTCAACGGAAAGCGGAGCTGGATACACGCGAGAAGGCCCTTGATGAAAGAGAGAAAGCATTAGTCGAAAGAGAAAAAGCCCTGGCGAACAGCCGTGTCGTTCAGTCGCGACAGCCGGCTCGCAACCCCACGGAGGTAGAAGCGGAAAGAGAAAAGCGATTACAACAGCTCCCTCCGGAGCTTCGTGCGCTGATTCCCAACCGCGAGCAGATGAACTCTGCCAGGCTTGCAAAACAGCGGGAACCTGCGCTTCAGGGCCAGACGCCCGATCCCGAGCAGGCGAAAGCTGAAAGAGAGAGGAGAATACAACAGCTTCCTCCCGAGCTTCAGGCCCTTATTCTTGACCGTTCATTGTTGGGTGCCCGAACAGCCGAAAAAGGCACGGCACCAGACCAGGCTGAGCGATTGCGTCGTCTCGAAGAGGAACGAAGAAAGAAGATGAGCGCAATAGCATCTCCCAACGCAAAGTCATCTGATGCGCAGCCCGCTTCTCCGTCCCCCTCGCCCACGCCAGAATAAATTCGATCCGGTACTCACAGCTCGATACAAAGGCCAGCGTTGCGAGCGTTAATTCCAAAGGCGGATTGAAATCTGTGGTCGGCTTGGCGAATAATAACCCGATGACCGCTCGCGAGCGCGTGACGCAGCTTCTGAAAGCCTGGCCAAAAATTTATCCACACGCACATTGCGAGCTGGACTTTCGGAATCCGCTCCAGCTGCTCGTAGCGACCATTCTTTCGGCGCAATCCACCGACAAACGGGTCAACATGGTTACGCCAGCCCTGTTTCGGAGATATCGCACTGCAAAAAATTATTCGGACGCGCCGCTCCCCGAGTTGGAAAACGTGATCAAATCCACGGGCTTCTATCGCAACAAAGCGAAAAGCATTCGAGGCGCGATGCGCGAAATCGTCGAGAAACACGGTGGAAAAGTGCCCGAAACAATGGCGGAATTATGTGCCTTGCCGGGCGTGGGCCGCAAGACTGCGAACGTGGTGCTGGGCAACGCGTTTCATATAGATGAAGGGATCGTGGTCGACACACACGTGATCCGGCTATCGCAGCGCCTTGGCCTAACGAAACAAAAGGACCCGGTGAAAATTGAGCTCGACTTAATGAAACTCGTGCCGCGTGAGCATTGGACAGACTGGAGTCACTGGCTGATCTGGCACGGACGCCGCCGGTGCTATGCGCGCAAGCCGGACTGTAGCCAGTGCGAAGTGTTCAAGCTCTGTCCCAGCGGGAAAATCTTCTTGCGCACTGGCAAGGCATTGAAGGCCAAGGAATGACGGCTTCCTCGCGTCGAGAACATGACGGTTCGATACGTCCAGCGCCAAAGGCGCTATCTCAACCTTAGCCTGGGGCAATGCCCCGGGATTTTCGTCGCACGAGCTAGCGCGCTCTCAGCTAACACCACTGGTGACTTCAACACAGCCATCGGTGCTGAAGCGCTCGAACACTTCGACACCGGCAGCAAAAACACGGCCACCGGTGCTAATGCGCTCTTTGGCAGTACCAGCGGCTTCGGAAATACAGCCGTTCAAATGCCCTCTCGACCAGTACCACCGACAGCCACAACACAGCCATCGGGTTTAACGCGCTATTAGTCTTAAACGGCGGTGATAACAATGTCGGGCTGGGCTTTAATGCCGGATCCGCGTTGCTAACGGGAGGCGGCAACGCCTATATCGGTGCCGACATAGCTGGTATCACCAGCGAGAACAATCACACCTATATCCGCAATATTAACACGACAACAGTAAGTGGTGGCGGAACCGACACCGTTACCATAAACTTAGCCACAGGCTTGCTCGGTCACCTCAGTTCCTCGCGGCGTTACAAGGAGGGCATCAAGTCAATGGACAGAGCCAACGAAGCGCTCTACCGACTGCAGCCCGTTTCCTACCGCTACAGGAAGGAGATCGATTCGACCCAGGCGCCGCCTTTGGCCTGATCGCCGAGGAAGTGGCCGAAGTGAACTCTGCTCTGGTGGCGCGCAATTCTAAAGGCCAGCCCGAAAGCGTGCACTACGAAATGGTCAACGCGATGCTGCTGAACGAATTTCTCAAAGAGCACCGCAAAGTGGAGAAATTAGAAGCGACAGTTGCGGATCTCGCTGCGCAGTTACAGAAAATAAGCGCGCATGTGAAAGTGAACACGCCAGCAATGCGAGTGGTTGTCCAGAACCGTTAGAGTTGCGGTTGTAGCGGTGCTCGCCGCGGCGAACGCCTCCACACTTTCAGAACGCTCGCCGGTCGCGCCCTACCATTCTCATGCGACAATTTCCTTGCACGGAGTTGTTGCCCCGCCTTTGTTCAAAACAATGGAAGTCCCACGTAATCCTGCGGCTTCACGTTACGAGCACGTCGGAAAAGGTATGCGCCGGAGCGATCTGGATCCGAATCCGATCAGGCAATTTGGGAACTGGTTTACCGCCGCGATTGAGGCCGGTATTCGCGACGTGAACGCAATGAGTCTCGCCGCTGCAGGTCGCGATGGCAGATCATCGGTGCGAATCGTCCTGCCAAAGAGCTTCGATCACCGTAGAAGACTTGAAGAAGAGCGAGGATTTTGATCTATATTTCAAGCTCACGATCGTTCTCGTCGATGAACGCGGCCAACTTAGGGTCGGCTACTTCGAATTCCTGCCGCCGTCCATGATGGACTAAACGCGTGGCGTTCTCGAAGCCGAAGAACACAGGTCGTTTTCCTGCTGTCGCCCAAGGCGTCAGGATTTCGCTCTCGACACACCGGCAAGATTTTTGGGACCCTATGCGCCTATGAAAACAACAATTCGATTAATTATCACGATCCTCCCATTGCTCTGTCTTTCGGCTGCCGGGCCCAAAGCACAAGCAGTTGGCCCGCCGCCAGACGGAGGCTATCCCAACTTCACCACGGCAGAAGGGCAAAACGCGCTTTTTAGCCTTACCACAGGCGCTGCGAACACCGCAGTTGGTTGGCGTTCGCTCTTTAGCGATACCACAGGCAGCTTCAACACCGCTACCGGCGCGGGTTCGCTTCTTTTCAACACAGCAGACGCCAATACGGCATATGGCGCGGCGGCGCTTTTATTCAACACCACCGGCACCAACAACACCGCGCTCGGAGCCGCCGCCCTTTTAAACAACGCAGATGGCAGCTATAATACGGCCACTGGTTATCAAGCACTCTCTAACAATACCACCGGCGGCAGCAACACGGCCAATGGAGTGCATGCCCTCTTTTCCAATACCAGCGGCATCGACAACGTGGCTAACGGTTTCGAAGCGCTTTTTCACAATATTCATGGTAACTTTAACACGGCCACCGGTGTCGATGCGCTTTTTAGCAATACGGACGGCCTGAACAATACGGCCACCGGTTCTGATGCGCTTTTTAGCAACACGATCGGTGTCCAAAACACCGCCACGGGGTCCACAGCGCTTGCAAACAACACGACCGGCTTCGGCAACACCGCAAATGGTTTCGAGGCGCTCCTGAGCAACAACACCGGCCAATTCAACACGGCCAACGGCGCTACTGCGCTCCATAACAACACGACAGGCACCATCAATGTCGCCATCGGCCAGCAGGCGCTCTTTAGCAATATAACAGGCGACACTAACGTCGCGGTGGGCGCCAGCGCACTTTTTACCAACACCATTGGCGACAATAACGTGGCCATTGGCTTTACCGCGCTCCAAAACAACACCGGCATCGCCAACATCGCATTGGGCAGCGCCGCCGGTATTGCTCTCACTACTGGTAATAGCAATATTGATATCGGCGCCCCCGGTGTTGCTGGCGAGTCCAATACCTTACGTATCGGTTCCAGCCAGTTTAACACCTTTATCTCCGGCATCAGTGGGACAACCGTTCCCGGAGGTGTAGCAGTTATCGTAGGCGCCGACGGTCATCTCGGCACGATGGTTTCCTCAGCGCGTTTCAAGGACGAGATCAAGCCCATGGACCAGGCAAGCGAAGCCATCCTAGGACTCAAACCGGTCACCTTTTGCTACAAAAAGGAGCTTGATCCCAATAGCATACCGCAGTTTGGCCTTGTGGCTGAGGACGTGGAAAGAGTGAATCCCGATCTGGTGGCTCGCGACAAGAACGGCGAGATTTACAGCGTACGCTACGAGGCTGTGAACGCGATGTTGCTTAATGAGTTCCTCAAAGAGCACCGCAAAGTGCAAGAACAGGAAGCGGCGATCATGCAGCTAAAGAAGGACTTCGACGCAACAATTGCGCAATTCACTGCGCGTCTCCACGAGCAGGCGGAGCAAATCCAAAGGGTGAGCGCGCAAGTCGAAATGAGTAAACCGGCGCCGCAAATGGTCAACAATCCTTAAAGTCGGTTGGAGTTGGGGCTGTGTCTCAGCGATTGATTCCAACGGTCGAACGATCTGGATTGCAGACGCATCGCGACGCCAGAAAGCGTTTTGTTGCGCGTGCGAATGAAAAGTTGACCGCGTTTCTCGAACTCGAATCAGTGATCCATCGACCGCCACCTATCAGCGACCGTCGGAAACTTGATTACTTTCTCTTCGAGATCGGCCTCAGCTTCGCATTTCGCGACGAATGACTCGATAGCTTCGTAGATTACATCGGCGACCCCCACACCGTTTCGCTTTGCTATCTTGCTAAGCCGTCGCAACTCTCGCTGGTCAAACCCATCGAGCGGCCAGCATCCTTCAAGAATAAAGGACGTAACATTGCTGGGTCGGGTTTTTGGCGCGGTTTTCATGCCGGCCTTTTCCGCTGCTTTCTGCGCGCGCGCAAGAAACGTCTGCCAAACAATTGCGTGACCTTAATGTGACTCAAATTTGCTGGCGCATCAGCATTTCACACAGCGGCGGCTTTCGATTCGCCTCAATACGGCGACTCGTAGACGTAAGTTCCTTCTGCGATCGACGAATCGGCCAATCCCGGTTTGTATGCAATCGCTTTTAACGTCTTTTCCCGCGGCCCGACCCTGAACGAGACTTTCTCGCTCGCCGCTGCTATTTGCGTGCCGTTACCTGATGATCCGCCAGTCGGTGTAGAACCGTCGAGCGTGTAGCGCAAATAAGCCCCTGCTGTCTTCGTTGCTATCCTGACCGTGACGGATGTCGTGGCACGCGTTGCGTCTGAGGGAGTCAGTGTAGGCTTCGCGCACTGCGTAGCTGTCGTGCCTGCGCAACCTTGTAGAGTGGTCACCGCGATGATCGCGGCTATTACTGCGAACGAAAGGTTAATTTTCTTCTTAATAAAATGGTTTTTAGCGGGGAGCGCTAAGGTAAAGCGAGGAAAACTTCACCACTCTTTGAAATCGCCGGTCTGCTCCACCGTCTCGATCGCGTTACCCGCATCATCGTAAACGCGAATTACAGCATCGTGTGAGCGGCTGCAATGCCCGCGCAAAAGATCATCGCGGGGTGTTCTGTCGTGCCTGTTGTTCTGTTGTTCTCTCATAAGGCTGAGAGTTTACCAAACGCTCTCGCGTCAGGTTCTATCCGCCTGCTCATCTCATCTGGCTAGGTGGTGACAGTTTCTTTCTCCCCCCAGGGGGAATACTCGCCCACAGACCAAAGGTAGCCTTCAGGGTCCCGGACGGTGAATGCCTTGCCACCATACTCCATTGTCTTTATCTCCATCATCACCTCCGCTTTTACAGCGAGAGCGCGGGCATACGCCTGCTCGCAATCCTTCACGATCAGGTAAAGCGGCGAGGTCACGCGTCCGTCAACCTCCGCCGGAGTGACATACAGATGCCGAAGCGGACTCTCGTTGCTCGCCGATCCCAGCATCACCAGACCGTTGCCGAAGCGCAGCTCGGCGTGAGCCACAGTGCCATCGGGCCCATCGTAGACGGCGTGACGTTCGAAGCCAAACGCCTGCTCAAGCCACGCAATTGCTGCAGGCGCGTCCTTGTATCGCAGGCTTGGTATCAAGACTGAGCCATTCATCGGTTCTCCCTCTCTTCACCATCAGGTGTAGGCGAAGTCTAGTCAGTGTTTCTCTGGCTAACAACACGCCATTCGTCGGTGTTCGAAGCGCATTTGATGCACTCGCCGCGCGGCGCGCAAAAACGCACTCAAGCCATTGCTACTCGATGTCGATCTCACGCACCCGTTTTTGTTGCCGAATGATCTCGACCTGGTGGCGTAATTTGTCCGCGAGTCCAATGCTCGACGGAACAGCTTCGATGAGAACAAATGGAGACGACGTGTCTGACGTAGTCATCTGCACATTCTCAACGCCGACCAATCGAGAAAGAAACGGCTGCCGCGTTTCAATATCCTTCACCCGATACAATTCAAGCGTCTCCGTGACCTTGCTGAAAACGCCAGACGTGATTTTGAAGCGCTGGGTCGTTAGCTCAAAAATTTTACATTTCGTTTGCAGATAACGGGCTAATGCGAAAAAGATCGGCACGATGAGCCAGCAAAAGAGGCCGCACAAAAGATATACGCCGAAATTTTTCCATTGCGACGATGTGCCGCGCCAGACGACCTCTTCCGACATGCCTGAACTTGTCTCGTTCACGAAAAATTCCTTTAGCAACTAGCGCCGGCTACAGCAAGCCAGAAAATATATTGAGCGAGTATTTGGGTAGTGTTGGTCAATTGTCAGTTATGGGGTGGGGCGCACGAAGGCCAACCAGGGTTTACTTTGATTCTACTTAAAGCGGTTTTGCTCCACCAGTGGATCCAATCAGTGGGATGAGTTTGGAGCCAGAGCAATTGGGCGAGATGCTCAGCGCCGTTGCGACTCCAACTGCGGCCTTGGCGTTTGAAGCGACGGCCGATTCGCACTTCGATATTCTTTTCAATTGCCCCGCTGCCAGAGCGCACAGGAGCAAGACGGCGACCGAGCGAGCGGCGTAGCCCAGGCGCAACAGCATGCCAGTTGTCGATCCCGTCGCGATTGCCTAGGATGTAGCCAAAGAGCGCGTTAAATTCCAGCGGGCGAGTGTGGCGATATGGACTAGTGCGTAGCGCTCCCAAGACCGCTTCGCTGTCGCTCTTCCACACCGCCGCCATAATGCGGCGGTGTTCCCGCTCATCATCACACACCAGCGTGCGAACATTCTGCGCGATGTGCCAGCGGTCCAGCAACCATTGGCTCTGAGCGAATTCTCTCTCCCGTACCCATTTGAGTCCTTCCTCTCCGTCACTCAAAAGCACCTCTATAAAGCCGGGTTGAAAATGACGCATCCGCTGCCAAGCCAGTCGCCGCCCGAAGATAGAGAGAGGCTCGGTGCTTAAGATCCAGCGTTTGCCGCGCAGGCGCACCGAGCAAGAGCCTCGCTTTTGATAGCGCCGCTCTCGACCGCTGTAGTGTAGCCCCAAATGAATCGCAAAGTGTGCCGTGGGATGGCCCCTTGCGGCTCGCCCGCGCCGCTGCGCCTTGAGGTAGGTGGAATCAATCTCGGTAACCACCACATCAGCTTTGCGCGGCAACGCCCGATCCGGCCACCACTGTCGCTCCAACTGCTCGCACAAACGCGCTCCATGAAACTGCACGCACTTCCAGATCAGCCACGCGCTTACTTTGACTCTCACCCAGCGCCACAACTCAGCGGCCGCCGGCCGATAGTTAGAACAAGTGGCCGCTTCCAACACCCGTTTCTCAACCCAAGGCGAAAGCAGCCGTGTGGCTTTGGGTTTGAGCAGCGCTTTACTTAAACTGAGATAACCTCCCTTTTGCGCGCCTCGCTCCCGCACCACTCGCACCGGCAACCGGATCAGGCCAAAAGGCGTCACCTGGTCAATCGTGCGCCAGCGCACCGCCGTGTAATCGCCTCCTCGCTCTTGCAACCAGCGCCGCTGAAAAGCGTAGAAGACAGCGGCGTAAAACTCCCGCCCGCTCTGCTGCACTTTTTCAATTATCCGCTCTTCAAGAGCTTTGACATCGCGGGGCATTTCCTCCAAGCTCATGAAGCACACAACTTTGATGACTTCGGTCGTCGGGTTTAAAACTGAAGGGCTCATCCATTCTTTCCGGTTTGGTTGAGCCTTTCATTTTGCTCCCTTTTGCCTCCAACTGACAATCAACGAACACTAGCCTGTGCAGCGTGTG
>Ga0193727_1001097_pt1 | contig 11075 bp, 13 predicted proteins | sample H2c2metaG_FD_143051 | JGI IMG/M metagenome (GOLD analysis project Ga0193727, IMG submission 143051) | Soil microbial communities from a riparian zone of the East river system, Colorado, United States - H2c2 | ecosystem: Environmental > Terrestrial > Soil > Riparian zone | place: USA: East River...
CGCCAACCTCACCTTCTACGATTTCCCGCTGAACATGCACCGCAACACGCTGGCGGCGTCGAACGCAGCCGCGTGCGCTGACGAGCAGGGAAAGTTCTGGCCGATGCACGACCGGATCTTTCAGGGCCAGGGCGAGTGGAATGGCGAGGCGACCGATGCTCCGAAGCCATTCCTCAAGCGCTACGCCGGTGAGGTCGGCCTGGACGTAGCGAAATGGGAAAGCTGCTTCGACACGCGCAAATACCAGAAGCGCATCAACGCCAATCTCGCCGACGGCCTGAGGCGGGGCGTGGGCTCGACCCCGACATTCATCATCGGCAGCAAGATGTACCCGGGATTGCGCTACTACGACGAGCTCAAGAAGATCGTCGATTCGGTCGGTAAAGCCGCGCCAGCGCCGACGAAGTGACAAAGCGGATGATCGTGGCCGCGCTCGCGCTGGTCGGGATCTTCATCAGCCTCTATCTCACGCTCTACAAGCTCGGCGTCATCGGCGAGCTGAGCTGCTCGATCGGCTCGTGCGAAACCGTCAACACGAGCAAGTGGTCGCGATTCCTTGGGTTGCCGGTCGCCGCGTGGGGGCTGCTCTTCTACCTCGACGTGTTCCTGGTGGCGCTAGCCGGAACCGTCGCGCGCTTTGAGGACGAACCAGCGATATCGGCCATTCTCGTCGGCGAGGCCGCCGTTGGCGTGCTCTTCTCGGCGTGGCTGACCTACCTCGAGCTCGGGGTCATCCACGCCATCTGCATCTGGTGCGTTACGTCGGCTGTTATCGTGACGGCGATACTTCTCGTCAGCATCGCCGACTTGAGGGAGGTGCGGACAACCACCGGTCCCTTCAATACCGAAGCAGGGGGCTCATAGCCTCCCAGCTCATTTCGCTGGGGAGCTTTTCCGTCGGCGTAGGGAGCATCAATTTCTGGCTTCCGACGGACTCTTCGAGATCTCGAGGAACCACGCGACGCAAAATCGCCGCGCATCTCTAGCGCCAGTATGAAGGCTCCAAGCGATCAGCTGCAAAGCGATCGGCCCCCTGCTTCGGTTTTGTGGATGCCAGAATCGCCTGCGAATCCCTACTGGCAGATTGGGCCTAGGCGCCCCTCTTGATATCCTGCGCCCGCGAAGCCTCATCCAGACGAAGCCGTGGCTTCTCGGCGGCGACATCCTCGCCCTCCCGCTGCATGCGCCGGCGGAACGGAACCAGATCCCGGCCCAGGTGCACCAGCGCCCGGGTAGCGACCGTGCTGGCCAGCGGCTCGGGGATCCCCATTACGCGAATGTAGGTGTCGATCGCCCGGTCGAACGAGAGATCTTCCGCCAGGGTATCGACGAACATCAGCGCGTTGTCGACGTGACCACGAATGATCGTCTCTTCTGCCCGCGCCTGTGACAGGCGCAACCGCCGCTCAGCGTTGGGGTTGAGCTTGCGGCCGAAGATCGATTCAGGGAACAGATTGCGAAGGGGCATTTGGCCATCCGTGGGTTGGATATGCACTTGATGTTAGGCACGGAGCGTACCATAGGGTAGCCTTGTTTTTTCGGCCGATCCGTGCTCCTGCCGAGCTGGAAACCGCTGGCCCCATTCTGAGCCTCACAACTCTCGCACTGGCGAGGGCGGCCGTCATTTAGGCTGCACGCGAAAGAGCCCGGGGGATTCTCCCCGGGCTCTGTTCTACCGCTCAAAACGGGTCAAGATGTTACGGCGCCACGACGATGATCTGATTCTGTGTTTCGGTCGCTGTCGTGATCGTGAGTCCGCCGGTCAGGAGCGCGGGCTTGAATCCGCTCGCAGCCGTAGGAGTCGCCCGTACGACGTAGGTTCCCGGAAGGAGAAAGCCGATCCGATAAGCTCCATTGATGTCTGTACTGGTGCTGCGAACGACGTGCGTCGGGTCAGCATCGGTAATGAGCGAGCCAGCCGTAAGAACCTCGACAGTGGCATCCGGAACCACGGGGCCGGTCGCGCTGTTTGCGTGAACCGAGCCGGATACGCTGCCGGTGATGTCCTCTGCTACAGCACGGATGACCGGCCTGAAGTTGAAGCCATTTCTGGCGGCGTTGCCGCGCATCACGAAACTGCGGCCGATGTCGAAGTCGAGCGTCATCACTGACCCATTTTCCGTCAGCTGGATCGGACTGTCCAGCTTGATCTTGATGCCGGAGTGACCCGCGCTCGGGAACTGAATTGCCGGCTGCGTTCCATCCGTGAGGGTCATCGAGGACTTGCTCGGATCGATGATGAGGCGGAAGCCGTTGTACGTGCCCGTCGCGAGCGTGGCAGCGCCGAGATTGGTCGTTACGCCACCGGCGAGATCGAGCAGGTTGAACGACGTGTTCGGTGTCGCAATCGTCGTCCATCCCGACTGATTGGATTCGTCGGCCGCATCCGCGTCAGTCGGCTCCGCCGCTCTGGCGTCGACACGCACGACGAAAACGTCCACCCTGGCAACATCGGAGAAGGGGAAGGGCGCATCCGTCATTCGCACGGTCAAGAGTCCAGATCCGGTCCCGGAGGAATCACTGCACCCGGCCACGCTGAGGGTGGCGAAGGCGATTGCCGCGGAAAGTCGAAGGGTCCTGCTCATTGTTCTTATCTCCAGCATTGGTGAGTTGTGTTCCTGTAGCTGAGTCGGGAGCGGTCCAATTGCCCCCACATTGCTAGACTCGCCGATCACGCTTTGGCGTCACAGCTCATCCGCACAAAGAACTGGCGGGCAAGGAACGTCCGGTTCGGGAAAGGCATCCTTGGCGATCTAGAAAAAAAAAGAGAGCGGCATTTAGCCGCTCTCTTCATTCACATCCTCAAGGCTTCGGAGGCCGGTGACTCTGACCGGGATTGGATTTCACTCCTCCATTGCCGGGCACGCCAGCCGGAGGACCAGCCGTCGCCGGACGGCCCGTGGATGCAGGCTTGTGGCTCTGCCCGAAATCGCGGCCGGTAGACGTCGGCCGGTTTCCTTGTCCGCCCGACGCCGTGGCCGGCAACTCGCCCGGCATGCTTTCCAGATCGGTGTCCGACGCGCGCGCTTGGAGACGAGCAAGGACCCGTTTCAATGCGTCGTCGGAGCTCAAGCCGCGATCGGTAAGGCTCCCTATCACGAACAGCGGCACGGCGAGCGATCGCCCCGAGGGCGCGCTCTTCGCCAGAAAGCTGATCGAGGAACCATCGACCCCTTTGCGTATCGCCTCGGCGCCCGCATCGATCTCATCGCCGGCCGGGGCCGATGCGCGCGCACTCGCCAGCGCGCCTTTCGCGACTTCCATTCGTGCAGCCTGCTCGTTCACGGACCGCTCGATGCTGATCGGGTCGACGCCCTTCGCCGCGAATTTGAGCGCGCGATTCTCCAGCGCCTCTGCAGGCAGTTGACGTGATCGCGCGTCGGCGATGCGAGCCAGTACACGCTGGGCGACATCAGCCGGCAGTACCTCTCTCAACCGTGCGGAAGGATCCCGCGCGGGGACCTGCGCGAGCGACGACTGCGCGCTCAGCGCCATGGCCAATGTCAACACTGCGAAGTTTCGAATTGATTTCATATATGTATCATCTCCCCTCGGGAGTGACGTGCGATCTGTCGTAAGACAGTAGATATGGCCATCCAGCTTTGTTGCGCCACACTTGATAGACTCCCGGAACCCCGCGGGAGGTCACACTCAGGTTATTCGATGGCCAACAACCCAACCGTTCCTCCGAATTCGTCGATAATAGACAGCAGGCCGGGAGGTACGATCCAGGCGCCTCCGTCTATTCTCAAATTCATTTGATACTTGCCCCGCTTGAGAAGAAGAGTCGATGTCCACCACCCGGCTTCAGCGGGAACGAGCTTAATCGGAGTCCAGCTGGTAAAATCTCCATTGATCTCGACCAGGCGGGCGCCAGGTGCGTTGACACGAACCGTCACCGCACCGCCTGCACCACGTCGCGTCGCAAAGCCTGACACTACGGGCACCGCTTTCAATTCCGGAACAGGAGCGACCAACTCCGAATCGACGGAGGCCGGATTCGGACGCCGTCCCTGCGCCAGCCTAAGGCCCAGGGACACGAATCGCCCCCCGGGAAACCCCTGCGTCGGGTCGACCGGATAATTGCCGCCGGCTAGCGCCAGCCCGATCCGCGGGGTCATCCAAACAACGGCGCTCACACTGCCCCACGCCCTCACGTTGGCGCTCAGCGTCGTCAGCTGATCTCCCAACCGGAAACCGAGCACTAGCCCTAGATCCAGGGACCTACCCTTTCGCGACAGGGACGCCTGGGTGTCGGCGTACTTGATCGAATTATTCACGATCGTTGGGCTGATCGTAAACAGCGCGTTCGACGGGCCCATGTCGATGGATGCGCCGGCCTCCCCAAGAAGAACGCTTCTCCACGCGACCGCATCCCAGGTGCGACCTGCGCCAAGACCCAGGAATACTTCTTTGTTGTGGCGGGGAAGGTGGATCCGCCCATTCGCGATTACTTCGCCGGTTCGTGTTCCATCATTGTGTGCGCTGCCGCCAGCGAATCCACCGAGTTCCGCGAAGAATCCGTGGTCGGTGAAAAAGAACCGGGAAGCGGACAGCGTCCCCTGGCTGCTGCTTCCGCCACCAGAAGTGAATTGCGAGAAGGTGCCCGATGCTTCCACGATTGCCGATCCCCAATCTGCGAGCAGGTGCGGCGTAATGGTTGCGGCGCCCGTGGACAGGGTATCGGCATACCGAAGCGCAGCCCCGCCAACGTCCAGAGTGCTCTCCACTCTTTGCGCGCGACCAGCTTGCGCAACAAAGAGGAGCGCGGCGAACGCTCCTCTAAAGCCTGCCAAAATTGAATTCCGTCCAGCTTTCAAATAACCACGGGTGACGGGTGGCGGCCGAGGATCTGTCTAGGTCGCGCTTTTGGCTGGAGTTTCTACCCGGATCACTGAGCTCTCGGTTCCAAAGTCATCTGAGCTCTTTGCAGCAAACGGATCGGCAACCCAGCGCGAGCCATTGATAATAAAAGCATACTCGTGCCGTCCGGGCGAGAGGGGAACCGATACAGTCCACACGCCCGGTGCTGCCGAACGACTCAATTGCGTCGTTCCCTTTGCCCACTCATTGAAATCGCCGACCAGCTCGACCTGCCTGGCGTTGGCGTCGACGAAGACGAACCGCACGATCTGCACGGTGTCGCGGCCGGTTGTCGCTCCGGCACTGGCGGCTACTGGTGCCACCCTCGAGATGCGCGAGCCGATAGCGATGCCGGAGACCGCGATGACCGCGGCGACGCTCGCGGCGACCGCCAGACCAGCAATTGGGGTGACTCGGAACACCCGCTCGGTGTCCCACCACGGGCGCCGCGGATAAAGCGAGCTACCCTCGGCGCGCACCTTCTCCATCAATCGCTTGTCGAAGGATGGGTGAACGTGCTCTGGAGTGCGAAGTCGCGCCGCGATCGGCGCTGCGAACGCAGAGTCTTTGTCCATCGCGTTCTCGTCGTAGTTCTCAGCCATTGTAAACCCCTTCCAATAGGTCGCGAAGCATATCGCAGGCTCGCTTCACTCTCATCTTCAGCGCCGGTACACTCACGCCTGTCATCTCCGTCATTTCGTCGTAGCTCATCTCTTCTACGTGTTTGAGCAGGAAGGCTTCTCGCTGATCGACAGGAAGCATACCCAACGCTCGCTCGATGTGTCCGCCGACATCTGCATCCTCCTCACGCTCCGAACCCGGAGCCACCGCCCGTTCGATCGCGCTCGGAGCCGGAGTAAAACGAAGCTCCCGCTGGCGCCTGCGCGAGGCGTAGGTCCGACATTCGTTGATGACGATGTGATAAAGCCATGCTCCAAAGCGATCTCGCTCCCTGCAGGTACTCAGGCCGCGAAACGCACGCATGAACGCCGACTGCAGCGCATCGTCTGCGTCCGCACGCGATCCCAGCATTCGCACCGCAAAACGGGCACATGTGTCCTCGTGGCGCCGAATGAGGCCGGAGAATGCTTCAACATCCCCGGCCAGTACGGCAGCGATCAGTTCTGAATCGGATGATCCTTTCACAAGTGAATGACTATGGAAGGGCGTGCACGCGTCACAAGATGGGTGTCCAGTTCATCGACCATGCATGAAATGCCGTTCACTGACCCTATCATTAGGTTCCGTTTAACCACTCCATCACAAGTCCGTTCATTGGCCATCAGGGAATCCCATTGGTTGACGCATCACGGAAACTGGCAAGCGAGATCGATCCTCCGTCCGCTTGGCCGGTCCTGCCTTGGAACGGCGTGTAACACACATGGTGTCAACGAATTAGCGGATTCATCCTTCCGTACGCGAGATCATGATTCGCCATCCGGTGACGTTTTTCAAACTAGAAACAGTCTTTTACTCATCAGCACAACAGTAGGCACTTTCCCTGAGGGGTTCTGGTCATGCGTCAGACGAACAGACGGGGCTTCACGATGATCGAGTCTCTTATGGTAGTCTCCATAATCGGCCTTGTCGCCGCAATTGGAGGCCCAAAGGTCTCGTCTGCCCTTCAGCGCCGGACGACCGCTTCGGCGGCGGACCAGTTTGTCGTAGCGCACTCGCTCACGCGCTCAACTGCGCTCAGGTACGGTCGCGTCGCACAGCTGCACGTCGATGCTACCGCGCAGCGCTTCTGGGTGGATGTCGACACGAGCGCCAATGGGATCGGCCAGCGCGCTACGATCGCGAATATCCGCTACGTCAGTGATGCTGGCCTGCACATGACAAGCAATCGGGCACTCCTTTGCTTCGATGCTCGAGGGATTGCGTCCACCGCTGGCTCATGCGAATCTGGAGATGCCAAAGTGATTTTCTCCGATGGCGTCGTGGCCGATACAGTAGCGACGACGATCCTCGGCAAGGCGCTGAGATGAGATCAACACAAGCTGCTGCCGGTAACAGAGAGGGCTTCTCCCTGGTGGAGATCATGATTTCTATGACACTCCTCGGGGTGGCCATGATGAGCCTTGCGGGCGCCACCGCTCTCGGCCTCTCGCAGATGGGCAAAGCACGGCAGGACCTCCAATACTCGGCCGACGTGCAGCAGATCGCCGATAGCCTCGTCGGCGCGGGCTGGAATCGTGTCTCCAGCGGATCATCGACTATTCGCGGCCGACCCGTCAGCTGGACGGTCACCACCGCCAATGCGAGCTCGCAGAAAGTCGACCTTCTCGTCCAACGTCGTGGACAGGCAAATCAGACGACTATCTATCAGGATACGGTCACGCTGTACGTCGCGAGGTCCCAGCTACAATGACAACGCCGCGTTTCCGCCGCCACGGCACTGGTCGGCGTGGCTTCACGCTGATCGAGTTGCTCGTCGGAATGGTCCTCGGAGCGATAGTCATGACGGGCGTCGTTCAGATGATGATCGTGCAGAGCAGGGGCTATCGCAAACAGCGGGAGATGATCGACGTTCGTGAGACGGCCCGCGAAGCCGTCGCAATGCTCTCGTGGGACCTAAGGCAATCGCTGACTGGAGGGAGCCCCCTCGCGGCCATGGGCCCCGGCATGGTTGCTCTACGCTCACCGCGCGGGCTGGGGACGATCTGCGCGAAGCACGCCACCCTCGCACGCTATGGCCTCTGGAAGACCGGTGGCAACATCGTCGCTGGAGTTGACGACAGCGCCCTGGTCTACCAGTTGGGTCGCGACAAATGGACCGCCCTGAAGATCACTGCCGTGGGGACCCCTGCAGCAATGGGTGTCACCGCTTGCGCCTGGCCCGGTGCCCGCCCGCCCGACGTGGTCGTTGAATTCGGCGTCGGTACAAAGACCGACACATCGTACATAAAGGTTGGTGCACCATTCCGGAGCTTCCGTCGCGTCCAGTACGCGGAATACCAGCTCAATAATCGCTGGTGGCTCGGCCGAAAGATCGGAGCCGCGGCATCGTACGAGCAGCTCACCGGTCCTCTCGTCGCGCCGGCAAATGGCCTGACGTTCACGTATTACGACACACTCGGTGCGGTGACCGCCAACCCATCCGCAGTCGGAAGCATCGCCTTCACTCTCCGTACGGAGAGTTTCAAGAATACCTACGTGGGAACGACCTTCGTCTACCAGCGCGATTCGCTGACGACGAAAGTTGCTCTCCGCCGCTAAGGAGATCGAGTGCAGCACAGAGTAGCCGCGACCACCTCGAGAGCCGGTCACCACGAATCGCGTGATCTGGCACGCGTCGAGCGAAAGGGTTTCGTGCTTCCCACGGTAATCCTCGCGATCACGGTCATGAGCCTTATCGCGGTCGTTTCTCTGAGCACGGCTTCCGATGAGAGTCGTGCATCACGTGCGACCAGAGAATCGACGCTCGCGATGTATGCCGCCGAGTCCGGACTTCGCCAGACCTATGGCGCGTGGCCGATAGCCTCCGTAAACAGTATGAAGCCAGGCGATAGCCTCGACCTGGGTTGGAAGACGCTTCCCAACAAGGCCGCCTATCGCTCCGTGATACATCGCGTCGACAAGGGCGGGCTCCAGGAGTATAACGTCGTCGTTCAGGGCCGACGCACTGATCCAACCGCCGGCATTATCACGATCGTCGGCGCTGCCGGGGGTGTTCCGATCTTCAAGTACGCGGTTCGCACCGAAGGAAACCTCTGGCTGAACAACGGCGGACTTTTCGACGCATTCGATTCCGACGTTGGGCCGTACTCGGGGCCAACCGCAGACACCGTCGCCAACCTCTGGGCGAATGGAGACATGACGATTACTGGCACAACCGTCAAAGGCAGCGCGAGCGCGACCGGAAGCATCACCTTCGGCACTGGTGGACTCGTTACCGGCGGCACGGCCTCGGCAGCCACCGCGCTCACGCCGATGGACATCATTCCCTGTCCGGCGGGCGGCTTCACACCGACGGCGAAGGTGCCGACACAGTCCGGCGTCACCTATAGCTCGACGAGCGGGGTCCTCAAGATTACCAGCGGGACTCTCACTCTCACGGACACATCCTACTTTTTTTCATCGATCGTGATGACGGGGGGTAGTACCAAGCTCGCGTTTCCAGGGACCTCGCGCGCAAATGTCGTCTTGCGTGACTCACTCAATGTGGGCAGCAGCACAATCGTCAACAGCTCGATGAATGCGACAGCACTTTCGTTCGCGTCGTGCGGGACTTCCGCGACTCCAGCCTACTGGGCACTCAGTTCCGGCGGCACGGCCTCGTATTATTCGGTTTACGCGCCGAACCACGTCGTCTATGAGCTTGGCGGGGGCGATTTCTACGGCGCCGTGGTCGCCTCGATCTATTACGCGCAGGGTGGTGGCAAATTCCACTACGATGCGGCGCTCGCCAGACAGGCGTCCAACAAGACCGCCGTGCAGCCGGGCTCGTGGGCGCAGTTACCCGGGAGCTAAGGTTGCCGCAAGCGGTCGAAGCATGAGTTCGGTCGCGCGCTGTACGCACCAATCGGAAGCAGGGGCAGGGGATGCGAAAGGAGCCCGGGAATCATCCCGGGCTCCTTTCTATTATTGCTGAGTGGCGATTTGCGCCGCCGCTCTAGACTTTCATTACACGCAGGCGATCACACCGTTGACCATGGTGCAGACCTTGGCTGACTGCGAGTGCGTGGCACTTCCGCTCCACGAAGGCGGCGGGCCGGCGACGTTCGTGATGATGACCGTAACGTTCTGCGACGGGCTGAAACCCTGCAGAGGAGCCAGCGAGGTCGCGGTTCCACCGAAATACGCGCCACCCTGGTCAGCTGCGTACTGCTCTTCGTAGACTTCATCGCTGCGACATACGCCTTGTCCTTCGTGTTCGCGAACTTAGGAATCGCGATCGCGGCAAGAATGCCGATGATGACGACTACGATCAAAAGCTCGATAAGGGTAAAACCCTTTTTATTACGTGACATCGGTTCTCCTGCAGCGGTTGGAAGACGCAAGCGGCTCATTCACCGTTGCATGTGTAGGACTCCGCAGGATTTCTTATGCAACCGTTTACGTGGCCAGTTTTCGGGTTAAGCGCCTGCATCGCGTGACTTATTCATGAATCCAACGTGACGGTTTCGTCATGACTTCGGTGGTTCACGTTCATGCGGTGGGATTTCAGAACGTCATGAAAATTCTGTCGCGATTGGCCAACGTGGTTTCGCCGCTTTGACTCAGGGGGATGTAAGAGTCAGGACAACCGCCATGCTGTAGTTGCCGGGAGTATCCAGCGTCCAGGTGTACATCGTCTGGAAGTACAATGTGGTCGCACTGCTGGCGGTGGCAGATCCGGTGACGAGACTTGCGTCGCTTGTCGTCAACGCCGCAAACGTGCCGTTCGAAGCAGTGCTCCACTTTAGATCTGCAGCCGGCTTGTTGGTCCGCGCGGGAGCTCCCGGCGAAGTGTTCGTCGCGGTCCACGTTGCCGCCGCGGCGCGCAGGCTGAGCGTCCACGATGCGTTGGCGCTCACTGTGAGCGTCGGACCCGTCGTGGCGTTGAATCCAGCGTCGAAATCGGTTGGAGTCGGAGCCGTCAACGGAGTCGAGCCCGCGGCCATTTGTAGCCTGACGACGCGCCCAGCTGTCATGGAGACAGTGCCGGGAAGGCCACAGCTGTCGGGAGCGCCGCTGGCTTGGCATTGCGCGGACGCCCGGGATGCGGCTGCCGGCAATCCGATCACCGCCACGATTATCGCGGCGCCAAGTCTTATGCGTCTCATTGCGTCTCCCGTTCAAGTCTAAAGGTTCCGGAAGCCATGGTCCCGTTGGACGAGATCCAGGTTCCAGTGATTGTGTCAGCGACGATCTGGCCTACGTGACGACGTAGATTCGTTTCCAGATCCGCGTCGAAGTCAATAACATCAGTGCCGATTTCCGATCCGCTCACGAGGCCATTCAGCGGTCTTTGCTGCTGGGTTTGTGAGTTCAGGCCGACAAGATTCAGCTCTCCCTGAAAGCTCGTGCCCGACTCACGCTTGATGGTCAGCGTTCCATCGAGCACCTCACGCACCGGCAGGGTCTGCTCGCCGGTGTAATGCCACGTGCCATTCAGGTGAATCAGAGACGGCTGTGGCTCCGTCGACTTGAGACACGCCGACGCAAGCACAAGGCATCCGACTGCAAGCAAGCGAACGCACTTGATGAGTGAGTGTCTCATGGACGAC
>Ga0193727_1001098_pt1 | contig 11070 bp, 10 predicted proteins | sample H2c2metaG_FD_143051 | JGI IMG/M metagenome (GOLD analysis project Ga0193727, IMG submission 143051) | Soil microbial communities from a riparian zone of the East river system, Colorado, United States - H2c2 | ecosystem: Environmental > Terrestrial > Soil > Riparian zone | place: USA: East River...
GCGACCCGGTCCTGCGCATGATGTGGAATGGTCTCAATCACCAGCACGCTTCGCTGCAAGGCGCATTGCAGGTCGCTGCCGGGATCGAGATCAAACGCGCCGGCCGATTCCTCGTCGTCATGGACACACTAGTAACCTTGGCGCCGTTGCTCGGTTTGTTGGGCACAATTACCGGCCTTATCAGGTCGTTCAGTTTTCTCGGCAACGAAGAGCTGGCTGTGCAGGCCGTCACCGGCGGAATCGCGGAGGCGCTCATTGCCACGGCCTGCGGTCTTGGCATTGCCATCTTCGCTCTGGTTCCCTTTAACTTTTTCACTTCACGGGTGTCTAACTTAGAGTTCGAACTACAGACGGCAGCCACAAACCTGGAAGTGATGTTGGGAGCGCAAACCGCGGCGCGCGAGATGGAGATCGCCGGGCCAGCGGCAACCACTGGGAAGGGCTCGTCGATCTAAAAAGTATTTAATTTTAAGGTATTTTAATGCATGTAAGCTCGCCCATTCCTCACAAAAAAGCGCGGATCGAGATCATCCCGTTGATCGACATCATGTTCTTTCTGCTCGCCAGCTTTATGATGGTGAGCCTGAGTCAGGTTCACATGAAAGGCATCAAGGTGAACCTGCCGACCGGCGCTTCGGGCGAGACGCAGTCGAAGCGCGAATACATCAGTGTTTCGGTCGACATGAACGGTAACTTCTTCTTCGACAAGACCGAGGTCAGCCGTGAAGAGATGCAGGCGCGCCTGGCAAAAGTGCATCAATCGGCGCCCGACGCGAAGGTGTTCGTTCGGGGCGATCGCGACACGGTTCACGGAAACATTGTCCAGTTGCTCGATATGCTCCGTTCAGCTGGGTTCTACAAAATCTCGTTTGAAATTAAGAGCGAAGCGCTCAAGGGCGTTCCAGGGGCTGGGACGTAATTATTGTTTATGGCGCAGACTCCAAAACCTTTGCTCTACCGGCCACCGCCACGCTGGCAGTGGTGGGCGGCGATGGGTGGCGCAGTGGCGATTCACCTCACCGCGGTTGCGCTGGCTCAAAAACGCGAGCCACCGCCGGTTGATCTTTCCGATATTCCGGTGGCCGTAGTCGAGGCGACCTTACAGGCCGAAGAACAACCCACCCCTCCGCCAGAAGATATTCCGCTCCCAGAGCCTCCGCCTCCGCCGGACATCAAGCCCGAATATGTCGAAGAAACCACACCTCCGCCGAAACAGCCAAAACAACAAAAAGTGGCGCCAATCAAAGCGCCACAAGTTGCCGGCCGGCCCGGCGCGATGTCGATCTCTTCAGCGAAAGCTCTCGCCACTTACGCCCCGCGTCCTCAGTACCCATATGAGGCGCGTTCGCGCCACATCACGGGCAGTGGAGAGTGCGTCGTGCAGGTTGACCCCGGAAGCGGCAGCGTAACGAGCGCTTCCATGGCAAAAAGCCTTGGAAATCCGATATTGGATACTGCCGCCACGAGTGCCTTCCGGCAGTGGCGATTTAAACCCGGGACAGTTTCCAAGGTCAGAATTCCAATCACCTTCACTATGACCGGGGCTTCCTACTGAAATTTTACCTAACGAATATAAAATATGAGAGTGTCCTCGCCCATCCCGCATAAGAGAGCGCGCATCGAGATCATTCCACTGATCGACATCATGTTCTTTCTGCTTGCCAGCTTTATGATGGTGAGCCTGAGCCAGACCCACATGAAGGGTATTCGCGTCAATTTGCCGGCTGCGATAGCGCCTCCGCCCACTCAGCAAAAGGATTATGTCTCCATCAAGGTACGCGAAGGCAACGTGGTTACCTTTGATAACCAGGTCGTGACCGACGACCAGGTGCTGCCGCGCCTTTATCAACTGCGTCAGGGAAATCCGGAAATTAAAGTCTCAATCAGTGCGGACTTGCTGGCGATGCACGGCGATGTCATTGCGGTCCTGGACAAAGTGCGTTCGGTGGGAATCACCAAAGTTGGCTATCAGATCAGAGCGGCGGGTGCTCAGCAGCAGCCCGGCGCTCCACCACCGCCGGGTGCCCCACCACCGCCGCCAAAGCCCTAATTGCTTGGCTTAAGATTCGCAAGCACGGCGGCGAAGAGGCGAATCGCTCGTCCGCGGTGGCTGATTCTATTCTTAACTTCGGCTGGCAATTCACCGAACGTTTGTTCGAATTCTTGCGGAACAAAAATCGGATCGTAACCAAAGCCGTTCGTGCCGCGCGGAGAATCGACAATCATTCCTTCGACAACTCCTTCAGACGCGCCGAGCAATTTGCCCTCGCGCGCCAGCGCAATCACGCAGCGAAATCGCGCCGATCTTTTCGCCCTTTCGATTCGCGCCAGCTCTGCCAGTAACTTGTCGATGTTTTGTTTGTCGGTGGCGTTCTGACCAGCGTAGCGCGCGGAATAGATTCCCGGCGCGCCCCCGAGCGCGTCAACTTCCAGACCGGAATCGTCCGCCACAACGAGGCCTCGTAATTGTCTGGATGCGGCGGTCGCCTTGAGCACCGCGTTTTTTTGAAATGTTTTTCCGCTTTCGACCGTTTCGGGAGTTTCGGGATAAGCGGACAAATCGCTTACGGCGAAGTCCGCTCCGAGAATCCGTTGAATCTCGCGCGTCTTATGCGCATTGCGCGTTGCGGCGATCAAATGCTGCACGCTTGAGAGGATTCAGCGGATTAACCGCTTATCAACCAGAATGGGACACAAATAACGGAACAACTCTGTCCGGGCGACGAAGATCATCAACCGAATCAGAGATCGCGTGACATGCATCGATGTTGTTTTGTGAATTCATGTTCATTCGTGTCCATTCGTGGTTTAACGTCAGGGGTTTGTCATGAGCGAGCGTCGCAAACCGTATCCATTCGATCAGATCGAGCCCAAATGGCAGGCAATCTGGGAGGAGCGGCAGCTTTTTCACGCGCCAAATCCGGGCGAAAAACATTTCGATCCGGCCAAGCCGAAATTTTACATCCTCGACATGTTCCCCTACCCGAGCGGGGCTGGGCTGCACGTTGGCCATCCCGAGGGATACACAGCCACCGATATCGTTGCGCGGTACAAACGCATGCGCGGATTCAACGTCTTGCATCCGATGGGTTGGGACGCATTCGGGTTGCCCGCTGAGCAATACGCGATCAAAACCGGAGCGCACCCTGCGACCACAACACGCGCCAATGTCGCAAAATTCAAAATGCAGCTGAAGCGCATTGGTTTTTCCTATGATTGGCAGCGGGAGATCAACACGACCGATCCGCGCTACTACAAATGGACGCAGTGGATTTTTCTGCAGATTTACAATTCCTGGTTTAATCCGGCCACAAATAAAGCCGAGCCGATTTCAACCTATCGCGGCACTGATCCCGATAGCGTTCGGCTCGCTTATGTCGCCGAGGTCCCGGTGAACTGGTGTCCGGAACTCGGCACCGTCTTGGCCAACGAAGAAGTTGTCGACGGGAAAAGCGAGATCGGCGGCTTTCCGGTCGTTCGACGACCGATGCGGCAATGGATGTTGCGCATCACCGCTTACGCGGAGCGATTGCTAAATGAACTTGAAGGACTCGATTGGCCCGAAGGAATTAAATCACTTCAACGCAACTGGATTGGGCGCAGCGAAGGCGCAGAAATAGATTTCGCGATTGCGGAAACTGGAAACTGGAAATCGGAAAGAAAACTTCGCGTATTCACGACGCGGCCCGACACGCTTTATGGCGGGACGTACTTGGTGCTCGCGCCGGAACATTCGCTTGTCGATCTTATTGTTACCGAGGAGCAATGGCCGGCGGTGCGCGAGTATCGCGAGCGGACCGCGCGCAAAAGCGATTTGGAGCGGACCGAGCTCACGAAAGCAAAGACCGGAGTGTTTACTGGCGCGTTCGCGATTAATCCAGCGAACAACGCGAAGATTCCAATCTGGATCGCTGACTATGTGCTGATTGGTTACGGGACCGGCGCGATCGGCGGCGTGCCCGCGCACGACGAACGCGATCTGGAATTCGCGAAAAAATTCGATCTGCCGATTGTCGTTGTTGTTCAGCCAACAGGAGATGAACCGGCACTTGGATTCATCGGCGAAGGCATCGCAGTCAATTCACCGGTCGTCAACGGCCTAACCAGCGCGGAGGCAAAGAAAAAAATCACTGCATGGCTGGAGGAACGCGGCCAGGGCAAGCGCGCGATCAATTACAAGTTACGCGACTGGCTTTTTTCGCGGCAGCGTTATTGGGGCGAACCGTTTCCGATTGTGTGGAAAAATGGAAGGCATCGCGCACTCGATGCGAACGAATTGCCGGTCGTCCCACCGCCGCTGGAAGATTATAAACCGACCGGGACAGGCGAGCCGCCGCTGGCCAAGGCTAAAGAGTGGGTTCGTTATTCCGAAAAAGCGCTGCGTGAAACAAACGTGATGCCGCAATGGGCCGGCTCGTGCTGGTATTACTTGCGCTTCTGCGATCCGCAAAACGACAACCGCTTCGTCGGCGACAAAGCTGAGAAATATTGGATGGGAGGTCCCAAGCCTGGCGGAGTCGATCTGTACGTCGGCGGAACTGAGCACGCGGTGTTACATCTGCTTTATGCGCGTTTCTGGCACAAAGTGTTGTTTGATCTGGGCTATTTGTCCAAGCCAGAGCCGTTTCAGCGGCTGGTGAATCAGGGGATCATCCTCGGCGAAGACAATCAGAAAATGTCGAAATCGCGCGGAAACATCGTCAATCCAGACGACGTAATCGACCAGTACGGCGCGGACGCATTCCGCTGCTACGAGATGTTTATGGGGCCGCTCGAACAAATGAAACCGTGGAGCATGCGCGGCGTCGAAGGCGTGGCCCGTTTTCTCGCCCGTGTCTGGCGCCTATTTATGACCGAGAACCAGGCAGGCGACTGGGAATTATCCGGCAAGGTCAAAGACGTCGATCCAACCGGCGCACAAACGAAGATCACGCACGGGACGATTAAAAAAGTAACTACAGATATCGAGTCGCTGTCGTTCAATACGGCGATTTCGCAGATGATGATTTTCGTGAACGCATTTACCAACGCCGAAGCTCTTCCGTTGTCGGCGATGCGAACGTTTCTCGTTTTGCTGAATCCGTTCGCTCCGCACCTCGCCTCCGAATTATGGGAGAGGGTAAACGCCAAATTTACCGATGTCTCCGGCGACATCACGCAACAGTCTTGGCCCGCATATGAAGAGCGGCTGCTCGTCGAACATGAGGTTGAAATCGCCATTCAAGTAGACGGAAAGCTGCGCGATCGGATCAAGATGCCCGTGGACGCCCCACGACAGGATGTCGAAGAAGCAGCAAAGGCCAGTCCGAAGGTCCAAAAGGTGGTCGGCGACGCGTATGTAAGGGTGATTACCGTGCCAAACAAAATCGCCAACGTTGTGATCATCAAACCTGAGGACAAAGGCAAAGAGCGAACCAAATGAACTGGTTCAAGGATTCGCCTTTAAAGGCGATGCACAGCAGAAGCTGCTGCATGCCGTCGCATTGTCGAACTCGAGGATTAGGGGCGAATCCGCCGGTAACATGGTGCGCAACGTGATTGTCGTTCCGAGAAAATTAGTCAACATCGTCGTATGAAGAAGATCTGGAATGAATTCAAGGAATTCGCCATCAAAGGTAACGCTGTCGATCTCGCCATCGGCGTGATTATCGGAGCGGCCTTCGGTTCGATCATCAATTCGCTGGTCAAAGATGTGCTCATGCCGCCGATTAGTCTCCTCACCGGCGGACTGGATTTCTCGAACAAGTTCGTCGTTTTGCGAGCCGCCAGAGACGGCTCGACCGCATTCAACACGCCCGCTGATGCGCTGAAAGCCGGAGCGATCACTTGGAATTATGGGAACTTCGTCACGCTCGTGATCAACTTTCTTGTCATAGCCGGTGCCGTTTTTCTGCTCGTCCGCGCAATCAACAAACTGAGGCGGCCCACCGAAAAAGAACCCGACAAGAAAGAATGCCCGGCCTGCGCGATGAATATCCCGATCCAGGCAAAGCGTTGTCCACATTGCACGACTGAATTGTCCGAGCCGGGAGCCACGCAGCGATCGTGACGCGAATGGGCCGCTTCGCCGAGCAGTACTATACAAGTGCGGCTTTGCCGCCTGAATTAACATCGAGCTCGCCACCGGACGAGGCCGTCCGACTTGCGGACAAGGGACTGCTCGATCCACCTTCGCGCATTTGCGCTAATCGAATTACACCACTGGCGCTCAAATTATTGCTTGCACGAAGCCGCTTGAGTTGCTATTGAGGCCACGATATTGCAAATGCCCAAGTGCCTTAACCTTACACTGGCAGGAGTTGCTGCGTCCCTGGTCGTTGGCTGCGCCACGCAGAAACCGGACCTCACCAGTGCACAACGCATCCAACGCGTGCGAACCACTGCCTATACACATACCGAGAGAGGCGGACCTCGTAACGCTGTCGGAGACCGCCTTTCCGGCCACCACGTGATGAGCGCCGCGTCCGATTGGTCGCGCTTTCCACTCGGGACACATTTCCGAATCGCGAGTACAAACGAGGAGTACATCATCGACGATTATGGAACGGCTCTGATTGGGACCGACACGATCGATCTTTACAAGGCAAACCGTCTGGCCATGAAACAGTGGGGCGTCCGTCATGTAGACATCGCTGTTTTGGAGTGGGGGTCGGAAGAACGGAGCCTGAAGGTGCTCGGGCCACGCTGCAAACATCATTATGTCCGGAAGATGGTCGCGGCGCTTGAGAAAAAAAGAGGGAAAACTGTCGCACAAGCTCCTTCTACTCGCAGGTCGCTTTGATCTGAAGCCAGTGTGGAAGAGCGCTACCGCCGGGCGAGCCGCCTCTTTGATTTAGTGCAAGTCACGCCGCATTTTCACGGCGCATGAAAATTCTCGTCGTTGGCGGGGCCGGTTACATCGGCAGCATCTGCTCAGAGCTGCTTCTTGATCAAGGCCACGAGATTGCGGTCTTCGATAATCTTAGCGAGGGCCATCGCGGCGCCCTCGATCCGCGTGCGCGATTCATCGAAGGCGACTTGCAGGATCGACAAACGATCGATTCCGCACTGGCCGAGGCTCGCCCCGAGGCGGTGATGCATTTCGCCGCAAGCGCTCTCGTCGCTGAATCAATGCGCGATCCATCGAAATATTTTCGCAACAACATTTCCAGTGGCCTCAATCTGCTGGATGCGATGGTGGCAGCACACGTTGAACGGATCGTTTTTTCCTCAACCTGCGCGATTTTCGGGCTGCCGGAGCGGGTGCCAATCGACGAAACTGCGCCAACGCGTCCAATCAATCCGTACGGCGAATCCAAACTAGCCTACGAGAAGATTCTGCGCTGGTATGACGAGATTCATGGTTTGAAGTTCGTTTCACTGCGTTATTTCAATGCGGCTGGAGCCACCGGGAATTTCGGCGAAGATCACCGGCTGGAGACGCATTTGATTCCAAACGTGCTCAAAGTCGCGCTTGGTCAAAAGCCGCACGTGGAGGTTTTTGGCGCCGATTACGAAACTCCGGATGGCACCTGCATTCGTGACTACATCCATATTGTCGATCTTGCGCGTGCGCACATTCTGGCCTTGGGCACAGCCAGGAGCGAATACTACAATCTGGGTAGCGGCGGTGGCGCCAGTGTTCATGAGGTAATCGCCGCCTGCCGCAAAATCACTGGCAAAAAGGTCGACACCGTGGAAAAGCCGCGTCGCCCGGGCGACCCGCCTCGGCTGATTGCGTCTTCAGAAAAAATCAAGCGTGAGCTGGGCTGGCAACCACAATTCCAGTCGCTCGATGCGATCATCGAAAGTGCCTGGAAATGGCACCAGAAATTCCCACACGGCTACGGAGATTGACGTGACGCATGCCCTGGCTTGCGAATTCATTGGTCGCAAGTCATGACAAAAAAGCGCCCGCTTTGCGGCGGGCGCTTTTGAATTCAGCTACGCAACGAACTTGCCTTACGGCTCTTTTGTCGTTGTTGTGGTCGTTTCCTCTTTTTTGTAAATCGTCGTCGGCTGACTCAACACGACTTTACGCACCACGACCCGATCACCCACGTTCGTGTAATACACAGTGGCCGGGGTGTCTGGGCGAACGGCCGACCAGGTTACTGTATGGCCTTCTGGATCCAGAATCGTCGTGTCTTTTGTATAGTAATACCGCACTGGTGCGGCATCCGCTGACGTGCGGAACATGATATAATCCGAATCCGGCGTGTAAGCCGTAATCGTGCCTGCGCTCGTCGTGGTCGTCGATTGAGTCGTCGTCGTGCCGGTCGCAGGGTCCGCTGTCGTCGTCGTGGTTGTTGTCTCCTGTGCCAGCGCCACACCAACCGCTGCCGCACAGGCCACTGCCGCCACCAATATTTTTGCTAATCCTGTTTGTTTCATATTTGTCCCTCTGCTTTGATTAAATGGATGTTCTCCATCGTGTACCTGCCCGGCTCGTTAGTACCGGAGTTTCTTCAGCTACGCCCTGATATCGTAATTTCCGGTTCGCGTGGTCGCATCCAAGGTCGTAATCGCTTTTCCTGCGCCAATGTAACGTGATTTTTATGCAGGCTTTACCCGGCTTTCGTGACTTCCTTCCAGACCAATGCGCGGCGCGAAATTATATCTTTGCCCGCTGGCGCGAAGTCGCACGCCGCTACGGTTTTGTGGAATGGGAGGGCCCAGTTCTTGAGCCGACCGAATTATACAAAAAAAAGAGCGGCGCAGAAATTGTCGATCAACTTTTCAATTTCACGGACAAAGGTGAGCGCGAAGTCGCGTTGCGTCCCGAGCTGACGCCCACGCTCGCCCGTGTCGTTACCACGCACGAACGCGAATTCAAGAAACCGCTCAAATGGTTCTCCATCGGACAATTCTTCCGCTACGAAAAACAACAGCGCGGCCGTCTGCGCGAACATTTCCAGCTCAATTGCGACATCATTGGCGAAGTGGACCTTGCCGCTGATATCGAACTTGTGGCACTTTGCATCGACATCTTATGCGCATTCGGTTTGACGGAGAAAGATTTCGTCGTCCGGATTAGCGACCGTGACTTCTGGACAAATTTCCTGCGCGAGAAAAACGTCTCGCCCGGTCGCTGGGAGGAATTGCTGCAGGCGATCGACAAATCCGGGCGCGAGCCGCGCGAGAAAACAGCCGAAAAACTTGGCGAGCTCACGGATCCGGTTTTCGCGCTGTTAAAGATTGGGGGAAAAAGCGAGAAGCTCGACAAACTTGCGGACGGTCTGGGCATTCGAGGGCTGGCCGATTTCGTAGCCATCGATGTCGGTATCGTTCGCGGCCTTGCTTATTATACCGGCATCGTATTTGAGGTGTTCGACCGCGCCGGAAAATTCCGCGCCATCGCCGGCGGCGGCCGTTACGACAATCTCATTCAGCAACTGAGTGATGGCGCAGTCTCGATGCCTGCTCTCGGCTTTGCCATGGGCGATGTCGTTCTCGGCGAAGTAATCAAGGGGATTCCGCGTGCCCACGAAGCGATGCAGAAAGCAATCGCCAGTGACCGGAAGATCGACATCTACTTCGTCATCGCGAAGGAAGAACGCCGCGCCGATGCGCTCACACAACTCCAGCAACTACGCGATCGCGGCTATCGCGTGGATTACCCGCTCACCGCCACTAAGGTACCGAAACAATTCCAAGCGGCCGAAGATGTCGGCGCGTCTCTTGCGATTCTTTATGGCGATGAATGGCCGCAGGTTAAGGTAAAAAAACTCGCGACGCGCGAAGAGTCGCTGATCGCGCACGACGCCTTGCTGGACAGCGTCGCGAAATTCTTCAACGTCTCCAGTTCCGCCTGATCATGTATCGCGACACGGATTGCAATTCTCTTCGCAAAACCGATATCGGCAGGCAAGTCATGCTCGCCGGCTGGGTGCATGTCTCGCGTGACCATGGCGGAGTCATTTTCATTGATCTGCGGGATCGCGAAGGTCTGACGCAAGTTGTCTTTCGCCCGGAAGAAAACGCCAAGCTTGCAAAGCAGGCGCATGCATTGCGTAGCGAAGATGTGATCCAAGTCAGTGGCCGGGTCGCGCCGCGTGTGCCAGGCACGGAAAATCCAAAGCTTGCGACGGGTGACATCGAAGTCATTCCAAGCGACCTGGCCATTTTGAATCGCGCAGATGATCTCCCCTTCCCGATCGATGCCGAGCCGCACAACGAAGATTTGCGAATGACCCACCGGTATTTCGACCTCCGCCGGCCAGGAATGGCCCGCAATCTTCGTTTGCGCCATCTGATCATGAAAGCGACGCGCGATTATCTCGATAGCGAGGGCTACGTCGAAGTTGAGACGCCGATTTTATCCAAGAGCACGCCCGAAGGCGCGCGCGACTTTTTAGTGCCCAGCCGATTAACGCCGGGAAAATTTTACGCGTTGCCCCAGGCCCCTCAGCAATACAAGCAGCTACTCATGGTCGCCGGAGTGGAAAAATATTTCCAGATCGCAAAATGTTTTCGCGATGAGGATTTGCGCGCAGACCGGCAACCGGAATTTACGCAGATCGACATCGAAGCGTCGTTCGTGACGCCGGATGACATCTTCGCTGTCACTGAAGGAATGCTCGCCGCCATTTTCAAGGTTGCGCGCAACATCGACATCAAAGCGCCCTTCGACCGGCTCACTTATCAGGAAGCGGTCGGTCGATACGGCAGCGATAAACCGGATCGACGTTTCGGAATGGAACTCGTCGATCTGGGCGACGATTTTCGGTCGAGCGAGTTTAAGGTTTTCCGCGGCGCACTCGATGCTGGCGGCGTGGTGAAAGCCATCAACGCGAAAGGTTTCGCGGGCATCACGATCGGACAAGCCGACGAGTTAACTGGCATCGCGAAGTTGTACGGCGCAAAGGGACTTGCCTTGATCAAAATCGAGAACGGCGAATGGAAATCGCCCATCGTGAAATTCTTCTCGGAAACGGAGAAAACGGCGCTCCAATCGAAATTAAAAATCGAGGAGGGCGACTGCATCTTCTTCGGCGCCGACAAATGGGAAATCGCCTGTGAAGTTCTCGGCCGCTTACGACTGCGCATCGCAGAGATTCAGAAACTAATACCGAAGTCTGAAATCTGGGA
>Ga0193727_1001099_pt1 | contig 11065 bp, 6 predicted proteins | sample H2c2metaG_FD_143051 | JGI IMG/M metagenome (GOLD analysis project Ga0193727, IMG submission 143051) | Soil microbial communities from a riparian zone of the East river system, Colorado, United States - H2c2 | ecosystem: Environmental > Terrestrial > Soil > Riparian zone | place: USA: East River...
CTGGACCGGCGACTATTCACTGAAGGAGAAAGATTCGGCGGGATACATCCAGGCCGATTTCGACGGCCAGGGCTGGGCCGGCAACGTCGGCGTGCGTCTGGTTCGCACCGAGGAAGACATTGTCTCGAATGTCGGTACCAGCGCGAGCACGCCGGGCGCGATCACGACCTCGGCGTTTGGCCCGTATCTGCCGACGCGCTTCCAAAACAGCTACAACGACGTACTGCCGAGCGCGAACGTGAAGTTCGACCTGCAGGATGACCTACTGCTGCGCTTTGCGGCAGCGACGACGATGACGCGGCCGGATTACTCGGCGCTTGCTGCTCCGATCAACCTGACCTTCCAGCCGGAAGCGCCGAACAACGGCACGACCGGCTCCGGCAACGGCAGCAATCCGAACCTCAAGCCGGTCAAGTCGAACAACTATGACGCGTCGCTGGAATACTACTTCGCGCCGCGGGCGTTGTTGTCGGCAAGCGTGTTCTACCTGGACCTGACCAGCTACGTCGGATTCGGTCATGTCACGCAGACGTTCAAGACCTTCAACCAGCAATTTCCGGACGGCTTCGATGCACAATATGTGCTGACAGTGCCGGTCAACAGTTCCGGCTCGGTGAAGGGCTTCGAACTGGCCTACGAGCAGCCGTTCTTCGACAACTTCGGCATCGCCTTGAATTACACCTATGCCGACGGCGAAGAAACGGGTGGCGGTCCGCTGGTCGGCACCTCGAAGAACACATACAACGCCAGCGGCTACTTCGAGAACGAGCATTTCAACGCGCGTGTTTCGTACACCTACCGCTCGAGCTTCTTCAGCGGCCTGGACCGGCAGACGTCGTTCTATCAGGACAGCATCGGCACGGTATCCACCTCGCTCGGCTGGAAGGTCAACGACATGTGGAGCTTCACGCTGGACGCGCTGAACCTCAACAATCCGGAGCTGAAGTACTACGCACTCAATCGCGATCAGCCGCGTGCGTTCTACGTCAACGGCCGCCAGTACTACTTCACGGTACATTTCAAGTTCTGATTCCTGATGTGAGGACGTGAGTTCGAGTCGCTCCAACCTTGCGGGCCCAAGAGCAATCTTGGCCCGCTTTTTTTTGACGCTGACCCAAAACTGCTGCACTCGGGCTGGTCCAATATTTGACTGATCCAATATGGAATCGTGCGCGCCCGCCGGCGCTGCGTCGGACTGCGCACGCGGAGCCCCATAGCGAACATTCGCAAAGCGGCTTTCGGCAGCGAGGCCGGTGGCCGTGGGGCGAGCCGCAGATGCGGCGTGCAATCCTCGCGTACGCATCAAGTACACTCCGGCTCCTGCGCAATCGAGATGGCTCCTTCGTTTGCTTCGCTTTGAGCCAGGTTCAACGGACCGTGGGGATCTGGAATGCGAACGATGATGTTGCGGCTGTGGTGGATCACCCTGTTCGGCGCGGTACTCTGCGGGTGCCAGACGAAGCCGGAGCCAACTCGACCGGCATCGTTGCCGCTAATCCCGGCGCCGGTCGCGTATGAACCATCCGCCGGTCAATTCATCGTGCGCGCCGACACAGCCGTCATGCTGCGCGGCAATGACGCAGAAGCCGTCGCGGTCGCGCATCACCTGAGCGACCTGATCGAGCGCTCGCGTGGCGTGCGGCTTGCCGTGCAGCCGTCGGCGCCGGCGCACGCCGACAATGCGATCGAACTGGTACTCGATCCGGCGTTTTCCGCCGGCGCGGACGATCATGGCGAAGGCTACGACCTGCGCGTAGCAACGTACGGAATCACGTTGAAGGCGCGCACCGCGCACGGTTTGTTCAATGGCAGCATCACGCTGTGGCAACTGATGACGGCGCAGCCGATGCCGAACGCGGCGATCGCATTGCCGGCGGGGCACATCGTCGACTATCCGCGCTTCGCCTGGCGCGGCCTGCTGCTCGATTCGGCTCGTCATTTTCAGTCGCCGGAGTTCATCAAGCGCTTCCTCGACGAGATGGCTCTGCACAAACTCAACGTGTTGCACTGGCACCTGACCGACGACCAGGGCTGGCGCATCCAGATCAGGAAATATCCGAAGCTGACCGACGTCGGTGCCTGGCGCGCGCCCCAGGCGAGCGAATCCGGCTTGGTCGACCCGGCCACCGGCAAGTACGGCGGCTACTACACGCAGGAGCAGATTCGCGACATCGTTCGTCATGCAGCCGAGCGCTACGTCACGATCGTTCCGGAAATCGACATGCCCGGCCATGCGCAGGCCGCCATCGCGGCGTATCCGCGCATCGGTGTGACAGGGCTTCAGCCGACGGTGTCCTCCGACTGGGGCATCAACACGTATCTGTACAACGTCGACGAATCCACTTTTGCCTTCATCGACGACGTGCTCGCCGAAGTGACGGAACTGTTTCCGTCGCCCTGGATCCACGTCGGCGGCGACGAAGCGGCGAAGGACCAGTGGCAGGCCTCAGCGCGTGTGCAAGAGCGCATGCAGCGGCTCGGCGTGCGCGACGAGGTGGCACTTCAGGGTTATTTTACGGCGCGCCTCGACAGCATGCTGCGCGCGCGCGGCCGGCATCTGATCGGCTGGGACGAGATTCTCGATGGCGGCCTGCCGCCCGGCGCCGTGGTCATGTCGTGGCGCGGCAGTGCCGGCGCGATCGCGGCGGCGACGCACGGTGACGACGTGATCCTGGCGCCCGATCCGGTCGCCTATTTCGACCACCTGCAGGGAAACGGTCGCGACGAGCCGCCGGGGCGTGTCAAGGTGCTGTCGCTCGCCGACGTCTACAACTTCGATCCGGTGCCGCACGAACTCGACGTCGCGCAGGCCGGCCACGTGCTCGGCGCGCAGGGAAACCTGTGGAGTGAATACCTGACGAGCGAAGAACGGGTCGAATACGCGGCGTTTCCCCGCGCTGCGGCGCTTGGCGAGCGGCTCTGGTCACCTGGGTCGCGCAAGGCATGGAACGATTTTGTCGAACGGCTGCCGGCGCAGTTGGCGCGTTACCGCCGTCTCGGCATCGGTTATTCGGACAGCGCCTTCGCCCCGCAAGTCGAAATCACCAGTCGGCCGGACGGCCACGGATTCGAGATCACGCTGTCGAGACAGCTGGACGTCGGCACGATCCGCTACACGCTCGACGGCAGCCCGCCAACGCCGCATTCGGCGGCGTACCGCGAGCCGTTTGCCGCGCGCGCAGGACAAATGCTGCGCGTAGCGAGTTTCGAAGAAGGGCAGATCCTCTCCGCCATTCGCGAGCAGCGCATCGATGTCAGCGCGGCGCTGCGCCGCGACAGCGAGCGTTTGAAAAGCTGCGGCGATTCACTGCTGCTGCGACTCGAAGGCGTCGCGTCGGCGAACACGGCGGCGCCACGCTACAACGTCGACCTGATGAATCCGTGCTGGATCTATCCGCAGGTCGACTTCGACGCGAGTGCTCGAATCGACGTTCGGATCGGCGCGCTGCCGTATTTCTTCCAGCTATGGCACGACACACCCAAGGTCGTGGTGCACGCGCCTGCCGGTGCCGATGACGAATTGCAGCTGCGCCTGGATGCCTGTGACGGGCCGTTGCTCGCTGCGGTAGCGTTGTCGGAGGCCAGGACCGATACGCGCACCATCTCCGTGCCGGCGACGGGCACTGGCAGGCACGACGTCTGCGCCTTCTTCGCCACGCGCAGCCCCGATCCGCTGCGCCTGGTCGACTGGATCGAGCCGGTGCCCCGCAACTGACAAGCTCCGCGGCCGCCGACGCGGCCGCGTTTGGCAAGTCCTGCGTTTGCATAGGCCGGCGCCAACCCCATATCCTCGCGCATGCGCATCCTGTTTTTTTGCATGGGCAACATCTGCCGTTCGCCGGTGGTCGAGGCGGTCGTGCGCAAGCGCTTCGCTGCGGCCGGCCTGGACATCGAGGTGGCCTCGGCCGGGACCGAGGACTACCACGTCGGCGCGCGTGCCGATACGCGTGCGATCGCCAGTGCGCGCGCGGCCGGATATGACGTCTCGGCGCATCGTGCGCGCCAGCTCGCAGCATTGGATTTCCAGCACTACGACCATCTGCTGGCGATGGACCAGGTCAACCTGCGCGCGGCAAGGCGCATCGGGTCCGGTGATGCCGACGACAAGCTCGCCCTGTTCCTGGCGCACGCGGGCCTGGCCGATCCAACCGAGGTGCCCGACCCGTACTATGGCGGTGCGGCGGATTTCCGCCGCGTGATCGATCTGGCCGAAGCCGGCGCCGAAGGGCTGATCGCGCGGCTGCGTTAGCGCATAATCGCCATGGGCCAAGCCACCTGATCGCCATGAACGCACGCGTCGTCGCGCCGGAACTACCCGATAGCCTGGAGTGGATCAACGCCGCGGATCCGCCGTCGCTGGCGTCGCTGCGCGGCCGTGTCGTGCTGCTGTATTTCTGGACCTTCGACAGCGTCAACTGCACCAACGCGCTCGCCGACCTGCGTTTCCTCGAAGCCAAGTACCACGACGGTCTCAGCGTGATCGGCGTGCACACGCCGAAGTACGACTACCAGCGCCAGGCCGCTCCGGTGCTCAAAGCGGTCAACCGCTGCCATATCCGCCATCCGGTCGCCAACGATCCGGAATTTTCGCTCTGGCGCGGCTACGGCGTGCAGTCGTGGCCCAGTTTCGCGATTGTCGATGCGCAAGGGCGCTTCGCCGGGCTGCTGGCTGGCGAAGGCCGCCGCGAGGAAGCCGACGGCCTGGTCGGACAACTGCTCGACGAGGCGGCAGCAAACGATTTGCGCGTCTACGAGGCCAGCGTCGCGACGGTGCGCCCCGAGCCGCGCATGCCGCTGCAGTTTCCCGGCGAAGTAGTGGCAACACCGACGACACTCTGGATTGCCGACAGCGGCAACAACCGGATTCTCGAGTGCGATCATTCCGGCCATGTCCTGCGCCAGCTCGGTTCCGGCGCCCCGGGTTGCGTCGATGGCCGAAACCGTGTTCAACAACCCGCAGGGCATGTCGATTGTCTATGACACGCTTTACATCGCCGATGCCGGCAGCCATGCCGTGCGCCGTGTGCTCTTGCCGGCGGGCGACGTGACGACCTTGGCCGGTACCGGCACGCTCGGGCATGACCTTCCCGGCGAGAGCAGCGACCCGCGCCAGACGCGCATGTCGGCGCCGAGCGATGTCGTCGCATTCCAGGACAAGCTGTATATCGCGGTGTCGGGCCAGCACCAGATATGGCGGCTCGACCTTGCGCGCAACAAACTTTCGGTGCTGGCCGGGAATGGCCGGCTCGGTGTAGTGGATGGCAACGGAGTTGACGCCAGCTTCGCCCAGCCCAGCGCGCTGGACATCTTCGAGCATCGGCTGATCGTCCTCGATGCGGCCGGTTCGGCAGTGCGCTCGGTCGATCTGGAGGACAGCCACGTCAGCACCTTGGTCGGCGTCGGTCCCTACGAGTTCGGCGACGTCAACGGCAAGCGTGACGTCGCGCGTCTGCAGAATCCACTCGGCATCTGCGTTGATCCGCGCGGCCTGGCTTTCATTGCCGACAGCTACAACGGCAAGGTCAAGGCGTTGAACCTGCGCAGCGGTGAAGTGCGCACCCTGAACGTGCCGTACCAGATGCATGAGCCGACCGGAATCTCGATGGCGGCGAACGCGCTGTGGATCGCCAACACGAACGCACACGAGGTCGTTCGGGTCGATCTTGCCACCGGCCAGCTCAGGCACCTGAGCATTTCCTGATCGTCGTGCGATGAGCGAGAAGTCCGAAAATGCCGCCTTCGACGGCAAGTCGTTCGTGCGCAATCTGAGCGGATCGCCGGGCGTATACCGCATGCTCGGCGCGAGCGACGAGATCCTCTACATCGGCAAGGCCGGCAATCTGCGCAAGCGCGTCGGCAGCTACTTCCTCAAGCCGCGCATGGAGCTGCGCATCGCTGCCATGGTTGCGCAGATCGCACGCGTCGAAGTGACCGTGACGCGCACCGAAGGCGAGGCGCTGTTGCTCGAAGCGCAGCTGATCAAGAGCCTGCGGCCGCGCTACAACATCCTGCTGCGCGATGACAAGAGTTATCCGTTCATCTATCTGTCGTCCGGGCAGGATTACCCACGCATGGGCTTCCATCGCGGCGCCAAGACCGGCAAGGGAACCTATTTCGGCCCCTATCCGAGTGCCTACGCCGTGCGCGAAAGCCTGAACCTGATGCAGAAGCTGTTCCTCGTGCGCCAGTGCGAAGACAGCTACTTCCGCAATCGGTCGCGGCCGTGCCTGCAGTATCAGATCAAGCGCTGCAGCGCGCCATGCGTCGGCCTGATCGGCGTCGACGACTATCGCGACAGCGTGCGCCATGCCGGCATGTTCCTCGACGGCAAGAGCACCGAGGTCGTCGAGGAACTCGGCGCGTCGATGGAGAAGGCGAGCGGCGAACTCGAATTCGAAAGAGCCGCCCGTGTGCGCGACCAGATCGCGACGCTCAAGCGCATCCAGGCGCAACACTACGTGCAGGGCGCCAGCGCGGACATGGACGTGGTGGTCTGCCGCATCGACAACGGCACGGCATGTGTCTCAGTGCTTTTCTTCCGCAATGGCGTCAACCTCGGCTCGCGCGATTTTTTTCCGAAGCTCGGCCTGGATGCCAGCGAAGCCGATGTGCTGACCGCGTTCATCGCCCAGTACTACCTCGAGCGGCCGGCGCCGCGCGAAGTGATCGTCAGCCATGCGCTCGCTGAGGCGGCGCTGCTGGCCGAGGTGCTGACCGCGCAGGGCGGCCATACGGTCGAGGTCAAGGACAGCGTGCGCGGCGAGCGCGCGCGCTTTCTCGAACTGGCGCAGAAGAACGCCGATGCGGCCCTGGCCATGCGCCTGGCCAGCAACCGCACGATGCGGGAACGCTTCGAATCGCTGCGTGACCTGCTCGATCTCGACGAAGTGCCGAAGCGGCTCGAATGCTTCGACATCAGCCATACGATGGGCGAGGCGACGGTCGCCTCGTGCGTGGTTTATGGTCCGGATGGCCCGGAGAAATCGCAATATCGGCGCTTCAACATCGCCGGTATCGAGCCGGGCGACGACTACGCGGCGATGCATCAGGCACTGGATCGGCGCTACAAGCGCCAGCAGGCCGGCGAGGGCAAGCTGCCGGATATCCTGCTGATCGACGGCGGCAAGGGCCAGGTCAAGCAGGCGCTCGAAGTGCTCGCCGACCTCGGCATCGACGGTGTGCTCGTGGTCGGCGTGGCCAAGGGAGCCGAGCGTCGCGCAGGCCACGAAACGCTGATCGTCGGCGACAAGACGCTCTGGCCGGGTCCCGAGTCAGCCGCGCTGCACCTGATCCAGAGCGTGCGCGACGAAGCGCACCGCTTTGCCATCACCGGCCATCGACAACGGCGCGAGAAGGCGCGTGAAAAGAGCCGGCTCGAGGAAATCGGCGGCATCGGCGCGAAACGCCGCGCTGCGCTGCTCAAGCATTTCGGCGGGATCATCGGTGTCGCCGCCGCCGGAGCCGAAGAGCTGGCGCGCGTCAAGGGCGTCAGCCGCGAGCTTGCCGAGCGCATCTACGCAGCCTTTCACACCTGAGCCGCGGGCGCTGTGCGACACTGCACACGCAATACGCGAACGGACCGCACCGCATGGTTTTGACATTGCCGACTATCCTGACTCTGTTCCGCATCGCATTGCTGCCGGTGATGGTCCTGGTGTTCTACGCGCCGTTCAAGGGCGCCAACATTGCCGCAGCGGTGATCTTCCTGGCCGCTGCCGTGACCGACTGGCTCGACGGCTTCATCGCGCGGCGCTACAACCTGGGCACGGCGTTCGGCGCGTTCCTCGATCCGGTGGCGGACAAGCTCATGGTCGGCGTGACGCTGTTCCTGCTCGTGCAGGAGAACCCGACACCGCTGCTCGCGATCACCAGCGCCGTGATCGTCGGCCGCGAGATCGCCATTTCGGCACTGCGCGAGTGGATGGCCGAGATCGGCCAGCGCAGCCATGTCAATGTCGCCGGACTCGGCAAGTTCAAGACGGTCATGCAGATCATCGCGATCGAAGTGCTGCTGTACCAGCACGACCTGGAGGGGTTCAGGCTGTTCCACGTCGGCGAGACCCTGCTCATGATTGCAGCCGCCCTGACGATCTGGTCCGCGTTCGTTTACCTGCGCGCCGCATGGCCGGCCATGAACCTGAAACAGTGAGCTTTTTTCCCGTTTCGGGTTGACACGCGGGCTGTAAATCGTATGATGTGCGGCTCGCGCGGGAATAGCTCAGTTGGTAGAGCACGACCTTGCCAAGGTCGGGGTCGCGAGTTCGAGTCTCGTTTCCCGCTCCAGTTTCTTTCCCGAAACCTCGGCCCACCGAGGTTTTGTTTTTTCGAGGCCACGTCGTTAAGCTGGCGCGTGTTCACAACGGATGGCCAGGTGGCAGAGTGGTCATGCAGCGGCCTGCAAAGCCGTGTACGCCGGTTCGATTCCGACCTTGGCCTCCATCCTTTCGTGACCTGAAATCCCCGGGCGGCAAGATCAGCTAGCAAATCGCCCGCCGCCTGTCGATCTTGCGCCCGCGCCCGTGCACGCTAATATCACCAGGCGGGCCTTCCGACCGCGCGTTCCAGACAGTGCTCCAATGCCCGGGTGGCGAAATCGGTAGACGCAAGGGACTTAAAATCCCTCGGCTTTAATCGGCCGTGCCGGTTCGAGTCCGGCCCCGGGCACCAGTAAATCAATAACATAAGGCGATTTTTTGGCGGGACACCCGCATGAAGCACACACGGGACATGCTGATGGTGCCCGCATGGTGCCCGTTTTGCATTTCCCCGGCGCCTAGGTTGACCACGGCGCCGCTCTGTGCGGACCACTCGCCTGTGGCGCCGCGATGCGGCAGTACACCTCTTGGGGTACGCACATTGCGCGGAAATTGCGCCTTCTGTAGCCATTCCTTATTGGATCCCGCAAGAGTTATCGCCAAAGTTACTGCTGCATCTATAGGGTAGGACGCGCTGATCGTAGTCCGTTGGGTGCTTCTGCCATCATCACCCGCCTTGAACAAGCTTCATCAGCGCCTGGGCGGCGGGAATTAGAACACACGCTCCAAGAACCAACCTTGCTAGCCATGTCTGCCAGTCCCGCAGGCGGCGCGCTTTGGGGGAATCGAACGACGAGCCTTTAGCCACGACTGCCATAACGACGCCGAGCGCGAGGGCGACAGTCCCACAAATAAGACGGGGCATGCCGGTGGCGTTGTATATGTGCAGCACTCCGTTATCTGCTGGAATTGCGAGTAGAAGCACGACCCCGAGCGCAATTGCGAACAAGCCCGTCGCTATTCTTATACGTCCATCCGATGTCGAACTGCTCCGGACGATGCGCAATATCTCGTTGGACAGTGGTTCAGCCGAATGACGCGCACGAGGTGCGTCGAGGACTATCCGTAGAGCGTTCGCTCTGGGAATGGCAGATAAATTAATGAGCACGTGAACTCGCTCGCCAGCGGAAGACGCCCTCCGTTCCACGATTACGGCACGGGTCGATTCGGGGAAGCCGTCCAGGTTGAGGTCGTCTATTGTGTCAAAGGATTCACGACCAAAAGCGTCATCAATTTGAAGTCGAGCTACTCTTTCTTTCGGCCTTCGGAACAGTGGCCGAAATCCATTTGTCCACTGACGATTCGATCCGCTTTACCAGATCTTTCGTTACTAGTGTTGCATGTAATGTTTGATCGGTGCGGTATCCAGACATTCAAACTCCCCAGTTACCCGGTGGAATTGTGCCACCATTGGTGCGCGGCCCGCGACTGTCTAAGGCCTATAGAGCCCTCAGCGCCGGCGCTTCTCTGGGCTTCCATCGCGAGCACCTGTGCCCCTAGGCATCGGCGCGATTGCACACCGGTTTTCAAGTGCGTAAAAGCAAAATAATCAGCAACTTGTGCCAAGTCTCTCCAGCTAAGAAATCAATAAGCTACACTCTGGACAACAGGCCGCAGTATTGGGGATTTTTGGCGGCACTCTCCCAAAATGTCCCATGAAGTGACCATGCCCGCGCTTCCATTTGTCGAAGTGTTGCGAAACACGGTCGAGGCCCATATCGCGCCTTGGGCAACACGCTTGCGACAAGCGGAAGTGCGTGTGCGTCAAAACGTCGCACGTAGAGGGATGATGAACAGTTCAGTCTATGGGACGGAACTCGTAGAAGCCTGGAGAATGGAACTACTGGAGCGGGTCCGCGAAATCGGCAATATGGCGACTTCGGAGGTGAACCACCGTACCGTCGAACTCGATCCTGAGGAAGCCAGCGCGGCGGTAAGGACGGTCGCCGGACAACACACGGGAATGCCTGTCGGCCTTTATCGCAACGCCCTCATGGCGCGGGGCGCTCTAAATCTGAGAGGAGATGGTCCGCAGGGTGAAGTCGCGGCAGCGATCACTGCCGAGATTGCGCGGCTTGCTATTGAAATCGAAGCGGTTGTGACCGCGCGCAACGCTCAATTGGTGCGTGACGAGGTGGCCATACGCTCGGCGATCGCAACGAAAAGAGGGGCAAGCGCGGCGCGCGCTGGGGTCAGTCGACAATTGACGGTAGGCATACTCACTGCGGTGGCTGCCATCGTCGCGGTGTTTCTTGCGTACGTGTTGGGGCGGTCTTAACCCTTTATGGTGCCGACCGCGCCGCGTCATCATCTAAATCCCGCATACGCCCAAATCGCACCGACAACAAACGCTGCATACGAGCATAGGACCAATGAGCGCGCCACTCGAACCCAGAGCGAGTTCGATTCGCTGTGCTTCCTTTCCTCCTGGCTACCCTTTTTGCTCGAAACGTATTGGTGCGACGCATCGTGTGCGAGGAACGCCGCTCCGGTCGCGGCCATTCCAAATAGAACGCCGAGCGCAAATGTGATCAGCGCTGGCGCAAGAGCAGACGGCGCAACCGCCGGATTCCTGGCCGACGTCAAACTTCCCAGAAGAGCGAGCAGTGCAACGGCAGATCCACCGTTAACAAGTATGCATGACGAGAGAGCAAGTTTCTCTGCATCGGTCGTTGATTTGTACGTCTCGACTCTGACAAGCAGGCCGGCTTTGTAGCCTTCTCTAGATCGCTGGCCACTTGCGCCTTCCA
>Ga0193727_1001101_pt1 | contig 11054 bp, 7 predicted proteins | sample H2c2metaG_FD_143051 | JGI IMG/M metagenome (GOLD analysis project Ga0193727, IMG submission 143051) | Soil microbial communities from a riparian zone of the East river system, Colorado, United States - H2c2 | ecosystem: Environmental > Terrestrial > Soil > Riparian zone | place: USA: East River...
CGCGAGTCCCAGCGCGAAAAACAGTGCGCCATAGCCAAGCAACCAGAGGACATCAGTCGCGTGCGCTGATCCCGTGGTGATCAGGGATGTGGCGACCGCGTCGACTTTGTGAACGGGCGGCAGCAGTTCCACGGCCTTGCTGCGCCAGTCGTTCCTGGGACCGTACAAGAGGCGCAGGATCCTCGAACCCAGCCACACAGTCACGAGCGACACCCAGTCGAAGCGCATCGCCACCGAGACGAAAAACCCGATTCCGCCCATCGCGACGTAGATGAGTGCCACGTAAAGAAGGAAATTGACGATGCTGAAGATCGGAACGATCGTGTGCAGCAGGCTCGCGAGCACGAGCATCGACAGGACGACGCCAATCATCGAAACCAGAAAGAGCTGGGCGTAGTAGAGAACCGGATCTACCGGCTTCGCGAACAGGAACCGGTAGTAGCCCAACTTGCGGTCGGTGGAGACAATGCCGTTGACGGCGATGAGAACCGCCAGTGCGACGAGCGCGCTCACACCCTCCAGTAGCATTACCCAAAGGGGGGAAGCGTGACCGACCGTGGTCATTTCCGATGTTATCGCGATCCGCATGGGAACGAGCGTCACGAAGCCCCATAGGACACCGATGATGACGATCGCGATTCCGCGCTCGAGCACGAAATCGCGAAATTGCCAGAGCGAATACCTCGCCAGGCTGAGAGCGCGATTCATTCCGACTCTCCGACGGCTTCCCGGAATTGCTGCTCGAGCACGGACCTCTCAGGAACTACGCTCGCGACAAGCGCTCCCCTACCGATCAGATCGGCGAGCGCGGCGTTGAGCTCCGCGAGGCTGTGCACCGTTACATCGTATTCGCCACGGCCAGCATCTTCCGCACCGGGAAACACGGTGCGAACCAACTCGTGTCCGCTGGCGAGTGTCACTCTGAATCGCGTGGCTTCGGCGGTAGCCGGGTTCTCATACCCGGTGCTCACAACTCGCTGAAGCCGCCCGCGATCGATGATCGCGACGCGATCCGCCAGGCGCTGCAGCTCATCGAGGTTGTGTGAAGCAATGAGTATCGTGCGATCGGGGCGGCGCAGATCCTCGACGATGCTGCGAAACCGTTGGCTCCACACCGGGTCGAGTCCGTGCGTCGGCTCATCGAGAACGAGGATCTGTTCGTCGCGAAGAAGCGCCTGCGCCAAACCGAGACGTTGCAGGTTGCCCTTCGACAGCGCTTTTACCTTCTTGGAACGGTGCTCCGCGAGTCCGAGCAGGTCGATGACGTAGTCCACCCGCACCGAAATCTCCGCGGGCGGAATGCCCGCCAGCGTCGCGAAGCGCACCAGCGCGGTCTCCGCACGCCATTTCGGATTGATGGCGATCAGCTCCGAGAGGTACCCGATTCCGTTTCGCTCGATGTACTGGCGGGCGTGCAACCCATTGATCTCGACGGTCCCAGTCGTCGGTCGCAGGTAGCCGAGCATCATCGCGATGAGCGTGGTCTTACCCGCTCCGTTCGGCCCGGCGATGCCGAGTATCTCGCCCTCGACCACCGTCAACGAAAACTCCTCGACAGCTTTGACGGAGTTGCCGAGGAGTGATTTGTAAATCTTCCCGACGTTCCTGAATTCGATCACAAGGGCGGCGGTGCGACTGTTGGCGCCGCCTGTGGCAGACATGCCTGCCATGCACCAGTGCCGGCCTTGTTGATGAAGTTTATCCCTTCGGGCACGCGATTCAATCGGATCATTGAGCACCCGAGATAGCCGAGCGCCGCACGATCCTGTGGATTCGCCGTGACAGCCCGGATGAAGAACTTGCGCGCAAGGTCGTACTGCTTGCCCGAGAAGACGACCAGTCCCATCTCTCGCAGCGCGACCGAGTTGGTCGGATCGAGTCTCAGGGCGGAATCCAGTTGCGCCCGCGCAGTGGAGAGATCACCATCCTGGCGCGCGAGCCTGGCGAGGAACACGTGCGGTGTCGATGCTTTCGGGTCCGCGTTCACGGCCTTGGCGAATTCCCCGCGCGCCAGCTCACGCTTGCCGTTGTTCATGGCATCAATGCCTGCGGTCACTGCGTCGCTGCTCGAGCCGCGTCCGAACAACAAGTAGCCTCCGCCGGCCAGCAACACTACGACCAAGAGCCCGATCCATGCCGGCGCCGATAGCCACCAGCGACTACGTCCCGAGTCTGCGGCGGCGATTGCGTGCTGCACCATGGTGCGTCCAATCCCGACAGGTCCGCCGATCGGTCCTGCGGCAGAAATTGAACCCGGTGGTGGCTGCTCGATTGTCGGCGGGCCGGAGTATTTTCGACCGGTGTAGGCGGGAGGCTGTTTGAGCCCGGCCGACGGCGGCGCGTACGGCGACGTGGGTGGCGGTGGCGGTGGCGGCTTCGCGGCTTGCACCGCACGCGATTGTCGCGGCGTGTACACCGCCTGAAGGGGACTGCTCGGCGCCTCGCGCTTCACCGGCGGAGGACCGGCGAGCCCAGACTCGAGCGCCTTGAACCCATCGACCGCAGCGTCACCGTCGGCCTGAGTGGGCTTGTAGCTGGTGCGATTGGCGCGGTCGCGAGCGGCGAGAAACTCCAGCAGCGAGTGCGCCTGATCAAGTGTGATCAACTCGGCCTGGCGCGCGGCGCGAATCAACTGCTGGCCGGTGAGCGAGGAATTGCCGACCAGTGTTTGAAGGGCGCTTTCGGCGCCTGCCCAGAGATCGATGATGTCGGCGGCAAGATCTTCCGCCGAGCGAGACTTCTCGAAATGCGCGAGAACGGGACGCACGCCATTCAGCGCGCTGACGGCCGCCTGGTTCTGCGGACTCATCTCAGGATGCGCAAAAGCCCGGCATCCGCGCTACGTCGAATGAAGCTCTCTGCATCCTGTTCGGGTTTTGGTGTCTCTTTGAGGCAATTCGCATGGCGCATCTTGTCGACGATTTCTTCCCACGTCCCCTCAAATGTATTGCCATCGTCGACCTTGACGCGATGTGATTCGGGCGTCGTCTTCACCTCGGCAAACGTGGAAAGGAGGGCGCCGAACAGCTCGAGCTGGCCCTTCGCCTCCGACTGGGCCGCATCGATGAACTTCGCCTCGATCTCCGCCAGCATTTCGTCGATGTCGTCGAGCTCGCCGGCAAGATCGCGCAGCCTGTCCTCCCATGGACGCAGCTCCGGATCATTGTCGCGCAGCTTGTAAATCATTTTCTTCAGCTCGATCAGTCTCCAGATCCCGAGCTCGTCCCAGTGATCTTCGGGCGTCGAACGATCGAGATGATAGAGCGCAGCCTCGTAGTCGCCGCGATCGTAGAAGATGTTGCCGAGGTAGATGCGGGCTTCGGTATGATCGGGATCCATCTGCAGCGCGCGACGAAGCGTCGAGATCGCCGTCTCGTCATTTCCGAGTCTGTGCTCCGCGTAGCCGATGCACGACACGGCTTCCGCGGCATCGGGCGTCTGTTGCGCCGCGATCTCGAAGAACTGCTTGGACTCCTCGATCAGGCCTTCGCGGAACAGCGCGCGGCCGATCTGGAGCATCAGCTCGACGTCGTCTTGATAGCCCAGTTCAAGGGTATGGCGGAAACTTTTGAGGGCAGCATCCTGCTGGCCGAACTTGAGCAGGGTCTCGCCTAGACCGGCGAGCGCGTCCTCGTGATCCGGATCGAGGACGAGCGCTTCCTCGAAGCTGCGCCGGGCCCACGCGTAATCCTCGCGGGCGTGGTGTGCGTAGCCAACTCCAATATGGAGCTCCACCGAATTCGGATAGAGACCGAGTCCTTCTCTAAGTACGTCCAGAGCTTCGTCATACTGTCCTTCATTGTACAGTTGATGCGCTCTCTCGTCGTACTCTTCAGAACTCAAAAAAGGTGTTGGCATACCTACGCACCCTCCGAGGAGTCGAGTATAGGTCTATTGTACTCTTTAGACACTGCATTGTTCAAGGTAGTAACATCCACGACAGAACGGCTCAGGTGACGATCGCGACTTTCTTTTCCGAGAAACGTTGCCAGCTCCCGCTCTCGAGAGCCTTGTCGATCTCCGAAACGGCTTCGTCCAGCTCGTCCTCCCTTGTAAAGAAGTGTGGGGCAATCCTGATACCAGCACCTACGCGATAGTCGACAAGGATGTTCCGCGACAGCAGGTGCTGCGTGACCTCATATCCATGCGGAACATCGATTGCCACCGTTCCGCCGCGGCGCGCGGGGTCCCGCGGCGCATTCACGGTATAGCCTTTGGCATCGGCGAGCTCGATCAATCGGGAGGTGAGTCGGACGCTTTTCTCCCTGATGGCGGCGACCGTGGCGCGGCGCAGAATCTTTGGGCCCTCCGTGGCGGCGTAGAGGGCCGGAATCACTGGTGTTCCATTCAACCAGCGGAAAGCGCCGGTCGTGTACTCCATGGAGTCTTCAAACGCGAATGGACGTGAGTGAGCCTGCCAACCAGTCAGTGCCGGTTTGAGGTGATCGCGGACCGTCGGACTCACGTAGAGGAAGCAGGCACCGGGTCCGCCGCAGAGCCATTTGAGTACGCCACCCGTAAGAAAATCGGGCTTGCTCCGTTTCACGTCAACCGGAACGATCCCTACCGCGTGAAAGGAATCGAGGGAAACGAGCGCGCCGAGCTCGTGCGCGCGGCCGCAAATCGCGTCGACATCCATGAGGAACGCGCTCCGAAACAGCACGTGGGAGACGGCTACCAGGCGCGTCCGATCGTCGATCGCGGCCAATAACCTGTCGCGACTGATCGTCAATCCGTCGTCCGAACGCACCACAACGACGCGCGCTCCAAGTCGCTCCGCCATCTCCGAATAGGCGTAGCGCACGGACGGGAAGTCGAGCTCCGTCATCACGACCGTGTCGCGTTCCTTTGTGAAGTCGATGGACGAGAGCACCGCCATTTGCGCTATCGTGACGTTGGGCATCATCACGATCTCGCCCTTGCCGGCGTTGATGAGTGGCGCGATCTCATCGCCGGCTTCGACCGGGAGCTCCCACCAGCCGCGGTTCCACGCTTTCACGCCGAGGTCGCCCCAGTCGCGCGCGTACTCGGCCAGCTTTTCGGGAACGGTGCGCGGCATTGGCCCGAGCGAGTTGGAAACGAGGTAGGTCGTCTTCTCGAGGATCGGAAACTCCTCGCGAAAGGCGAGCAGCGGATCGCGCTGCTGGCCCTTGGGGGATTTCGCGGTCAAACGCTGTCGCCCGGGCTCACTGACCCTTGCGGGAAGCTTCGCGCATGGCGCGGAATTCGGCGTCGGCGTTCCAGGTGGGAATCGTCCGTGCGTTCCCGATTGAAAGGCCGACCCTGTACACGATCTGAGCGAGCTGCGTGGCGCCACTCAGATCGAAGTCGGGCCGATACTCGTCGGAAGGCTGATGGTAGCGGTGGGCGGTGTAGTCGTCCGACTGTGCCAGTCCCCATCCGGCCGGATGTCCCACGATGTCGTCGCCGCCTCCGACGGAAACCGACGGAATTCCTGCCTTGGCGAAGGAGAAATGATCTGAGCGATAGAAGTGTCCCTGTTCCGGATGGGCGTCAGGGGAGAGGCGGATCCCGTCTGCTTTCACCAATTGGGCGATCGTGGGTCCGAGCGAGCTCTTGTTGTCGCCCATTACGTTGAGGTCGCGCACGCGGCCACTGAGCGGGACGATATCCATATTGAGAGCCGCAACGATTTTCGAAGCCGGCACCGTCGGATGCTCACCGAAGTAGGCCGAGCCGAGCAGCCCGGATTCCTCCGCGGTGACGAAGACGAAGAGTTGGGAGCGACGCGGCTTTATTCCTTCCGCGGCGGCATGCGCAATCGCCAGAACGGATGCGACCCCTGAGGCGTTGTCAGCAGCTCCGTTGTAGATGGAATCGCCATTCACCACCGGACCAATTCCGAGGTGATCCCAATGCGCGCTGTAGGCGACGTACTCGTCGCGCACCATTGGGTCGATTCCGCGCACGACCCCGATGACATTGTTGGACGACATGTGCTGAACGCTGTTCCGCATCGTCGCATCGATGGTGATTCCGGTTGGAACCGGGCGGAAATCCCGCGACTCCGCGCGCTTGCGCAAATCGGCCATGTTGAGCCCGGCCTGCGCGAGCAGAGCCGTCGCTGCGCTGTCGGTGATCCAGCCGCGGACGCCAATGGGCGGCGGCGCCTGGGCGGCACGCAGAAGGAGACGGTGCTCTACCGAATTGGAGCCGACGACAACCTGCCACGGATAGCCGGCCCGTTCCGTCGTATGCACGATCAACATTCCCGCCGCGCCGCGACGCTCGGCTTCCTCGAACTTGTACGTCCAGCGCCCGTAGTAGGTCATCGCTTTCGCGCCGAACAGATTCGGCTCGGCCGCTGTTGCGGGCGGATCATTGACGAGGACGAGAAGAATCTTTCCGCGGACGTCCATGCCCTTGAAGTCATCCCACTTGTATTCCGGCGCGGTGGCGCCGTAGCCGACAAATATCAGCTCACCGTGAGCGCTGCTGGCATCGGTGGCGGAGCCTGGCCAGACGACGACGTCATCCGTGAAACGCAGATTGGCGTTGGCCTTGCCTGTAGCAGTGACCTTGATGGAGGCCGGATCCGCTTTTACGACATCGATAGGAACACGCTGGAAGTACGAGCTGTCTCCAACGCCAGGCTTCACGCCGAACGCCTGGAGCTGTGTAGCGATGTATTCTTCAGCGATTCGTCCACCGCGCGTCGCCGGCGCCCGGCCTTCGAGAAGGTCGGACGAGAGAAAACGGAGATGCGCATCGATCTCCTGGGGCGTTATGCGGCTGGGTGCGTTGTCTGTCTGCGCGCCCGCGCCCGAGGCTGAAGCGAGTGTAAGGAGCGTAGCCGAGAGCAGAACGGTCGAACGAATCATCGATTTACTCAGTGTGAGTGATGGACGTCAGTACATTATAGCAACCCGCACCCAACCTTAGCATGGCCCGCCCGAGCCCCCGAGCGCTGAAAAGAACGACTCCAATCAAGCCGCGACGCAAGGCGTATAAGATAGCGCTCGTCCTCGGCGGCGGAGGATTGAAGGGGTTCGCGCACATCGGCGTCTTCCGCGCCCTCGCGGAGCTCGGAATCGAACCGACCGTCGTTGCCGGCACGAGCATCGGCGCCCTCATCGGAGCGGCGTACGCCCGGGGAATGCCGGTGTCGGAAATGACCGACCACGCGCGGGCGCTGAAGCGTCGCGATCTGTTCCGCCTCAACCGAATGGGGATGATCCTCGAGCGGCAACATTCGCCCGCGATCTACCTCGAGGATCCGCTCAGAGTAATCTCGAAGTCGATTGGGACCGAGAAGCGGTTCGATCAACTGAAGCGGACGCTGCTCGTCAACACGGTGGACATCCAGCGCGGGTCGCAGGTCGTCTGGGGACTGCCCGGGCTGAGAGATGTGAGTGTTTCCGATGCCGTTTACGCGTCGTGCGCGCTGCCCGGCTTCTATCCTCCGGGCCTGATCGGGGGGAGACTGTGCGTCGACGGCGGTGTGCTGGACAATCTTCCCGTCTCGATCGCGGGCCTGGGCATGGATGCGGTGATCGCGGTGGATACTGGGTCGAGCGACCTGGCGCCCGAGAACGACATTGCGACCGCGGGATTCGCCTCGATCTATGTCCGCGCCGCGACGACGATGATGCACGCGCTCCAGCTTGCACCGTTCGCCAGCTGGACGCGGCCTCCCATGATTCTGATCCGGCCGAAGGTCAATCACATCGGGTGGTTCAGCTTCTCGCACACCGATGAATTGCTCGAGGCGGGGTACACCGCCGCGATGGAAGCCTGCAAGCACTTCGAGGAGTGCATCAGCTGGGGCATCGGCGTCTTCCCACGCCGGGCGATGCAGATCTCTGTAAATCGCGACAAGTGCATCGGGTGCACGCTGTGCACGGCGCTCGCGCCGGACGTCATGGCAATGGATGCGCACCAGAAGGCGTACCCGCTCACGCCGGTCGTGGAGTGGTCGCCGGCGGACGGCGATTTTGTCCACCATTGTCCCACGTTCGCCATTGAAGCGACGCGGCTCGAGATGGGCGCCGGGACCCACGAGGAGAAGACGACCGTCAATCCGACGAATGAGCCGACGACGAAGACGGGCTAGTGCGGGGAGCGGGAGGCGGGAAGGGGAAGCGGAAGAGTCTCTCGCTCCACCAATGCATGTGTTAAATTGAGGTAGCCTGCCGAGCATCGAAGTCAGTCCGGCAGTGGCTCCGTGCTTAACTGGCCAGCGCACTGACGCGGCCAAGTTCGGAAAAAACAAAAATGACACACCCGAATTCCTTCGGTAGCCGATCAACGCTGGACGTTGCTGGTCGGCAGTACACGATCTTTCGGCTGGATTCCCTGTCGAAGCTCGCGGACGGGAACGCAGGCAGACTCCCCTTCAGCCTCAAGATCCTCCTCGAAAACCTGCTCAGGAACGAAGACGGCAAGTTCGTCAAGCCGGACGATGTGCGGGCCCTCGCCACCTGGGACATGAAGGGGAAAGTCGAGAAAGAGATCGCGTTTCGCACGGCGCGCGTGCTGCTCCAGGATTTCACCGGAGTGCCCGCCGTCGTCGATCTCGCCGCCATGCGCGACGCTCTCGCCCGACTCGGCGGCGACGCGCGCCTGATCAATCCGCTACAGCCGGTCGATCTCGTCATCGACCACTCCGTGCAGGTGGACGAGTACGGATCGGAGGCGGCGCTTCTCATCAACGCCGACTTCGAGTTCGCCCGCAACCAGGAGCGCTACGCGTTCCTTCGCTGGGGACAAAAGGCGCTGCACAACTTCCGCGTCGTGCCGCCCGACACGGGAATCGTCCACCAGATCAATCTCGAGTATCTGGCTCAGGGCGTGTTCACAGAAGTAGTCGGCAAGACGACGTACGCCTATCCCGACTCTCTCGTCGGCACCGATTCCCACACCACCATGATCAACGGGCTCGGCGTGCTCGGATGGGGCGTCGGTGGAATCGAAGCCGAGGCAGCAATGCTTGGCCAACCGGTGTCGATGCTCATACCGGAAGTCGTCGGATTCAAAATGCACGGTCGCTTGCAACCTGGTTCCACTGCGACGGATCTCGTGTTGACCGTAACGGAGATGCTGCGGAAGAAGAAAGTCGTTGGAAAATTTGTTGAGTTCTACGGCGCCGGCCTGTCCAGTCTCTCGTTGGCCGATCGCGCTACGATCGGCAACATGGCGCCCGAATACGGCGCGACGATGGGGTTCTTTCCCATCGACGGCGAGACGATCAACTATTTGAGATTCACCGGGCGGGACGAGGCGCAGGTACAGCTCGTCGAAGCGTACGCGAAGACGCAGGGACTGTTCCGCACCGACGATACTCCCGATCCGTTGTTCAGCGATTCCATTGAGCTCGATTTATCCACGGTGGAGCCGAGTCTCGCGGGCCCGAAGCGTCCGCAGGACAGAGTGCCGCTCAAGCTGTCGAAGAAGATGTTCCGCGAAGCGCTCTCGGCTGACCTCGAGCGAACCGGAACGGTAGCCGCGGTCGCGGCGGCGAAGCAGGCGATGCAAGTCGCCGCGTCACCGCAGCTCTCGCCGTCCGTCGTCGCGACCGATCCGGATGATCAGGCTGGAGCGAATTCGAGCGTTCCGGTCGAAATGAATGGCGAGAAGTTCTCGATTCGGCACGGCTCGGTCGTGATCGCCGCGATCACGAGCTGCACCAACACGTCCAACCCAAGCGTCATGCTCGCGGCCGGACTGCTGGCGAGGAACGCAGTCGAGAAAGGTTTGGCCACCAAGCCCTGGGTGAAGACGAGTCTCGCGCCAGGCTCAAAGGTTGTCACGGATTATTTCAAGAAGGCCGGAGTGATGGACGCCTTACAGCAGCTTCGATTCAACGTCGTCGGATTCGGATGCACGACGTGCATCGGTAACTCCGGTCCCCTTCCCCAGCCGGTGGCGGATGCTGTCGAGGCCAACAAGCTGGTTGTAGCTGCCGTTTTGTCGGGCAACCGAAATTTTGAAGGCCGCATAAATCCGCTCACGCGATTCAACTATCTGGCGTCGCCACCGCTCGTCGTCGCCTACGCGCTCGCCGGCCGGATGGATATCGACTTCAACACGGAGCCGATCGGTGTGGGCAAGGGCGGCCCCGTTTTCCTGCGTGACATCTGGCCTGCTCCCAAGGACGTCGAGGACGAGATACTGCGCTCGGTGAAAGCCGAGATGTTCAAGGCACAGTACTCGAACGTCTTTCACGGGGACGACAACTGGCGAAGCCTGCCGGTTCCCGAGGGAGATCTCTACGCGTGGGATCCCGAGTCGACCTATGTGAAAAACCCTCCCTTCTTCGATGGGATGACGCTCACGCCGCCGGGCATCCGGCCCATCAAGGACGCGCGTGTGCTCGGAATGTTCGGGGATTCGATCACGACGGATCACATCTCCCCGGCGGGATCCATTCCCGCTTCGAGCCCGGCCGGAAAGTGGTTGATCGAGCAGGGCGTAAAAACGGCGGACTTCAACTCTTACGGAGCGCGGCGTGGCAATCACGAGGTGATGATGCGCGGCACCTTTGCCAACATCCGCCTGCGCAACGAGCTAGCGCCTGGAACCGAAGGGGGCTGGGCGACGCGCGCGCCAGGCGAAAAGCCGGTTTCGATTTACGACGCGGCGATGGAGTACCAGAAAATCGGAACGCCTCTCGTGATCCTGGCCGGCAAGGAGTACGGCACGGGCTCGTCGCGAGATTGGGCGGCCAAGGGAACGCTGCTACTCGGCGTTCGCGCGGTGATCGCGGAGTCGTTCGAGAGAATCCATCGCTCCAACCTGGTGGGAATGGGTGTGTTGCCGCTCGAGTTCATGAACCAGGAGACTCGGCAGACTCACGGGCTCACCGGGTTCGAGGTCTACGAGATCGAGGGGATGTCCTCCGAGATGAAGCCGCGCGCCGCTCTGACCGTGAAGGCGCGGGCAGCTGACGGGGCGACAAAGAAGTTCACCGCGATCTCGAGGATCGATACGCCGGAGGAGATGAGCTACTACAAACACGGTGGGATACTTCCATACGTTTTACGACAGTTGGTCGGGAAGGATCGGGGCTAGGCTCGGGCATCTACAGAACTGAA
>Ga0193727_1001102_pt1 | contig 11054 bp, 9 predicted proteins | sample H2c2metaG_FD_143051 | JGI IMG/M metagenome (GOLD analysis project Ga0193727, IMG submission 143051) | Soil microbial communities from a riparian zone of the East river system, Colorado, United States - H2c2 | ecosystem: Environmental > Terrestrial > Soil > Riparian zone | place: USA: East River...
GGTGGACGCGGCAGCGTTTTGCGCGCGACGGGATTGCAGGGCTGGTTGAAAGACTTGTGAGCGATCACCAAGCGAGCGGACGAGAGATGTTGCAGCGTACGGCGAAGTCGTGTGGTCCTGACGCCCCGACGCTGGCGTCAAGTTCGCGGATGTTATGTCGGCCCTACCGGGCTTAGGCACAACGTCAGTCCGTGGACGACGGTGTCAAACAAGTCCGGACACAAGAGCACGAAGGAAACCGTTAAAACCATTGCGTGCGGGAATGCCGGGCGATTCCGGTGTACTCGTTGTTGCTCGTGTGCGTTCTACCAATCCAAAGTGCACACGAGGCCGCGGGTGCAACGGGCGCCCGGCGTTCCCCACGCCCTCTTTGGGCGAGAGCTTCACGCACGACTCGGGCGCATTGCGCGGCGAGGCCACGAACGCGCGTCGGATGTCCCCCGATCAGGGGGCGCGCGGTTGCGGTGGCAGTATTAATTTTGTAGATATTCCGATATGATTGAACCCGCTAGAGGCATGCGGCGACGAAGTCGGGAGCCCGGCTTGCGCTGGAGATCGCCATGGCCCTGTTTGATCCTGTTTCGATCACCAGAGAAATCGAAGCGACGCCATTCGCGCATGCCCGTAACGTCATCATTGCCTATCCGCACCGCGAGGATTGGAAAAAACTGTATAAGCCGCAGCCGCTGCGGATGCCGGATGCACGAGGCATCTACCGCAACGTTGATGCGTTCGAGTCGCGTTATCAGGACATGAAGCGCGACCACGAGAAGAACGTGCTAAAGTGCCTTGGCTTGATTCAGGCGCGGGCAGCGGGCCGGGCGGTGCTTGCGGAACTGAGGGCGCGGTCGGCCTTTTCGGTCTACATTTTCCCGTTCGACTTTCTGCCGTCCGATGACTGGTCGGCGGAGAAGCGCGCAGGGGCGCTCACCGAACCGATTACACTTCCACAAACGGCGGCGGAACGCGCCCGCGGGACCAAGCCGCCAGGCATGCAATGCAAGAATGGGGCATGCTGGACTAATCTGGAAGGCCCGAAAAGCGTCGACGTGTTCTATACGGCGCGCCGTACCAACGAGAGCCGTGCCGATGGTTGGCTGCTGCACGAGCTCGTGCATGCGATGCGCTTCATGTCGGGTGTTTTCCGATACTCCCCGATGGGCGGAGGTTACGGCAACAACGAAGAATTTTACGCCAATACGATCGAGATGATCTATCGATCCGAGAAGGGACTGCCAATCTATGATTATAACTATCATCCTCTCGACGCAGCATCGTTTCTCGATCCGAAAACGATGGCGAGCGTAGTGCTCACTGACCTGCGAGTCGCGCAGCCGTCGCTCTTTGACGCACTGGCGAAAGTGAATGCAGGCTTCAATCCGATAAAGCAGCTCGACGACCAAAGACGGAAATTGCTGGGTGGTTGAGCGATGGGTAATTGAGCGAATTTCCCATGACTTTGAGGCCGCACATGTCCGAGTCAGGTTCGATGGGCGGAGGACGACCGCGTCAGGGAAATCCTAATTCAACACCCGCTTGTTGTCGGGGCTGTCGAGCGAGAATGTCGGCACGTCGATCTCGAACCGCTCGCCGCTCTCGCTCACCATCTGGTAGCGGCCGGTCATGAAACCTGACGCGGTCGGTAGCGGCACGCCGCTGGTATATTCGAAGCGCTCACCCGGCGCGAGCACGGGCTGTTCGCCGACCACGCCTTCGCCGCGGACTTCCTGCTTGCGGCCGGAGGCGTCGGTAATGATCCAGTGCCGGGTCCGCAGTTGCACCGTCTCCGCGCCGGTATTGGTGATAACGATGGTGTAGGACCAGAAATACTCACGTCTTTCGACCGACGAGCGTTCCGGCAGGAAGTTCGGCTCGACGGTGACTTCGATCTGGCGGGTAACGGCGCGGTACATGCGGGCGAACTTTCCGAAAATCGGCTCGCGCATCATACCGAAAAATTCGGGCGGAACCAAACGCCGAGCCGGCATGGACGGCCGATGCCGTAATTATTCCAATCCCGGTTTCAACATAGTTCCGATCTAAAGCGCGCCCGTTCGGCACCCGGCCCCGTATCTTGCTTGCAACCTGCGGGCCGGTACTATCTTCGTGTCGTGCAAGCGCCTAAAGCCGATTCTCAAAACGGTGCCAGATGACGTCCATTGCCGACCGAGTTGCCGGACCAACCCTTGCAGGGCCCGCGGATGCGATCGCGCCGGCGGCGGCTGCCTCGGCACCGGCTATTTCGCTTCCCGTCGGCGGCGAGCGCGAGCTGCGGCTCGATCTGTTCCGCGGCATGGCGCTGTGGCTGATCTTCATCGATCATCTGCCGCCCAACCTGCTGACCTGGCTCACGATCCGCAATTACGGATTCAGCGACGCCACCGAGATCTTCATTTTCATCTCGGGCTATACCGCAGCCTTCGTTTACGGTCGCGCGATGCTTGAGGCGGGTTTCGTGGTGGCGACCGCGCGCATCCTGCGGCGGGTCTGGCAGATTTATGTCGCGCACGTGTTTCTGTTCACGATCTTCCTCGCGGAGATTTCCTACGTCGCCACCAGTTTCGAGAACCCGCTGTATTCGGAAGAAATGGGAATCATGGATTTTCTCAAGCAGCCGGACGTCACCATCATCCAGGCGCTGCTGCTGAGATTTCGTCCCGTCAACATGGACGTGCTGCCGCTTTATATCGTGCTGATGCTTTTTCTGCCTTTGATCCTGTGGCTGATGAAGTGGAGAGCCGATGTCACGCTGGCGCTGTCGGTCGCGCTCTATGCCGTCACCTGGCAATACGATCTGTACCTGTCGGCCTATCCGAACGGTTTCTGGGCGTTCAATCCGTTGGCCTGGCAGTTGCTGTTCGTGTTCGGCGCATGGTGCGCGCTGGGGGGCGCCCGGCGAATGTCGCGGATTCTCTCGTCGCGGATCACGCTGGGGATTTCGTTCGCCTATCTGTTCGCGGCGTTCTGCGTCACGCTCACCTGGTATTTCCCGCAGCTGAATCACCTGATGCCGCGGCGGGTCGAGCAATGGATGTATCCCATCAACAAGACCGATCTCGACGTGCTCAGGTTCGCGCATTTTCTGGCGCTGGCGGCCATTACCGTGCGCTTCCTGCCGAAGGACTGGCCCGGATTGAAGTCGCCCTGGCTGAAGCCGCTGATCCTGTGCGGGCAGCATTCGCTCGAGATTTTCTGCCTCGGCGTGTTCCTGGCGTTCGCGGGGCACTTCGTGCTGGCCGAGATTTCCGGCGGCGCAGGGCTACATTTCATTATCAGTATTTCCGGAATCGTCATTATGTCCGGGATGGCGTGGGTAATTTCGTGGTACAAACACTCCGCCGACAAGAGTGCATCCCGGACCAAAAGCACCGGCGGCAACGCCGATATGGCGGGAGGGGGATGATGAAGTCCAACTCAGCGGCCGTGCTGAGCCTGACGTTGCTGGCGGGTCTTTTGGCCGCGGCGCCTGCGCGCGCCGACGATGCCGCCCCGGCCTGCGACGTTCCGGCCTACCTGCTCACAACCGAGAGCGCGCTTCCAAAGGTCGCTGACGCCCTGAAAACAGGCCATCCGCTGGATATTCTGGTGGTGGGCAGCCGATCGTCGACCATCAATACCTCGGATGGCAGCGCCTATCCTGGCCGGCTGCAGGCGGTGCTTCGCGAAAGACTACCCTCGGTCGCGGTAAACGTATCCGTAGAACTACAGGTCAAGAAAACCGCCGAAGAAGTAGCCGCCGGGCTCGTTAAGCTGGTGGAAGGAAAAAAGCCTACTTTGGTCATCTGGCAGACCGGCACCTACGATGCTATGCGATCCATCGATCCCGATGATTTTCGCGGCGCAGTCGACGAAGGAGTTGCTGCGCTGCAAAATGCGGGAACCGACGTGATTTTGATGAATCTGCAATATAGCCCGCGCACCGAAACCATGATTTCTGCGCCTCCGTACCTAGATAATATGCGCGTGGTGGCGCAGCAGCACGACGTTCCGCTGTTCGACCGGTTTGCCATCATGCGCCACTGGAACGAGGCCGGGGATTTCGACCTGTTCAGCGCATCGCATGGCCTGGAACTCGCCAAGCGCGTCCACGACTGCCTCGGCCGGGCGCTGTCGAAGTTTGTGATCGACGCGGCTCACCCGGCCCAGCAGAATTGAGGAATTAGTCTTAATGAGTTGTCACCGCCCTTTTTGCCGAAATACATCGCTGCCCGCAGCCGCCGTCGCGGCACTGGTGCTGCTGGCGCCGGCGCAGGTTGCGCCCGTGCGCGCCCAGGCCGCCCAGCAGGCAACTCTATCCGACATCACCAAATCTGACAGCGCCAGGCCGCCCGCCTCTCAGACGACCGGCGCGGGCAATGTTGCGGCGGTCGATCAGGCCAATCCGGCGCAGCAAAAGAGCCTCACTACCAAGGCGATCGAAAAGGTGAAACAGGTCGCGAAATCGGCCGGCGACATTTTTAACCGCGTTCCGTGCCTGCCGCCGAAGGGCGGCGCCAAATCGATGGGATCGCTGCCGCATGTGGCGAGCAAGCTCGCCTCGGGCGAGCCGGTGGTGATCGTCGCATTCGGATCGTCCTCGACGGTCGGTTACGGCACGACGTCACCCGAATTCACCTATCCCAACCGGCTGGCGGCGCAGCTGCATCGACAATATCCGAGTGCCGACATTACCGTCGTCAATCGCGGCCAGGGCGGCGAAGACGCGCCGGAAATGATGAAGCGGCTGCAGGTCGCGGTGCTCGATATGAAGCCCGATCTCGTGATCTGGCAGGTCGGCACCAACGCCGTGCTGCGCAACCTCGATCCCGCCGAGACCGCAAAGCTGGTGGAGGACGGCATCGCGCGCATTCAGGCTGCGGGCGCCGATCTCGTGCTGGTCGATCCGCAATATTCGCCAAGGATCAACGAGCGCGCGGAAAGCGCAGGCCAGATGGTGAAGCTGCTCGGCAGGGTCGCCGAGCTTCGCCATGTCGGCTTTTTTCCGCGCTTCGAGGTGATGCGCGAATGGCACGAGAAGCAGGCGATCCCGATCGACAATTTCGTCATCGCCGACGGCCTGCACATGACCGACTGGGGCTACGCCTGCTTTGCCCAGTTGCTGGGCGACGACATCATCAAATCGGTCGGCCAGATCAAGCTCGGCGTCAACGTGCCGTCCAACGTGCAGACCTACCGGCCGATGTGATCCGCCTGCGCGTCTAAAATAAAGGGTCTCAACGTCGTCCCGGCGAACGCCGGGACCCATACGCCCAGGACTCTCGTTTGGGCAGTGTGGCAGATGCCTTCTGCTATCAACAAATGCTGGTGGTTATGGGTCCCGGCGTTCGCCGGGACAACGATGGTATTTCGAATTGCCTCACGCCTTCTCCAGCGCCGCCCGCAAATCCTCGATCAGGTCGTCGCGATGCTCGAGGCCGGCGGAGAACCGGACAAAGCCCTCGCTGATCCCGAGTTCGGCTCTGGCCTCCGGCGTCAGCCGCTGATGGGTGGTGGTCGACGGATGGGTCACGAGGCTCTTGGCATCGCCGAGATTGTTTGAAATCCGCGACAGCTTCAGCGCGTTGAGACAACGGAACGCCGCCGCCTTGCCGCCTTTGACCTCGAAGCCAACCAGCGTCGATCCGGCGCGCATCTGCTTCTTGACCAGGGCGGCCTGCGGATGATCGGCGCGGCCGGGATAGATCAGCCTTGAGATTTTCGGATGCTGCGCCAGCGCATCGGCAACGGCGCCAGCGGTTTCGGTCTGCGCGCGGACGCGGATCGCCAGCGTCTCCAGCCCCTTCAGCAGCACCCAGGCGTTGAACGGCGACATCGACGGGCCGGTCTGGCGCATGAAAGTGTGGATGTGCTCGGCAATGAACGCTTCCGACGAGAGAATGATTCCGCCGAGGCAGCGGCCCTGGCCGTCGATGTGTTTGGTGGCGGAATACACCACGACATCGGCGCCCAATTGAAGCGGACTCTGCCAGATCGGCGTCGCAAACACATTGTCGACGATCAGTCGCGCGCCGCCTTGATGCGCGATTTCGGCAATCGCGCCGATGTCGAGCACGTCGAGCGTCGGATTGGTCGGGCTTTCCAGAAAGCAGCTCTTGGTGTTCGGCCGCATCGCGCGTCTCCACTGCTCGAGATCGAGGCCGTCGACCAAAGTGGACCCGATGCCGTAGCGCGGCAGCAGATCTTCCACCACATAGCGGCACGAGCCGAACATCGCTTTCGCAGCCACCACGTGGTCGCCGGCCTTTAACGGCGCCAGAACGGCCGTGGTCACCGCAGCCATGCCGGTGGCGGTGGCGCGCGCCGCTTCCGCGCCTTCGAGCTCGATCATGCGGCGCTCGAACATCGAGACGTTGGGATTGGAAAAGCGCGAATAGAGAAAGCCGGGGTCCTCGCCCTTGAACCGTGCTTCGCACTGTTCGGCGGTGTCGTAGACAAAGCCCTGGGTCAGGAACAGCGCTTCGGACGTTTCGCCGAATTGCGAGCGCAGCGTGCCGGAATGGACCAGCCGGGTTTCGGGGCGATAATGGGCGGTTGACGATACGGGTGACGTAGTCTCAGACATGTGACCTCCATCGTGACCACCTTTGAAATGGTCACAAAAAACCGGCCTGGAAAAATTCCACAGGCCGGGATCACACATGTCCCCGGCCTGTTTAGCGACTTATTTAACGTGGCTGCAAGCCGGCCGGCTCAAATCACCACGGGATAATCATGCTGATATTCCGTCATGCCCTTTCCGTCAAGCCGGCTATCGGATAACGCATAAAAGTCCATATTTTCAGCTTCTGGATGGCAGCGATGTCATCCCGGGGACCGTCACGTGCCGTTTACGCTTCAACCCGACGCCAATGGCATTCTGCCCGATCGCATGATCGCGGCGATGGCGGACGCTGGCCTTATTCTGCCGGCCTACCCGTTTGTCGAAAGCCAGATCCAGCCGGCGAGCCTCGATCTGCGGCTCGGCGACGTCGCCTATCGGGTGCGCGCCAGCTTCTTGCCGGGGCCGGGCGCGACGGTGGCGGAACGCATCGACGAGCTCAAGCTGCATGAAATCGACCTGACCGATGGCGCGGTGCTGGAGACCAACTGCGTCTACATCGTGCCGCTATTGGAGAGCCTGGCGCTGCCGAAACAAATCGTCGCCGCCGCCAATCCGAAGAGCTCGACCGGGCGGCTCGACGTGTTTACCCGGGTGATCGCGGACGGCACCCGTCGGTTCGACATGATCGGCGCCGGTTACCACGGCCCGCTCTATGCGGAGATCAGTCCGAAGACGTTTCCGGTGCTGCTGCGCGAGGGATCGCGGCTCAGCCAGGTTCGCTTTCGCACCGGTGATGCCGTCCTCACATCGGACGAACTCGAGGCGCTGCATGACCGGGAACGGCTGGTCGATTGCGACGACGCCGATCTCATCAATGGCGTGGCGCTGAGCGTCGATCTTTCCGGCCAGAATACCAGCGGCTTCGTCGGCTATCGCGCCAAGCGCCACACCGGCGTGATCGATATCGACCGCCGCGGCGGTTACCAGATCGGTGAATTCTGGGAAGCGATCGCGGCGCGGCCCGACGGCAGCCTCATTCTCGATCCCGGCGAGTTCTACATTCTGGCGTCCAAGGAAGCCGTGCAGATCCCGCCGGACTATGCCGCGGAGATGGTGCCGTTCGACCCATTGGTCGGCGAATTCCGCGTGCATTATGCCGGCTTCTTCGATCCCGGCTTCGGCTACGCCGGCGCCGGCGGGCAGGGCTCCCGCGCGGTGCTGGAAGTGCGCTCGCGCGAGGTGCCGTTCATCCTCGAGCACGGCCAGATCGTCGGCCGGCTGGTATATGAGAAAATGCTGGCGCGGCCCGTTGCCATGTACGGCCAGCGCATTGGCTCGAACTATCAGGCGCAGGGCCTGAAGCTGAGCAAGCATTTTCGGGTGTAACGCTCTCGTATCCCGGACGCGGTGCAGCGTTCTTACCTCTCCCGCTTGCGGGCCCTTGCGGGGGAGGTCGCCGCGCTCGCAAGAGCACGGCGGGTGGGGGAAAACTCTAATAACTCGTTCCGGTCTGGCACCCCCACCCCAACCCTCCCCCGCAAGCGGACGCAAGCGGGAGAGGGAGCGCATCAGTGCAAGATGGCATGACACAGTCTACCGCAACGCCGACTTTTCCGACGGGGTCACGCGCCAAATCGCGTTGCCGACATCGTCGGCTACCAGCAGCGCGCCGTGCTTGTCGATCCTGACGCCGACCGGGCGCCCTTGCGCCTCGCCATTATCGTTGAGGAAACCGGTCAGCACGTCCTGCGGTTTCCCTGCGGGTTTGCCATCGGCGAACGGCACGAAGATGACCTTGTAGCCGGCGCGCGGTTTGCGATTCCAGGAGCCGTGCTGGCCGACGAAAGCGCCGCCGGCCAGTTCGGGCGGAAACAGATTGCCGGTGTTGAACGTCAGCCCGAGCGAAGCGGTGTGGGCGCCGAGCGCGTAATCCGGCGCAATGGCTTTCGCGACCAGGTCGGGCCGCTGCGGACTGACGCGGTCGTCGATATGCTGGCCGTAATAGCTGTAGGGCCAGCCATAGAAGCCGCCGTCCTTTACCGAGGTCATGTAGTCCGGCACCAGATCGTTGCCGAGTTCGTCGCGCTCATTGACGGTAACCCACAGCGCGCCACTCTGCGGCTGCCACGACGGTCCGTTCGGATTGCGAAGGCCGGACGCAAACGCGCGCCACTTGCCGCTGGCGCGATCGACCTCGAGCACCGCCGCGCGATTGGTCTCGGCCTCGATGCCGTTTTCGCCGACATTGCTGTTGGAGCCGACGGTGGCGTAAAGCCTTGATCCATCCGGGCTGGCGGTGAGATCCTTGGTCCAGTGATGATTGATGGTGCCGGCGGGCAGGTCGGCCAGCTTCACGCCGGGCGCGGTGATTTTGGTGTCGCCCTCGTGATAGGAAAATTTCATGATCGCGTCGGAGTCGGCGACATAGAAGTCCTGGCCGACCAGCACCATGCCGAACGGTGAATGCAGGCCTTCGATGAAGACACTCCGGGTCTCGGCAACGCCGTCGCCGTCGGTGTCGCGCAGCAGCGTGATGCGGTTCGCGCTCGGCGTGCCGGCGCCGGCGCGGCTCATGACCATTTTCGTGATCCAGCCCTTGATGCCCTTGGTATCGTCGGGTTTCGGCGGCGCGTTGCTCTCGGCCACCAGCACGTCGCCATTGGGCAGCACATAGACAGTGCGCGGATGATCGAGCCCGGTGGCAAATGCATTCACCGCCATTCCATCGGCCGCTGTGGGTTTGCCGCCGGCAGGCCAGCCGGTGGCGGCGGCGATATCGACGGTCGGTATCCAGGAATGTTGCGGCGCCGGCAGGGTGGGAGAAGGTCCAAAGGTCTGTTCGGCGACGGCAGGGGTGGAAGGCTCGTTACAGGCGGCAAGCGGAAGCGCCAGCGCTCCAACCCACACTGCCATCAGTATCTTGTTGCGCATGATGGCTCCTTGCATGTCGGCCTGACAATGCGGAAAACCCGCCGATGTTCGCGGTCTCTGCCATGAATTTCGTGTGAATTGACAAACGCGGTATTGAAAAGCGGAAGCGAGGGTTTGGGGATGGCGATGACCGAGGCGACGGGAACTGCGGACGAGGCGAAATGGCTGCGATGGCGCAGTGTCGCCGACCTCTATCACGCTTTTTTCACCGGCTTGATCCTCACCGTCGTGACGCGGCGCGGGACCGCCGATGCCGCGGAATTCGTGTTCCGGGTGTTTCGCCGCCAGCAGCAGGAGCGTTTCCTGCCCGGCCTGGAAAAACTCGGCCTCAGCCATTTGCCGCCGGCGGTGGCGGCGGCGCAATATCATTATCTCTCGAACTGGATCGGCGGCGTATCGGTCGAGTACATGTACGAGACCGACCGCAAGGCCTGGATCCGCTATCCGCCGCCGCGCTGGATCTGGCGCGGCACCGCGATCTGCGGCGTGCCCGGCGAAGTGTCGCGCGCGATGCTGCGAGGCTGGCACGCCAACAACGGCGTTGCGCTCGGCAATCCCAACCTCGGCTTTGTCTGCACCAAGCAGAGCGTCGACGGCCAGGACGGGTTAGAGGGTTACTACTGCGAATACGATCATGCGCTCGAGATCGATGCGCGCCTGGTATTCGCTCGCCACCTCGAAGCACCGATGTTCGATCCCACGACCGCGCCGGCTCTGCCGGTTGCAAGCTGGCCGAAGCCGCGGTTGGAAAAAGCCTATCGGAACTACGCGATGGAATATGTACGGACCGCGGCACCCGTGCTGGTGCAACTCTTTGGTCCCGAAGACGCCGGCTATCTCCTGCACCTCACCGGCAAGCTGATCGGCATGCAGTATTTCGATGAAATCGCGCGCGGCTTCGGTCTGGGTCGCGGAGTCGCAAGTGATTTCGTCGCCTTCCTGCGCGCGCTGTTCGATGCGCAGGACGATGTTGCAGATATCAGCGAGTCCGGCGGCGCATTCGAAATCAGGCAGCAGACATGGAAGCTGATGGCCGACGTAGGCGATTACCACCCGGCCTGCGCGAGGGTACTTGAGGGTTTGTTCGAAGGCTTGGCGGCCGGTTGTGGCCGCCGCATCGCCGTCAATATGAGATCTGGCGCGGGCGGCAAGCCGCCGTTTGTCTGGTCGATCGGCTGATCGAAATTTTTCCGTTCCACGGCATGCCCGCGGGCGATTTAATTTAGCAGGCGGCCCATGCGCCTGACGCACATGGCATCGGGCTTGATCGTGGTAGGAAATACCACGGCACGGCAGCGAGATTCGGGTGGGACCGCGATCAGGTTTTGCCGGACAAACGACTTCGTTTGTCCCGAGATCACGCTCCAAATATTAGATAGCGCATGATCTTATCGCCAAACCGCTCACACCTCGGCGGATATGCGCGGGGAGACAAACCAATTGCCCGACATCGCGGTCGCAGAAATACCCGTAGACGAAGAGGAGCGTCCGCTTCCGCTGCCTGAGCCGCGGGTGAGAAACGCGCTGGTCGACGGTCCGATTCTGCGCACGCTGCTGTGGCTGGCCTGGCCCAACGTGGTCG
>Ga0193727_1001103_pt1 | contig 11048 bp, 7 predicted proteins | sample H2c2metaG_FD_143051 | JGI IMG/M metagenome (GOLD analysis project Ga0193727, IMG submission 143051) | Soil microbial communities from a riparian zone of the East river system, Colorado, United States - H2c2 | ecosystem: Environmental > Terrestrial > Soil > Riparian zone | place: USA: East River...
GCTCGAACGGCCGCATCGGTGAAGGTCGTGACGATGATCTGGCGCGGCCCGAGCTGCCGTTCGAGCAGCAGGCGCAGGTAGAGGACCGAGATCGCCCAGGTCTTGCCGGTGCCGGCGCTGGCTTCGATCAGGCTGCGACCGCCCTCGCCCAGCTCGAGCTGCATCCAGCTCGCCGCCACGGCGTTTTTCGTCTCGCGCGCGCCGCTCATGTCGACCACGCCAGCGGCAAGTTGAGATTGATCAACGCGCGCAGCCGTTCCGCGTTCTGCACAAGTGCCGTGCCGTCCGCACCGCCGCCGAACTCACGCTCGCCGGCGAGCGTGAGTGCGTAGCCCGGCGTGTACTCGCGCTCGCCGCGCTTGTCGTACTGGCCGCCGCCGATCCAGCGCTTGCGTGCAGCCTCGGGATCTTGCCTGTCCGCGGCCCAGGACGTCGCCGGAAAATACCATTGCGGATGGCGTTGCGAGCGCAGCCAGAATTCGACCAATCCGCTGACCCGCTGTTCGAGCTCGCGCAACATCGCCTGCTTGTCTGCATGCGCGGCGACGAATTCGTGATCCCACTGGTTGAAGCTCTGCTCCCAGCGCACGTCGCGCTCGCCGGCGATAACCGCGCAGGCGCGTACGGCGTGCCGCCCTTGCGGATCGTCGAGTCGCAGCAGCGCCCATTCGAGAAAGAAGCCGATGCGCGCCTTGAAGTCGAGCTCGCTCTCCTTCGCCTTGCCCGGGTAGACCTCCATGACCCAGAGCGCTCCATGCTTTTCGTAGACGCGACGCAACTCGCCTTGCAATGTGCAGTGAGCATCGCCGGCCGTCAGCACGCGCTGGACCGCTGGTGCCAGAACGGGCGGCAGCCCGCCGTCGAACAATTCGTGACCGTCGATCGCGGCGACGAGCGCACGCGCCTTGTCGCGTTCGTTCGTCCAGGCGATATCGCCGACGCGCCCCGGCGGCAACAAACCGGTAAGGCGCAACCAGTCGGGCACGTTGTCCGGAACGGTGCGGTCCGGGGCGGCAACCGCGGCGCTGAACAATTTCTTCGCGACCTGGTCGATCGCCTCGAAGCGCGCCTGCAGCGGCTCGCTGTCACTCAGCTTGTCGTCGCTGAGCGCCTCGAGGCGCAGATTCAACGCATTCGCGAGCAACTGTTTGGCCGGATCCTTGTAGTAGGCGAAGACCTCGCCCAGGCCGATGGTCTGCGACGGCAATGCGTCAGCCGGCGCCGCTGCGCTTTCCGCGACGAACGGTGGGGTCGGTGGCGTGTCGTCGTCGGCTCGCATCTGCACAAAATCGCGGCGGAACGAAAATAGCGCGGCATCGCTGCCGTCGAAATAGCGCGGGTCGAACGGCTGCAGCGGATGCCGGATCAGCCACGGGCGCAGGCGCTTTTCCTTTCCCGCATCGGTTTCATCGGTGGCGCCGCCGACGCTTCCGGACGACGCAGCGTTTTCCACACGCGGCGTCGGCATTGCACCGTCGAGCACGGCCATCAACTCATCGAGCGGCGCGGCCGGATTGCGTGGCTGCCCATCACGCACGCCTTCGCCGATGTAACTCAGATGCAGCGCGCTGCGCGCCGACATGACCGTCTCGAGGAACAGGTAGCGATCATCGTTGCGCACATCGCGATCGCCCAGGCGGCGCTGCGTACCCATCAGATCGAGCCCGGCGTCGCCGCCGACGCGCGGAAACTCGCCGTCGTTGAGACCAAGTACCGCGATGACCTCGAACGGAATCGCGCGCTGCGGCACCATGCCGCAGAACGTGACGCCGCCGAGCAGGAAACGCTGGCGCTCGGGTATCGCCTCGAGGCGCTCGAGCAGCACGTCGCGCACGACGGAAAAATCGAGCAGCGGATCGAGCTCGCTCTCGGCCGGCTCGCTCGCGAGCGCGCGCACGAAGCGCAGCACGAAGGCCTTTGCCTCGCGCGCGTCGCGATCGGTCGGATCGATGAGGAAAAGGGCTTCGAGCCGCTGTTCGAGCAGTGCGGCCCATTCACTCGCGCGACGCGGCGCCTGGCCGAGCGCGCACCAGGCCTGCAGTTCGACCAGCAGCGTATCCAGCGCGCCGAGCAACGCGGCCTGCGGCCCATGCATGCCTTCGACCGGCATGATCGCGCTCGCATCCGGCAACGCGATCGCCACCGGTTCGTCGTTGTCCGATGCGCCTGTCACATACCCGGCCAGCATGCGGTCCAGCGCCCAGGCAAACGTATGCGCCGCGATCGCCGGCACATCGAAGCGTGCGCGGAACGCGGCATCGAGCGCCCAGGCGACACGGCCATTTTGCAGCCAGCGCGCGAGCGTGTCGCTGTCGCCGGGGCCGAGATTGAGTCGGCGCGCGATCTGCGGCACGGTGAGCAGATCGACCACCTCGGACGCGGTGATGCGCGAGCGCGGCACATCGAGCAACTGGCGCAACGCGGCGAACAGCGGATGCGAACGCGCCAGCGCGACATCGAAGCAGTGGTACGGCAGCGGTCCTTCGTGACGACCGGTTTCGCCGAACACGGTCGGCAGCAGCGGCAGATAGGCGGCGATATCCGGCATCATGACGACGATGTCGGACGCCTTGAGCTCAGGGTTCTCGTTGCGCTCGTACAGCAACGCGTCGCGCAGCACTTCGAGTTCGCGCAGGCGCGTGTGGCAGGCGTGGACGCGCAGCGATCGATCGGCTCGCGCCGTACGCGCGTCCTCGGCTTCGCCGATCAGCTCCGGTTTCAATTGGCGGATGCTTTCCTGCAGACGGTGCAGGCGGCTGTCGAGCTGCGGCACATCGGCCTTGTCCTGCCAGTGGCGCTCGTCGATTTGCGCGTCGGCGTCGTCGAGCGCAAGAAGGAAATGCTGGCCCATGCGTCCCCAGTTCGCCAGCAGCGGATGGCCCTGCTCGAGGAACGCGTTCTGCGTTGCCGGGCCGTCGGCATCTGCCCTGACGAGTTCGCGCAGTCGCGCGCGCTCGTCGCGCAGGCCGCCCCAGTATTCGCGGCACGGGTCAGGCACATACAGAACGACCGGCCGCAGCCGCGCGACCGCGCGCAGCACGGCAAGCTCGGACGGCGCCAGATGGGCCAGGCCGAACACGTGCAGCGGCTCGTCGCCGAGCGGCGCGATCGTTATCTGGCCCAGCGTCGCGATCAGCCGCGTGAGCATCTCGCCGCGATGCGGCTCGCCGATGCCGGTACGCAACATTTTCCACAATGGCGCAAGAAACGTCCGGGGCTCGTTGGCGTCGCGTCCTGCAGCCCAGTCGCGCAGCCAGTCGGGCCGATAGACGAGGTAACGGGTGTAGATCCGCGCGAGGCGTTCGGCGAGCTGAAAGCGACGCTGAGCGCTGCTGAACGTATCTGCGGCGAGGTAGCTGGCGATTTGGGCATCCTGCGTCATGCGCAGGCAGTCGTCGATGCGCCAGCGCAGCACGTCGCGGCGGTACGGCCGCAGCGCAACCGCTTCCTCGCCGAGCACGTGCTGTGCGAGCCGGTCGAGCCATTCGCTCGGCAACTCGATGCGCAGGTTCGCGGCAATGCCGCGCCGGCCGCGGCGCAGCGCAATCTCGCGCGACAGCCACTTCTGCATGCCCGGATGCGCGGCAATGATGCCGTGCGGCGCCAGTACGTCACGCGGCGGCACGGCCTGCATCAGCGCGAGCAGCGGATCGAGCAACGCTTCGAGCCGGCTGGCCCGGTAGATGATCATGCCGGGCGTGGCGGAATCGGTATCGTGGGGTCGTGCTGCCGTCATGCGCCTGTCATGCCACAAGGTCGTCGCAACAGGCGATACCGTCAGGGCCGGCGGCCGGAAACGACCGGCACGTGCCAGACCACGTAGTTTGGCGGCGTGGCGACGTCGCTGATCATCGAATCGAAATCGGCGCGCACGTCGGCGAGCGGGCGGCGCGTCGTCTCGGCCAGCACCGGCGCAAAGCCGTCACGCCAGGCGATGAGGATGTTGGCGAAGATTTCGCGTGGCACGCGCAGCGTGTCGACGATGACATAGTCGACGGCCAGCTGCGTGTAGCCGCGCTGTTCCAGCAGCGGCGGTGAATGCCGGCCGATACGGCCGTCGCAACCGATGCTTTCCAGAAACGGCAACGCGTGATCGACCCAGAAGCGGTCCGGGTCGTAGTCGCGCGATGCAGGAGCCCAGTTTCCGGGAAGGCGAAGGTTGGCTGACAGATGGCGCGGCATGCGCAGCATCGCGTAGTCTTCGGACAGCAGGTGCAGCCACGCGCCGGGGCGCAGCACGCGGCTGATTTCGTCGAGCACCTGGTCGAAATGCGGCACAGCCTGCGACATGTGCCGGCAGACGACCAGATCGAATGTCGCATGCGGATACTTCAGGGCGAAGGCATCACCGGCTTCGTACGTGATCCGCTCGCCATAGCCGGCGCTGTCGCGTCGCGCGATGGCCAGGTTGCCCTCGAGAATGTCAACGCCGTCAATCGTTCCGTTCGGATAAAGGTCGGCGAGCCGGCGCGTGATCTCGCCGGTGCCGCAGCCCAGGTCGAGGATGCGCAGCGGTCCGGACAATCCGTAGCGCGCGAACAGCGCCTGCTCCTGCGGCCAGATTGCCTGCGCCTGCCAGGCGAGGTTGCGCGCCATCGACTCATCGCCCATCTGCTGGGCCTGCGGATTGCGTTCGATCGTCATGAGTGTTGCGGTCGGGAGTGGGGTAGCGCTGCGGATTATAGAGCGGTAAGGAGTAAGGCCGGCCGCTGCGCGGCCTCGTGAGGAGTGAGGAGGAGCGCCGTCACGCCGTCGCCGTGAGCAGTGAAGTCAAGCCGCAGCGCGGCCTGGTGAAGAGGGAAGAAAGCGCAATGTTCTACTAACGAGCACGCGCAGCGCGCGACCTCACTCCTAACTCCTCACGAGCGTGCGCAGCGCGCGACCTCACGCTCTCGCTGCGCCGCGTCCCCTCGGACGACGCGCTCGACGATATGGCGCAAAAGTCCTCTCCAGATACGCGTTCGTGTGCTCGAACAGGAACTGCCGGAACGCAGCCGCTGCCGGCGACAGCTTCTTCGCGTTCATGTTGACCAGGTGCCAGCTGCGCATGACCGGCGTGCCGATGATGTCGAGCAGGCCGATCTCCTTCGTGCGCAATTCGAGCTCGAGCGTGTGCAGCGACAGCAGGCTGACGCCCATGCCGGCCATGACTGCCTGCTTGACCGTCTCGTTGCTGCCGATCGTAACGATGCGCTGCGGCGTGAACAGATGTTGCTTGAACACCGCCTCCATGACCAGGCGCGTGCCGGAACCAGGCTCGCGCATGAGGAACGTTTCCTTGCGCAGTTCGTGGAAATCAAAACGGCGCGCACGCACGAGCCGATGCGTCTTGTGCGCGACGAGCATGTGCGGATTTTCCGCGATCGGTTCCGCCGTGGCGTCGAGTTTCTCGGGTGGCCGGCCCATGACGGCGAAGTCGATCTCGTTGTCGCGCAGCGCATTGATCAGCATCTCGCGATTGCCGACCAGGAACTGGATGTCGACCTGCGGGTGGCGCTCGGCGAATTGCGCAAGCAGCTTCGGCGCGAAATATTTTGCCGTGCTGACCAGGCCGACCGTCGCCCGGCCGCTGTGCAATCCCTTCATCGACTGCAATGCCTGTTCGGCGTCCAGCAACTCGCCGAGCACCCGCGCGGCGTGATGGCGGAACAGCTCGCCGGCGTTCGTCAGAGCAAGCTTCTTGCCGATGCGTTCGAACAGCGGCAGCCCGACTGCGCCTTCGAGCTGGCGTATCTGCATCGAGATCGCCGGCTGGGTCAGATGCAATGCCTCGGCGGCACGGGCGAAACTCATCTGCCGCGTCGCCTCGAGGAAGACGGTCAGCTGGCGCAGGCTCAATTGGCGCAGCATGGTGGGTCGCCCGCTGGTTGGTCCAAGGCGTGAGGTCGGCCGCGGCGCGGCCTCGTCAGGTCGCTCGCTGCGCTCGCTCGTGAGGTGGTCAGTGACGCCTCCGCCCTGCTTCCTACCTGCTCAACGAGCGCGCGTCAGCGCGCGACCTCACTCCTCACTCCTCATCATAAGGTATACCTTAATTCAAGCAAAGAAATTCTGAATTTACCTTTTGATCGGTCTCGCCTAGCCTCGAACGCGTCGAGAACAAGCGTGGAGAGGTGGCTGAAATGAATGCCCTGGCCAAAGACACGGTGAAAAGCCCGGCCAAAGACGCCGCGACCGAGATCAAAAGCTCCGCCAAGCGCTACAAGGCCGGCGTGCTGAAGTACGCGCAGATGGGCTATTGGCAGCCGGACTACGCGCCGAAGCCGACCGACATCCTCGCGCTGTTCCGGATCACGCCGCAGGAAGGCGTCGACCCGGCCGAGGCGGCGGCGGCGGTTGCCGGCGAGTCCTCGACCGCAACCTGGACCGTCGTCTGGACCGATCGGCTGACGGCCTGCGACATGTACCGCGCCAAGGCCTATCGCGTCGATCCGGTGCCGAACATTCCGGGCCAGTACTTCGCCTTCATCGCCTACGACCTGTCGCTGTTCGAGGAAGGCTCGATCACGAACGTCACCGCATCGATCATCGGCAACGTCTTCAGCTTCAAGCCACTCAAGGCCGCGCGTCTGGAGGACATGCAGTTTCCGGTCGCCTATGTGAAGACGTTTCGCGGTCCGCCGACCGGAATCATCGTCGAGCGCGAACGCCTCGACAAATTCGGCCGGCCGCTGCTCGGCGCGACGACTAAACCCAAATTGGGCCTGTCCGGGCGCAACTACGGGCGTGTCGTCTACGAGGGCCTGAAGGGCGGCCTGGATTTCATGAAGGACGACGAGAACATCAACTCGCAGCCGTTCATGCACTGGCGCGACCGCTTCCTGTACGTCATGGACGCAGTGAACAAAGCCTCGGCCGCGACCGGCGAAGTCAAGGGCAGCTATCTCAACGTCACCGCCGGCAACATGGAAGAGTTGTACCGGCGCGCGGCGTTTGCCAAGGACCTCGGCTCGGTCATCGTCATGGTCGACCTCGTCGTCGGCTACACCGGCATCCAGTCGCTCTCGAACTGGTGCCGCGACAACGACATGATCCTGCATCTGCATCGCGCCGGGCACGGTACCTATACGCGGCAGAAGAATCACGGCGTCAGCTTCCGCGTGATCGCCAAATGGATGCGCATGATCGGCGTCGATCACATCCACGCCGGCACCGCGGTCGGCAAGCTCGAAGGCGACCCGCCGACCGTGCAGGGCTATTACAACGTGTGCCGCGACACGCACACGAAAATCGACCTGCAGCGCGGCAACTACTTCGAACAGGACTGGGGCGCGCTGCGCAAAGTCATGCCGGTTGCCTCGGGCGGCATCCATGCGGGGCAGATGCATCAGCTGCTGGATCTGTTCGGCGACGACGTCGTGCTGCAGTTCGGCGGCGGCACGATCGGCCATCCGCGGGGTATCCAGGCCGGCGCGACGGCCAATCGCGTCGCGCTCGAAGCGATGGTGTTGGCGCGCAACGAAGGCCGCGACATCGCGAACGAAGGCCTCGACATTCTCGAGGATGCCGCGAAGTGGTGTTCGCCGCTGAAAGCCGCGCTCGATACCTGGGGCGAGATCACGTTCAACTACACCTCGACCGACACGTCGGATTTTGTGCCAACCGCGACGGCGAGCTGAGGGATCCAAGAAAACAGGCAAAAGACTCTGAACGCGGATTGAAGCGGATAAACGCGGATGAACGCGGATCAAGACAGTAATCAAGACGATCAGCCGTCAAGCGGGTCTAGAAAAGCTTCTTGCTCTATCGGCGTTCATCCGCGAAATCCGCGTCAAAAAATCCTTGCTTCAAAGGAGACACGACATGCGAATCACCCAGGGAACGTTTTCATTCCTGCCGGATCTGCTCGACAAGCAGATCAGCGCGCAGCTCAAGTACGCGCTCGACAAGGGCTGGGCGATCGGCATCGAGTACACCGATGATCCACACCCGCGCAACACATTCTGGGAAATGTTCGGCAACCCGATGTTCGACCTGCGCGATCCGGCCGGCATCCTGAAGGAGATCAACGACTGCCGCGCGACGTTTCCGAATCACTACGTCCGCGTCACGGCGTTCGACTCGACGCATCAGGTCGAATCGGTCGTGCTGAGCTTCATCGTCAACCGGCCGAAAGACGAGCCGGGCTTCCGCCTGATTCGCACAGAAGAACCCGGTCGCACGATCCGCTATTCGATCGAAAGCTATGCGGTGAGCCGAAATCCGGAGGGATCTCGCTATTGAATGCTCCAAGCCCCTCTCCCTGTGGGAGAGGGGTTGGGGTGAGGGTCGGGTCTTGTATCGACGTCGCTAAATGACCAGACCCTCTTCCGCCCCACCTAAATGAGGTGCAAGCGAAACGAAGAATGGCGAGTGGTTCGCAGCTCATGTAGGTGGAGCACCTTCTCCTAGTGGGAGAAGGGAATGAGAGAAACGCACAACCAAACGAACGTGACCAAGCAGCTAACACGTCTTATGAACGCTTTCATCAACATAACGCCCGCCGAACTCGCTGCCGACCATCGCGACCGCGATCTGGCGGCGCTGTATCGCGAGAGTGGTATCGCCGAGGTGTTCGACAAGCTCGACCGTGAACTGGTCGGGCTGGCGCCGGTCAAGTCGCGCATCCGCGAGATCGCCGCGCTGCTTCTGGTGGACAAGGCGCGTAATGCCGTTGGATTGAATGCCGGCTCGCCGAGCCTGCACATGTGCTTCACCGGCAATCCCGGCACCGGCAAGACCACGGTGGCGATGCGCATGGCCGACATCCTGCACCGGCTCGGCTACACGCGCAGCAATCACCTGGTTGCGGTCACGCGCGACGACCTGGTCGGCCAGTACATCGGCCATACCGCGCCGAAGACCAAGGAAGTATTGAAGAAGGCGATGGGCGGCGTGCTCTTCATCGACGAGGCCTACTACCTGTTCCGTCCGGAAAACGAACGCGATTACGGCCAGGAAGCTATCGAGATCCTGCTCCAGGTCATGGAAAACCAGCGCGACGATCTGGTCGTGATCCTGGCCGGCTACAAGAACCGCATGGACACGTTCTTCCGCAGCAATCCGGGCATGGCGTCGCGCGTCGCGCATCATCTGGACTTTCCGGACTACTCGACCGACGAGTTGCTGCGGATTGCCCAATTGCTGATCGCGCAGATGGATTACCGCTTCGACGAGACGAGCCTGGCGACGATGCGCGAGTACATCGCGCTGCGCCTGCAGCAACCGAATTTCGCCAACGCGCGCTCGATCCGCAACGCGCTCGACCGCGCGCGCCTGCGCCAAGCCAACCGCCTGTTCATCGACGCCGGAAATAACGCCGCGCCGGCGCGCGAGGAACTGATGCTGATCGCCGCGCAGGACATTCGTGCCAGCCGTGTGTTCCGCGGTGGGTTGGATGGCGAGGGTACGAAATGATGCGGCGCAACCCAATGCTCGTCATTCCCGCGAAAGCGGGAATCCAGTTCTTGATCTCGATGGAAATGGAAAGAAGAGCTGGATTCCGGCCTACGCCCGGAATGACGAGCTGAAGCGACACGCCTCAGAACGGCACCGCACCGGAGACGACCATGTTCAACCGCCGCACCACGCTGTCGAAATTCCTGATCGAGCAACTGAAGACTTCGCCCGATGGCCAGGCGCTCGCCGCGCTGCTGGTCGACGTGGCCGCCGCGATCAAGGCGATCAGTGCGGTCGCCGCCAAGGGCGCGCTCGACGGCAACACCGGTTCGCTCGAAACGACCAACGTGCAGGGCGAAGTGCAGAAGCCGCTCGACGTGCTGACCAACGAAATCATCCTGCGCCATTGCGACTGGGGCGGGCTCGTCGCCGGCATGGCGTCCGAGGAAATGGCGGCGCCGTTCGACATCCCGGCAGAGTACGCGCGCGGCCGCTACCTGCTGCTGTTCGATCCGCTCGACGGCTCGGCCAATATCGATCTGAACGTCGCGGTCGGCACGATCTTCTCGGTGCTCGTGCACGGTCGCGACGATGCACCGGTCGAAGTGGACTACCTGCAGCCCGGCAACAAGCAGGTCGCCGCCGGCTACGCGATCTACGGACCATCGACGATCCTCGTGCTGACGGTCGGCCAGGGCACGCATGGCTTCACGCTCGACAAGGAAATCGGCAATTTCATCCTGACCCATCCGAGACTGCGCATTCCGGAGGAGACCGACCAGTTTGCGATCAATACGTCGAACGAACGTTTCTGGGAGCCGCCGATGCAGCGCTATGTCGAGGAGTGCAAGGCCGGCAAGACCGGCCCGCGCGGCCGCGACTTCAACATGCGCTGGATCGCCTCGATGGTCGCCGATGTACACCGCGTGCTGATCCGCGGCGGCGTGTTTTCCTATCCGCGCGACAACAAGGCGCCGAACAAGGCCGGGCGCCTGCGTCTGATGTACGAGGCCAATCCGATGGCGCTGCTGGTCGAACAGGCCGGCGGCCTGGCGTCGACCGGCCGCAACCGCATCCTCGACAAGATTCCCGAACAGCTGCACCAGCGCGTGCCGGTGATCCTCGGCTCCAAGTGCGAAGTCGAGCGGATCGAGCGCTACCACTGCGAATTCGACCGAGGAGAGGATCAGCCGTTCGTATCGCCGCTGTTCAACGAGCGTTCCCTGTTTCGTCCGGAGGCGAGGGCGTGAGGTCCGGGCGCGCCAAAAAGATGCCGTCATTACTCGCTGCATCCGCAGCTCGCCCTTCGGGCCATTCGCTGCGCAAATGTTCGCTTCGACAGCCTGCCTTCGCAGTCCCGCGTCTTTCAAGAGCGGAGCTGGTCAAGCGGGAATCCATGGGCACTTGTATGCGAAGCAGTGCGGATAAAGAAAGATCACTGGATGACCAGCTCCGCTGTTGAGAGCCCCGCTTGCGCGGGAATGACGAAAATCTCTGAGAGGCTTGCTTCATGTCGACCCAGCACCCCGTAATCGCGATCACCGGCTCGTCTGGAGCGGGCACGACCACGGTCATGTCGAGCTTCGTCAACATCTTCCGCCGCGAGAACCTCAACGCGCACCTGGTCGAGGGCGACGCATTCCATCGCTTCAACCGGCTCGAGATGCGCCAGC
>Ga0193727_1001104_pt1 | contig 11047 bp, 10 predicted proteins | sample H2c2metaG_FD_143051 | JGI IMG/M metagenome (GOLD analysis project Ga0193727, IMG submission 143051) | Soil microbial communities from a riparian zone of the East river system, Colorado, United States - H2c2 | ecosystem: Environmental > Terrestrial > Soil > Riparian zone | place: USA: East River...
GATGAGCTTAGTCGCGAGGCTCAGCAATGCCAGGGCGCGCACAAGCGTCGCCTGATCTGGCGACGCTTGAAGCGGAAATCGCAAAGGGGCTGGAAACCCTTGAGTGGAGGCGGCGGGAATCGAACCCGCGTCCGTCGTCGCACCGGTCAGAACGTCTACAAGCGTAGTCCGCGCTTTAACTTCGAACGGCGGCCGGGGGCGGACGCCCTACCGACGATCTAGCCATCCTTAGGTGTCGCGCTTTGGGCGATTGGCTCTCCCTCCGCGCCGAGCCCGTTATCTGGCGCCGCTACCCGAACCACGGGCCCAGTTCGGAGCGACGTCGCTTACCTAATTAGATTAGGCAGCGAGTGCGAGATTGTTCTTCGCACGTACTGTTTTGCCGGTGGATTTACGAGGCCAACCGGCGACCTCGGCTTGCAGCTCTGCCGGAGAATCGACCACGTCGAAGCCAGATCGCCCCCGTATGTGTGTTCTCGAATTTTAGCTGCTATCTGCGGGACTTGAGCGCTCGCTGCATGTCACGGTCGGCTTCGCGCTTGGCGATGTCGCGACGCTTGTCGCGCCCCTCCTTGCCGCGGGCCAGGGCAAGCTCGACCTTGGCGCGGCCGTTCTTGAAGTAGAGCCTCGTCGGGACGACCGTGAGGCCCTTCTGGCTGACCTTGCCCGCAAGTGACTCGAGCTCCTTTTTGTGGAGCAGGAGCTTCCGGTCACGATCCGGATCGTGGTTGGCCAGATTCCCCTGGTCATAGACCGAGATATGGGCCCCGACGAGCCAGGCTTCCCCGTCCCGCACGTCCGCGTAGGCCTGCTGAAGGGAGGCCCGGCCGTCCCGCAGGGACTTGACCTCGGTCCCGGTCAGGACCAGGCCGGCCTCCACCCGGTCGAGCAGGTGGTAGTCGTGCCGGGCCCGCCGGTTGTCGGCGATCAGCTTTTCGCCTCGATCTGTCACCCAAAAGAGTGTAGGCCCCCTTGTAGTTTGCGCCGTTTCCGACTTACAATCCACCTGTACCGGGGGAGCTACAACGAGGAGCAAAGGCTTGTCAGGACTGCGGCGCCTCATAGCGGGATCGGCCCGAGCGTCGCTGTTCTTGCTGTGCGCGCTAGTACTCGCCACCGTGGTAGTGCCGGCCGCGCTGGCCGACGACCCGCCGCCCACCACGACCGCCCCGGCACCCGATCCGGCGCCAGATCCGGCACCGACCCCCAAGCCGAAGCCGAAGCCGCCGCCCCACTCGCAACCGCGGCCGCCGACGCCGACACCCACGCCCACCCCTACGCCTTCGCCCTCGAGTTCGCATCAACCTAACGTCGTGCACGCGCAGAAGCCGGTCGTCAAGAAGCCGGTCCGCAAGCACGTAAAGCCGAAGAAGAAGGTCCACCGAAAGAAGGTCGTGGCGACCAAGCCGCCGGTCGTTCCTACGATCACCACCACGCCGCAGGCTTCGGGAGCCGCGATCGGCTCGAGCAGCGTGCTCCACCCGAAGTCACCTGCATCGGGAGGCCTCGCGCCCATCTTCATCGTCATCGCGCTCTCGGTCGCGATCGCCTCCCTGTCGATCGCGCTGATCCCGGCGAGCCGCGTTCCGTGGCGCCCGGTCGCAGTGTTCGTCTCGGACCGCCAGGTCGATCTGACAGTGGCCGGATTTGCGCTTCTGCTTGCAACCGCATTTACTTTGATCTTGACCGGAGGGTTGTAGCGCTTGAGGAGGGGGTCTCCGAGGATGAAGGTCAGATGGTTAGTCGCGGCATGCGCGTTCGCGCTTCTCTGCGGGACACCGCTGGCGTCGGCGATGACGGACAGGAGCTTGCGGCCGCTGGCATTCGGCGACGACGTCACAGCGGAAGCGACAGGACCAGACGGCGCCAACGTCGGATATGACAACGGCGGCTTCGATTGCATTCCACCGTCCGGTGCGCTGTTCGCCCTCGGCGACACAACTGTCAGCTGCACAGACGCCGATTCGAATTCGGTGGGCGGTCCCACTATTCATGTGGTGGACACCACGGGCCCGGCCTACAGCAACGTTCCGGCGAACATCACAACCGCTGCAACTTCGTCTGCCGGAGCGGTCGTTGGCTATACGGAGCCGACGGCGACCGATTTGGTCGATGGCGATAGACCGGTTGACTGTACTCCGGCCTCGGGCTCGACCTTCGCGGCGGGAGTGACGACAAACGTCAATTGCACGGCAAGCGATGCGCATGGGCACGGCAGCTCGGCCGGATTCAGCGTCACCGTAGGCTCCTGGGACTCGACCGGCCCGGTCATCTCCGTGCCCGGGAATTCCGCCGTGGAAGCGACCAGTTCGTCGGGCGCGGTGGTCACCTTCTCCGTATCGGCGAACGATGCCGTCGACGGGGGCGTTCCCGTCGACTGTTCACCGGACTCGGGATCGACGTTGAGCCTCGGCTCACACCTGGTCAGCTGTACGGCATCCGATTCGCATGGCAACGGCTCTTCGGCGTCCTTCACGGTCACAGTCCAGGACACAACTCCACCGGTGTTCGGCAGCATTCCGGGAACCATCACGAAGGAGGCGACATCGACGGCGGGTGCCACCGCGACCTATACGAAGCCGACGGCCACGGACTCGGTAGGCGGCGATCGAAACTCGAGCGTCAGCTGCACTCCCGTCTCCGGCTCGACCTTCTCGATCGGGACGACCTCGGTCAATTGCGACGCGAACGACGGAAACGGCAACTCGGCCTCGACGTCGTTCAATGTCACCGTCCAGGACACCACCGATCCTGTGATCAGCAACGTGCCGAGCGACATCTCCCAGGAGGCGACATCTTCGAGCGGACGGACTGTCACGTTCGCCAACCCGACGGCTACCGATCTCGGGGCTTCCGTACCCGTCAACTGCGTGCCGGGGTCGGGGTCGACGTTCGCTATCGGCGACACGACTGTCATCTGTACGGCGACCGATGGCGCCGGCCACAGCGCGAGTAAGTCGTTCAAGGTGACGGTCCAGGACACGCTGCCCCCGGTCTTCGGTGCGGCGCCAGACGTGAACGCGAATGTGGCCCCTGGCGGCAGCACCGTCGTGGCGTACACGAAGCCGACGGCGACGGATGCAGTGGCCGGCGCGGTCACGGTCAACTGCACGCCTGCCCCGGGCTCGACGTTCCCGATCGGGTCGACGCTCGTCAACTGTTCCGCGAGTGACCCGAGCGGCCACTCGGCCTCCACGAGCTTCCACGTCATCGTGGCGGACCACACGCCTCCCGTAATCACGGTTCCGGCCGATATCACCGCCCAGGCGACAGGGTTGGGTGGGGCAGCCGTCAACTTTGCTTTCAGCGCCGCGGATCCCGACGACGCAGTCTCAACTTCGAGTTGTACACCGGCCTCGGGAGCGACGTTCGCAATCGGACAAACGACCGTTACCTGCAACGCGACGGACTCACACAGCAACAGCGCGAGCAAGACATTCAAGGTCACGGTCGTCGATACGACGCCGCCGGTTCTGAGCAATGTCCCAGCTGACAAGACTGTGGAAGCGAACGGCTTTGCCGGTTCGGTAGTCGACTTCGTCCCGCCAACGGCGGTCGATCTGGGAGAGCCGCGGCTCGTCACCTGCGCGCCGGCAAGAAACTCCACTTTCGCCCTCGGGACGACGACGGTGACCTGCTCGGCTTCGGACGGGCGCGGTAACACAGGCACAGCGACGTTCAAGGTCAACGTCGTGGACACAACGCCCCCGATTCTGATTCCTCCTGGTGATTTCAGCGCCTACGCGGTCGAGAACTCTGGCACCTTCCCATCAGACGACAGTGTCCAGAAATTCGTTTTCGGGGCTCACGTCAGCGACATCGCGGATCCGCATCCGACGCTCGCGACCGACACCCCAAGCTTCTTCCCGGTCGGCACGACGACGGTGCACTTCACCGCAACGGATGCGAGCGGGAACAAGGCGACTGGCAGCGCCAAGCTCACGATTCTCCCGAAGCCGGCGCCCGGCACGAAACCGCCTGCGCTGCCTCCACCCACCGACAACACTCCGCCGGTCAACGTCACGGGGCTCACGGGCAAGGGTGGCGACCGGCGTGCCACTCTCAAGTGGACGAATCCCAAGGATTCGGACTTTGCTGCCGTCGAGATCGAGCGCGGAACGAATGCCGCGTTCTCTAGCGTCAAGGCGACCGGCACCGTCGTCTACCACGGTAGCGGCACCTCCTATGTCGACAAGGGCCTCACGAATGACGTCTCGTACCGTTACGTCGTGCATTCGCTCGACAAGAACGGCAACAGGTCCCAGGGAGTCCCCATCAACATCACGCCGCACCTGCAGTTGCTCAAGACTCCCCCCGACGGGGTCCGCCTCGCGGCGATCCCGAAGAAGTTCGTCTGGACCCGCGATCCGAAGGCGGCTTACTACAACCTCCAGCTCTTCCTCGGCGGCACGCTCCTCCTGCAGAGCACCACGGCAGAACCGCGGAAGATCCTGAGCACCTGGACCACCGGGCCCTCTCTCAACTTCAAGAGCCCGTGGAAATGGGAAGGCAAGAGCTACAAGATCGCCAAGGGCACCTATACCTGGTACGTCTGGCCCGGCTACGGCGCGCGCGCAGACGTCAACTACGGGCACGTGATGGGACCGGCCACCTTCCTGATCACCAAGACGCCGAAGCCGGCAAAGCCGAAGAAGAAAAAGAAGTAGGCCTAGCGGGTCGACACGGCCATCCAGCGGAGCGTCGCCATCAGGCTGACGATCGGCAGGAAGGCAAGCGGGGCAGCGACCGCGAGAGACAGCATCAGTCGCCGCCCGTGCCGATGATCGTTCCGAGGCCTGCGAGCAGCAGGGCTGCGATGACGAGCAAGATGATGAACAGTCGCTTCTTCATGTCCTGAGTCTCGACTACAAGACGGGCGAAAGCGTTACGGTTTTCCCTACTCCCGGGTGCGGCCTGCCTGTGGAAAAGGCCGCCCTTCCTGGGCCTTCTCTCCTTACTCGTGGGCGCTTTCAGGCGGCGCCGATTGCAACTACAATCGCCGGCTCTGGGGTCGTCGTAGGGGAGGACTTGAAGAGTTGCAACTAGCAAAGGGTCCTTTCTGGGGATGGCGGTCCGCGCTGCCTATCCTCCTACTGCTTCTTGCCGGCGGCGCGTTCGCCCTCTCCACCTCTAGTGCTGGACGCGCAGACGACCCTCCGCCGACCACCGTGTCGACCCCGACGGTGCCCGCGCCGGTGCCGGCCCCTGCTCCGGCGCCGCGGGTGGTAAAGCCCCCGCATAAGTCCCCGACCCCGAAAAGCACGCCCCGAAAGACGCCACGGGCGCCAGTCAAAGTCACGCCGGTCGCCTCGACTCCTGCCCAGCCTGCGCCCACCGTTGTCTCTCCGCCGGCTCAGGTGCGACCGAAGAAAGCCAAGATCCGAGCCCGCAAAGTCCATCGAAAAGCGCCGGCCCGACCCTCGCGAAAGGCACCCGCAGTCAGGCTGGCTCCGCAACGGACGCTCGGAGCGTCCGTGAGTTTCCACAACGAAGCGGGCCCGAAGTCCGGCAGCTCATTCGACCTCAGCTCCCTCGTGCTCATCCTCGGTTTGGCGATCGCGACCGCCTGCTTCTCGTTCGCCTTGATTCCGGCGAGAGCCCTCCCGTGGCGCCAGGTCGCGACTTTCAGATCGGAGCGACAGGTCGACATGACGCTGATCGGGCTGGCTCTCCTCGCGACGACCTTCATGCTCTACCTCATGACCCGGGTCTAGATGCGGCCGCTGCTCTACTGCGTCCTGTTCGTCGCACTCGGGGCTGCCGGCTGGTCGGCCAGTGGCTCCTTCGACCGAGCGGGGTACGTCTGGCTCGACGCGACCGATTCAACCTCGACCGACACGACGACGACGACGCCGACGGACACCGACACGACGACGGATGCAACGACGACCGATGTCACGACGACCACGCCGGTCGACAACCCCCCGTCCTTTTCGAACGTGCCGTCCGGAGTGACGGTCGAGGCAAACGGGCCGAGTGGCTCGGCCGTGAACTACACGCCGCCGACAGCGTCGGACGACAACGACGGCTCTCGGCCGGTCACCTGCAGCCCGGGGCCGGGATCGACCTTCCCGCTCGGCTCAACGCTCGTGACCTGCACGGCAACCGATCTGACGGGCAATCAGGGACAAGCATCGTTCACCGTGACTGTCCGTGACACGACGGCTCCCACGCTTCTCACACCAGGTCCGCACAGCGTCTATGCGTCATCCGCGCTCGGAGCAAGCGATTCCGATCCGGGGGTCGTCGCGTTCATCCAGGCCGCAAGCGCAACCGACATCGTCGACCCCCATCCGGTCGTCGGGAGCGACATCCATTCTTTCCTCTTCGTGGGCACGACGGTCATCAGGTTCTACGCTCGCGATTTCAGCGGCAACGGCACGACACGTGACGTGCGGCTCACCGTCCTTCCACCACCCGAGGCCAATGCTCCTCCGCTGCCGCCGGTCGTCGTCGCGTCGCTTCCCTCCAACGTCGACGGTGTCGGGGTAGCCGTGCTCGACGGTGCGCTCGCCCTCACCTGGCAGCCGCCGCCCGACTGCGACCACGTCGTCGTGAGCCGGTCGAACAGTGACGGGAGTGGCGAAAAGGTCGTTTACTCAGGCAAGGGCAGCCGCTACGAGGACCAGGGGCTCGAGAACGGGATCGAATACCGATACGTCATCAGGTGCGTCGACGCCTCTGGGAATCGCTCGGCCGGCGTCGCAGTCGTCGCGGTTCCACATCGGAACATGTTGCGCTCGCCCAAAGACGGGGCGGCGCTGAAGAAGCCACCGAAACTCGTCTGGACACGGGATGCGGAGGCCGATTACTACAACCTGCAGCTCCTTCGCAACAACGTCAGGATTTTTGTGGCGTGGCCGACGAAGACGACCTTCGCTCTCAAGAAGGGCTGGAAGTATCAGGGGCGCAAGTACGCACTCCGTCCCGGGCGCTACGAGTGGTTCGTCTGGCCCGGAGTCGGGCCTCGCAAGGAGGCCACCTACGGAGCCCTGCTCGGCGCCAGAAGCTTCGTCATCCTGCGCTAGCAGGGCAACCCGTCCCTTACTTCCGAGTGCGGCCCGCCTCTGAAAGCTCGACCTTGCCCTCGGCCTTTTCGATCTTCTCCACCAGCACTTCGATCGGGTCGCCCAGCCGGTACATGCGGCCGCCCCGGCGTCCTGCCATGGCCGTTCCGAGGTCGTTGAGCTCGAAGTAGTCGCCCGCGAGCCGGCGGACGGGCAGGTAGCCCTCGAACACGTCTCCGAAACGGATGAAGAGCCCGGAGGCGATCATCCCGACGATCTCGCCCTTGAACGGGTCGTCCCAGCCCCGCTCGTAGAGCGTCGCATCCAGGAGCCAGGCGAGGCAGAGCTCGTCGGCCAGGTATTCGACCTGCGCCGCGGCGCGTTCCTGCGTCGAGGTGTGCTCTGCCAGGCCCTCGAGATCCGCGGGTGGCGGCTCGTCGGAGAGCCCGAGCTCCTTCAAGAGCGCACGGTGAACGACGAGGTCGGGATAGCGGCGAATCGGCGAGGTGAAGTGGCAGTACGCCCGGCTCGCCAGGCCTGCGTGCCCGAGGTTCTCCGGGTGGTAGCGGGCCTGCTTCAGCGAGCGAAGGACGAGCGAAGGAAATGCCTCGACGCCGCGGCCGGAGCGCCGCACGTAGTCCATGACCCGTTCACTGACCTCCGCCGCCACCTGCGCCGCCGTCGCGGGCGAAAGCTGCTCAGGGGCGGGCGGCGTCGGAACCCCCAGGTCGGCGAGCTTCTTCAGCAGCAGCTCGATCGCGGTCGGATCGGGACGCTCGTGGACGCGGTAGAGCGCTTCGCGCTTGCGCGAGGACAGCAGCTCGGCGACCGCCTCGTTCGCGGCGATCATCAGCTCTTCGATCAGCCGATGCGCCGTGGGCTCCGACTCCTTCCAGGCGCGGGCGACGCCACCCTTGCCATCGAATTCGAAGTTGATCTCCGGGCTCTCGATCCGCAGTGCGCCGCGCGCAAAGCGCCGGTCGCGCATCCCCGCGGTCAGCCGGTCGGTGAGCTCGAGCGCAGCAACGATTGCCGGCTCGGCCTGCCGCCGCTCTGCCTCCCCGTACGTGAGCCGGGCCTTGCTCCGAATGATGGAGCGATAGAAGGTCGGCTCCCCATTCGGCGGCATCTCGACGGTGACGCAGAGCCGGTCCTCGTTCGGGCGCAAGCTGCAGCGATCCTCTGAAAGCTCGGGCGGGAGCATCGGCGCGACCCGGCCCGGAACGTACGTCGAGAACGCGCGTTCCGCGGCACCGCGATCGAGCGGCGCTCCAGCCGGTAGGTACGCCGAGACGTCGGCGATGTGCACCCACCAGCGAAAGCCGCCACCCTCCTCCTGCACGGCGATCGCATCGTCGAAGTCCTTTGCGGTCTCCGGGTCGATCGTGAAGCAGAGCTGGTCGCGCAGGTCGACGCGGTCACTGAGATCTGGCTTCGGCGCCTCGTACGGCTCGAAGTCCGTGCGCACTCCCGCGTGGACGAGCAGCCCCTCGAGCACGACCTGGATGTCCTTCGCCTTGCCGAGCTTGCGCTCGAGCCTCGCGCGGCCGCGGCTAGTGCGCACGACGACCAGATCGCCGGGGCGGATGTCGCCGCTGCCCTTGCGGTCGATCGTGACCGGGACGTTCGGGACGAAGTACGGCTCGCCGATCAGCAGCTTGCCGCGCCTGTCGACCTCGACGACTAGTAGGTCGCTCAGCTAAACCCGGAGGAAGCGGCGGATTGTTAGACCCGAGCCGGCGGCGCCGAGCAGAAGCCCGGTGCCGAGCAGGATCAGCGCGTTCAGCGAGAACGCGATCGCGTTTACGTCGTCACCGGCCTTCAGCGGTCCGCTGTGGAGCAGCGAAGGAAGCGCGATCTCCTTGCCGATCACGAGCAGGATCACGGCGCCCAGGGCGCCGGCGATGCCGCACAGCAGGCCTTCGAGCATGAACGGGCCGCGAACGAACCAGTTCGTGGCGCCGACGAGCTTCATCACCTCGATCTCGCGACGGCGGGAAAAGATCGATAAGCGAATCGTGTTCGCGATCAGCAAGGTCGACGCGAGGAGCAGAAGGGCCACCGCGATGATGAAGAAGATCTCGATCACATGGGCGAGCTTGAGCACACGGTGCGTCGTCTTCTTGCCAAAGTCGATCTTGTCGATCCCCGACGCCGGATCGGCTCGGAAGAGCGAAGCGACCTTCTCGACGTCCTCCCCACGCTTCGGGACGACCGTGAGCGCGTTCGGGAAGGGGTTTGTCGGCAGCGCGCCGACCTCTTCGGGGTGCGTCTTTTTCATCTGCGCGAGCGCCTGTTCCTTCGAGACCGGCACGATCCTCTTGACCAGCGTGCTCGAGGACGCGATGTTTGCCACGTGGTTCATCTGTGCGGTGGTGGCCTCCTTCGCGCAGGTGTCGCTCGTGCAGTAGTAGACGTGCACGACGAGCTCGCGCTTGACGTGGTTGCTCCAGGAGACGACCCACGTGCCGAACGCGATGAAGAGTCCGAGCAGGAACATTCCGATCAGAACGGTGACCGTCGCCGCGAGCGTGGTCGACGCGTTTGCACCGAGCGAGCGAAGCGATTCACTGAAGAGAAGCTTGAAGCGTTCCATCGACTAGGACTCGTAGCCTCCGCGGCGTTCGTCGCGCTGAAGGTTTCCGTTCTCGAGCGCGATCACGCGGCGCCGCATCTTGTCGACCATCTCGCGATCGTGCGTCACCATCAGGATCGTCGTGCCGGCGCGGTTGATCCGGTAGAGGAGCTGCATGATCCCGATCGAGGTGTCCGGGTCGAGGTTCCCGGTCGGCTCGTCGCAGACCAGGAGCGGCGGGTGGTTCACGAAGGCGCGCGCGATGGAGACGCGCTGCTGCTCGCCGCCGGAGAGCTCATCTGGAAGCGAGTTCATCTTGTGCGCGAGCCCGACCATGTTCATGACCTCGGGAACCTTGCGGCGGATGTTGGCGGCGCTCTCACCCTGCACCTTCAGCGCATAGGCGACGTTCTCGGCCGCCGTGCGCGTCGGCAGGAGCTTGAAGTCCTGGAAGACGCAGCCGACGTTGCGGCGCAGCTTCGGCACGTTCGACCGGCGCAAGCGCGTCAGGTCGCGGCCGCCGACGAAGATTCGTCCGCGCGTGGGCTCGAGCTCCTTGAGGAGAAGGCGGATGATCGTCGACTTGCCCGATCCGGACGCCCCGACGACGAAGACGAACTCACCCTTGTCGATCACGAAGGAGACGTCACGGAGAGCGGTGACGTCGGGCTCGTACACCTTCGTCACCGAATCGAACACGATCATCGACGCCGGGCCGGGGACTGGAGCCTCGACAGGCTGCAGCTCGGGGACCGGGGCCTCTGGAATCTCCTCTGTCTGAAGGGTTACGTCCGCCACGTGTCTCTCTCGAGGGGGCGCGGGTTCCTGGGGGGCGCGCACCGGCCTTGGTCGGCAAGTCTAGCTGAAGGGTTAGACGACGTTCCCCGCCGCCCGGGCGAGCAAATAGGCATGGATAAAGGGATCGATGTTGCCGTTGAGCACGCCCTGGGCGTTCCCGACCTCGAAGTCGGTCCGGTGATCCTTGACCAGCTGGTAGGGGTGGAGCACGTAGCTCCGGATCGGGTTGCCGCCGAATCCCATGCTCACGACGCCCCGTTCCTTCGCCAGCTCCTGCTCTCGCTCCTCCTCGGCGAGCTCGGCGAGGCGGGACTTGAGGATCCGCATCGCCGTCTGCTTGTTGGCGGTCTGCGACCGCTCGTTCTGGCACTGGACGACCACGCCAGTCGGGAGGTGCGTGATCCGGACCGCGGAGTCGGTCTTGTTGACATGCTGTCCGCCGGCGCCCTGCGCGCGGTAGGTGTCGATGCGCAGGTCGCCCTCGTCGATCTCGACGTCGCCGTCCTGGGAGAGCAGAGGCGCGGGGATCACCTGCGCGAACGAGGTGTGCCTTCGATGCGCCTGGTCGAACGGGCTCTGACGGACGAGCCGGTGCTTGCCGCGCTCGGCCCGCAAGATCCCATAGGCATTCTCGCCCTCGACGGTGAACGTCGCAGACTTGAGACCC
>Ga0193727_1001105_pt1 | contig 11041 bp, 10 predicted proteins | sample H2c2metaG_FD_143051 | JGI IMG/M metagenome (GOLD analysis project Ga0193727, IMG submission 143051) | Soil microbial communities from a riparian zone of the East river system, Colorado, United States - H2c2 | ecosystem: Environmental > Terrestrial > Soil > Riparian zone | place: USA: East River...
GGTGGTGTCGGATACGTCGCGACGGCGCTCGATCGCCCTGGTGTCATCCGGCAAACGGGACCGATGCAACGTCTGATCTTCGGCGAGTTCGATGGCCGCCGATCGACGCGCGCTGAAGCGTTTCTCGATGCCTGCTTGAATGGAGGCATCAATGCCGAACTCTCTACCAACATCCTGCGAGAGATTTGGGAGAAGTACGTGTTCCTTGTCGGCTTGTCCGGGACCACTACCGCCATGCGGAGCGTGATCGGCCCGATCCGCGAGAATCCGCAGACGCGAGCGTTTCTGCTCGACGTCATGCGGGAGGTCGTCGCGGTCGGAAACGCTCACGGTGTGGATCTTGCGGCGGATTATGCCGAGCGGCGTCTCGCGCTCGCGGATGATGTGGCATACGACATGACGTCGTCGATGCATCATGACCTGCAACGCGGCAGGCCCTTGGAGATCCGGTGGCTGTCCGGCGGCGTGGTTCATCTCGGCAACGCCGTGGGCGTAGCGACGCCGCTGAACCGCGCCATCGCCGATATCCTCGCACCATACGAAGCCGGCGCTCCTGCGCCACAGGAGATCAACCATGCAGGATAATGCCCCATTGACGATCGGCGTCGACCACGTCGGGCTTGCCGTGAAAAATCTCGACAGCGCGCGTCGGTTCTTTTGTGAATGCCTTGGCTGGAGGCTTGTCGGCGAGAACCAGAGCTATCCGGCGTCCTTCGTATCCGACGGAAATGGCATCGTGACGCTCTGGCAAGTCGAAGATTCGGAGAAATGCGTAGCGTTCGACCGCCGTCGCAACGTTGGCTTACACCATCTTGCACTCAAGGTTGCCGACCGCGACGCGCTTGACGTCTTGCACGCGCGTATTGCGGCATGGCCCGACACCGTAATTGAGTTCGCACCGGAACGGTCGGGCAAGGGCCCCAAGGTGCACTTTATGGTGCGGGAACCTGGCGGCACCCGCATCGAATTCGCCTGCGTTTCTGCTGCCTCGGTATAACCGAGGTTCGCGTCGATCTCGGCAATGTAACGAGCCCGCGCCGCCGGTACATCGCTGTGGCGACGATCAGTACCGAAGCCTCGTGAAAGTTTTCCTCCCAGATTAGCCGTGATCTTTGGATCCCGGCATTTTCTTGGGCTAAGGGCGTATGGTCATCTGGCCTCCTCGTCATCGTTTCGCGCGACACGGACGTCGGTGACGCGTGGAGCAGACGAAGAGCCGATCTCTTTCGGCGATAGCCGTATCATGTTTATTCGTTTGACCTTCACGAGCGCGAATGATGATTTCAAACAGAAGGCGCGACGCGTAACAACGCGTGGGTATTTTCCGATCTCGTTCGGACGTACCTCGGGACCAGCGCCATGGCAGAGGCTTACGAGATCATCGCGCATAGCTACGATGTCTTGGAAAGGACATGGCTATGAGTGGGAAGAGGAATTTTCTGATCACGGGGGCCGGTTCCGGATTCGGACGGGCGCTGGCGACGGAAGCACTCGCGTCCGGATGTTCCGTGATCGGCACGGTGCGAAGCGAGGCCGCGCGGCAGGAGTTCGGCGCGATGGACCCCGCACGCGCGCGAGCCATCGTGCTGGATGTCACGGATTTCGCAGCTATCGGTCCCGTGGTTACGCAGGTCGAAAGGGATGTTGGTCCGATAGACGTCCTCGTCAACAGTGCGGGATACGGCCACGAAGGGACTCTTGAGGAGAGTCCACTCGAAGAGATGAGGCGTCAGTTCGACGTCAATGTTTTCGGAGCAGTCGCGATGATCAAGGCGGTGCTGCCATTCATGCGCGAGAGGCGCCGTGGGAATATCATCAACATTACTTCGATGGCGGGATATGTGGGGTTGCCGGGCATCCCCTATTACGCGGGCAGCAAATTCGCTCTTGAAGGCATATCTGAAGTGTTGGCGCATGAAGTGCGCGGCTTCGGCATCAAGGTAACGGCAGTTGCTCCAGGCGCCTTCCGGACCGATTGGGCGGGGCGTTCGATGATTCGGTCACCCCGGAGCATTGCCGACTACGATGTGCTCTTTGATCCCATCCGACGGGCTCGATCAGAAAAGAGTGGCCAGCAGGCAGGTGATCCCGCCAAAGCTGCTGGTGCGATCCTAAAGGTGGTGGAGTCCAACGATCCACCGATGCATCTGCTGCTTGGCAGCGACGCATTGAAATTGACCCGAGATAAGTTGAATTCGCTCGGGAAGGAGATCGACATATGGGAATCGGTCACGACATCGACCGAATACGCATAGAAGTCGTCACAACCTCAAGCGTCCACCATCCTGGCTTCCAAAGCCAGAGCAATCTCTTCAACAGGAGTGAATCATGAATCGACCAGAGAAAGTAATCTACACCGCCAAGGTCCATACCACCGGTGGGCGGGTTGGCTCATCGCGTAGCGATGACGGCAAACTCGAGGTCAAGTTGTCGAGGCCGGGCACCTCTGGCGAGGGTACCAATCCGGAGCAACTGTTCGCCGCGGGCTGGTCGGCATGCTACCAGTCAGCGATGGAACTCGTGGCCCGCAGGATGAAGCTCGCACTTCCGGCCGGCTTTGCGGTTGATGCAGAGGTCGACCTCGGACCGAACGGCGACGGCTTCGACGTCGCGGTCCGCCTGAACGTCAGCCTGCCCGGCATCGCGCCGGACGTGGCGCAGCGTCTGATCGATGTGACGCACGAGGTGTGTCCGTATTCCCGGGCGACGCATGGCAACATCGCAGTCGAGACGAAGCTAGTCTAGTGTGAACGGCGGTCGCACGTTGCGGCTCGAAGCCCTCACCAAAAATCGGGCAGAACTGTTCGCGATTTGAAATCTCAAATCTGAGCCGAACATTATCCGGCGAGGGGCGCCTAGCGCTCCTTAAAATCACGAAGGGCGACGTCGTGACTGGTATCGCCGGCACCGCATGGAAGGAGGCTGTCCGCCGCCTCGATCTTCCGTTCCTGCGGATCGTCGTGACCGGCTCGCCGGACGCGCAGGATCTGTACTGCGAATGGCAACGCGTGCGCGAGATCGAGGAAGCCGGCGCGCTGCTGGTCCGACCGGATGGAGTTGTGGCCTGGCGGAACACGGAAGGGGCGGCGGATGTCCAGGATGCCGCGGCGAAGCTGAGCACGGCGATGTGTACCGTTCTAGACCTGCCGAGCCTCTCCACGATCCCGCGGGAGAAACAAACCGGACCATCGAAGCCCAGCGGCACACCTTTGTTCGCCTGACAACCAGCCAACAAGGTACGGGCAAGAGTGACACTTGACCTGCAACTTTTCGAGCGCCTGGCCGATCTGGGGGGCGTTTCGTGAGGAATGGCACACGGCACGCCTGGTGAAAGGGCGGAGACAGATCCACAATACTGATCTACGTCCTGATAATGAGCGAACCGCTTGAAGGGTGAGGTGTCCGGATTGTGAGGAGTTCGGACCTGTGAGGCTCGGCGCTCCAAAAACGAAGGAGAGGGTGCATGGACGATCGTGGGTTCTTCGCGAAGATCGTCAAAGGGGATCCCCCGGAAGCATCGATCACGAAGCTTTTGGGCTAGAAGTTCCTCGAATTCGATGCCGCGCAACAAGTGATCAAGGTGGACATGCAAGCTCGTCCCGAATTCATCAATCCCGCAGGCTTTATTCACGGCGGGATGCTGGACGAAACGCTGTCGCCCGCCTTGGCCGCACCCTTGGCGCCCGTGAGTTCGCGCCGACTCTTGAGATCAAGGTGAACTTCATCACGCCGGCGAAAGTCGGCCGAGTGCTGGGCACTGGTCGGATCGTTTGCCGAGGCTGCTCAATTTGCTTCATGGAAGGGCAACTTCACGACGAGAACGGAAATCACCTCGCATCCGCTACGGCGACTTCGAAGGTCGGACGGTTAGGTGGAGAAGCTGCAGAGAGTTAGACGAATCTCACAAACGCCAACCTAATAGTGGGACTGTCCCGCTTTGGCGCAACGCGGACAATCGTTGAAAAACTAAGATGAGCCGCATTTGATCTAAGCCAAATTCTTAATGATAATCACTGGCGCGTGGGCCGCACGCCTGCAAGGCGATCGGCCATGCCACTTTGCTAACCGGCGGTCCCTTTCCTCCTGTCGCTGGTAGGGTCGCGCGGACCCTCGTTGGTCAAATTCCGGGCCCATCTGGTTTGGTTAGCAGGCCCGACGTACTACCGCTTGACTTATATTTCCGGTATGTGACTTTTGACGAAAATGCTGGGTGGAGACGTCCGAATGGCCAATCTCGAGGCCTCGAACCATGTCGCCCGTGTTTTGTCGGTCGCCAGTCAGTTGGCTGACGTCGACACGGAGTCGCGTATTGCCAATTCCTGGCGACGCTGTCTGACCAACCATAAGCTCGATCCGGCGCGGAACGATCCACCTCGCACTTTGACAGAAGCCGAAGTCAGGCGCGTCACCGAGCCGATTGAGGACCTGATCAGGATTGCCATTCCGGAACTCGAAGACCTTGCGCGCGTCCTTCGTGATTCTGGATATTGCGTCAATTTTGCCGATACAAATGGGACCATGCTCGTTAGCCGTCTTCCCGGCGGCGATTACGAGCGAACGTTCCGCGACTTGAAGATCTACACAGGCTCGAATTTCGCGGAGGCCTATGAGGGAACGAACGGAGTCGGGACCGCCCTCGCCGAGCAGACACCCATCCTGGTGCATCGCGACGAGCACTTCCGCGAGCAGTGGAGCGTCTTCACCTGCGGCGTGGCGCCGCTGTTCGACCATTGCGGAAAGCTGGCTGGCGCCGTGAACATTAGCTCTTGCCGCAGCGATCTCGAGCGTGCTGCACATCAGCTTGCGCTTTCCGTCGCCGTGGCGGCCACTCGACGAATCGAGAACTCAATTTTCCGTCGGTACTTTCGAAACTGCTGGATCGCGACATTGCCGGGTGACGAGGGCGGCGGGCTGGTCGCCTATGACGACGACCGTCGGGTAGTCGGCGCATGCCTACGTAGTCGATCGATCCTGGGGTTGACAGATGCGTTGATAGAAGCCGGCATCGACGTGTCCCATCTCATCCAGTTGGACGATGGGGTCACTCGATCACCGGAGAAAAATGTCGAGCTGCGACGCGCTGACGGCACCCTGTTGGGCCCGGGCCGGATTGCGCCGCCAGTCCGCGCCAGGACAGCGAGGGCCGAGCGTCGTGAGATTCCGGCAAACCGGTTTGCTGGGTTGCATAAGCTTGCGGGCAACGATCCCGTGCTGATCAACGGGGTGAAGCGCTTGATCAGGATTGGCGACCAGAACCTCCCGATCCTGCTTCATGGCGAGACCGGCAGCGGCAAGGATGTTTTCGCGCGTGCAATCCATCAATCCAGCAGCCGCGCCCGCAACAACTATGTTGCGCTGAATTGCGCCGCGATACCTGAAAGCCTGATTGATGCCGAGTTGTTCGGTTACGAAGCTGGCGCTTTCACTGGCGCGCGGCGGGACGGATCGAGGGGATTAATCGTGCAAGCTGATGGCGGCACGCTGTTCCTAGATGAGATCGGCGATATGCCGATCGCACTGCAAACCCGACTCTTGCGCGTGCTTGAAAATCGCGAGGTTTGGCCGCTCGGCGCGTTGAAGCCCGTGACTGTCGATATCAGACTGATCAGCGCGACCCACCGCAATCTTGGCCGAATGGCCGAGGCAGGCGCGTTCCGTGCGGACCTTTACTACCGACTACGCGGCATGGAGATCCCGCTGCCTGCCCTGCGAGAGCGAGCCGACAAGCGCGAGGTGATTGCAGAAATTGCGAGCGAGGAAGCTCCGAATTGTCGGATTTCTCCGGCCGCCTGGACCATGCTGCTATCCTACCCTTTCCCGGGAAATATGCGCCAGGTCAGGCATGTGTTGCGACTGGCTGGCTGCACTGCCGAGAATGGTCTCATTGTCGAGGTGGACCTCGACCTTCCGCCCCCCAGCAGCCTCGACACCGATTCGGATCACACGGCCGAGCGGGCGGCCATCGTCGCGGCGTTGCGCAGCCACAACGGACGTGTAACGGAAGCTGCGAGGACGCTGAAGCTGAGCCGAGCAACACTTTACCGCAAGATCAAGCTCTTGAAGATCGACGCGCCTGGATAGGCGTCGTCGAACATCTTGCATGACGGTATCAGGAGAACTGGCTCCAGCTCTGTCGTCGCGCATCCAGATCGCCAAGCGCAAACGAAACCCGGATGTCTCGCACGCATTGGAAGCTGCTGCGCAAATATATAAGAGGGCTCGTCTCGACAGAGATTCGAATATCGCGGACCTCACCTACGAACACCGAATGAGTTTTAGTTTCGAACTCCTGCACGAGCACGCAGTCGAACGCTGCTACCGCATGCTCCAGCAACGGGGCGCCGGTGGCGCCCACAATCCATCGTCCGAAAGCGAAGCGATCGTCGCCAATGATGCCGTTCTGACCGCTGAATGTCAGCGCAAGCAAGGTATGCTCCTCGCCCAGAAAGTTGACCGCGAAAAATCGCTCGTCACGGATGGGGGCGTGCGCGCTGGCGTTGCGGTTTACACAAACGAGCAGCGAAGGTGGATCATCGGAAAGCGAACAGGCCGACGTCACCGTCAGTCCGGTCCGGTGCCCTGGTTCGGTACCCACGGTCACCAGTGCAACTGCTCCAGCGCACTGGCGCATCGCCTTTTTGAAATTCTGCTTGTCAATATCCATGCCTCTATCTCCCGCACCGGACTCGGATGGCACGTGATTAGCAAATAATCCGGATGCGGCCGCGCCGCATCCGGGATCCAGGTTGTTACGCCGCCTTCGGCAGTTCAGTACCTAGATGCTTCAGCCGAGGCATGACCTCGTGCTGCAACAGCTCAAGCGAGTGTTGCCACGCCGCGGGCTTGTGCTTGTAGTCGAAGCCGAAGACGAGCAGTACGCCGAAACCGCCGACTTCACGATAGATGGTCTCGATCTTCTCAGCGACGGTCGAAGGCGAGCCGACGATCCAATTGCGTCGTGCGCAGTATTCGACAGTCACATCGCTATCCGGCACTTCCGGCGCGTGCTTCAGATAGTCCTTGAATCCGAAATGGCCGAGCAGGGGAAGGAAATACTCGCCCATCATTCTTCCCATCATGTCGCCGGCCGAGAGCTTCCAAGCCTCTTCATCCGTATCGGCAACGAGCACCTCGCGCACCAACCGCCAGTCTCTGCGACTCGGCTTGCGCCCCGTCTTGGCCGCGCCGATCTCCACCGACTCCCAGTGGCTGGCGACATAGGCGGGGTTGAGGTTGAGGCTCATTGGGATAAAGCCGCGCTCGCCGGCAAGCTTCAGCGTGTCCGAGTTCTTCGACAGCCCGGCCACGCCAATCGGCGGATGTGGTGCCTGCAGCGGCTTGAGGTGCGGCTTGAGGAAATCGAACATCGTGTCTGGCTTCGTTACGGTCCAGTACTTGCCCTTATGCGTGAAGGGCGCGGCCTCGCTCCATAATTTCAGGATGATCTCGAGTGCCTCTCGCGTCATGTCGCGGTTCTGGCCGCTCATGCCGTCGACATTGAACATCGCCCAGTCGCTCGGCAGGCCTGAAGCCGCGACACCGAAATTCAGCCTCCCGTCAGAGAGATGATCCAGCATCGCTACGCGGTTCGCGAGCTCGGCCGGATGATGATACGGCAACAGAAATCCGCCCGGACCGATGCGGATGTTCTTGGTCTGCAGCAGTGCCTGAGCGATCAACAGATCGGGCGAGGGATTTGGCTCCCATGGCGCCGTGTGATGTTCGCCGACCCAGGCTTCCTGGTAGCCCAGTTCATCAAGCCAGCGCAGAACCTGCAGGTCCCAATCGTTTCCTTCCTTCAATCCGCACTCCGGTGGATGCGAAGGCATGGTGAAATATCCAACTTCCATGATGTCTCCTCACTCGCTGCTGGTTACATTGCACAATGCGTATTGCTTCGCATTCGCAGCCTCCGAGCAAACGCCGTGCCAACGATGATGTCGGTCAGTTCTCTTTGCGAGATACTGCTTTCCAGCGCGGTATAGCTGAGAGATCTTCGGCAAATGGGACCCCGGTGTCTCATTGTCATGAGACTGTGTCTCGGCATTGAGATGTCGATCGGAGGCTGGAGAGTTCGGTCCAGATCGGCCGCCCTTCGGGTTAAGACGCTGTCTCGCGACGATGAGACGACTTTGGCTCGCTCCTGGGGGTGTGTCGGTTCCGTCGCCGCTCCTGGTCGACTTGACGGCTTCACCCGGTAGCTTGTCGAGAACCGGTGCGCCGGGCGGCCGATGGCGGGCAGGCCGCGGGTTGAAAAAGGCTACGAGCGGCAAGCCATCTGCGAACGAGCGATAAAGCTGCGAAAGGATCGTCTCATCCAAGCGACCGTCTCGCGACAGTGAGACGACCCAAGCGTGGTCGTGGACGATGCAGTCGCGATACCGGCCGAAAAGGTAAGCGATCGGTGCGCTTGCACGATGGCACGACGCTTGCTCATGCCACTTCGCGAGAGCGCAAAAGTCGCCAGCAGAGGAGGAAACTATGAAGGCGAGGAGGAGACGATGAAGGCATCATTGGCGAGCAGCCTAGGACTGGTTTGCTTTTTGGCTACGGCTACCGTTGCACTTGCGGCGGATCCGGGCACCGAAGATCCGAATAATTGGCCGTTATATAACCGCACCGCAAACGCGTGGCGTTACAGTCCGCTCGATCAAATCAACAAAGACAACGTCAGCAAGCTGTCAGTCTCGTGGATTGCCCATGGCGGCGATATCACCATGGGGATTCAGCAGACGCCCATCGTGATTGATGGCGTGATCTATTCTATCACCTCGGGAAATCGGGTGGCGGCGCTCGACGGAAAGACAGGGCAGCAGATTTGGAGCTTTGAGCCGAAGCTCGATCCGCTGACCAAGAAGGTGCTGTTCGCGCCCTATAGCCGCGGCGTTGCGGTCGGCCATGGCATGGTCTTCATCGGCACCGTGGACGGACGCGGCATCGCATTGGACCAAAAGACCGGCAAAGAGAAGTGGCAGGTACAGCTGACCGACTTCACCAACTGCCATGGCTGCAACTTCACTTCGCCGCCAGTCGTCGCAGGCGACATTCTAACCTTCGGTTCCACCGCCGGTGAACTCGCGACGCAGGGCAAGATCTACGGCGTCGAAGCGGCTACCGGCAAGAAAGTCTGGGAATTCAACACAATCAAGGAAGATCCGAAGAGCTGGCCGGGTCAAAGCGGGAGGTATGGCGGTGGCGGCGCGTGGATGCCCGGCACCTACGATGCGAAGACCGATACCGTCTTCTACGGCACCGGCAATCCGGGCAAGGATTTTGACGCTTCTGATCGCAAAGGTGACAATCTTTACACCGATTCGGTCGTCGCGTTGGAGGCCAAGACCGGAAAGTTGAAATGGTATCGGCAGGAAATCCCACACGATGTCTGGGATTTCGATTCGCCGTATGAGGTTCTGCAGTTCACGAAGGACGGCAAGGATCTGATCGTCCACATGAACAAGAGTGGCTATGTTTTCGTGCTCGATAAGAACAACGGAAACATCGATAACATCTGGCCGATTAGTGACCTCAAGAACTTCGTGAAAGACATCGATCCGAAGACCGGCGAGTTGATCGGCCGTGTCGAACTAACGATGAACAAGGAAACGCTGATCTGCCCGTCCACTTTTGGCGGGCGAAGCTGGAATTCGGGTGCATACAATCCGAAGACCGGTCTCTGGTACAACAACGTGCTCGATTTCTGCAACTATCTCAAGCCGATCGAGCAGAAGGAAGACCCCAAAGACCACGGCACCGGTCATACTGGTTCGAACGACTTCGGCCGGTTGGTTATGGCGCCCGATGGCCGGAAGCCTGGTCAGCTCAGTGCCAATGATCCTTTCACGGGCAAGCAGAAATGGAGCTATGCGATGGATGTGCCAGGCTTTTCCTGCGTGCTCACCACCGCCGGGGGCTTGGTATTTAATGGTGATCCCATGGGCAAGCTTCAAGCCTTTGACGCCGAGACAGGGAAGGTTCTGTGGAGCTTCAATACGGGCTCCGGAATGCGCGGCGGCCTCGTAACGTACGCGGTTGATGGAGAGCAGTACATCCTGGTGCCAAGCGGATGGGGGTCGTATGCAGCCCTCCTGATGCCGGCTCTCTTGCCGCAACTGGAGAAGGTGCCAGCAGCTTCAACGCTGATCGCCTTTAAGATTTCGAAGTAGTTGCGGTGGGGCGGCCGAGAAACGGCCGCCCCACTAATTAGGAGTGAGCGATGCGATTTCTTGTTGTTTGGGCGAGCGTGGTTCTTTTCAGTGGTTTGGCACTTTCCAGGCTACAGGCCCAAGAGATGCCTGATCTCAAGGACCCGAAAGTCGTTACCGCCGGCCACGACTTGTTCCTGCAAAAGCAGTGCGCGCATTGTCATGGGGAGGATGGCACGGGTGGCATCAACCTCGCGCGGCGCACACTCGACGCCAAGGGCGTCTTTACATCCATCGCTGAAGGACGCGAGCGGAATGGCATCCGCATGCCGGAGTGGCGCGGGGTGCTGAGCGACGAGGAGATCTGGCAGGCGACAGCTTACGTCCTGTCGATCAGCCAGCCGAGCAACAAACCTTAGTGTGTGAGATTTGGACCAACCGTAGGGAAAAAAATCTGCAGAAATAGGTGCAGGTCAGGAGGTCAGTACGACGATCTTTCCCCCAGCGGAATTCTCCTCCATGCAACGATGCGCATCTGCGATCTGATCCAGGTGGAAAACGCGCCCACGTAGATCCGAAGCGTGCCGGCCTCGACCTGTTCTACAAGGGATTGGAGTGGTGTTCGCATGAAATCTTCCGCACCGCCGGAATAGACGGTGGGGCTGACTGCATTTGGAATGATATCCATTGGGCTGAAGTGATCGAACCCACTTATTTCCGACCATGCCGGTCATGCAAACGATGCCGTGCGGGCGTGCACTTGAAAAGAATCGGCGAGGCTGGTCGTGCCCACGAGCTCAAGAGCCTTGTCAGCGCCGCTCTTGGACGAACGGACCGACAGCGCGCGCCGGGTCGACCATTGTAGCGCGATGGCCCGGTCCGGTCATTGCTGGCGCCTT
>Ga0193727_1001106_pt1 | contig 11040 bp, 14 predicted proteins | sample H2c2metaG_FD_143051 | JGI IMG/M metagenome (GOLD analysis project Ga0193727, IMG submission 143051) | Soil microbial communities from a riparian zone of the East river system, Colorado, United States - H2c2 | ecosystem: Environmental > Terrestrial > Soil > Riparian zone | place: USA: East River...
TCTGGATCAGGAGCACGAACAGATAGGCAACGGCTTTCGGGCGTTCGTCGTTCGTCTTCATCGGCAAATGATATGAGTTGAACAGGGCCCGAGGCCTTAGCGGCGTCTCGAAGGATGAGCAACAGAAACCAGCCGTCACCCTCCGAGGCTCGCAACAGCTCACGCCTCTCGGTCACTTCAACTGCCGTCCGGCGATCACCCCATCGCTTCACTCGCCCTCGAATTTGAACGAGACCTTGAGCTTGGCGCGGTAGGCTTCGATCTCGCCCTTGGCGTCCAGCTGCAAATCGAGCTGGGCCACTTCGGCGACGCGGAGTTCGCGCAGGGATTTTCCTGCCCGGCTGACGGCGGCCGCGGCCGCCTTTTCCCAGGACTCCTTGCTGGTACCGATCAGCTCAATGACTTTGTAGACACTCTCAGCCATGTGGTCCTCCCGTTCGGTGTTGGGCAGGACGCAGGTGCTCCTGCCGCCGGTAACCCTAGCATCGGGATTTCAGTGCCGAAAGGATGCGGCGCACCATGTGGGGCAAGGAGTCACGCAGAAAGCAAAACGGCCGGGCGGCATCGATGCCGTCCGGCCGTTAGCGATCAGTCTCAAGGCTCTTTTTTTAAAGAGCGGGTCTCGTGCCTTAGATCGCGTATTTAAACTCAGGCATTGCCTTCAGTTGGTCCTTGGTCGCGCTGACCACGGCGTGATCGGGATACCACGGGTTGGACCTCGTGGCTGCCGCCGTGGCCGGTGCAGTGTTCGTGCTCGTGCTCGCCGCGCCGGTGGTCGTCGATGGCGCCGGCCGGGTGCCTGGCGCATTCGCATTCGGCCCGCCGGCGACGCCGGTGTAAGCGACAGGCTCATTGACGAATTTCATCTTGTCGAAGGCAACCGCGACCAGATGCTCGCCGACGCCGAGGAAGCCGCCGACGCCCAGCACCACCCCCTTGATGTTTCCATCCTTGTCCATCAAGAGATCGTTGATCGAGCCGAGGCTCTCGTTGTTGTCATTATAGACGCTGAGGCCGACGAGCTTCGACGCGCGCCAGTTACCCTGAAACGACGAGTCCGAGGCCGCAGCCGGCGCCGTGTTGGCGCGATCGGTGGTTGCTGTCGGAGTTTGCGCGAACGCAACGGTCGCAAGCAGTGCCGACCCGACCAAGCCGGCCGCGATGTGTTTTGTTGCTAACATGTGCTGTCTCCCTGATACGAAATGATGTGGGGAAAACACGCCAATCCATCGACTGTTCCGATCGCCGAACACAATTTAAAGGGTTGCGGTGCGGATGATGTAAGGGTTCCGTAGAACATCGCGGCGCACGCGGCAAACCGCTTGCCGCATCACTGCTTCACGGCGCTTTCGCGATGCGATCAGAAGCCGCCCCAATAAGGCGGCGTTCCGTAATAGCGATGCAACTCTGTTTCCTGCGAGCGATCGCCCCAGTCGAAATCCTTGTCGGCACGAAACGACGGCGCGCGTTTGAGCTCGTCGTCGTCGATGTCGAGCTGGTAGGCCTCGAACCTGGTGTTGTAGGCGAGACGCGCCCATGGCAGCGGCAGCAGGCTGGTTCCCATGCCAAGGAACCCGCCGAAGCTCAGGATCGCGTAGGACACCTTGCCGCTGACCTTGTCGATCATCAGCCGCTCGATGTGGCCGATCTTGTCGCCGTTCGGCCGCCGCACCGCGGTGCCTTCCACACGATCGCTGGCGATCAGATGGTGTGGTTTGGTCATGACGTCGGTCATCGCACCCTCCTTGGGTTGATGAGCCGAATCAACGCTGTAACAGCGGATCGGTTCCCTCAGCGCCAGGCCAAATCGGCTGAAGGAGGGCAAATCGCCTGCCAGGAACCCCTCAATCGCAACACGGACGGAGCGATCATCCTTTCCCGTTCTGGGAAGGATGATGTCGGGGTACTTTGGTGTGTGCGTCGCGGCCGGAGGTCAGGTTTGATAGTCGATCAGAAGCGCTGAAAATGACGAGCTGGCATTGCTGGCGGTGCTGGAACTGCCGGTCGCGCTGTACGAGATCGATGACGAGGCCGACAGCGACTCCTGCAGCGACTGGAGAAACTGCTGCAGAATATCGTCGGCGGAGCTGGCGCCCGAGGAACTGCTTGTGCTGTCGGTTGAGGAGGCACTGTCCGTGGGTGGCGGACCACCGTGGCCGTCGTGACGGCCGTGCGCGCCGCCGGCGCCATCTGGACCGCCGGCGCCACCGGGGCCATTGGCGAACGCTGCCTTGAAGACGCCCTGCAGTTCGGTGGCCTGATCGCTGGTCAGCTTGCCGCTGGACACTTCGCCGGCAATCAGGTCGTCGATCTTCGACTTCAGATCGCCGGGAGAGGGCCTTGTGCCGCCAGCCGAATGACTCGCCCGGCTGCTCTGCAGCGAGGAGTCGATGTCGGTCAGCGCGGAGGATAGCGCGTCCTGATCGGAAGAGCCGATGGTACCTGAGTCTATTTCTGCCTGCAGCTCATCCTGTAGCTTCTGGAGAGGCGACTGATAATTGCTGCTGGAGATCGCGGAGATGGAAGTCATTGGTGGCTCCGAAGGTTCTTGTGACCCCTTGACCGTAAGGTTAATGGTCTTAACGAGGTCTTTTTATTGCCCCGCCAGCATGTTGCCCGGTGTTGCGAAGCTGACATCAGAAACATTGCGAAACAAAAATCCTTCGCCGGTTGCCCCGAATCACCGACAAAGGTCCACATGGCCACGGCATCGCCGAACATTCTTGTCGTTGAGGACGACCGCGAGACGCGGGCGCTGATTGCGAAATACCTGCGGACCAACGCCTGCAACGTGACGACCGCGACCGACGGGCGCGAGATGGTCCGGGCCATGACCGACCATCGCGTCGACCTTCTGATCCTCGACGTGATGCTGCCGGGTGAGGACGGCCTCAGCCTGTGCCGCAAGGTCCGCGCCGAATCGCAAATGCCGATCATCATGCTCACCGCGCGCGGCGAGGACGTCGATCGCATTGTCGGGCTCGAGATGGGCGCGGACGACTACCTTGCCAAGCCGTTCAACCCGCGCGAATTGCTGGCCCGGATCAACGCGGTGTTGCGCCGCCAGGCCGCCGCCCAGACGCTCAGCTCCGCCAACGGCGCGACCGCCCTCGCCTTTCTGGGATGGCAGATCGATTTCAGGCTGCGGGAGCTGCGCAACCCGGCGGGTGCGCGGGTTGCGATGACCAGCGCCGAATTCGACCTGCTGCGAACCTTCTGCGAGCGGCCAGGCCGCGTGCTGTCGCGCGACAGCCTGCTCGATCTCACCCAGGGCCGCAACGCCGGCTCCTTCGAACGCAGCATCGATGTGCTGGTCAGCCGCATCCGGCGCAAGATCGAAACCGATCCGCTGGAACCCACCATGATCAAGACGGTGCGTTCCGGCGGCTACATGTTCACGCCTCGGGTGGATGCGGTGACGATCCCGACCAACGGCTGATCATGAAGCGGCTCGGATTTCTCAATCTCAGGGGCATCAGCGGACAGATCGCGGCACTGGTGGTGGCCTCGATCATCGCCATCCACCTGATCCTCACCGCAACCTTTCTCATCCATCGGCCGGATCAGCCCGATCCATCGATCGACCGCGGGCACGCCCAGCTCATAGCATCGGTCCAGCTTCTCGGCGCGGCGCAAACGGCCGAACGGCCCCGGCTCTTCGCCGACATTGCGCGGGCATTTCCGCAACTGGATATCGAAAGCCTTGCGCCGGGTCCCGCTGTCGCGGCGAACGAAGCCGATGGCCCGCACCTGCGCGGTCTGCGGCGCCGCCTCGGCAGCGGCTACCGGATCCTTTCGCTGCCGCAGCAAGACGATACCCACAAGGTCGGCATCGTGCTGCCGGACGGCGCGATGATTTCCGCAAGGCTGCTGCCGGACCAGTGGCAACGTCCGTTCTGGGGCGGGCCTTGGATGATGACACTGCTGTTCGCCATCATCAGCGTCACCTTGCTTGGCCTGTGGGCCGCCCGAGCCCTGACGGCGCCGCTGTCGTCATTCGCGAAGGCCGCCGAAAGCTTCAGCCTGAACGGCGCCACTGCGCCGCTGCCCGAACGCGGCCCTGAAGAAATTCGTTCGGTTGCGAAGGCGTTCAACCGCATGCGGGAGCGGATCACCGCTCTGATCGACGACCGCACAAAGATGCTGGCCGCCATCAGCCACGATCTGCGGACACCGATCACCAGAATGCGCTTGCGCTCCGAATTTATCGAGGACGACGGGCATCGCAGCCGGATGTTGCACGATCTCGACCAGATGCGATCGATGCTGGAGTCGGTGCTTTCGTTTCTGCGCAACGACCGCAAGCTCGAATCCATGACGCTGGTTGACATTGCAACCACGCTGCAGCTCGTCACCGATCAATTCGCCGACATGGGACACAAGGTCGCTTACGACGGCCCGGAACATGCCATGGCCACGGTCCGGCCCGACGACCTGCATCGCAGCATCACCAACCTTGTGGAGAACGCCGTCAGGTTCGGCACGGAGGCCGCGATCCGCCTTCGAATCTCGTCGGATATCGTGACGATCGATATCGAGGACGATGGTCCCGGCATTTCCGATGCGCGCAAGGATGTCATGCTGGAGCCGTTCGTGCGCGGCGACGACGCCCGCAACATGGATGAAGCCGCCGGCTTCGGTCTCGGGCTTTCAATCGCGCACGCCATCGTGCTCGCACATGGCGGCGAGTTGTCACTCAATGACCGGCAGCCTCGCGGATTGATGGTCCGCATTCAGTTGCCGGTTCACCAGCAGAGCCGACAGGCGGCCGCCTGAGCGTCACGCCGAGCCGCGCAAATCCATCACCTCGGCGGTCAGGCCGCGATGGCTTGCTGATCCGACTCGGCGAAGTACGCGATCGCCTCGAAACGATAGTTGCAGGCGTGGCAGTGCCAGAGATAGGAGGCGCGGTGCGGTTCGGTTTCAACCCACTCTGGAGCGGCGATGGGCTTGCCGCATTGGGCGCAGGGATTCCCATGGGGCAAGGAGCCGAAATCGATTCTGGCCATGGCGAGTCTCCCGTTGTCTCTTTGATTTTTAAGGAATGGACAGGATAACTGTCGGAAAATGCGGACGTCGTCCTGCTACCTATGAGTGTTGGAGAGTATTGCGTCTTTTGAGCGGCAATGAAAGGGAACTGTGGCGCGACATATTGTGACGTCATCCGCGCGCGAGCGTAATCGCGCTCACCTCAGAATGACGGCTTACTCACTCGCCTTCGGATCAACCGCCGGCTCGACCGTATGCACTGTGCCGGGCTTACGCAGATGGATCGTGGCGATGTCGTCGGCATATATTTTCTGCCAGCCGTCGATGTGATCGAGCAGCTTGGTCGCAGCGCTCTGCGTGCGCATCAGGGTCGCCTCGATGCTGTACTCATCCAGCAGCCGGAACAGGTTCTCCGGCTTCATCAATCCGCTGGCGGCATTGTGGTCGACGAAAAATTTCTCGCCGAACAGTTCAGTGCGGCCGTCGATGAAGGTTGCCACGCCGTTGGCGATCAGATAGCCGCCGAAATCGTAGTCGTTGAAGACCCGCGTCAGATTCAATTTCTTCAGCGCGGTAACGGCGGCGACCGGCGACCCCCTGGTGTGCGGCTCGTAGCGATGCACGGAGGCAAAGGCAAACGTTGCCGCCACCAGCGCGATTGCAACGATCGCGAACAGCACGCCGCGCATCGGCGCTGCGGCACTTGAAGTTGAAACCTCATCGCCGCCGATCTGCCTTGCCAGCGGCGCCGCGAGAATAAGCGGCGCCAGCAGCGCCAGGATTTCGACGGCCCGCCCTTGCGCGAGCGCCATGTGCAACAGTCCGAGCAGCAGCACGATGCGCAGCGGCGGCAGCTTGACGCCGTGAAACAACGCCAGCCCAATTCCCAGCAGCAGGCAGACTTCAAAGGCACCGACGCTGCCGAAGCTCGTGGGCTGCCATTCCATGATCAGCGGCAGCGCGGCGCCAAGCGCCAGGATCTTCTGTGACGCCAGCAGCGAATTCCAGCCATACGGCGTGCAGCAGCTTAGCACCAGCGCCGCCGCGGCGAATGCCGCCCACCGCAGCGCCAGCGCCTTGCGCAGTTTCACATCCGCGTTCAGGACGGCATCGAGCGCGATCGGCGCGATCAACACCAGGCCGAACACAAAGCCGCCATGCAGGTTGGCCCATAGCGCCATCAGCGGCAAAAGCCAGAATGACGGTGCGCCCCGCCGATCTGCCGCCGCGATCAGTCCGCCGACCCAGGCCACCATGACCGGCAACGCCAGCACATGCGGCCGTGCCAGGAGATGCGGCACGGTCAACGCCAGCGCCGCCGCAATGAATACCAGCGTCGTGCTCTCGCTCAGCCGCCGGCTCAGGAATCTTGCGAACATGCCGAACGTCGCCGCGATCGCTGTCGCGGCAAGCACTACGGGCCCGCTCCAGCCCGATATCGCATAGGCCTTGGCGTAGAGCACCTGCGCCAGCCACTGCGTCGAAATCCAGGGCTGGCCGTGCATGGTGAAGGAATAGACATCGGTCTCGGGCACGGCGCGATGGTCCGATATCCACTGACCGACGGTGATCTGCCACATCGTATCGGGATCGATCAGCAGTTTGTTTCCGGCCACCAGAAACAGCGCATAGATCAGAACGCCGACCCACAGCGGCAGCAGCCCGCGCATCGGGCTGACATCCTCGGCGATATTGGCAACGGACATGGTCATTGGTGCGGCCGGTTTGTTGCGGTTTTCGGCCCGATCGAAGCATGCCAGGGCATAATTCTTGGTAAATCTGGCCGCAGCGGATGCGGGAAACACCCAGGAAAGCCGGAATTTGGCCACATCATCGCCCGGCGATTGCAACAATCTCGGCAGCGAACCGTTCATCATGTCCACTCCGAGGCCATCCCTAATGAAACGTCTACTGTCTCTCGCCTGGCTCGCCACCGCAGTGACGCTGCTTCCGCACGCCGCTCAAGCCCAGCGCGCGCAATATGATGCGCTGGTCGCCAGCCACGCCCAGGCCAACGGCGTGCCGGAAGCCCTGGTGCATCGCGTGATCGTGCGTGAAAGCCGATATCAGCCGCATTTGATCGGACGCGGCGGCACCATCGGCCTGATGCAGATCAAGCTCGCGACCGCGCGCGGCCTCGGCTACACCGGCACCGCCGAGGGGCTGCGCGATCCCAACACCAATCTCACTTACGCGGTGAAATATCTCGCCGGCGCCTACCGCGCGGCAAACGGTAACCACAACCGCGCTGTGTCCTACTACGCCAGCGGCTATTACTACGCCGCCAAGCGCCAGCGGCACGAACGTACCAGCCCTACCGAGCCGATGCTCGCCAGCGCGCCGCCGCGATAAGCGGTAAGAAACAACGCTGCCTACCCCAAGGCACAGTGGGGTTCCGAAAAATTAGCCGTCATGGCCGGGTTCGTCCCGGCCATCCACGTCTTGAAGCAGCAAAGGAACACGTGGATGCCCGGCACAAGGCCGGGCATGACGGAGGGTGTCCGTTGACACTCCCCGCCATCGGCTTACATTAACCCTGTTCCGAGGGGAGCTCCGATGAGGAGCTGAGAGACTGCACGCTCAAATCCTGTTCGCAGGTTGCGAGACCGCGGTGACCCTTTGAACCTGATCCGGGTCATGCCGGCGAAGGGACAGGGATGTACCAGAGTTCGAACGTACGGCGCGGGCCGTTGCCAGTCGCGACCGGGAGGGAATCTCCCGTTTCCGTCATCGGTGCAGGCATTGCCGGCGCGTGGCAGGCGCTGCTGTTTGCGCAGGCCGGCCACGAGGTCACGCTGCACGAGCGCAGCGACGCCGCGATGACGCAGTCGACCAGCTACTGGGCCGGCGGCATGCTCGCGCCTTACTGCGAGGCCGAGGCATCTGAGCCCGTCATCAGCCGGCTCGGCATCCGCTCGCTCGACCTGTGGCGCGAACATTTTCCGCAAACGCCGTTCAACGGCTCGCTGGTGGTGGCGCATCCGCGCGACCGCGCCGACTTCGAACGTTTTGCCAGGCTCACGACCGGGCACCGCCGGCTTGACGCGCACGCCGTCACCGAACTCGAACCGTCGCTGGAGGGCCGCTTCCGCGATGGCCTGTTCTATGCCGATGAAGGCCATGTCGAGCCGCGACGCGTGTTGCCGGAATTGCACGCGCGCTTCACCGCCGCCGGCGGCACCATTCAATTCGCCAGCGAGGCGAACCCGGAAGACCTCGACGGCATCGTGATCGATTGCCGCGGATTGGCGGCGCGCGAGGCGCAGCCTGCCTTGCGCGGCGTCAAGGGCGAAATCATCCTGATCGAGACCGACGAGGTCGAGCTCTCGCGACCGGTGCGGCTGATCCATCCACGCTGGCCGCTGTATGTGATTCCGCGCGGCGGCAACCGCTTCATGCTGGGCGCAACCTCGATTGAAAGCGAGGACAATGGCGTCAGCGTCCGCTCCGCGCTGGAGCTGCTAGGCGCCGCCTATGCGGTGCATCCGGCCTTCGCCGAGGCGCGGATCGTCGAATTCGGCTCCGGGCTGCGCCCGGCCTTTCCCGACAATCTGCCGCGCATCGCGATCGACAACCAGCGCATCGCGGTCAACGGACTTTACCGCCACGGTTTCTTGCTGGCGCCGGCGCTGGCCGAACTGACGCTGGGCTATGTGCAGCGCGGCGTGATCGACAACGAGGTGATGCAATGCGCGTGATCGTCAACGGCGAGCAGCGGGAAATCTCCGCAGGCAGCGTCGATGCGCTGCTGAGCGAGCTTGAATATGAGGGCACGCATTTTGCGATCGCGCTGAATTTCGACGTGCTGCCGCGAGCTAAGTGGGCGCAGACCCCGCTCAAGAACGGCGACGAGATCGAGATCATCACCCCGCGGCAGGGAGGGTGAAGGGATGACGATGATGCAATCACGGTGCCGAAGAGCCCCCACCCCGGCCCTCCCCCGCAAGCGGGAGAGGGTGAAGGAAACGAGGCGCACTCCCTCTCCCGCTTGCGGGGGAGGGCCGGGGTGGGGGAATGGCTACGCGCCCGGCGCTCATGGTGGAGCTCGTCCATGCTGAACTTCTACGGCAAACCATTCGCCTCCCGCTTGCTGGTCGGCAGCGCGCTGTATCCGTCGCCGGCGATCATGCAGGCGGCGATCCGCAGTTCGGGCGCCAACATCGTCACGGTATCGCTGCGGCGCGAGTCCGCAGGAAGCAAGACCGGCGATGCGTTCTGGTCGCTGATCCGCGAGCTTGACGTCACCGTGCTGCCGAACACCGCGGGCTGCCGCAGCGTGCGCGAGGCCGTGACCACCGCAAAACTGGCGCGCGAATTATTCGGCACCTCATGGATCAAGCTGGAGGTGATCGCCGACAACGACACGCTGCAGCCCGACGTGGTCGGCCTGGTCGAAGCCGCATCGATTTTGATCAAGGACGGTTTTGAGGTGTTCCCCTATTGCACGGAAGACCTCAGCGTCGCGATGCGGCTGGTGGAAGCCGGCTGCAAGGTGGTGATGCCGTGGGCGGCGCCGATCGGCAGCGCCAAGGGCATCATCAACCGCGATGCCCTAAAACTGCTGCGCGACCGCCTGCCCGATATCACGCTGGTGGTCGATGCTGGCTTGGGCGCGCCGTCGCACGCGGCCGCCGCGCTCGAGCTCGGCTACGACGCCGTGCTGCTGAACACCGCGATCGCGAAGGCCGCCGACCCGGTGGCGATGGCCAACGCGTTTCGGCTCGGCGTCGAGGCCGGACGCACCGCATATGAAGCCGGCTTGATGGAAGCCCGCGACTTCGCCTCTCCCTCAACCCCTGTCATCGGGACACCATTCTGGCATGCCGTATCCTGATCGCAATTATCCCGATCGCTTTTATCCCGTGGTGGACAGCGTCGCCTGGGTCGCGCGCCTCGCTTTGCTTGGCGTCGGCACCATTCAACTGCGCGCCAAGGACCTCAACGATTCCGAAGCGCTGCAGACCGTCAGCGACGCGCTCGACATCATCAAGGGCACAGGGGCAAAACTCGTGGTCAACGACTACTGGCGCGCGGCGATCGTGGCCGGCGCAAGGCATCTGCATCTCGGCCAGGAAGATCTCGCTGACGCCGATCTCAAGGCGATCCGTGACGCCGGCTTGACGCTCGGCCTTTCCACCCATGACGACGCGGAGCTCGAAACCGCCTTGCGCGCCAAACCGGATTACATCGCGCTGGGGCCGATCTTTCCGACCACGCTGAAATCGATGCGCTTCGCGCCGCAGGGCATCCCGAAGATCACCGAATGGAAGAAGCGCATCGGCAATATCCCGCTGGTCGCGATCGGCGGCATCAAGCTGGAACAGGCCGCCGAGATTTTCGCCGCCGGCGCCGATTCCATCGCCGTGGTCAGCGACGTGACACAAAATTCCGATCCCGACGCGCGGGTGCGTGCGTGGCTGCAGATGAACGCGGAGGCCGCGTGAGATGAGCAACAACGAGAAAGCCCCCACCCCGGCCCTCCCCCGCAAGCGGGAGAGGGAGCACACCCCGCTCTTGTCTTCCCTCTCCCGCTTGCGGGGGAGGGTGGCGCGCTCGTCAGAGCGCGACGGGTGGGGGCAGCCTCGATCGAAATCTCGCGCCACGATCCTGAACCCTACGACTCCGGATCGATCCGCTTTGCGGACCGTCCGGAATGACAACAATTAAAAAGGAGGATACACCATGAACATCCGCTCCAATCCCGACACCACGCTTCCCGCCGTCACGACAGGTCCGCTGCCCTCGTCGCGCAAGATCTTTGTCACGCCGGATGAAGCGCCGGATGTGCGGGTGCCGCTGCGCGAGATCATCCTGAGCGAAGGCGCCGGCGAGCCCAATCTTCCGGTCTATGACACTTCCGGGCCCTACACCGATCCTGATGTGACCATCGACGTCAACGCGGGGCTTACGCGCGCCCGCATCGAGTGGGTGAAGGAGCGCGGCGGCGTCGAGGAATATCAGGGCCGCGAGATCAAGCCGGAAGACAACGGCAATGTCGGCGCGACCCATGCCGCGAAATCGTTCAACGCCCATCACAAGCCGCTGCGCGGG
>Ga0193727_1001107_pt1 | contig 11029 bp, 11 predicted proteins | sample H2c2metaG_FD_143051 | JGI IMG/M metagenome (GOLD analysis project Ga0193727, IMG submission 143051) | Soil microbial communities from a riparian zone of the East river system, Colorado, United States - H2c2 | ecosystem: Environmental > Terrestrial > Soil > Riparian zone | place: USA: East River...
TGAAATCAGTATGGCTCTAGTCCAGGAAGTTCTCGAGATCGTCAAAAAGCGGAATCCGAACGAGCCGGAGTTTCTCCAGGCGGTCACCGAAGTTCTCGAGTCCATAGAACCGGTGGTTCAGCGGAATAAAAAATATCGAGACGGCAAAATCCTTGAACGTCTTGTTGAGCCGGAGCGAATGATTCAGTTCCGCGTTCCCTGGGTCGACGACAAGGGCCAAATCCAGGTAAACCGCGGGTTTCGCGTCCAAATGAATAGCGCAATCGGGCCTTACAAAGGGGGGCTCCGCTTCCACCCTACCGTTAACGCCAGCATCCTGAAATTTCTCGCCTTTGAACAGGTCTTTAAGAACTCGCTCACTACCCTGCCGATGGGCGGCGGCAAAGGTGGCGCCGATTTCGACCCAAAGGCGAAATCCGACAACGAAGTCATGCGGTTTTGCCAATCGTTTATGACCGAGCTGTTCCGGCACGTCGGTCCCCACACCGATGTGCCTGCCGGCGATATCGGGGTAGGTCGTCGCGAAATAGGCTATCTCTTTGGCCAGTATAAACGGCTTGCCAACGAATTTACCGGCGTGCTCACGGGCAAGGCGCGCAATTGGGGTGGCTCGCTCATGCGCCCGGAAGCGACTGGTTATGGCGCGGTTTATTTCGCGCAGGAAATGCTTAAGACGCGGAACGAAACGATTGAAGGTAAAATTTGTACCGTGTCCGGATCCGGGAATGCGGCGCAATTCACCGTGGAAAAATTAATCGAGTGCGGCGCGAAGGTTCTCACCATGTCCGATTCCAGCGGCTTGATTTACGACAAGAGCGGCATCACCGAAGAAAAGCTGGCTTGGATCCAAAGCGTCAAGAACGTGCGGCGCGGACGCATCAAGGAATACGCCGAGAAGTTCAGGGGTGCGAAATATGTAGAAGGACAGCGCCCGTGGGGCATCAAATGCGATTGTGCATTTCCGTGCGCCACTCAGAACGAAATCACCGGCGAAGATGCAAGGAAGCTAGTCGAGAACGGCTGCTATCTGGTTTCCGAAGCGGCCAACATGCCCACTGTCCCAACAGGTGTCGATCTGTTCCTCGAGAGAAAAATCCTTTTTGGCCCCGGTAAAGCAGCAAATGCCGGTGGTGTGGCGACGTCCGGTCTGGAGATGAGCCAGAACTCGATGCGCTTGCCATGGCCGCGCGAAGAAGTCGATTCGCGTTTGCGTCACATCATGTCCACGATCCACAAAAACGCGTGGGAAACCGCCGCCGAATACGGGCACCCGGGTAATCTGGTGGTTGGCGCGAACATTGCCGGCTTCGTCAAAGTCGCAGATGCGATGCTCGATCAGGGTGTCGTATAACTGTTGAGCGTCTTTTCTTTGCAAAAGCGAGCCTTATAGCCTTTTTGGCGGCTCGCCACCGACATCCTGAGCTAATGGCGGCAAATGGACGCTGTTAGCACAATGAAAACGCGCAGAACCTTCGCCGAATGCGAATAATGAATGTATGCAAACGAATACTGTTGATCATCGGAAAGCGAAGGCAGCTCCCGGTAACGCCGAAACCATAATGAGACAAAAGTGGGCGGTTCTCGGGCTCCTGTTCGTTGTTGTCATGATTGGCGCAAGCGGATGCGCCGATTCTTACGGCGGTGGCTATTACGGCGGTGGCCCGTACTACGGTGGTGGTGGCCCGTACTACGGCGGTGGCCCGTACTACGCCGGTTCTCGGAGGTACGGACGGTCGTATTACGGCCGGGGCCCGTACGGACCCGGTTACGGTCCAGGGTATGCCGCTTACCCAGGCTCCGTCACGGTCGAGGTTGGCGATCGACCGTATTACACGCATGGCCCCGGCTATTACGTTGGGCGGACCTACTACGTCTGGAGGCCGGGACATTGGGCAAATCGCAACGGGCAAAGAGTCTGGATCCGCGGCCACTACGTTGTGCGAGGATAATCGGAGCGTCGCCACACGCGTTCTTGCCTGATGCCGCAGGCAGTGTCGCGTCAGTGGTTCGTTAGGCAAAGGGAGGAACGAGTCCCCAGCGCGCGAAACGAAAACGCAAGGCGGTGGCAAGACAACCCAGTCCATAGCGCACGCTTCGCTTAGCGCGGCCCGCCGAGAATTCGGGAAGCAAGCGGGGATCGACCAGACGTCTTGCAAGCCCAAGTCAGCCGCGGTCATGTTCATCTTCCGTAGCGGCGGTCTGTGACCGTCGCATTATTTCTTCAAACGGGGTTAACTTAGAACACATCAAAGATATCCCGGCGAATGGCGGTTGCTCCACTCTCTAACCAGATTCGAGCGACGGTCACAGACCGCCGCTACAGTTTCAAATGATCATTTTTCATGACGCCCGTTGCCTGGAGTACTCCAGTCCGGGACATCCGGAAGGACCGGAACGCATTGCCAGCACTGCGCCTTTGTTAAGGGATCGGCATCCGGATTGGAAATGGCGCGAGCCAATCGCACCGGATGAAATCAAGTTGTTGCGGGCACATTTGCCAGAACATCTCACACGGATCAAAAATGCCAGTCATGACTTCGATGCGGATACGCCTGCGTATCCAAACATTTACGAACACGCCTTACGTTCGGCTGGCGCGGCGATCGATGCAGCACAAACGGCGTTCCGCGGTGGGCGGACTTTCAGCTTGATGCGGCCGCCGGGGCATCACGCGACCCGCGACCGCGCTATGGGATTTTGTTATTTGAGCAACGTCGCAATCGCGGCGCTTGATGCATTAGAGAATGGCGCTGAGCGCGTCGCGATCTGGGATTTCGACGCGCATCACGGCAACGGCACCGAAGCGATCGTCGCACACAATCCGCAGATTGTGTTCGCGTCCATTCACCAGTTTCCAGCTTATCCTGGCACAGGCGCAAAATCGTTTGCGAACATCGATAATTACCCGGTGGCACCGCACGCCCCCCGAACCCAGCACGTTGATGTTGCGGAACGCGCGCTGGAAAACCTCTTAAGGTTCAAGCCCGATCTCTTGCTCGTTTCGGCAGGCTTCGACGCCTACTCCGGCGATCCTCTCGTCCAAATGACGCTGGAACTGGAGGATTTTGCGAAATTCGGCGAATGGCTGCGCACTATTGGAATCCCCACTGCGGCAATTTTGGAAGGCGGCTACAGCAACGAACTACCCGAGTTGATCGAGGCGTTTTTGTCAGCATGGGAATCCTGAGCCACAGATTTACGGATGGAAGAGATGAGCTGATCGGTGAAAATCTGTGTTCATCTGTGGCGATCTTCATTCATTGGTGGATAGTTGGCAGATCAAAACGGGCTGTAGTTCAGCTTGGTAGAACGCTTGAATGGGGTTCAAGAGGTCGTGGGTTCGAATCCCGCCAGCCCGATAAGATTTTTTCGCCACGGATTAACACAGATGAAACACAGATTCTCATGGCGAAGATCCACATCTATCGGTCTAAATCTGTGTTCATCTGTGGCTGAATGCTAAGCGCCGGAATCGTCGGATTGCCGAACGTCGGCAAGTCCACCCTTTTCAATGCGCTGACCCGCAGCCACAAGGCACCCGCGGAAAATTATCCTTTTTGCACGATTGATCCTAATCTCGGCATCGTCACCGTGCCCGACGCACGCCTGGCGAAGCTTGCGGAAATTTCACATTCGCAAAAGATCGTACCGACCGCGATTGAGTTTGTTGATATTGCCGGCCTGGTCAAAGGCGCAAGCGCAGGTGAAGGACTGGGCAATCAATTTTTACATTACATTCGCGAAGTTGACGCGATCGTGCAGGTGGTGCGCTGTTTCGAGGACAGCGACGTTCATCACGTCAGCGCGTCGATTGATCCAATTCGCGACATCGAAGTCATCAATACCGAACTTGTGCTCGCAGACCTCGCGTCGCTCCAGAAAAGGCACGATCGATTGCAGAAGGAAGTGCGCGCTGGCGACAAAGCAGCGAAAGTTGAAAGCGCGATCATCGAAAAATTATTGCCGCATCTCGACCAGGGAAAGCCTGCAATCACCGCCGCATTGACTTCGGAAGAAGTGGCAGTCGCGCGCGGATTCTTCTTGCTTACGTCAAAATCCACAATTTTCGCATGCAACGTAGCGGAATCAGACTTGGCCGCGCTCGCTGCTGTAGCCGGGGTCGGTGACCCCGGCCAGGAGACGCGAATCCGAGCCGCGGATGCCGGGGTCACCGCCCCCGGCAACAACGCCGCGAAGCACATCGCGGCCGTCCAAGATTATGCGCGACATCATTTCGGAACGGAGGCTATGGTCATCAGCGCGCAGATCGAGAGTGAACTCGTCGATCTTGGCGAAAACGAGGCGATGGAATATTTGCGTGGTTTAGGTGTGGAAGACACCGGTGTGCATGCCCTCATTCGCGCAGTCTATCATGTGCTTGGTCTGCGCACGTTTTTCACCACTGGCGAAAAAGAGACGCGCGCATGGACAATTCACGCCGGCGACAAGGCGGCTGCCGCCGCGGGCGTGATCCATTCCGATTTCGAGCGTGGTTTTATCGCCGCGGAAACGGTTCAATACAATGATCTGGCCGCCCTTGGTTCCTACGCCAAAGCCCGTGAAGCTGGAAAGCTGCGAAGCGAGGGAAAAGATTACGTCGTCCGCGACGGCGATGTAGTTCTCTTCCGCTTTAATGTGTGAGCAGTACGGCGGCCGTGTCGGCCGGCATTTTCTAAATTCCGCAGACCACACATCCGCCACTATAGAACAAGTGCCGATCTTATGCCGCGTCGTATAAGATGCGGCCGCAGTTTTCGCAGCTCACGATTTCCTTCCCCGCTTTCACACGGTGCGCAGTCTGGGTGGTCACTTTCATGTGGCAGCCGGTGCAGACTTCGTGTTCGAGCGCGACAATAACAGCGTCGCCCTTGCTTTTGAAAAGACGTTCGAACCGGCTCAGTAGATCCTCCTCAATCTTGCCAGCGATCTCGGCACGCTCTTTTGTCAGCTCTTCCAGCCGCGATTGCAGAGTCGTTGATTTCGCGTCGAGATCCTTCGTCTGCCGGGTGATCGATTCCTTGACGGTAGCGGCCTTCTTTTCCTCCGCACCCAGTTCCGCCTTAACCTTGTCTGCCTCCACCATTAGTTCGAGCTCTTCGTCCTCGATTTTGCGAATCTCGTTTTCGTAACGCTCGATCTCGTGGCCCATTGCCTGGAACTCGTCATTCTTGCGTGTTTGATATTGCTGGGTCTTGAGCCGCGCGATGGTCTGGGCGCGGGTGCCCACGTCGAGCTCAAGTTTCTTCCTGTCCATTTCGACGTGTCGCCCTCGGTGCTTGAGCGCTTCAACTCCTGCCGCGCTCGAAGCCAATTGCGCTTCAAGGCTTTTCCGTTGCAGCGGCACGGTCTCTATTTCGGTCTGGATCTGCTTGATCTTTTGTTCTCGATCTTGAAGAACGAGCAGTTGTTCCAATTCAGGATGCACGCGCGCTGAAGTTATTGATTCTGCCGAGCGCCGTCAATCATTGGGCGGCAGTTGTGCCACCTTGCTCCATTTCATCAAAAGCTTTCAACACCTGTTCGGGACGTGCACGCACGGCTATGTTTTCCGTGAGATTCACCCAGCGAATTATCCCGTTGGAATCAATTAAAAATTCAGCCGGGCGAGCGATGTCGGTTCCCTGCGGCCCGGCGCCAGCATGCAGCAGGTCGTACCGCCGAATGACTTCCACCTTTGGATCGGAAAGGAACGTGTAAGTGAAATGTAGCTTTTGCCGTTGGCGACGATTGATTTCCGGCACGTCAACACTCAACGCGACCACGCGAATGCCACGCGATTCCAGCTCCGAAAGCTTCTCCTGAAAACTCCGCAACTCGGAGTTGCATAACGGTCACCAGAACCCGCGATAAAAAATCAGGAGCACCGCATTCGCCTTGGCGGTTGAGGCGCTCGATGCCGGCGCTGAGAGAAGATGTGCGAGCGAGACCTGGTGATTATCTTGGTCCGGCAATGTGAATACCGGCGCTTTCTCACCGACGTGCGGCGCTCCGGTTGACGATGGCAACTGCCGCAGCTCGTAAAAGATCAGATACGAAAAGAAACCAAAAACTACAACGCTCAGTACGGCCAGGATCGGGCCGACAATTTTCCCGCGATAGGTCTGCGGCTTACCAAAAGCGCGAACCAAGCCGACGAGAAGAAAAATTCCACCAACCCCAAACAACAAGAAGTTCGCCCATGGAAAATCTCGGGTGATAGGAAAGCGCGCGAAGAATGGGTAGCTGAGGAAACCGGCCAGCACGAAAAGAAATCCAACCGACAGCGACCAGTTCCAATTCCTTTTCGTGCTCGCGCTCATCGTCGGGATCGTAATCGAAGGTTTAAACAGCAGTCGAGGACGATTATGCATTTCTGGGGAGCGCAGGCTACCAGCCTGCAGTTGCCGGCAGCCCTGCCGGCAACATCCTTGCACGGGTGCTTCTTGAGATCACACGCTAAATGCCCCGTCTCGGCAAGCTGCCGAGACCTACAGGCTAGCAGCCTGTGCTCCCCGATAAGAACGCGCTTGCGCTTTTGGCGCGTTTTCTCAAAGCTTTCTCAATGGCAACCGCCGGTACGGAGAATCCGCCGCAGGAATATCCCGACATCGTCGGCGCGCGACCGACCAATCCGCTGGCGGCTAACTTCAAGCCGTTCATTCCGGCGTCCGTGCAATTGCCGGAGCTGACGTGGCCGCACTTAATCGTCGGCACCTTGCTAGGAATGGTTTTCGGCGCGTCGTCGCTCTATCTCGTGCTCAAAGTCGGCTTGACCGTGAGCGCGTCTATTCCGGTCGCCGTCATTTCCATCACGATCTTTCGTTTGGCTTCGAAGTTCGGTTTCCGTGATGCCAACATTTTGCAAAATAACATCGTCCAAACCGCCGGGTCAGCGGGCGAGTCGATCGCTTTCGGTCTTGGCGTAACGATGCCGGCAATTCTGATCCTCGGTTTTGATCTCGAAATCGCCCGCGTGATGCTCGTAGCGGTCGTGGGCGGTTTGCTCGGGATACTGATGATGATTCCCCTGCGCCGCGCGCTCATCGTTGCTGAACACGGAATTCTGAAATATCCGGAGGGCACAGCCTGCGCCGAAGTTCTCAAGGCAGCCGCTTCCAAGGAATCGCTCGCAGTGGCGGACAAAACTCATACGACCACGAACGCTCAGATAGTTAACGACGAAGCGGCAAGCGGCGGCAAGGTGATCTTCAGTGGATTCGGCATCGGGTTCCTGTATCAAGCCGCGATGGGCGCCTTCAAGATGTGGAAAGACGCGCCGGAGAAGATTTTTGGAGCTCCACTGAAGGGTGGCTCAATCTCTGCCACCATCGAGCCCGCGCTGCTCGGCGTCGGTTACATCATTGGACCGCGAATTGCGTCGATCATGTGCGCCGGGGGCGTGCTCTCCTATCTCGTTTTAATTCCGGCGATCAAATTTTTCGGCGAACAGGCAACGACGCCGATCGCGCCCGGAACAATCCCGATCAGTGAAATGGGGCCTGACGATATTCGCGGCGCTTACATTCTTTACATCGGGGCGGGCGCAGTCGCGGCGGGTGGAATCATTAGCCTGTTTCGCTCGATTCCAACCATCTGGCACGGATTGAAAGGTGGTTTGGCGGATTTGCGCGGTCACCACGGTCCGCGCGAACATGCACCGCGCACCGACCGCGATTTGTCGATGCGTTTCGTGATCATCGGTTGTCTCGCCATCATTGCAGTGATCATGGCTGTGCCGCAATTGCATCTGCGCGGAAATCTGCTCGGCGCGTTTTTGATCGTCCTCTTTGGCTTTCTTTTCGTCACCGTGTCATCACGATTGACTGGCGAGATCGGCTCGTCTTCAAATCCAATTTCAGGAATGACGGTCGCGACGCTACTGCTCACGTGTTTGGTCTTTCTCATCATCGGGTGGACCACGCCCAATTATTTTGTGACTGCGCTCTCGATTGGCGGCATTGTCTGTATCGCCGCGTCCAACGGCGGCACGACATCGCAAGATTTGAAGACCGGTTTTCTGGTTGGATCGACCCCAAGATTTCAACAAATTGCGATCCTGTTCGGCGCGCTCGCTTCCGCGCTCACACTTGGTTACGTGCTCTTGTTCCTTAACAACGCCTGGCAACGAACAGATCCTGAAGGCGGCCCCTCCCAGCGCTATTTGGTAAACAACCAAGGCGTTCCCGTTTACCTTGTGGATCCCGGAATTAACGGCACGCACAAGGTCCGTCCCGATGGATCGACCGTAACAAAATTCGACGCGCCCAAAGCCACTTTGATGTCTTATATCATCAAAGGAATCCTCAGCCGGAAACTGCCATGGGCGCTCGTCCTGCTCGGCGCGATGATCGCCATCGTTCTCGAAATGAGCGGCATTCCCTCGCTTGCCTTTGCCGTTGGCGTCTATCTTCCGCTCGCTTCATCAAGCCCAATCTTCATTGGCGGAATGGTTCGCTTACTGGTCGATCGCTACCTGCGGGTAAAATTTCGCCACACAAATCTTTCCGAGACGGAACTTACTGCCGAAGGCGACAAAAGCCCGGGTGTATTGCTTGCGTCCGGTTACATTGCCGGTGGCGCAATCACGGGGATTGTGATCGCGGCAAAGGAATTGGTAGGCCCCCTTGCTGCTATGGGACAGCGAATCGAGGAATGGCAAATGGCGCACAATCCATTTCTCAACGGCCCATATTCCGATCTGCTCGCGTTGCTTCCTTTCGCCGTGCTGTGCGGCCTTCTCTATCTTGTCGGCCGCGATGTCCTTCTTGTCGCGCGCTCAAGACACGCGAGCGCGCGATAGAATTATTTGCCCTGCCACTGACCGATCCAAGTGCTCCACCCGTAATATCCCAGCGGTACGAGCCTTCCAGCGGATACCATCTCGTCAACTTGCTCCCGAATCGGAGCTGCTTTCATCCCTGGTCCGAAATAATCGTCGATCGTAACCCAACAATGATTCACTAACAGATCGCCATAGTAATTGAGGTCCCGACGGGGATTGCCGTCCGCGTCGAACATGAAAAGACCCACTTCACCGCTGCCAAAGATCTGCCGCACAGCGGACTTCGCGCTTTCATGGGCAGAGCGCCCCTCGATCAAGCTGACATCTTCGAGCACGTCGAAGCGGGCCAGGTTCTTTTTCAAATCTCTGATGATATTCCTGCTCGGTAGTCGGGGGTGTTTCAAATTTCCTCCAGCTTCGATGGTAACGATTTTTTTCCGCGTGCCGGACTCGCGGGCGCCTAATGCGGCGGCGATCGTGGAGCCACCAATGTAGGGGCCGATCTCGAGAATATTTCCTGCGCAGACCTTGGCAAAGTGATAGATGAGAAGCAAAACATCGACGTGTAGCATCGACGCTTTTCGCCAGACATTTTCCATTTGGTGGCGTACGTCCTGACGACGATAATCCATTAGCTTGGACATCAGATCGAGGATTTGATCGGCGTGCGCAGAGTTGGTCAGGGCCGAATCGGGCGACGAAAGCACCGGCGATCCTATCCGCCTGAGATGACGGCGCAAGCCACGAGCGTTGCGTTGTTACCCGCGAATATCGTTCCGCGATCCCGGCAAAGTGTGAATTGCTTGCCAGGTATCGCAAAACAGGCGAAGTAAGGACGCGCGTCACGGTTGGCGTGACGGATTGACGATCAAAACGGGCTGTGGCTCAGCTTGGTAGAGCGCCTGGTTCGGGACCAGGAGGCCGTGGGTTCAAATCCCACCAGCCCGATTGAACGCTACCATTCGCAACATGGAATCGCGGAGGGTCTCGGCGGTGCTTGTGTCGAGAACCGAAATCGAATAAACAGGCGTTTGGCACAAACGCCTCTACCGCAATGAACCTCTCTAGATTCATGGCTGTCCAGAATCCTTTTCCGCAAATGGAATTTTCCGTAGCGATTGTTGGCGCGTTGATCGGCGCTGTGATCCTTTTCTTCGGGCGCAAGCTATTCTGGCTCTGCGTCGCCGCAGTCGGATTTGCCGCCGGCGTGGAAATTGCGCCGCACGTGGTTCACGAGCCCTCCCCGCTAATGGCGTTAATCATCGCGCTCGTCCTTGGCTTGATCGGGGCATTGCTCGCGTTGTTCCTTCAGAAAATTGCGATCGCCGTGCTTGGTTTCCTGGCGGGCGGCAAACTAGCCGGCGCGATTACCGCGGCATTTTTGGTTCACTATGCGCAATACTCTGCGATCATCTTTGTGGTCGGCGGAATCATTGGCGCCATTCTCCTCCTGGTTTTGTTTGATTGGGCTCTGATTATTGTTTCCTCGCTTATCGGCGCGCACCTGATTCAAAGCGCGATTGTCCTGCCACCATCAGGATCGACCATCGTCTTTATCGGCCTCGCGGTAATTGGCATCCTGGTGCAAGCCGCGTCATTCCGCAGAGGCAGAGTCAGCTAACTCCAATCGTCCTACCGGATGGCTGATTTTTTGCTGACAAATCGAAATACAACTCAAAGAATCGCGCTATGAACTCTCAAAAAACTGGATTACGCCTTGCGAGCATTTTTTTCGCCATTTTTGCTATCGGTCACATCCTGCGACTGATCAATCATGCCCAAGTTACTCTCGGCACCCATACGATTCCGATGGGCGTAAGCTGGGTCGCGCTTATCGTTGCCGCCCTACTGAGCATTTGGATGTGGCGACTCTCATCCGCCGGAGGGGCCTAGGAGACTGCTGTAATACTGCGAACGCACTGTGTTTTCTTGTTCTTATTCATACTCCTACTCATGCTCGAACGCCGGTTCAGAAGAGCAAGAGCATGAGCATGAGTAAGGATAGGAGCAGAGGGCGCAGACAAGAGTTCTCAAGAGTCAGCTAGCAACGTTTTGGCGTTGCGAGCCAATCCGCCGGGACATCTATAAAAGATCGATCCAGATCTGCGACTGAAGCGCAGCCGAGCAGCTTGAGAGTCCGAATAAGATCTGCGCGCAGGATTTCGATTGCTCGCGCAACGCCGGTTCCACCAGCGGCACCCAGACCGTAGGCGTAGGCGCGTCCAACCATTACGGCTCGAGCACCTAAACACAGCGCTTTGACAATAT
>Ga0193727_1001109_pt1 | contig 11022 bp, 12 predicted proteins | sample H2c2metaG_FD_143051 | JGI IMG/M metagenome (GOLD analysis project Ga0193727, IMG submission 143051) | Soil microbial communities from a riparian zone of the East river system, Colorado, United States - H2c2 | ecosystem: Environmental > Terrestrial > Soil > Riparian zone | place: USA: East River...
TGGTGCTGTAGCGGCCGCCGCTACAGCACCACCGCGCGGCGCGGCAAGCGCGTACAGCTCAAGTATGGACGCGACTCCAGCGCCGACCACGATACCGTCGCGCGTCTGGTCAGCGGCCTGCTGCGCACGGCCGAGCGCGATTTTGGTCGCGCCCTGCGCAGTGGTGCGGCCCAGGGCGAAGGGGCACAGCGCGACCTGTGGGCGTCGCGTCTCAAAGGCTGGATCGGCGGCGCGGACCTGCGCGAGATCAACCGCCTGCTCGTGCGTCTGAGCCAACTGCTGCAGCAGCCACGCGACCCGCGTCGCGACCAGCTGATCACGCTGGCCTGGATTTTGGCGCCGATCGACGACAAGCCTTTGCGCCGGCCAACAGACCCTGCGGCGCGCGCGCCGCGCGTGAAGGCGCGTTGACGCGTACGACAGCGCGCACCGGCTACACTATTCGGGTGCGCGTCGTTTTCCGGCGCGCGGAGACCGGCAATGAAGCGCAGCAAACGAACCAAGCCTAAAGTGGTGGTGGACCAGGCGCAGGCCGAGCAGGCCGTGCGCACATTGCTGAGCTGGGCCGGCGAGGACCCGGCGCGCGAAGGCCTGATCGACACGCCCAAGCGCGTCGTCGACGCCTACCGCGACTGGTTTTCCGGCTACGCGATCGATCCGGCCGAGTACCTGCGCCGCACCTTCGAGGAAGTCGACGGCTACGACGAGATGATCGTTTTGCGCGACATCGAGTTCGAATCGTTCTGCGAACACCACATGGCGCCGATCATCGGCCGCGCGCACGTCGGCTATCTGCCGACCAACAAGGTCGTCGGCATCAGCAAGCTGGCACGCGTCGTCGACGCCTACGCGCGCCGCTTCCAGGTACAGGAAAAGCTCACCGCGCAAGTCGCTCACTGCATCGACATGGTGCTCAAGCCGCGCGGCGTCGGTGTCGTGATCGATGCGACGCATCAGTGCATGACGACCCGCGGCGTGCACAAGCGCGGCGTGTCGATGATCACCAGCCAGATGCTCGGCACGTTCCGCATCTGGCTGGTGATCATCGACACGTTCCGCAAGGACGCCCGGACGCGCGCCGAATTCCTGCGCTTCGTCGATATCCATGCTGGGCGCTAACGAAGATGCGAGGAGTGAGGACTGAGGAGTGAGGAGTGGCGCGAGAATGGAGACTGAGGAGTCGCTTCCTCACAAGCGAGCGCAGCGAGCGACCTCACGAGGCCGTGCAGCGGTCGACCTAACCCCCTAACCGTCAAGGTATATTAGTGGAAAACAATACAAATTCCGTCACGCCGCCACCGCGCCGCGCCGCGCTCGTCTTCATCTTCATCACGGTCCTGATCGACATCCTCGCGTTCGGCCTGATCATTCCGGTGCTGCCGCACCTGATCGAGAATTTCCTTGCCGGCAACGTGTCCGATGCGGCGATCTGGTACGGCTGGTTTTCGACTGCCTACATGACGATGCAGTTCTTCTTCACGCCGGTGCAGGGCGCCCTGTCGGACTGGCTTGGACGCCGTCCGGTCATCCTGGCTTCGAATCTCGGCCTCGGCCTTGATTTCATCCTGATGGCAACGGTCAATACGCTGCCGCTGCTGTTCATCGGCCGCATCATCTCCGGGATCACCGCGGCAAGCTTCAGCACGGCCAATGCCTATGTCGCCGATGTGACGCCGCCGGAAAAGCGCGCGCAGGCGTTCGGCATGATCGGCATGGCGTTCGGCATCGGTTTCGTCGTGGCTCCTGCAATCGGTGGCTTCCTCGGCGAGATCAACGTGCGCCTGCCGTTCTGGGCGGCGGTCGTCATGTGCCTGACGAACTTCGTCTACGGCCTGTTCGTGCTGCCCGAATCGCTGCCGAAGGAAAAACGGACGGCGCACTTCGACTGGGCGCACGCCAATCCGTTCGGTGCGCTGAAACTGCTGCGCCGCTATCCGCAGGTGCTTGGCCTCGTCGGCGTGCTGTTCCTGATGGCGCTCGCGCACATGGTCTATCCGACGACGTTCGTTCTGTACGCCGATTATCGTTTCGGCTGGGGACCGCGGATGGTCGGCTACACATTGGCGGTCGTCGGCGTGCTGGCGGCGATCGTGCAAGGTGGGCTGATCAAGAAGATCGTCGGCGCGCTCGGCGAGCGCCACGCTTTGTTGTTCGGCCTGGCCTGCGGCACGCTCGGTTTCGCGCTATATGGCCTCGCGCCGACCGGCTACTGGTTCTGGAGCTTCATGCCGATTGCCGCGCTATGGGGCGTCGCGGGTCCGGCCGCGCAGGCGATCATGACGCACCATGTCGATCCGCGCGAACAGGGCCGCCTGCAGGGCGCCGTCGCGAGTCTGTCGGCAATCGCCGGCATCATTGCGCCGTCGCTGTTCACGCGCACGTTCGCCGCGGTGACGCAGGCCCACATGCATGGCGCCTGGGCCGGCATCACGTTTGGTCTTGCCGCGCTGATGGTCGGCGGCGCGCTGGTGCTCGCCTGGTATACGGTCTCGCACCTGCCGGTCGCGGCGACTACGGCAACGCAGCCGCCCGAGGCGATCGTCACCTCGCAGATCATCGCCGGCGGCGCCGATCTCGAGCCGCCGTTCAACGAGAACCAGACGCGCGTCTAGCGCGAACTACGATCCATATTTGACGCTGCAGCCGTACGGCTGCGACGTCGGCACGCTGACCGGCTGGCCGGCTTTCAATTCAGCCAGCGCCTGCGGCACGTACTGCGTCGCCTTGCTGATGTCGTCCTTGTCGGTGCTCGCGATCGAGTCGATGCCGCCCATGTAGCGCAGGATCCCCTCGGCATCGATGATGTACATGTGCGGTGTGGTGCGCGCGGCGTACCGATGGCCGGCACTGCCCGACGGATCGAGCAGATATGCCGTCTGCCTGCCGCCGACCTTCGCGATGTAGGCATTCGCCCCGGCCGCGTCGATGTCGCCCTGCTTGCCGGTCGCGCTCGAGTTGATCGTCAGCCAGACCACACCGGCCGCAGTCGCATCGACTTGCTGCTTTTGCATGTTGCCGCTGCCGTAATGCTTGCCGACGAACGGACAGGCCGGGTTGGTCCATTCAAGCACGACGACCTTTCCCCGGTACTGCGACAGCGTTTGCGTCTTGCCGTTGCTGTCGGCAAGACTGAAATCCGGCACGCGTTCGCCGACCGCGACCTTGGCCGAAACCGGAGTGGCAACCATCAGGAAAAGCATGGACAGCGCTGTGAGAAAGCCGAGCTTCATGAGCAATTCCTCTTACGGTTTCACAGAAGGGTTTGCAGCGGCAAACGGCACGGTCACGCTGCGCGCATGCGTGTTCGGCGGTTTGCCGTCGACCAGCACCAGATCGAGCGTCGCCGGAGTAGCGGTCAGATATTCGCTCTTGTCGAACGTCAGCGTCAGCCCACCGTCACGGCGCGCGAACCTGGGCGGGGCATAGCCGACAAGCTGATTTTGCACGACGAACGCGTCGAACGGTTCGGCTGATGGCAGATCGGTGCCGCTCAGTGCGACCACGACCTGATCGCCGTCCAGAATGGCCTGGCCGGACCAGCTGCTGGCGACCGGCTGCGCCGCGTGGGCCGACGCGAACGCCTTGCGCGTGGCGGCATTTGCCCGCGCGCCGGTAGCGATCGGCAGGGTGAGCGTGAGGCGTTTCTTTCCCGGAACGCATTCCTCGCGGCAAACCAGCCAGCGCGCTTCGAGCGCGAGCTTGGCGTTGCTGCCGGGCTTGGCGTCGGCGTCGACCTGGATCGGAACCGGCAACACGATCTCGCCGCCATAGCCGAAGTTGGACAGACCGCCAACCGCGAAGCGCTGCGGCGCCGGCCACGCGATGTCACCCGCCTTGATCTCGGACGGCAAGTGCCAGGTCAGTTTGGTCGGCAGACCCGAATCGCCGGGATTGATCCAGTAGGTATGCCAATGCGGTTCGTGCTCGAGCCGAAGCCCGACCCAGGCGCGTTCGCCGGGCACCAGTGCAGTCTGCTCGGCGATCAGTGTGACGTTCACTTGATCGGCAACGGCCGGTGCGGCGTTCGCGCAGGCGGCGCCTGTCATCGCGGCGGCGCCAAGCAGCGGTATGAGCGATCCTCTCATCACGGTCCTCTTGACCGCAGGACAGTCCGGAACATTTCAAGACAATAATTCGCGCCGCCCGTCGCTGCGCTGAACCGGGCGCCGGGCGCGCCAAGCCGTTTGCCCAGCCAAGTACTTTTGGGACACGACCGGCGCCCCCATATCCGCTAGCGTTACCCGACCTCATGTTGCGGAGGCACTGATGCTGAAGTTCCTGCTCTGGCTGCTGCTGCTGGTGTTCTGTTGGCCGCTGGCGCTGCTCGCGCTGGTGCTCTACCCGTTCATCTGGTTGCTGAGCCTGCCGTTCCGCCTCGTCGGCGTCGCGGTTGACGGCGTGTTCGAGTTGTTGCGCGCCGTGCTGACACTGCCGGCCCGCGTCCTCGGTGGCCGCCGTCCTGCGCACTGACACGCCGCTTCGTCTGGCGACAGCCGGCGTCGTCGCGGAGAAGCCGTATTCCGCCGCGTGTCAGCGCAACCGCGATCCGATATTGCAGGTGCTGCGCGCGCAGTTCGCCGACCGCCGGCGCGTGCTCGAAATCGGCAGCGGCACCGGCCAGCATGCGGCATATTTTTCCGCTGCGCTGCCGCACCTCACCTGGCAAACATCGGACCGTGCAGAGAACCTGGCGGGAATCCGTCAATGGCTGGCTGACGCGGCCGGGCCACCAGGCAGCAGCCCAAGTGCTGCGGAGGCCATGGTGGGCCAAGAGGGGCCGCCAGGCCCGCTCGAATTCGACGTGGCGCGACATGTGCTGCCGCTGGCACGCGATCCGTCCACGGCCACCGGCTACGACGCAATCTTCAGCGCCAACACGCTGCACATCATGAGCTGGCCGGAAGTCGGTCAATTGTTCGCTGCACTGCCACGCCTGACGACGAAGACCGCCAGGCTCGTCATCTACGGGCCGTTCAACTACGGCGGAAAGTACACCAGCGTCAGCAACGCCGACTTCGACCGCAGCCTGAAGGAACGCGCGCCCCACATGGGCATCCGTGATGCCGCTGCCGTCGATGAGCTGGCGCATGCCGCCGGCTTCGACCTGATCGACGACGTTGCCATGCCGGCGAACAATCGCTGCCGCGTCTGGCAACGCACGCGCTGACGCCACAAGTCAGAACGCTGCGCCGAAACGCCCGGCGCTGATCAGTGCACTCACCTCGGCATCCTCGAACAGGCGCGCGCGCGACAGAAAACGCACGCCTTCGCCGTTCTCGAGCGAGAACATGCCGTCGCGGCCTTCGACCACGTCGATGATCAGCTGCGTGCTTCCAGTATTCGAACCGCGACGGACTGATGTAGGCTCCGATCTCGCCGCGTCGACGGCGAAAAAAGAAGAGCCTTGGACGTCGGATCGACGCGGATGAAAGGCAATCAATGCGGATAGAGCAACATCAATTCAGTTTTATCCGCGTAATCCGCGTTCTTCGCTCTTCATCCGCGTAAATCCGCGTTCAAGGCTCTTGCGGTCGCTTAGACAGCATCGTCCGGCCACTCGAGGCGATAGCCGACGCCGTAGACCGACGTGATCGGATCGACGTCGAGTTCGGCGAGCTTGCGGCGCACGTTCTTGACGTGGCTGTCAACGGTGCGATCGCTGACCACGCGATGATCGCGGTACGACGCGTCGATCAGCTGCTGGCGCGAGAACACGCGTCCGGGCTGTGCGGCGAATTTGCTCAGCAGGCGGAACTCGACCGGCGTCAGGGTCAGCGCACGGCCGCGCACGCGCGCCTCGAAGCGCGCCTCGTCGAGCTCGATCGGCGCGGCCTGCGTGGTCGGGCTGGCGTGCGCGCGCCGCAGCACGGCCTTGACGCGCGCAACCACCTCGCGCGGACTGAACGGCTTGCAGATGTAGTCATCGGCGCCGAGCTCCAGCCCGAGCAGACGGTCGATCTCCTCGACGCGCGCCGTGATCATCAGGATCGGAATCGAGGAAAACGCGCGCAATCCACGACAGATCGACAGGCCGTCCTCGCCCGGCAGCATCAGGTCGAGCAACAGCGCGTCCGGCGCGTGAGTGCGCACCCAATCGATCGTGCCGGTGCCGCTGTCGCGCAGGCTGACGCGGTAGTTCGACGCGAGCAGGTAGTCGCGCAGCAACGCGGCGATCTTCGGTTCGTCCTCGACGATCAGGATATGCAGCCCGGCAGCGCCGGAAGGCCGCGAGGAATCTTCGTTCATGTCGCTGCGCCGTCGGCGAACGGCAGGCGCACGACGATGCGCAGGCCGCCGAGCAGTGAATGATGCGCCTCGATCGTGCCGCCATGCGCATCGACGATTGCGCGACAGATCGACAGGCCGAGGCCGGCACCGCCGGCGCTGCGCGCACGCGACCCTTCAACGCGGTAGAGGCGTTCGAACAGGCGCGGCAGAGCCTCCGCCGGAACACCCGGCGCGGTGTCCTCGATCACCAGCTGCGCCTGGTGCTCGAACGCGGCCAGTTCGATATGGATGCGGCCCGGCGCGTCGGTGTAACGGCGCGCATTGGCCAGCAGGTTGTCGATCAGCTGGGTCAGGCGGCGCGCGTCGCCACGCACCGCCGGCAGCGACGCGAGCGCGCGATCCAGCATCAGTCCCACGTCGGCGCAGCTGCGCTGTTGCTGCGCCAGCGCCTCGTCCACGAGTTCGTCCAGGTCGATCGGCTCGAAGTGATAGTCCAGTGCACCGGCATCGGCCAGCGAGAGCTGGTAAAGATCCTCGATCAGGTTGCCGAGCCGCGCACACTCGGCATGCAGCGAGTCCAGCGCCGCTGGCGTCGCTGCGCGCACGCCATCCTGCAGGGCCTGGATTTCGCCGCGCAGGACGCTGAGCGGCGTGCGCAGTTCGTGCGCGATGTCGGCGCCCCAGCGCTGACGCGCATCGCGATGCCGTTCGAGCGTCGCGGCGAGCCGATTGAAGTCCTGGGCCAGCGCGCCGAGTTCGTCGGTGCGCGCGGTCGTTACGCGCTGGCCGAAATCGCCCGCGGCAAGCGCCTGCGTCGCCGTCGCCAGAGCCCGCACCGGCGCGAGCAGCCAGCGCGCCAGCGCGAATGCCAGCGCCAGCGCGCCGAGCAGGATGGCCGCGCCGACAATCAGCGCGTCGGCCGTCTGCGTACGCGAAAACGCCAGATCGACGGCCGCATTGATCTGCGACTGGCGCGCCAGTCGCAGCGTGCCAACCGGTTTGTCGTCGAACAGCAGTGGCAGCGCCAGCGCATTGCCTGCAATGGTGCGATTGCCCGCGACCGGCTTGCCATCGACGTCGGTCAGCAGCAGGCGCGACATCAGATCCGGCGGTCCGTGCGGGTGCGGCGGACTGCGCCGTGGATCGTGGTCGCGAAGTGCATCGGGCTCGGTCGAACGAGGGCCCGGCGGGCCTTCCTGGCCATCCTGCCGGACGGATTCCTCGCCGGGAACGGCGAATTCGCGCGCGTGGCCATCGGGCGGCGCTCGATCGAATGCTCGCTGCGCGTCTTCGCGAAAACGACGCATCGCGCCGGGGCCCGGTTCGATCAACTCGCCGAGCAAGGCCGGGTCGCTGCGCAGGAAATCCCAGTCGCCGTGTTCGGCGTACGCCGCCGTCAGGCGTGTGCGCGCCGGCTCGAGGCGCTGCAGTGTGACTTCGTCGAGATAGCTCAGGAAACCGTGGCGGAAGTTCTGCTGCTGCCAGGCGACGAACGCAAACAGCGCCAGGCCGCTCAGTGCGGCGAAGGCGAGGAACAGTCGTTGCCACAAACGCACGTGAAGGAATTTCCGCAGGGTTGTCGGGCAACCACCTTAGCGCTGCGCGTGCGCGCTGGGAACGGCTGCGGCGCGCTTCCTTGATTTCTCCACATTGTCTGCGCCGAGTCTGCGCATTGCCGGACTAGCTTGGGATACCGGATAACCGGTTCGAGAGGACACGACATGAAAATGATTGCAGCTCTGATCCTGTATTCGGCGTCACTGGCAGCGCATGCGCAGGCGCCGATGGGCGGCCCGCCGCATCCGCCCGGACTGCCGTCCGCCGAAGCGCTGGCGACGGTTCCGAACCTGACCGCGGCGCAACAGATCGAGGTTCGCAAGATCCTGCTCGAGCGCCGCGACGCGCACGAGGCGGCCGCGGCGAAGTCGCGCGCCGAGCGCGATGGGCTGGCAAAGAAGGATCGCGCCGAGCACGAACGCATCGACGATCAGAGCACCGATCGGCTGCGCAAGCTGCTCGGCGACGATGGTTTCCGCCAGTTCGCCGAGTGGCAACTGGCACACCGCTCCGGTCCGGGCGGTCCCGAGCGCGGACCCGGCATGCCCGACGGCCCGCGTCACGGACCACATCAGCCCGGCGGCAAGGTCGCCACGATGCCGGGCGCAACAAGCGACGACCGGGACGACTGATGCACGCGCTCGATCAGCAGGGCTGGTGCCGTGCACTCGGCAACTACTCGGCGCCGGTGCACGGCGCCGCCGCATTCAACGGCGTCGCGGTCAGACGTTTCGAGGAGAAAAGCCGATGGCAGGCAAGATCAGCCGCCGGTGCAATCCGAAGCTGGCGCCGCTCGAACGCCGGGGTGCGCTGGGCGCGCTATGTGCACGTGGCTCGGCAGGTCTGGGCGCACGTCTGGGCCGCGTAGTTACGCGGCGCGCGCCGCCGGCGAGTCCCGGTAAGGTCTGTCCGGGTCGACGAAAGGCCTGAATCACTCAGAGAAGGAGTTTTTTGGACGCGGATTTCGCGGATCAACGCGGAATTTCCAGCAAGAAAACGGGCGTGGATTATCTCCCTGCTCGTATCCGCGTTGATCCGCGAAATCCGCGTCCAAGGCTCCTGCTCCATCAATCGCAAAAGCAGCTCGAGGCCTGCGTGACTTTCGGCCTGTTGCCTTTTGCGCGCCGATCTACTACAAATGTAGTACGACACCTGTAGTAGAGAGAGCGGAATGGCAGGCGAAGCGCGCGATATCGCCCTCAGCGAGTTGCAGATTGCCGTGATGCGCGTGCTCTGGCGGCGCGACGAAGCGAGCGTCGCCGACATTGCGGCGATCCTCGGCGACGAACGCGGCTTGAAGTACACCACGGTGGCGACGTTGCTGACCCGGCTCGAAAAGCGCGGCGTGATCGCGCAGCGGCGCGAAGCCCGGCAGTTGATCTATCGCGCGCAGGTGACCGAGCCGAATGTGCGTCGCTCGATGGTTGCCGATCTGATCGGCAACCTGTTTGGCGGTGATCCGCGCGCGCTCGTCGCGCACCTGGTGAAGGAATCGGAAATCGCGCCGGGCGATCTGGAGCGCGTGCGCAAGCGTCTGGCGAAAAGTGCTGCGCGGAAGCAGAAGCCATGAACCTGCTGATTGCCTGGTTGTTGATGCTCGCCGTGCATGCCAGCGTGCTGCTGTGCCTTGCCTGGACGATCGACCGCGTGCTGCCGAACCTGCGTAGCTCGTGGCGCGAGTTGCTGTGGCGCACTGCGCTGTTCGGCTGCGTGCTGACCGCGACGCTGCTTTCGGTCGTCCCGCCGCAGTCGCTTGGCGGTCGTTGGCATTGGACGGCAAGCACGATCGCAATCCCTGCCGAGCAGTCGCCGGTAGCGCAGGACGGCTCGCCCGGCGCTGCGCTGCCGGTCGCGCGCATTGCGCCGCCGGTTTCCGCGATCGCGCAGGGTCATACGTTCAATCAAGCGCCGACTGCAACCGAGACCTCGGGATGGATGACGATTCAGCCGTCCTCGCGCTGGCCGCAATGGCTGCTCGCAGTCTGGCTATGCGGTGCGCTGCTTGCGCTGGGCCGTCTGCTGCATGGTCTGCTGCTGTTGCAGCGCGACCTGGCGCAGGCCGTGTCGGTGGCGTCTGCGGAACTGCGCGCGGACCTTGCAGAACTTGCTGCACGCGCGCAGGTCGATGCACCGCAATTATGCTGCCTCGACGCATTGGCCAGTCCGATCGCGGCGCCCGGCCGGCGCGTCGTGCTGCCGCTCTGGGCGCTCGACACGCTCGACCGCACGCAGCTGCAGGCAATGCTGGCGCATGAACTCGGCCACATCGTTCGTGGCGATCCGGCATGGAAGATCCTGACCGCGGCGTGGCGCGCACTGCTGTGGTTCGTGCCGCCGGCCGGCGTCGCGCAGCGTCGCCTCGACGACCTTGCCGAACTGGCCTGTGACGCATTCGCCGCACGGCATACCGGCGACGGCCACAGCCTGGCCGAGTGTCTGGCAACGTGCGCCGAGCACCATGTGCACGGCTGCGCGCTGGAACTCGCACCGGCAATGGCCGCGCGCCCCTCGTCACTCACGCATCGCATCGAGCGCCTGCTCGAAGGAGTCTCCATGGACACGCGCAGTACCAGCCTCCTGTCGCGCGGCGTCGCCGTGCTGATTCTCGGCGCCGCCATGTTCTGTTTGCCGGCGGTCGGTTTCCACGCCACCGGCGCGCAGGCCGCGGTCGCCGACGCGCAGGCAGCCAAGCCGGGCCCGTCGCATTCTTCGGTCAGCGTACACGGCGACGACGACGGCAGCGAAACGATGACGGTCAGCCTCAGCGACGACAGCCACAAGTTCAGTGCCAGGGTCGAAGGCAAGATCGCGTTCACCGACGACGACACCGATATCGCCGGCATCGGCGGCGCCGGCACGGCAACGCTCGAGGAGACCATCGGCGGCGTGACGCGCCGCCTCGACCTGGCCGAGCGCGGCGGCAAGCTCGAACGGCGCTATTTCGTTGATCGTAACGAGCGCCCGCTCGACGACGAAGCGCGCAGGTGGACCAGCAGCATCGTGCTGCAACTGGTGCGCTCGGGCATCGGCGCCGAACTGCGCGCCAAGCGCCTGTACGCAACAGGCGGCAGCGCGCGCGTGCTCGATGAAATCGGCCAGATACCGACCGACTACGTGCGCGGCATCTACCTGCGCAGCTTGATGAGCCTCGCCAAATTGACGCCGGTGGAACTCGAACGCGCGGTAAAACTGGCCGGCGACCTGCACTCCGACTACGAACGGCGCCAGGCGCTGACT
>Ga0193727_1001110_pt1 | contig 11021 bp, 14 predicted proteins | sample H2c2metaG_FD_143051 | JGI IMG/M metagenome (GOLD analysis project Ga0193727, IMG submission 143051) | Soil microbial communities from a riparian zone of the East river system, Colorado, United States - H2c2 | ecosystem: Environmental > Terrestrial > Soil > Riparian zone | place: USA: East River...
TGACGAGATGATGGCTGTCGGTCGCAAACAACAGCGTCAGGCCGAGGATGGTGAGGAAATTTCCGATCAGCAGGCCTTGCTGACCCTGGGTCGGATCGATCGCGGTGACAAAGCCGAGGCCGAGTTGCTGGGCGATCACCGAACCTGCGACCTGCAGCGCCGAGAGCGTCACCCGCGCGGTGGCGCCGAGCACGACCCCGATCACGATCTCATGCAGCATCAATACCAAAAGCGGCGTGATCGACTGCATGTCGATGTGATAGGCGGCGCGGTGCAGCGGCAAAATCACCAGCGTCAGCAGCAGCGCGATCCCGAGTTTGACACGAACCGGAATATTGGTCTCACCCAACCCCGGCAACAGCATCACCATCGCGCCGATGCGGGCGAAAGCCAGCATGAAGGCGGCGGCGAGCGCTGGCAGCAGGGAAACATCGATCCGCATGACCCGCGCATAGTGCATCAACCGCCTATGATTCGCGACGATATCCGCATCATGTGACTGTGCAGCGAGTCCGCCATAAATGGTAGCGCAAGCAACAGGGTAACGAAGATTGCCAGGATTTTCGGCACGAACACCAGCGTCTGTTCCTGGATCTGCGTCAGCGCCTGAAACAGCGACACCACGACGCCGACGACGAGACCGACGATCATCAGCGGCGACGACACCACGACGATGGTCCAGATCGCGTCGCGCGCCACGTCGAGGGTTTCAGCACCGGTCATTTTCAAGCTTCCTTTTTCATTCCCTGTACGCCCGACCACTTCACCGTCATTGCGAGGAGCGCTAGCGACGAAGCAATCCATTCTTTCTTTTCGTGGCGCGATGGATTGCTTCGCTTCGCTCGCAATGACGAGCCCGGTCCGGCTCCTCAGGATGAGGATTCATCAGATCGGCATCTTCATGATGTCTTCGTAGGACTGGATGACCCGGTCGCGCACCGACACCAGCGTCGAGACCGCGACGTCGGTTTCCGCCACCGCCGTCACCACGTCCATGACGTTGGCCTTGCCCGACGCCATCGCCACGGTCTGCGCGTCGGATTTCCTGCCGGCGTCCATCACGCTTCCGATCGCGTCCTTGAGCAGTGCTCCGAAGGATTGGCCGCCGCCGCCTTCGGCACCTTTGCCGGCTCCACCGCTGTCCATGATGCGGGCGAGGCTGGCGTAGGCATTGGCAGCGACTGTGGGTGAAGCCATGGTTCAGGTTTCCTGTTCAGGCCTTGAGGATGTCGAGCGTGCGTTGAATCATCCGGCGCGTGGCGCTGATGATGTTGAGGTTCGCCTCGTAGGATCGCTGCGCTTCGCGCATGTCGGTCATTTCAACCAGCGAATTGACGTTGGGATATTTGACGTTGCCGGCGGCGTCGGCGGCCGGGTTGCTGGGCTCGTATTTGACGCGAAACGGCGACGCATCGGGACGCACCCTGCCCAGGGTCACGACTTTTGCATCCAGCGTGCGGTCGAGTTCGGAGGAAAAGGTCGGGACCTTGCGGCGATAGGGATCGCCGCCGGCGGTCTGGGCCGTGGAATCCGCATTGGCGATATTTTCCGACAGTACCCGCATACGTCCGGCCTGCGCGCGCAGGCCGGACGTGGCGATGCTCATCGACCTCGCGAAATCCCCCGCATCGTTTGCCATGGCCTCGTTTCCCTATCAAGTGTCAGCGTTTTCCGATGGCGGTTTTCAGAAGTCCCAGGCTGCGGCTGTAGAGCGAGGTTGCCGCCGCATAGTCCATCTGGTTGGCGGAGACCTTGAGCATCTGGTCTTCGAGATTGACCGCGTTGCCGGCGGGCCTGGTCTGAAAGCTGCCGTTGCCGTTCTGCGTGAAACTTTGTGCGGCCCCCGCCGCCGCAATATGACTGCCGCTGGTGCGCATCATCGGCAGCGTCCCCATCGATCCGGGGGCGCTTGAGCCGTTGCGATCGAATTTCGGTTCGACCAGGTCGCGCGGCCTGAAATTCGGCGTGTCCGAGTTGGAGATGTTTTCGGCGAGCACACGCTGACGCTCCTGGTGCCACTGCATCTTGGTGCGCAGCGCCGACAGGACCGGAAGATCGTTGATGGCCATCGCACGTTCCCCTAGCCTCCGGGCACGACGCCCCCTGAGGTAGGCAGAATTTGCCGTGTGTATGGTTAACAACGGGTTAAGATGCGCCGCGAATGGCGGAACGCGCTGGGCGCGATTTCGGCTGGTCCGATCAATCGAGCGCATTTTCGCCACGAAAGCTGCGTTAACCACCCACGTCATGGATGCGGAGACGCCCAGAAGTCGTTTTGGCCACAGCGATTCTTGGTTTATTAGGATGTGGGGCGCGGCAGATCTTGCCGTGGGACGTTAAGAAATAGGGCCAATCTCACGCTTTCGTCGTTTTTTGTTTCGTTCCGGATTCGCCTCCGACGAAACAGAACCTTAACAAAAGCGTTATTCGCCGGGAACCAAAGCATGCAGGCACTCACATTCGTCTTCGCATTCGTCGCCGTTCTAGCGCTGATCGGCGTCGCCGCCTGGCTGGTTCGCCGATTCGCCGGCAACCGCCTGGGTGCCAACACCAATCGCGGACGGATGCCGCGGTTGGCCGTGATCGACGCCGCCGCGGTGGATGGCCGCAGGCGCCTGGTGCTGGTGCGGCGCGACAATACCGAACATCTGCTGATGATCGGCGGACCGACCGATATTGTTGTGGAATCCAATATCGTGCGCGCCATGACCGCACGGGATCCGATGCCGCAACGGCCTGCCGTCGGTGGCGGCGAGCCAGCGCCCCGGATTGTGCCGCTGTCCGACGCCGTCAGCCGCAGCGACGGCGATGGGTCACGGTCCGATGCCTTCGATCACACCGAGCCGCAAATGCCCGAGCCGCCGCCTCGGCCGGCCCGGCCTTCTTTTGCCGACGAGATACGCCGCCCCGCGGCGGCATTATCGGAACGGCGCGGCGACCCCCTGACCGGCTTCACACCGGAGCCGCTGGGCGGCCGATCCGACCTGCTCGGCGAGCCGATGCCGCTGCGGCTGCCAACGCGCAACGAACCGATGATGCCCCGCGTGCCGCGCCCGAGCGAACCGCCAAAGGCCCCCCCACCGCCAAAGGCGCCCCCGATTGTCCGCGCGCCCGAACGCGCCGCAACGCCCCCGCCGCCTCCGCCGACCCCGGTTCAGCCGACGGCCGAACAAAATCTCGCCGAGATGGCGCAGCGCCCGGAAGCCGCGTTACGCCGGCCGGCCGGCGACGCCAGCGAACCGCGCATCGGTGCGCCGCCGGTGGCGCCCGAACCGCCGCCGATCCGCACCGCCCCGCCACCGCGCCCTGAGCAATCGATGGCGCCGCCGGTTGCCACGCCGTCGCCGAAGAGCGGCTTTGAGAATCTCGAAGACGAGATGGCGTCATTGCTGGGCCGTCCAAAGAACAATTCGTGAGGCCGGCCGAAGTCCCGCGTAGAGTTTTATTTCTTGCCACGCTGATAGCCGCCGGATCGCTCGCCGATCCGGCGTTCGCGCAGGATATCAGCATCAATCTCGGCCAGGGCAATGGCGGCGTCACCGAGCGCGCGATCCAGATGATCGCGCTGCTGACAGTGCTGTCGATCGCGCCGTCGATCCTGATCATGATGACGTCGTTCACCCGGATCGTGGTCGTGCTGTCGCTGCTGCGAACCGCGCTGGGCACCGCGACCGCGCCGCCGAACTCCGTCATCATCGCGCTCGCGATGTTCCTGACCGCGTTCGTGATGGGCCCGGTGCTGCAGAAATCCTACGACGACGGCATCAAGCCGCTGGTCGCCAACCAGATCGGCGTCGAGGACGCGTTGCAGCGGGCTGCGGTGCCGCTGCGCGGATTCATGCAGAAGAACGTGCGCGAAAAGGATCTGAAGCTGTTCATGGACCTTTCCGGCGAGGCGCCGCCGGCGACGCCGGAAGAAATGTCGCTGCGGATTCTGGTGCCGGCGTTCATGATCTCCGAACTGAAACGCGCCTTCGAGATCGGCTTCCTCTTGTTCCTGCCGTTTCTGATCATCGACCTCGTGGTCGCCTCGGTGCTGATGTCGATGGGCATGATGATGCTGCCGCCGGTGGTGGTGTCGCTGCCGTTCAAGCTGATCTTCTTCGTGCTGGTCGACGGCTGGTCGCTGGTGGCGGGCAGCCTGGTGCAGAGCTACGGGGGGTAGCGGACGATTTTGCCCCGGCGGGGTGATGAATACCTTGGCGAGACCTAGGCTTGCCCTCCTTTAAGAGTCGCGTTATTTTGACCACACACTCCATCGAGAAAGGAGGGCTGCGCTATGAAGTCATTTTTCTTCAGACACCATCGTCAGCGTGGCCCGGTCAACGCCCTGCAAATGCGATTGCAGGGCTGATCAAGAGACCACTTTCAAATCTCCTCCTGGTCTGCCCTCCGTGGCAATGCGGCGTCGAGCGATTTAGCGCTCGCGCCTGCATTTGAATCAATCGCCGCGATTCGACACGACATCCAATGGTGGCTGCATGCCTCCGGACGTCACGATCGCCGGCAAGACCAGAGCATGATCATGCCCCTCATCAACATCCGCAATCTCGGCGTGACGATAAACGCGCCGCTGTTTTCTCAATTGAACCTTGTCGTTAATGCCGGTGACCGCATCGGGCTTGTCGCAGCCAATGGACGCGGAAAATCCACGCTGCTGCGCTGCATGGCGGGGATGATGGAGGCAAGTGAAGGCGAAATCACCAGATCGCGAGGGCTGACCGTTGGCTATGTCGAGCAGAATGTGCCGCATGCTCTTATGGATAAGCCATTCCATGCGGCAGTGCTTGAGACACTTTCCATTGAACAGCAGGCAAGTGAACGCTGGCGGGTCGATGTTGCGCTGGAATCGCTTGATGTGCCCGAGGCGCTGCGGCAGCAGCCACTGAAACAACTGAGCGGCGGCTGGCAGCGGCTTGCCATGCTTGCCCGCGTCTTGGTGACCGAGGCTGACGTATTGTTGCTCGACGAGCCAACCAACCACCTCGACCTGGCGAGCATAGGCCGGCTTGAGGATTGGTTGAACTCGCTGCCGCGCGATATGCCGGTCGTCATATCCAGCCACGACCGCGCCTTTCTCGACGCGATCACGAACAGGACGGTGTTTCTGCGACCGGAGCAGTCGCAGGTGTTTTCATTGCCTTATACGCGGGCTCGCGCTGCGCTTCGCGAAACGGATGCATCGGATGAGCGGCGCTATCAACGTGACCTGAAGGCTGCCCAGCAGCTTCGCCAGCATGCTGCGAAGCTCAACAACATCGGCATCAACTCCGGTAGTGACCTTCTCTTGACAAAAACCAGGCAACTAAAGCAGCGGGCCGAGAAGCTGGAAGATGCGGCAAAGCCCGCGCACTTGGAACGGTCCGCTGGGACGATCAAGCTCGCCAATCGCGGAACACATGCCAAGGTTCTGATAACCTTGGACGATGCCACGGTCGCGACGCCAGACGGCAGATCGCTATTTAAGACTGGCAAGCAGTTCATCTGCGGCGGGGACCGGATCGTGCTGCTGGGGCCAAACGGCGCAGGCAAGACCCGGCTTGTGGCGATGCTGCGCAAGGCGATCGAAAACCCCGTGCCAGCGCAAGCCGGCGTCAAGACCGCACAGTCACTCGTCCTCGGCTATTGCGACCAGGCGCTTGCCGATCTTGCCGATGCTGACACTCCGATGCGCACGACCACCCGCCGATTCGCTGTCGGCGAACAGCGGGCGCGCGGATTGCTCGCGAGTTGCGGCCTGTCGATCGAGATGCAGAGCCGCCCGATCGGCCAACTTTCCGGCGGGCAGAAAGCCCGTCTCGGCATGCTCTTGCTGCGACTTGCCCAGCCGAACTTCTATTTGCTCGATGAGCCTACCAACCACCTGGATATCGAGGGGCAGGAAGCGCTGGAAGACGAATTGATGGGTCATCAGGCAAGCTGCCTGCTGGTTTCACACGATCGCAGCTTCGTGCGAACGGTAGGAAATCGATTCTGGCTGATCGAGAAGAACAAGCTGGTGGAACTGGAAGGGCCGGAGGCCTTCTTTGCATCGGTCAGCGCCACACGTTAGAGCCGCGACCCGTTCGCCCAATGCCGATGACAACAACGGCAGCCTGGTGCAGAGCTACGGGGGATAGCCGCGCCTCTGCGAGACTAAAGAGGCTAAAAAACAAGGAGTTAAGAGGCTGATCGCGGCCTCTCTAGAGACGGAATTAATGGATTTTCAAGGGGAGGAATGCTATATTTGCACCGAGGGAAACATCATGTCGGCACGGCTCCAACGCGTCACTTCCGGCTCGAGCGAAGCCTATATCCGCGAGCTTGCGTCACGGCATCAAGTCGTTTTCATGCCGACAAGGCTTGACGCGTTCGCGCAAGATGTCACCCGTCTTGCGGCGGATCATGTGCGCCTCGACGAAGTCGAATGCCTGCTTCTTGGCTTACAGCGTGCGGGCCATCTCAGCCGACCGGAGCTCGTCCATCTCCAGGCGAAGTATCTGCGTGAAGCCAAACTGTGAGCTTCGATCCGTTCGGTGATTTCGCAACAGCCAATGTCGCCTTTTGGCCCCTCAAAGAGCGTCGAAGATAAAGAGTCAGCGGCGCTCGGCAAGGGCCAAACGGATGGCCAGGCCTGCGAAGACGCTTCCGAGCAGGAATTGCGGCAGCCGGCTAAAGCGATTGCGCGCAGCGAAGGCTTGTCCGATCCGGCTTGCGGTGAATATCACCAGACCATTGACCACCAGCCCGATAAGATTGAGCAGCGTCGCAAGTATCATGATCTGTCCGGCCACAAAGCCGGCTTCCGGGTGGACAAACTGTGGGAACAGCGCCAGCACGAACAGCGCCATCTTGGGATTGAGAATGTTGGTGAGTAACCCCTGGCGAAACATCTGGCCGACCGGGTACCGAGGAAGCCGCGCGTTCGGAGCCAATACCGTTCCGGTTGCCCGAAATGCTTTCCAGGCAAGATACATTAGGTAAGCCGCACCGGCGTAGCGCACGATATCGTAAGCGAGCGGAACGACCAGAAACAGCTGTGAAAGTCCGAACGCTGCCGCAAGCGCATGGCAATAGGTCCCCACTTGAATCCCGGCGAGTGACGCAAAACCCGCCGCGCGCCCCTGGCTTGCGCTTCGCGACGCGATCAGCAGCATGTCGGGGCCGGGTGTAGCGGTCAGCGCCAAACATGCGACTGCGAACAACGCTAACGTCGATAGGTCGGGCATCCCAAAATCCTCATGAACGAAGGTCCAGTTTTAGTCGGCGTCGAGAGGGTCCGTACAGGGCGCGCCGCCGCCTTTTTGACGTTCTTCGACCATATCCTGCCAAATGCGGGGTCAGGAACGCCGGCATTTGTTCAGCATGACGAGGCGGTTCTGTTGCAGCGAAGGGCGACTGGGGCATGCAAGTAGCGAAACTGTGGCGCAGTCTGCTCGCCGTTGGCGCAATGTCTGTGCTGATCGGCGGCGGGGCGCACGCGCAGAATCTGGATCAGGGCAAACCGGCTCCCAAGCTGTTTGCGGACGGTTGCGCGACATGTCATCGCAGCGCACGCGGTCTTGCCAAGGGCCGCTTCAGGCTGACGCTGTTCTTGTTCCTGCAAAAGCACTACGCCACCAGTTCGACTTCGGCCTGGGCGCTCACCTCTTATCTGGAGTCCGTCGATACTCCACAGCGCGGCCGATCGCGAGCCGCCGCGGCGAAGCCGTCGGCTCCGGCGACGCGCACATCGCGGTCCTCGGTCCGTCCGCCCGCGTCGGTGCCGGCGCAGTAGGCCGGAGAGGCGCGTGACCGAAGCACCGCCGCTTTAGTTCTGAAAAGTATCCGCCGACTTCAGCCGCAATGTTATCCACATTTCCGATTATCTTTCGAACGTATTTAGCCTGATTCGGCGGATGATCTCGATTCGCGGGGGATATTGTAATGGCATTTTTCAAGCGTGAGCTCAGTCCGGTCGAGCGCTTCGAGAGTGCGCTGAAGGAAAAACAGGCAGCGCGGCAGAAGCTGGCCGACCGGTTGGGCATCGCCGAAACGGTACTTGGCGAAAAACGTGCCGCAGCCGAACGGCTGGCGGTGGCCGGTGCCGCCAATGCCCAGCTTGATCGGGCAGAGACCAACATGCGCGCCGTCGAGGAACGCGCCAAGACACTGCGCGCCGCCTTGGCAGAATTCGACGAGCAGATCGCCTCAACCGAGCGCGCATTGGCTGACGCCAAGGCGCAGCGCGACCGAGACCTGGAGGCGGACGAGATCGAGGCGATGGCTGCGGCCATCGAGCAGGCTGCCCCGGGATTTGGTGCCGGTGCCGCCGCGCTGGTGGAGGCTGTCACAAAAAGCGCGGCATCGGTGCCGGAAGCGACCCGGTTCTCCACCAGCGTGGATGCGATCCGTCGCGAGGTTCTCTCGGCTGCGGACTTGATTTGCTGGGAGCTGCGATCCGCCGCGGTGCGCACGCGCGCGGGCAACGCGAACATTACCCACCGCGCGGCACCCGAGCCTGAGCAACCAGCGCTCGCGGAGATCGAGCGGCAATTGATTTACACGCTCAGTCCGCTGCGTTGGCGGGAGGGCAGCGAGGTGCGCAGGGTTCCGGCGTTCGCGCTGGTCGGACTGCCAAAAACGTTGCTGCCGGTCGCGCTGCGGCATCAGCACGTCGACCATCTCAATGCCCGGCGTGTGCAGACCCTGATACACGTTCATGGCAGCACAGGGGTCAATAGCGATCCCGATCAGGACGATCCGCAGCTCGTTGATCTCGATGGGCTCGCCAAAGAGGAAACGGAGAGCGCCCAAGCCGACGTCGCGTGAGCGCGGTAACGATGGCCGACAGGCCATTGCGCACCAAGAAAGGTCTTGCGGGTCAACGATCAAGTCGTTCGCTCATCGAACAGCGATCAGGCCTTCCGTGATTAGAGCATGATCCGGAAAAAGTTGGCACCGGTTTTCCCTCGAGACAAACGCGAAGCGTTTGCCCGGAGATCATGCTCAAACAAAGAGATAGAGCGGGATGACGATTCGAGGAAAGTCATCCCGCTCCAGGGTTTGTTTCCTGCCACCGCCATCACATTCCTGGCCGCGCCGAGCGCGCGCTGGGCTCGAGCTTTTGCATCCACCGTCTTCGCAAGCTCGGCGGTCGGAACTTCAATGCTGACCGCGATATCCGCCGGCATGGCGCGTGTCAGCGAAACGAGGTCGATGCCGCCCTCCCCGGGAAACATCCGCTCGTAACGGGCGGCGTGCATCATTTCTTCCCTCGTCGCCGGCCGTTCGGCCGGGCCGTCGCATAACTGCCAATAGTGAAGTCGGTGCGCGGGAATTCCGGCAATTTCGCCGATTGAACTTTTTGATCGTAATACGGCGCGTCAGCGTCAGCATTTCTTGATCGCCCGCCAGACTGGGCAACGCCATCATGCCTGCGAGGAATACGGTGACGATAAACCGCGCAACAAGTCTTCGGCTTACTCGCATGCCTCAACTGCTCCGATCCGCTTTCCCAAGAGCTTGACATCGCCACTCTCTGGGGCCGCAGCAAGGCAAAAGCCGAATTCCGCCTCAACCAACGGGCAGATCGCCCGCATTCGCACCACTGTCGATCTCTGCTGGTTGGCGTCGGATCTGCCGAACGCGAACGATCCGCCCCCAGGGAAAATGAAAATCTCTGATATCAACAGGTTCGCCAATTTTTCGGCCGCCAAATTGGAATTTGAAACAGAACAGGCATTCTCGCCATCTCGAAAATTCCGAAAGAAACTCTGGGGCGATCTCACTTAGATTCCAGGCCAGCCGCTCAATCATCGAGGCCGTCGTCATTGCCCCGAGGCGCCATCGTGGTCGCGCGCGGGAGGAATTGCGGCGCGTGATGACGCGGCTCGCGCGGGGGCCGCGCGTTCCCAGGACATAAATCCTATCCAGGCATTGCCTGTTCTGTTGAGTTTTTGTCTTCCCTCGCGGTGAATTTTGAACCTACGACGAGATGGAACGACACAGATATGGAACGCCGCTTGACCTTGAAACGATTGCAATGCTCGACCAATTTCCGGTTTTTGAAGTGATCTTGAAGAAGCGAGGCCGGGCTTGGAGGTGGTGCGTGTGCACGACCGAAGGGCAGATTGTCATGCAGGGCTCGGACCGCCGCCGATCCGGTGCCAAATACAAGGCTGACAGGGCACTCTTCCTACTGCTGTTGTGGGCGCCGTATCGGTCGACCCGGCTGAGTAATCCCGACGCCACGGGTTACGATTACTCTGGCCGGACGCGCTCCCCCAGCTAACCCCTTTAGGCTTTCGAGGATTGATCGCGCTGTCCGCTTTGCGCCAGACAATGCTTCAATTCCGGCTCTGTCTGGCCCTTCCCTGTTGCGCCGGATCGCTACGCCGCATCCTGGGAAAGAGTACCCGATGGCTCAAAAGGCCATCGGGCAAGTCTAGGGAGGAAACGCCCTTGGGGGGCCTCTGGACGGCGCGAACGCCGAAAGCATCCCTCCTCCTACCTGATGCAGTCCTTCGCGTATTTCACGAAACCAATACGATTTTTAGAAACACACGACCCGTACTCAACGCCGCCGATGTAGCACGGGCCACCGCGTTCAATGTCGTTCAGGCCGCCGAAGCCGTTTAGCAAGCGTCCGCGCCGGCACCCGCCGGCGATCGCCGCGTGATTACCGCGATTTAATCTTGCACTCAGCCAAGGTTCATAGAGGAACCACTACTTTCCGAGCGGGGACAGAACCACGGAGAGTAAAGTGAAACTTAAGTACGCACTTGTTGGATTGGCCGCCCTCGGCGGCGCAGCACTTTCAGCGGGAACCGCATCAGCTATGCCGATCGGCTTGGCCACAAACGCCGACATCGCGTCCAATGTCGAACAGGTACGGCTGGTTTGTGACGTGTATGGCCGTTGCTTTCGCACCGGTCCCCGCTACTACGGTTATGGTGGACCGGTTGTCCGATACGGTTACGGCGGCGGATGGCACCGCGGCTGGCATCACGAACGCCGCTGGTAATCATTTCAAGAGGGCTTCGGCCCTCTTTTTTTTATGC
>Ga0193727_1001111_pt1 | contig 11016 bp, 9 predicted proteins | sample H2c2metaG_FD_143051 | JGI IMG/M metagenome (GOLD analysis project Ga0193727, IMG submission 143051) | Soil microbial communities from a riparian zone of the East river system, Colorado, United States - H2c2 | ecosystem: Environmental > Terrestrial > Soil > Riparian zone | place: USA: East River...
GTCACGGCGGTGGCGAAGTTGCTCGGGAACACTCCCGCGATTTGCCGCAAGTGTTACGTGCATCCGGCGGTGTTCGAAAGTTATCTGAGTGGCACCGCGATCGAAGGGCTCAAAAAGAAAACCGACGAGGCGCTGGAGAAAAAGATGGCCGATTTTCGCGCAAGCGAAGTTGCCATCCTGAAATTCCTACAGGGACGGCTCTCGGCGAAAGCGGCCTAAAGGAGTTAACGACTCCCGGTTCTGCGAGATGGAGTGGCCGTGGCCCGAGCTTTCGTGCTCTTGCGAACGGTGATGGTTGGTTCACCCGGGGTCGGCCAGGTGATACGCCACGGCTGTGTTTTCACCGTCTCGCTGAACTCGGCAATGTTGCGGCCGACCGGTTCGAGGTCGCGCAAGGTCGATTTCAATTTCTCGGAGGACTCGCGAAAGTTTTGCAGCGTGACGGCGATATTATTGTTGGAGGAAAGGTCGTGACTGATCTTTTCGATGTTCGCGAGCGACTGCGAAAGAGAGCTGTCCTCCGCGGTTAAGTCGACCAGGTGATCGCCAAAAGTTTTGAATTCGGCGAGCGCCTGGTTTAGCTCGGAGTTTTCGTCAGTAATGTGGCTGAGATTTTGCGCAGTGGACTGCAGTTCCTTCATGGTGTTGGTGGCTTCTTTCGCCACCGGTTCGACGATCTCCAATAGCTTGGCCGCCGCCTCGGAAAAATCCGGAGAACGCTCGCCGGCGAAGATGTCCCCATCATGGGCGCGCCCTGACCCCTCGGTCCCCTGCGTGATGTCGATGGCCATTTCCCCAAGCAATCCGAGCGAAATCATGCGGGCATGCGCATCGCGATAGACCTGGGCGCTCTTGTCCACTTGCACATCGATTCGCACTTCGAACTTGGGTTTGCCGTCGGCCGGCGTGGGCGTGGCGCTCGCGTCAGGCGGACGGATTTGCGCGGCCGCTTCCTGAGCCCGCTGATCCTCTTCCCGTGTGACCGGCGAGTAGAGTTTTTGCACCTGGCCAATCTTGCGGCCAGCCAGCAGAACGGGCGCGCCCAGTTTGATCCCGGCGGCGTTATCAAAGTAAATCTTGTAGGTGACGAGCGGACGGAATAGCCCGGGCGCGCCGAGCAGAATTAGGATACCCACAATGATCGTGACAGTGCCCACGACGAGCAGGCCCGTCAGGATTTCATTTCGTTGCAATTGCATCCTGGCTTCCTTCCAAAATGGGACCTTCGATGCTGCCGCTCAAGAACTGGCGGACCACCGGATTGGTCGATCGTTTAAACTGCTCGGGTTCGGCGTCTTCAATAATTTTGCCTTGGTATAACATAGCCATTCGCGTGCCCATGCGAAAGGCGCTCTCCATCTCATGGGTGACGATGATGGATGTGACCTTCGATTTTTCGGTAAGATTGATGATCAATTCATCGATGACTGAGCTGATCACAGGATCGAGACCGGCCGTTGGTTCGTCGAAAAGAATGAGCTCGGGTTCCATGACGAGGGCGCGTGCCAGGCTCACCCGTTTGCGCATTCCGCCGCTCAATTCCGATGGCATCATGGATTTAGCGTCGTCCATCCCGACGAGCCGTAGCTTCTCATCGACAATGTGCTCAATCTCCTCTGCAGACTTGTCGGTCAACTCTTCCAGCGGAAGCGCGACATTGTCGCGGACATTTCGGGAGCTGAGCAGGGCGGAATACTGATAGACCATCCCGATGTGCCGGCGAATCTGTCGCAGTTTGCGCGGAGTCAGTCGCGTGATTTCGAATTGTTTGAAAAATATCGATCCGGCATCGGGGCGCAGGATCCCCAGGATGAGGCGCAGAATCGTACTCTTGCCGCTGCCGCTCTGTCCCATGATGACGAGTCGCTGCAGCGGTTCGACCGTCAGCGAGACGCCATCGAGCACCTTCTTTTCTTCGAATTGCATATGCACGTCGCGCAGCTCGACGATGTGGGAGGGAGGCGTGGTCACGGGAAAAAGATGACGTAGACGACATTGTAGAGAGTATCGACGCCGATCACCGTGGTGATGGCCGTGACCACGCTGGACGTGGTGGCGGTACCGACGCCGGCCGCGCCCCCCTTAACGTTCAGTCCGCGATAACAGGCAATCGCGGCGATGAGCAGACCAAACATGAAACTTTTGAAAACACCGGTGACGATGTCGCGGATGAGGAGCGCGTCTTGCACGAGATCCAGATAGTAAACGAAAGCGATGCTGAAGTAGGCTCGGCAGACTAGGCTGGTCGCGAAGATCGCGGCAATGTTCGAGATGGTGGAGAGACACGGCATCAAGAGGAAGAGAGCGAGGGTGCGCGGCGCGACCAGGAATCGCAGGGGCCCGATACCCATCGCTTCGATTGCCTCCACTTCTTCCGACACTTTCATGGTGCCGAGTTCGGCAGTGAAGGCGGCGCCAACTCGCGCGGCCAGCATGATCCCGGTGAGAAGGGGCCCAAGCTCGCGGGTGAAGGCGATCGCCACGAGACCGGGGACGAGCCGCTCCGTCCCGAAACGTTGTAATTGGTAGCCCGTTAACAGGGCCATGGTCAGGCCGAGAAAAAATGAAACGAGCCCGACCAGGGGCACCGATTCGACTCCGGCGCGCTCCGTATGCCGGAAGAAACTACTGGCCCGAAACGGAGCTCTCCCTTCACGGATTCGATCAAGCGTTTCCTGAAACGTTTGCACGACAAACCAAAACATCCCGCCGACCTCCGCCAGCAAGTTGCGGCCGGCCTGGCCAATGCCCTGCACGACCAGGACCGGATTCGCCTGCAGCAGGGGTTCGCTGCTCCCTTCACTTTGTTGGTGTGCCATGCTCGGGGGGAAGGTGCCCCACTTCGTGACCGGGAAAAGAGGAAAAGTTACGAGGTTAAGTCTGTCCCGCGCTCGCCGCGTCTTTCCGGGTGAAGAGCGTGATGTGATTGCTCGCCCGCGCGCGTGCGATTACTTCATCCACGGAATTGGCCGAGAGAGGCTGGAGTTTACCGTCATTCGCGTATGTGATGGTGAAGTGGCGGTCGAAAAACCAATCGATTAGTTCACCGGGACGTCGGCCAGCGCATTCCTGTGCGACCGGGTTCAGTTCGCAAAAAATGACGAGAGTTCGAGATCTGGAAACGATGCTTTCGAGCCCGGATAAGACCCTTAGTTCCCAGCCCTCCACATCAATCTTCACGACGTCTACGCGCTCGATTCCGTGAGCTCGCAGGAACCCGTCCCCTTGAACAACCTGGGCGCTGACGCTGTCCGGACTTTTCTTTGTGCCGTAGGCAAGCTGCCGCACCGCGTAGTCGGGTGAAAAGCCGCCGACGAAATGATTGTTTCCGGCTAGAAAAAGTGGGATCTCGCCGTCTGCGGTGGAGAGACCCAGGTTATAAACTTCAACATTTCGAAAGCGGACGACATTCTTTCGTAACAGCGGAAAGATCAGCGGGTTCGGTTCAAAGGCGTGCACTCTCCCGCTTCTGCCGGCCTGTTTGGCGAAGAATCGCGTGGTGTACCCGACGTTCGCCCCGATATCGAGGATTGTCTGCCCGGGCACCAGAAATCCTTGCATGAGACGAAGCTCTGTAAGCTCGTAAAGACGGAGAAGCATTGCGAGCCGATACGGCAGGTAATCGCCGTCCGGCGTCTGGAAACCGGTCAGCTGCTCTGCCCAGGGCAGTAACGCTTCCAACGCTGGTTTGCCGAAGTGTCGAATCGCGCGGCGCAGGAGCGGAGGCAGTGCCATGAGTTAAATGGTAGCGAGTAAATCCTTCAGCGACTGAAGCTCGACAGTCATGTCTTCATTCTCCATCGCCCGGAAGGAGGATGCGGCGCCGGGCACCTTTGGCCGCGCTTCGAGATAGCGATACGTCAAACCCGCGGAAGCGGCGAGCTGCAAAAAGAAATCGCGATACCCAGCCGGGGTGCTTATTTCCGCGACGACTGTGCCCGGTTGGCAAAAGGCAATGTTGACCAGGGCGGCTCCGTGTGGTGCCAGGACAACCTCTGCGGCCCCGAACATCGCAACCTGCTCGCTCCAGGAGCAGGACTCCAGATGGACGGTCGTGAAACCATTGTCCCGCAGCAGTGTCTCGACGTCAGCCTCGTTCACGATCCGCCTGACCGCGGCACGTTTGCGGGAGACATACAACCTGCGGCCGGGGATCGTGCCATGGCCGGGCATGGTGTCTCGCACATTCCGCAGCGCCTCAATCTTCCACGGCGCGATCACCTTCGCGGAATGGTCCATCGACGCCACGGCCGCATAAGCGAGGTGAAAGCGGTGAGAAGCATCGACATACGTGATCTTGTCTGCGGGGATTCCCAAAGCGTCCAACGATTCGGTTTCGTAGGAGGCGCGGCTTCCGTTGATTAACAATCGATCAAAGTCGAAAGGGCGGCCGAACGGCTTGAGAAGCGAAACCCGCGGCAGAAGGTCGATGAGCCAATGGTAATAATTGCCGGCCGCTTCCGGAGTAACGGCGATAGCGGTGCGACCGCTCAGCGCCTGCGGCTTCGGCAGGCGTAAGCGCGAAAAGATGGGGTGATTGTCCACTCCCCAAACTTCCGGTGAGAGATCAGCCAGCAGGAAATGATCGGCCGTCACGATTGAGCCGCCGTAACGACCCCAGAAATCTACCTCTTTCAACTCAAACACCCAGGCTGGTTCCGACAAGGCGATGGCGGGCACGGAGCCCGACGCTGCAGATTTGATTGGCGCGGGAGCGTAGATTTGCCGCGGCGCCACCAGCGATGGTCCCGAGTAATTCGGAGTGGATCTGGCAATGGCCAGGGGTGGTCGAATCAACGCAACCACTGCGCGTTTCAAATTACGCAACGGAAGCACGACGCGCTTGAGCGGGCGCAGCCGCCATTTTTGTCGCCGAACGAAATTTCTAACCTGCATCCTGGTAAGAACGCGCTAAAACATGGGGCAGCCGTCAATCCTTACGCGCACTTGTGCTAAAAAATTCGATATCAAAACGCCTTATCGTTTGCGCCATTGTCGCCCTCGCTGCATTAGCTGATGCACAAGAGCAGGGCAAGGTTGAGCATTCACCCGCGGTGAGCCCGGGTTCCATAGCGATGAGCAATAATCATTTTTGTTTGGCAATTCATGGCGGCGCCGGGACGATTGAGCGCGGTAAAATGACGCCAGCGCGCGAACAGGAATATCGGGATGGATTGGAGCGCTCGTTAAAGACGGGGTTCGAAATCTTGAACCGCGGTGGTGCCAGCCTGGACGCGGTCGAGGCGGCGGTGCGGGTGCTGGAAGACGATCCGCATTTCAACGCCGGCCGCGGGGCCGTTTTCACCAGCGCGGGCACGAATGAAATGGACGCGGCCATCATGGACGGCAAAACCTTGAAAGCCGGTGCAGTCGTCAGTCTCAAGCACATTAAGAATCCCATCAGTCTTGCCCGCTTGGTGATGGAGAAATCGTCCCACGTGATGATGGACTGCGCCGGGGCGGAAGCGTTCGCGAAGGAAAACGGCGTGGAAATGGTTGATGAGAAATATTTCTTTACGCAGGACCGCTGGGACGCGTTGCAGAGGGTGAAAGACGTCGAGAAGCAGGGCGGGACTGGCGGGAGAAAGTTCATTATCTCGGATCAAGATCGCCATGGGACGGTCGGTGCGGTTGCCCTTGATCAAAATGGAAACATCGCCGCCGCCACTTCCACCGGCGGAACGACGAACAAGCGCCCCGGACGGGTCGGTGACTCGCCTGTGATCGGCGCGGGAACGTACGCCAACAATACCACCTGTGCTGTCTCAGCAACCGGTGACGGCGAATACTTTATCCGAACGAGTGCGGCGCACGACATCTCGGCTCTAATGGAATATCGCGGGATGAATTTACGCGACGCTGCGCAAACCGCTCTCGACAAAGTCGCGAAGTTGGGCGGAACCGGTGGCTTAATCGCGATCGACGCCCATGGCGAGATGACCTTGCCGTTTAACACCAGCGGGATGTACCGCGGACATGTCGACCAAGGGGCGCACTTTGTCGTCGAGATTTACAAATAAGGTCTTGTGCTACCTCAAGTGAGACTGCCACCTTTCTCTGTCGTCATTCCGGCGTTTAACGAAGCATCGCGCCTTGGCGAAACGCTCGGTTTGACCGCCGAATATTTGGCGGCGGTCGCCCCTGAGAGCGAGTTGATCGTCGTGAACGACGGATCAACTGACGAAACGTCCAGGGTTGTGCGCGAAGTATTGGCCAGGGCCAAAGTGGCGACGCAGTTGCTCGAAAACTTTCCGAATCGAGGCAAAGGCGCGGCCGTGCGTCGCGGGCTGCTCGCAGCGAAGCGCCCGATTGGGTTGTTCTTCGACGCCGATCTCTCCACCCCTCTCGAGGAAACGCCCAAAGTAGTCGAGCCGGTCGCGAATGACGAAGTAGACATTGCCTTCGGCTCGCGCGCTCTCGACCGACGCTTGATTGGAAATCGCCAGCCGTGGCGAAGGGAACAGGCGGGCCGGGTCTTTAATTTGATCGTGCGCCTCGCCACTGGCCTTCCGTTTTGGGACACGCAATGCGGTTTCAAGGCGTTTCGTCTCGATGTCTGCCGGCCGATCCTGGAAGCGGCTCATTTGCAGGGCTTCGCCTTTGATGTGGAACTTCTTTATCTCGCGCAGCGTCAGGGACTGCGCTTGCGTGAAATCCCAGTTCGTTGGAATCATCACGAGGGAAGCAAAGTTCACTTCATTCACGACAGTCTCCGCATGTTGCGCGAGATCGTGGCGCTGCGCGCGAGCGCGAACGCGGGCGCATCTGATCGGCAGGTAGGGACAGATCTCCCCGGCAGCTGCCGGATCCGAAGAGATTGATCTCGCGCCCTTCGGCGCTCTACCATTTCTACTTCTTAACGATCTCGGCGTTCTCGATCATGCTGATGCCGTCGCGCTCGGCCACTTTTCCCTTCACGGTGATCGTCTTGCCGGCGTATTCAGCCAACTCATCGTTCATGGGCTTGTGCTGTCCGACAATCAGGTATGTTTTGCCCGCGCTGGTGATGCCGACCGGTCCGCCGCCCTTAATGCATTTGCCGGCGCAGGCCGCGTGTTTTTCACCCGTCGCGTTGTGATCGATGTAGCACATCAGATCAACCACTTCGCCCGTGACCGTCTTGCCTTCGGCATTAGCGGTGCCGTCGTTCTCATGTTCATGCGCTTGCAGCACAGAGAGGGGCGACAAAGCGAGGGCCGTCGTGAACCCGATCACAACCGTTACTTTCAGAATGGAGGGTCTATCAGAGACGAACATGGTCGCATTCTCGGACTCTTTCGGTCGCGGTCAATTGATCCGTCCTTTGCAAGGTAGGGGGCGATTGACCTCAAGCGCCTGGTGGAGAGCCGGGCCCCTCTATCCGCTGCTCTCGATCAACTCGGCGAACTGCGAGAAAAAATATGAGGCATCGTGCGGACCCGGCGCGGCTTCGGGGTGGTATTGCACGCTGAAGATTGGCAAGTCCTTGTGGCGCATGCCTTCGACGGTGCCGTCGTTCAAATTGATATGAGTGACTTCCACATCCGCAGGCAACGACTCCGGATCAACCGCGAACCCGTGATTCTGCGACGTGATTGCGACCTTCCCGCTGCGCAAATCTTTAACGGGTTGGTTTGCACCGCGATGACCGAACTTCAATTTGAAAGTCGAACCGCCAAAGGCGAAGCCGAGCACTTGATGGCCGAGACAGATTCCGAAGATCGGTTTCTTCCCCATTAATCCGCGGACCGCGGCGTGGGCGTAAGGAAGGGCGGCGGGATCTCCTGGTCCGTTAGACAGAAAAACTCCATCCGGCTTGAGGGCCAGCACCTCCCTGGGTTCGGTCGCGGCCGGCACTACGGTCACGCCGAAACCTTTCTGACGAAGCAGCCGCAAGATGTTGTGCTTCATTCCGTAATCATAGGCGGCGATGCGGTAGCGGATCGGTGGAAGCGAAGGAGCATTCTGGGCGGTCTCCCTTCCATCGCAGACCGTCCAAGGTTTGCTCAACTCATCATTCGGATCCCACTCGTAGATGTCGGAAGTCGAGACCTCGCGAACGTAATCCATCCCGATGACGCCCTCTCCTTCGATGGCGCGCTGCACCGCGGCATCCGGAGATATGTCTTCGGTCGTGAGACAGGCCTTCATGGCCCCGCGCGTCCGCAAATGCCGCGTCAAAGCGCGCGTATCGATACCCTGCACGCCCGGGATCTCCCATTTTCGTAAGTATTCGTTGAGGGACATCTCGGATCGCCAATTACTGGCCATCTCGCTCAGTTCTTCGATGACGAAACCCCGCACATGAGGCGATTGGCTTTCCTGGTCGAGCAGATTGGTCCCGTAATTTCCGATTAGTGGATAAGTCATAGCGACGATCTGCCCGCGATAAGAGGGGTCGGTGAGCACCTCCTGGTAACCGGTCATGGAGGTGTTGAAACAGATCTCCCCAACCCGGGTGCCGGCGGCGCCAAATGATTCGCCCTCGAAATGTCGACCATCTTCCAGAGCGAGGATTGCTTTCATCAGATCAAAAACGTCCAACGTTCAACGCACAACGCACAACGCTCAACTAAAAACCGATTCTGATTTGTAGCGTTGGACGTTGAACGTTGGACGTTGAGCGTTTGCCTCGATTTTAAAAGAAAAAGGCCTGGATCGACAATTCAACCCAGGCCTTTTTCAGAAGATATTACCCCGCAAATGCCGTTTAGGTGGATATCCCGTTCCCTTTCGGTAACGGGCGGATGACCGCCGCCGTAAACTCTGACTTCCAATTAAGGCATGTCATCATCAGTGCGACCTAGCCTCCTAGTTAAACAAATATCGGTTCGGGAATCTCCCCAGTAATCTCGAACATCGCAGGGTAAATTTTGAGAGTCGTTGATAGAGAGTTGAGAGAAAAGCACTGGTTTCCTGCCCAACCCTCAATGAACGACTCTCACTTTCAAAGAACTACTCGCGCAATTCCGCGCCGACCTCGTGTCGCAGACGCTCGCGAATTTTCGCGTGCGCTGCAGTCACTTGGTCAGCTGTGAGTGTGCGGTTTCTGTCGCGATATGTCAATCGATATGCGAGCGACTTCCGCGCCGCTCCCACGTTGTTGGTGTCGTTTCCGCTGAACAAATCAAACAACTGCACGCTTTCGAGTAACGGTTCCGGTGGCGTCTGGATGATGCGCACCACCTGTTCGTGCGTGATCGCTTCCGGCACAATCATCGCGATGTCGCGCGTCATTTCGGGGAATCTGTCCATTTCGCGAAAAACACGCGGAGCCGATTGCTCCCCGACGATGAAATCGACATTTAATTCCGCCAGCACAACGGCCCCCGACGCATCGACTGTGGCAGCATGCGGCGCCGAAAGCTGGCCCGCCATGCCGATGACCTGGTCATCCAGATGAATTTCTGTCGCCAGAACAAGATCGGGGTGCTCGGTCCGTCGAAACGACAATGACTTCGGCAGCGTGATGGATTCGATTGCCCCTTTCAGGTCGATAAAGTCCAGGCTCCGCTGAGTCGGCGATCGCCAGTGCGCGGCGCTCACCGCCTTGCCCCAAAAAAGTATACCGAGCCGTCGCGACTCTCCTCCATTTGGCGGAATAAAGACGCGCCCGATTTCGAAGACGGCTATTTGTTCCGCGCCGGCACGCACGTTGCGTCCCAAAACATTGAGCAACCCGGAAAGCAGACTCGGGCGCAAGGCCACGTGGTCTTCACTCAAAGGATTGCGCAGTTCCACGGCGTTTTCCCGAAAGGGCCCCGCCTTGCGCGGGATCAATTTCGATGTCCTGGCTTCGGTCAGTCCGCGACCCACGAGCCGTTCGCGCAGGGCGGATTCCAGATCGTGTGAAAGGTCGGCGGAACTGGCAGGCGTAAAACGGCTGCGATCGGTGCCGGCGATTCCCTGGACGCCGTGGGAACGAACGACCTCTTCGATGAGATCGACATCGCGCTGCAAATCGCGCCGGTAGCTCGGAATTTTCCAGATTGATCGCTTTTTATCTTCATTCTTGCTCTTGCTCAGACCAAACCGTTCGAGGATTTGATCAACCACTTTCGGTTTGATCGCGAGCCCGAGGACCTGATCGCATTTCTCGTAGCGAAGCGAAATGTCGTCAGGATTCGGAGGCAGCTTACCGGCCTCCGCAAGTTTTTGTGCGGGCTTTCCACCGGCAATGTCCCGCATTAAAAGCGAGGCACGGCTTGAAGCAATCTCCACCATTCCCGGATCAACCCCGCGTTCGAATCGATAACTCGCATCACTGGGCAAATTCAACGTCCGCGCCGTTCGACGAACGCTTGCCGGCAAAAAGTATGCGGCTTCCAGCAAAATATTTTGGGTCGATTCAGTAACGCCGGTTTCTTCGCCACCCATTACGCCGCCAATGCCAACGACACGTTCCTGGTCGGCGATCACCAAATCTTTTGAAGTTAGCGAGTAAGTCTTGCCATCCAGCGCGAGAAACTTCTCACCGTCGCTGGCGAGTCGCACCTTGATTTCGCCTTTTAGTTTGTCGGCATCAAATGCATGCGTCGGCTGCCCTAGCTCGAGCATCACAAAGTTGGAAATATCAACGATATTATTGATTGACCGGATTCCAGCCGCTTCGATTTTCGCACGTAACCAATCCGGACTTGGTCCGACTTTCACATGGTCGATCTTGCGCACCGTATAAAAGGGGCATTCGCGTAAGGCGGTGATCTCAATGCCTTCCGCAGTAATCTCCAGCCTGCGCTCGAAAGCCGGCATCTTCACGCGCTTTTCCGTTAGAGCTGCGATCTCGCGCGCCAAACCGAAATGACTCAACAAATCCCCGCGGTTCGGAGTGATCTCGACGTCGAGAATAGTGTCGGCCGGAAAAAGCTCACCGATCGGCGCACCGATTTTCGCCTCCGGCGACAAGATCAATAAACCGGCGGCGTCCTGACCGAGTCCCAGCTCGATTGCGCTGCAAAGCATTCCCTGCGATTCGACACCGCGAAGTTTGCTCTCCTTGATTTTTAATCCCTTAGACAATTCCGCTCCCGGCAGGGC